>Ga0189287_100067_pt1 | contig 117051 bp, 124 predicted proteins | sample UW86minimetaG_FD_130319 | JGI IMG/M metagenome (GOLD analysis project Ga0189287, IMG submission 130319) | Marine microbial communities from the Costa Rica Dome - UW86 mini metaG | ecosystem: Environmental > Aquatic > Marine > Oceanic > Photic zone | place: Costa Rica: the Eastern Pacific...
GATCACCTCAAGTAGGTGCGACAAAGACCGCGCAAGCCGGTCGATCCGCACGACGACCAGCGTGTCGCCCTTGCCAATCCGCTCCAGCACACGTGCAAGCACGGGCCGCGCGCGATTGCCGCCCGAGGCGTGCTCTTCAAAGATCTCGGCGCATCCCGCAGACTGCAGTGCCTCAGACTGGGGCAGGGGGGTCTGATCCTCGGTGGAGACGCGCGCATAGCCAATCAGGGGCATGAAACTGGGCCGTTTGCAATTTAATATATCGCCAATAAACGACCGTTTGTGAACGGATGCAATGGGTGTTTCTCTCGTCGCGCTGAGTTCGGGAAGCCTTGTATCTATGGGCCGAAGCCCACGAGAGGTGCTCCATCGCTCTCGAGAAGACAGAATCCTCGGGCGCCTCTATAGTAGGTAAGAAAGCCGCCCCTCAAACTTCATCGCCAAGCGTGCATAATAGCCGTATAATGCGCGCATGAACCGATTTCGCCAGACATCCATGGACGACGACGGAGTACCTCTTGAGGATATGGAGGCGTCCGACGGCAAGGATGACGCTGATCTCTGGTTCCTGCCCGGGCCGATCGAGGACGAACCGGATTACCTGCCTCCCGGACCTGCGCCTGAGCCGAAGGAGTCCGATGTCGTCGATGCCTGGCGCGCGGCCGAGGCCGGGCAGGCGGCGCAGCTCGCTCGTGTTGCTGCGCGCCTGGGGATCCTCGATGAACGCCTACGCCGCGGCCCGGCTGGCTGGCTGCACCGACTTGCCCTGATCGAAGCCGCGGATCTCAGCTGGCTCACGCAGGACCGGATCGGGCTCGACCGGTTGTCCCTTTACATGGCGCTGCGGGTCTCGACCGTAACGGATGATGCCCAGGCGCTGTACCGGATCGGCTGGACGGTGCGGCGGCTGACCGGCGGACCCGCGCCGTTGGGGCGTCGGACCGGTGTGGGCGACCTCGAGACCTTCCTTGATCGGCGCGACCGCCCGGGGCAGGGGGAGCGTTTCGACGATGCCAAGGCGCCCTCGCGCGTGGCCGAGATGGCAGAGCGCGAAGCCTTTGAGGACCGGGCCGCCGGATGGCTCGCGATGGTGGATCAGGCTGAGGATCTCCACCCTGTGACACGGGCCTGCATGGGCTTTCATCTTTGGCACGTCGCGGAGCTTTCACCGGTCGATGACCCGCTGGAGGCCGCGGTGACGGCTGCGCGTGTCGCGATCGCCGATCTCGCGCAGTCGGGGAGCGCTCCGGGCGCAATCTTCGCACCCATCGCCATGGGCGGGGGAGGGGGCTTCCGTGCGATCGGGGACCCGCCCGCCCGATTGGCGCGCTGGCTGAACGCGATGGAGAGCGCAACATTCGCAGCCCTGCGCAGGCTCGACGAGATCGAGGCTTGGGCGTCTGCTGCGGAGCGAACGATGGCGCCGCTCTCTGGCAAGACACCGCCGATGCTGCGGCACCTTTTCACAAGCTGGCCGCTGGTCTCGGTACAGATGGCCGAGAAACTGACCGGCGCGCACCGGGCGACGGTTCAGCGCAACATCGACTGGATGGAGGAGCGGGGCCTGATCCGGGAGGTCACGGGGCAGGGGCGCTATCGCATGTGGCGGATCGTCGAGACGCGCGCGACAGAAACAAGATCGAGCTCTGATCGAAATGATGGGCTGTCGCCTGAGGATCTCTACGATGTGCTGGCCGCGCGCCAGTGATACTCGAATACTGCGCTGTCAGGTGTCTGCATCCCGCAGCTCCCGTAGAGCAGCGAGGTAGCGGTTCATGCGGCGCATGTCTTTTTCGGTCAGTGCGGACAAACGCGAAGCGTTCAGGTTGTCGAGGATGTCGGCCGTCTTGACCCGACGCGCAATCTTGTTGCCCTTGGCGCGCTGAACGAAGGCCACGTACACTGCCTCGCTGTCGCCTTCATCCTCGGGCCGCTTCGTTACAAGGCGCAAGGCGTCGAGCACAGTCGGCGAGAACCCTTCTTTTTCCAGGCGCTCGAATGTCCAGCCGGGGCCGTCCTCGACCACGTCATGCAGGACGCCCACGATCCGTTCGTCGTCGGTTTCCAATGCCATCATCACCCGGAGGGGATGTAGCAGATACGGAGCATCGGCCTTGTCGGTTTGTTCCCGATGGGCTTCTGCAGCGATTTCGATGGCGCGTTGAAGGTTCAATGGCTTCTCCTGGTTCATGAATGTGATCGTGACCATTCGGTCGATATACAGCGCGATGGTATTCTCACGATGTCGATCTGCTCAACGTCCATGCGTTCGATACCTGAAGGAAATCGTCTCTCGTCTTTGACATGCGCCGACACAGGCGGTGTCGCAGGAGAACCGCAAAGTCATCGTGTAATCTCGCCTGCGATCACGGCCCTCCCATGAACGGCGAGTGTCGCGGTGAACCTTGGACAGCCGAACTGCCGGATGACGTTGAGAACGCGAGCCTCATAGGCCGCCTGCCCGATGAGCCGACACAGGTCTGACGCGTGAAACTGCCGGTTGCCGCTGGGTGCGGCTTTGATCTGAGCGAGCAACACCCGCTCCCGTGGGTCAGCTGCCTGTTGCGGAGTTGGCGCTTCCGTTGGTCGGCTTTCCGAACCGGGTGAGGTTCGCCATCGGCGCATGAACCCGAGAAGGTAGCCGGCAGGAACCCTGTCGTTCCCTCGCGCCCGGTTGAACGCAAGGAAGCGGTCCCAGATCACCTGCGTGTCGACGTTCCAGCAGGGCAGGGCTCTCTTCGCGGCCTTGATCAGCTCCGCCCAACACGTCTGGAAGACGTTTGATGCTTCAGAAACAGTGATCTGTCCCGAGAAAATAGTTTTGTTATTTCTTTCTCTAGATAGAGATGTGTCGCCTGTGCCTGACGCAACATCCTGATCTCCGTCCTCGGTATCGAAGGCCGTAAAGCGGAAGAGCCAGGGCGCGAACTTGCCGTTGGGCTTCTCGCGTCTCAGCTCCAGTTCGGACGCCTCGAGTTCAGCCAGCAGCTCGGACAAGTATTGGCGCGAGATGCCCATCTTCGACGCCAGGTCGGCCAGGGTGAAGGCGGCCGTCCCGCGCGGCAGCCCGTTGTAACCCTCCTTCCACGCGATGGCGTCGAGGATGACGGTCGCCAGCTTGTGGGCGGAAACGGAAAGATCTGTCTGGGTGATCCGCCTCAGGATCAGGCCGGTCGTGGGTTCCATGGTAGGTGTCTCCTGTGAGAGACGACCCCATGCCGAGAGCAAACAACATTCTTGCCAGCAAAACAACTTTGCTGGTTGCGGCGGTTCAGACAGTGCGCTAGAAGATCCTTGTTCACGGGTTCTTCTGGTGCGGCGTCAGGCTTTTCGGTCTGGCGTCGTTTCCCTTTTTAGGTTCGGTGCACCGTCACAGGTGCAAGATGTTCAGGTGCGGACCTGCCCCGGGCACGCCCGGGCAAGTTCAGTAGCGGACCTCTTCGAAGCCGTAGTTCCCCTCATGATCCCTCCAGTCGACGAAGACCGAGCGGTAGCTGACCCAGTTACAGTGCCCGGTGTCGGGCAGCTGTGATGCAGGCGGAACCTGGGTGACACTCGACCGTGTCCATCGATAATCACCCTGCACGCCGTAGGAACCGAGGCGCGTGGCGTCGTAACGGTTGCATTCGCCATCCCGGTTTTCGCGTTGGCTGAACTGGATGTGAAAGACACGGATGCTGCGGACGAAGTCGAAGGCGTCGCCCGAAATATCGATGTCGGCCTGCTCGTCTGACTGGACTTGGACCAGGGGCAGGGGAGCTTGCGGTACGCTGGCCTGAGGCGCCTCCCGGAAGCCGATGTCGTAAAGGCGTTCCATCGGCGAGAGCGGGGCAGGGGCGTTGAACGACGCCCCCATCGGGCAGCGCCAGATCTGCAAGGGTGGTTCGATCGGCCAGGGTGTGATCCTGCGGATGAAGACCGCACGCGCATGGGCACAGGGCGCCGATGCCGGCCAGCCGCCCGCGAGACAGAGCAGAATGGCGCAGTCGACCTGGTAGGCTTGCGCCGGCTCGACCGAGCCGACAAGGCTCGATACGGTGATGGCCGCAGCTGCTGCGGTCCGGACCTTGTGATTCATGACGCCGACTCCAGCTATAATGTTGCCGCGATACAAAACAACACTAACGATAGCAAGCGGATTTGATTGATCGCGCGTACCCTGGGCACATCACGCCCCGAACGTAAGGGACGCGGGATAGTACACAACCGTTACGGAGTGCAGATTGCCAAGCGGGCAAGCGGGGACCGGCTTCGACTCATAGCAGCCATTGGCCGGGCAAACGTCAGAATGCTTCAGCCCGCTTGTCGTTCCGAAAAGAAGTGGCTGATCAGCCAGCTCCCGCCAGTTCGCCAGTTCCTCGTTTTCCGTGCCTGAGGTCCTCAAGTGCTGCGTAGAACGCAGGCAAAACCAGAAGGATCAGTACTGTCGCAGCCAAGAGTCCGAAGACAACCGAGATCACCAGCGGCTTGAGCGTCTGGGCCTGCGTCGAGGATTCCAGCAGCAAGGGTGCCATGCCCATGATCGTCGTCGAGACTGAGACGAAGATAGGACGGAACCGCGATCGCACGGCTTCGCCTGCGGCCAGCGCAGCTGACAGTCCTTCGGCGCGGCGGGTGTTGATGACGCCGACCAGCAGGATCGCGTTGTTCACCACGATTCCCGCAAGCGAGGCCGCTCCCACCAGCGAGGGCATGGAGATGTTGTAGCCCATCAGGACATGGCCCCAGATCACGCCCAGGAACGCCAGCGGGATGGTGATCATCACGATCAGCGGCTCCACATAGCTGCGGAACTGGAAGCTGAGGACGATGTAGATGCCCACCAGTCCGATCAGGAACCCGCGCAGGATCGAGACGACGGTTTCCGCCGAATTCGCGGCCTGCCCACCGATCTCGAAGATCAGGCCGGGGGTGGCAGCCGCGAGGTCCGGCAGAAAGCCCTCGGCCAGCCGGGCGGTGATCGCGTCGGCATTGCCGATGCGGCCGTCCACATCGGCCGCGACGGTCAGCGTACGCAACCCGTTGCGGCGCGTGATGGTTCCCCACCCACGTGCTTCGGTGACGGTGGCGATGCTCGACAACGGCACGGTGCCGCCACCGGGCAGCGCGATCTCGAAAAGGTTCAGGTCAGCGCGGTTGGCGCGGTCCTCATCGGCAAGCCGCAGCTCGATTTCCCAGGCCAGATCGCCGCGCCGGATTTCCGCAAGCTGTGTGCCGAGAAAGGCCGCGCGAAGTTGGCTTGCCACATCCGTTGCGGCCAGCCCCAGCGCCTCGGCCCCCGGCGACAGGCTCAGCCGCAATTCGGGCGCGCCCGGGCGCAAATCGAGGATCGCGTTGCGCACACCGGCATAGGTTTCAAGCTCCGCCAGCGTGGCGCGCCCCGCCGCCTCCAGCGTGGCGAGGTCGGGGTGGCTCAGGCGCAATTCCACCGCGATGCCCTGCGGGCCGATCCCCGGCTCGGTCAGGATCAACGAGGACACACCGGGCAGAGTGCCGATTTCCGCGCGCCAGAGCGTGACGATTTCGTCCAACGTGCTGCCGCGTGTCTCGGCGCCGAGCAGGTCCACCGCGACGGTGGCGACATGGGCACCGGCCTCGCCCGCCGACAGGTTGCGGCCCAGCCGGGTGATGCGGCGGATCACCAGCGGTTGTGCCTGGGGCTGATCGGGGGACAGGCGGGCGTTCGCGCGGTCCAGCGCCGCCTCTACTTGTGCGACGGCCTCGGTCGTGCGCACAAGCGGCGTGCCCGCGGGCAGCATCAGCCGCGCCTCCAGCACGTCGCCGTCGATCTCGGGCATCGCCTCGCGCTTGACCACGCCGCCGCCCAAGGCGCCGACGGTCACGATCAGCGCCCCGATGGCCAGACCGACAACAAGCCAGCGCGCCTTGATCGCGGCGTCTGCCAAGCGGCCCACGCCACGTTCGCGCAGGGCATCGAAACCCGCCTCGAAGCGGATGCGAAAACGGGATGCGGCGGTGTCCTTCATCCCACCTTTCAGGTGATGGGGCAGGATCAGGAAGGCCTCGATCAGCGAAGCGGCGAGTGCGGCCAGCAGGACCACCGGAAGAACCTCCAGCACCGCGCCCAGTTCGCCCGCCAGAAAGGCCAGAGGCAGGAACACGGCAAGAGTCGTCAGGAAGGACGAGATCACGCCGGGCGCCACGGCGGCGACGCCCGCCGCCACGGTTTCGACCGTCGCGCCCTTGGCGGCATGCACCGCAATGGAATCCGCGATCACGATGGAATCGTCCATCACGATCCCGATCGCCATCAGCAGGGCGACGAGCGTCATCATGTTCAGGCTGAGCCCGGTCAGCCCCATCCAGAGGAACGCCCCGGCAAAGGCCACGGGCAGGCCCATCGCGGCCCAGACCGCGAATCCGGGCCGGAAAAACAGGCTCATGACCGCGACGATCAGCACAAGCCCGATCACCCCGTTCTGCACCAACATCACCAGCCGGTCGCGGATGATGGATGTCACGTCCTGAACCACCTCGACGGTGATCGTGTCGGGCAGGCGTTCGCTCTCCTCGGCCACCAGCGCGGCGACCCCGTCAAGCACCCGCAGCGCATCGGCATCGAGCGCCTTGGCCACGTCGATCACGATGGCGGGCGCGCCGTCGACAAAGGCCCGATCGTGCGGCGGCTCGAAGCGTTCCTCGATCACCGCCACGTCCCCAAGCGTCACTGTCGCGCCATTCGGCAACACCAGAACCGGGATCGTCGCAAGCGTCGTGGCCGTGTCGCGTTCTGCGGTGAAGCGCAGGGTCAGGTCCGCGCCCGGCCCTTCGAGCGTACCGGCGGGCAGGTCGATGTTCTGCGCGGCGATGGCGGCGGCCAGCGTGGCAGGCGTCAGGCCGTGACTGTCGAGCAAGGCGTTCGAGGAGGTGACGGAGAGTGTCCGGGTGCCGAGCCCCCCGCGCGTCACGCGGGCGACGCCCGGCAGGGCGGTAAGGCGGTCCGACAGGGCGTCGGCGTAAAGATCCAGTTCGCCCAACGGCAGATCGCCCGAGATGGCGACCGATGTGACCGGATCGGAGCGGTGCAGTTCGCGTACCACCGCGGGATCGGCACGGTCAGGGAAGGTGTCGATGGCCGACACCTCGGTGCGCAGCGAATTGACGAAGCGCAGCGCATCGTTACCGGGCGCCATGGTTGCCACGGCGCGGGCGCGGCCGCTCTGCGCGGTGCAGGAAAAGGTTTCCAGCCCCTCGACACCCTGCACTCCATCCCAGAGCGGCGCGCAGATCGCGGTCTCCACATCCTCGGCAGCAGCGCCCCGGTAGGGCACGGTGACCTCGGCCTCGACGGCGCGGAAATCGGGGAAGGTTTCGCGCAACAGGCCCGGCGCAGCAAAGATGCCCGCTGCAAGGAACAACAGAAGCAGCAGGTTGCCCGCCGTCGGATGACCGGTGAACCAGCGTATCATGGCTGGACCTCGACCGGGGTCAGGGCCATGCCGGGAATGGCCGGCGCGATGTCGTCGATCACCACGCGTTCGCCCGGCGACAGGCCGGCAGCGATAACGACGCGGCCATCCTGCGCGAAGGCGGCGGCGACGGGGCGCAATTCCAGCAAGTCATCGGGGCCAAGGATACGCACCATGTCGCCATGCAACGCCGCCTCGGGGATCGCGATGAGGCCTGTCATGGAAGCGCCCGAAAAGGAAAGCTGCACCTGCATGTTGGGCACCAGCGGCAGGCGGCGGGGCGGGTCCGCGCCCTCATAGGGGTCGTCAACCCTGACCACGACCGGCACGGTGCGCGCACGGGCATCCAGCGCGCCCTCGATCCCGACAACACGGGCGCTCCAGATCTGCCTGGGGTCCGCCATAGGGCTGAGCGTCACCTCGATCTGCGTGGCGGGCATGTCGCGCATCATGTCGCCAAGGGTGATGCCCTCCAGTGTATCTCCCAATAGCCGTCGAAAGCTGTCTATCGGCAAATGCGCCACGACCTCGGCCGCCGCGATCCCGTCAGCACGGATCACCACCTGACCGGGGGCGACGGTCTGAAACAGCTCAGCATTCACCTCGGTCACGCGCAGGTCAAACGGCGTCGTCAGGGTCGTGCGGTCGAGCGAGCGGCGCGCCCGGTTGATGGCGGCCTCGCTGCGCGCGACCTGTGCCGCGATCCGCGCCTCGCGGGAGGGGATCAGGGCGAGCGTGTTCTCCAGTTCCGCCACCGTGCGGCGGGCCAGAAGGGTCGCGCGCTCGGCCTCGTCGGCGCGCGATTGCGGAACGGCGCCTTGCGCGACGAGTGTGCGCGTGCGTTCCAGATCGGTCTCGGTCAGGGCCAGCCGGTTCTGTTCCAGCGAAAGGATGCGCAGTGTGTTGTCCGCCTCTGCCGCAAGCTGCACGCGCTCGGCCTCCAGCACCGCGAGGTCGGCCTGCGATTGCGCCAGCGCCAGCTCGTAGTCGGCGGGGTCGGTCCTCAGCACTCCCGTCCCCGCCGGGATCAGGCGACCGGGCTCAAGGTCCGGATGGCGCCAGATCACCTCGCCCTGCACCTCGGCCACGGCGACCCAGGTCTCGGCCGCGCGCAGGTTGCCCCAAGCGGTTGCGGCGGGCCGAATATCCTGCGCCGCGACTGTCATCACCCGAGCGGGTAGCGCGGGCGCGTCGCCCCCGACCTGCGCGGGGCCGGGGGCAGACGCGATCATCCAGGCCGCCGCGGCAATGCCGAGCGCGATGGGTGGCAGCGCCAGGAGCGGGGCGAGGCGCATGGGTTCAGCCCTGCGCGCGGCGCATCCGCGCCAGCGTGCCGTCGCGCAGGATGAACTGGTGGTAGAGCGCGCCAATCACATGCAGCGCAACCAGCGCCAGCAGGACAATCTTCAACACATTGTGCCCCTGCGCTGCGGCCTCGACCCCGCCGAACCACGCGACAGACCCGCTGAGTGGCATCAGGATCATCAGCGCGTAAAGCCCGACATGGGTGAGCTTCGCGAGAATGCCCTGGACCTTGCTGGCCTCGATCGCCGGGGGCACGCCGCTCCGGGCGCGCAGGGTCAACCGCCACAGCGCGAAGATCATCACCAGCGCGCCGCCCGCGACATGGGCCAGCACGAGCGGGTCGAACCCAGCCTCCAGCCCATCGGTGATGCGGTCCCATGCGGCCGACATCGCGTCCTTGAAAAGGTATTGCTGCGCGATCAGTGCGAAGACGAGCCAATGCAGCGCGATCTGAAGGCGGGAATAGCCGGTGGGGGCGGTCTTGGCAGGCATGACGGGGGTCCTTTCGGTCAGGGTGCGCGACTCGGGATAGAGGTTGCGGTTGTCAACAGTATATGTTAGTGAGTTATAACTAACAAGAGGTGACACATGTCGGGCCGTCAAAGTGCTGAAGAGAGAAAGGCGCAAATCGTGGCCGAGGTTCTGCGACTGGCCGACGAGATCGGACCCGACCGGCTGAGCACCACAGATGTCGCGCGTGCCATCGGCCTCAGTCAGCCTGCGATCTTCCGGCATTTCCCCACCAAGGGCGCGCTCTGGCTGGCGGTGGCCGAGGATATCGCTGACCGGTTGCAGAGTTACTGGGCTGCGGCCGAGGCAGGGGCCACCGGGCCGCAGGCGCGCCTGAAAGCGCTGATCGGTGCGCAACTGACGGCCATTGCTGAAACGCCTGCCCTGCCGTCGATCCTGTTCTCGCGCGAGTTGCAGGTGGACAATCCAGCCCTGCGCGAGGTGTTCCGTGGGCTTCTGGGCGCTTTTCAGGGCCGCCTTGTTGCCGTGATCCGTGATCTTCAGGCTGCGGGCGATCTGAAGCGCGACGTCATCCCAGAGGATGTCGCCATCCTGCTGACGTCGCTGGTGCAGGGTGTCGCCATCCGCTGGACGCTCGGCGCCCGGGGCTTTGCGCTCGTGCCTGAGGGGTTCCGGCTGTTTGACGTGCAGATGGAACTTCTACGCGCGAAGGAGGGCGCTTGCGATGCCTAGAACCAGTCTGACGCTCCGCATAGCGGGCGGTGTTGCGATTGCCTTTGGCGTGCTGACCATTTTCTCTGGTGGCCGAACATTGCTCGGATCAGCCGACATGGGGGCAGTCGTACCCTTCGTGCTGTGGTTCAACACGCTGGCCGGGCTCGCCTATGTCGTCGCGGGTCTCGGCCTGTGGCAGGGGCGGCGATGGGCCTGGCCCCTATCGTTCGTGATCTTCGCTGCAACGCTGCTGGTTTTCGCGGCGTTCGGCCTGCATGTCGCCCAAGGTGGAGCCTTCGAGATGCGTACCGTTTACGCCATGGCCCTGCGCAGCGCGGTCTGGGGTTGGATTGCGTGGGCGGCGCGTCAGGCGTCTTCGGGTCGGTAAACGCAATCGGCCAGGGTGCTGCGGTTGAGATCGGCGACAAATGCCGCCTCTGCATGAGCCAGCCGCGCTTTCAACCGACATTGCGGAGTCAGGGTGCAGCTGTTGGTGCCGGCGGCGAAGCATTCCACCAGAGCCTGATCAGCTTCGAGGGTCGACACCACATCGCCCAGGCGGATGTCCTCGGGCGCGCGCGCCAGCATGGCGCCGCCCCCACCGCCGCGCCGGGTTTCCAGAAGACCTACGGCGGCAAGCGCCGTGATCACCTTGGCAAGATGGTTGCGGGAGACGCGGAATTCATCGGCCAGTTCCGCGGTGGTGAAGGCCCGGTCGGGTGCGCCCGCCATCCGCATCAACACGCGCAGACCGTAATCGGTGAAGGAGGTGAGGCGCAAGGTCGCGCTCCTGATTTGGTAGTTGAAGTGCGCATTCACGAGAGATATGCGTATTTCAAATACCAATTCGCTGCGGCCCACGCAAGGACCGGGCGACGCTCGAGGGAAAGGACCCGCGATGAAAGACCTCCCCGAAACGGACGTGCCGCAGGACACCGGCGCCCTGATCGACCATATCCTGACGCGCTATCACGAGATGCACCGGGAGGATCTCGCCTCGCTCATGCCGCTGGCCGACCGGGTCGAGCGGGTGCACGCGGACGATCCCGAGGCACCCAAGGGGCTTGCCGCCGCCATCCGGACGCTCGCCGGCGAGATGGAGGATCACATGATGAAGGAGGAGATGATATTATTTCCGGCCATGCGCGCGGGCGGTGGGCCGGGCATCGAACACCCCATCGCGGTGATGCGCGCCGACCACGACGATCACGCCGAAAACATCGCGCTAATCCGGCGGCTCACCTGCGATCTGACACCGCCCGAGCACGCCTGCGGCTCCTGGCGCTCGCTCTATGGCGGCCTGACGACGCTGTTCGACGACCTTGCTGCGCATATCGCGTTGGAAAACAACGTGCTGTTCCCGCGATTCGAGCAGGCTTGAGGCGAAGATGCGGCTCGCGGGAGTGACAGTCGAAGGACGCGGCGGGACGGATCGTCTTATGGACGCGGTGGCTGACCGGCTAACGCGGGACGGCGTCCGGCTGGTGGGTGCGTTGCGCGCGGCCTCGCCCGATGCCGGATCGGGATCGTGCGACTGCGATCTCTGGCTTCTGCCCAACGGGCCGCGCTGGCGCATCACGCAGGATCTCGGACCCGGCGCCACCGCCTGCCGGATGGATGCGGGCGCCTTCGAGGAGGCCGTCGGGTTGGCGATGTCGCGGCTTCGGGCCGGCCGGGCAGACCTCGTGATCCTCAACAAGTTTGGCCTGAGCGAGGCAGAGGGGCGCGGTTTCCGCGCGCTGATCTCCGAGGCGCTTGCCCGCGGCGTTCCTGTCCTGACTGGCCTCTCCGAAACCCACAGGGCCGCGTTCGACCGCTATGCCGATGGCATGGCGACGATCCTCGCACCGACCGAGGCTGCCGTCACGGACTGGTGCAACGCCGCCGTCGGAACCGTGGCCGAGGAGGGCGCGTCTCCATGAGCGGACAGGGAGCCTATGCCTCGCCCCCATGCATGGCTGCGGAGGTGGACCCGACCTATTTCGATCCGCTTGGCACGGATGTGCAGCAGGCGCGCGACGTGGCGCGCTGGCGCCGGGCCGAGCGGGCAAGGCTGGCCAGCCTGAGGGAGGGGCTGGGCCAGACAGGACGGGCGCAGGTGAGCAATTCCATCTGCGGTCATCTCGAAACGGTCCTCGCCGCGCGCGGGACCCTCCGGGAGACCGTGCTCGCCGGCTACTGGCCGATCCGAGGAGAACCGGATCTGCGCCCGATCCTGTCCGATCTTCACGCGGCGGGCGTCTGTATCGCGCTGCCGGTGGTGGAGACCCCCGCAGCGCCGCTCGTGTTCCGACGATGGATGCCCGGCATGCGCATGCTGCGCGGCCATTGGAACATCCCCGTTCCGCGGCCCGAGGCGGAGGTCCTGGTGCCCGATATCGCGCTTGCGCCCTGCCTCGGCTGGGACGAGGGTTGTTATCGGCTCGGCTGGGGCGGCGGCTATTACGACCGGACACTGGCCGCGCTCTCGCCGCGGCCCGTCACCATCGGCGTCGCGCTGGCGGCAGCACGGCTGACCACGATCTACCCGCAACCCCATGACATTCCCCTCGACAGGATCGTGACCGAGAAGGGCGTATCGGGGGAGCGAAAGGACCCATCATGATCCCGACGAGCGAACCAACTGCCCGGTTGCGGCCCGGCGAAGGCGCGATCGCGCGGCTTGCCTGCCTTGTGCTGCAACCGGTCCTGTCGCGCGTTGTCCGTCGGGTCGCGGCGCGGCACCCGTCACTCTTCGCGCGGCTCGGGCCGCACCAGGCGACCGACTTCCTGATCGATCCCGTTGAGCTGCCCTTTGCGCTGCATCTGCGCCCCGACCCGCAGGCGCTCGTCTTCCGCGCCGTGCCGCGCGATACGGCGCCGCAGGCAGGGGCCACGATCCGCGGGCGGTTCCTGCTGCTTCTGGAACTGATCGACGCCGAGCAGGACGGCGACGCGGCCTTCTTCTCGCGCGATCTGGAAGTCAGCGGGGACACCGAGGCCGTCGTTCGCCTTCGGAATGCGCTCGACGACATGGAGGGCTCGCTGGCCGAGGAGACGTCGGCGATGTTCGGGACACCCGGACGGGCGGTTCTCGCACGGTTGCGGGGGGCCTATCCGGATGTCACCAAACCGAGGGAATACGCATGAGCCTTGCCGAACTGATCTGCCCCGCGGGCACCCCCGCCGCGCTGCGCACCGCCGTCGATGCAGGCGCCGATGCGGTCTACTGCGGCTTCCAGGATGCGACCAATGCGCGGAACTTCCCGGGGCTGAACTTCACCCCTGATGAACTGGCCGAGGCGGTGGCCTATGCCCATGCGCGCGGCACCAAGGTGCTCTTGGCGCTGAACACCTATCCGCCCGCGGGCAAGGTGGATCTCTGGCGCCAAGCAGCGGACACCGGCGCGCGGCTGGGCGTGGATGCTTTCATCGTCGCCGACATGGGCGTGGCCGACTACATCGCCCAGACGTATCCGGGCATCAGGCTGCACCTGTCGGTGCAGGCTGCGGCCTCATCGCCCGAGGCGATCCGTTACTATTGCGAGAATTTCGGTGTAAAGCGTGTGGTCCTGCCGCGCATCCTGACGATCCTCGAGATCCGCCAGATCCGCCGCGAAATCCCCTGCGAGATCGAGACCTTCATCTTCGGCAATCACGGGCTGATGGTGGAAGGCCGCTGCAGCCTGACCAGCTACCTGACGGGTCAATCCACGAACATGGACGGGGTGTGCTCGCCCGCCTCGGACGTGGAGTATGTGCGAGACGCCGACGGGTCGATGTCCTCGCAGCTGGCGGGGTTCACCATCGACCGTTTCGGGCCCGAGGAGAAGGCAGGCTATCCCACGATCTGCAAGGGCCGCTACACGGCACCCCATCGCCCCGAGGGCTACTACGCCTTCGAGGAACCCGTCAGCCTAAACCTGTCGCGGCTGCTGCCGGACCTGATCGAGGCGGGCGTGCATGCCTTCAAGATCGAGGGGCGGCAGCGGTCGAAGAGCTATGTGCGCGGCGTTGTGCGTGCGTTCCGCGCAGCGGTGGATGACATCAAGGCCGGCCGCGAGGCAAACATCGCCGACCTGATCGCCCTGACCGAGGGGCAGAAACAGACCCAGGGCGCCTTCGAGACAAAGAAATGGCGGTGAAGACCATGACCCAACTGACGCTCGGCCCCATCGCCTATCACTGGCCCGCCGAGGCGCGGCGTGACTTCTATGCCCGCATCGCAGATGAGGCGCCCGTGGACGAGGTTTATCTGGGCGAGGTTATCTGCTCCAAGCGCGCGCCCTTCCACGAGGCAGACCTGCTGGCCACGATCGAGCGGTTGGAGCGCGCAGGCAAGCGGGTGATCCTTTCGACGCTGGCCGAGGTGATGCTGAAACGCGAGCGCAAGGCAACCGGGGACATCGCCGAGATGGACACGCCCGAGATCGAGATCAACAATGCCGCTGGCCTCTTTGCGCGCGGCAAACGCCCGCACCGGATCGGCCCCTTCATGAACGCCTATAACGAGGCGACCATTGCCTGGATGGCCGGGAAGGGCGCGACCCATGTATGCCTACCGGCCGAGATGCCGGCCCCGGCCATCGCCGCCGCTGCGCGGGCCGCGGGCGCGCTGGGGCTCGGCGTCGAGGTGCAGGTCTACGGCCGCGCCTCTCTGGCGGTGTCGGCGCGGTGCTATCACGCCCGCGCGCACGGCCGCACCAAGGACAACTGCCAGTTCGTCTGTGAAGAAGATCCCGACGGCATGCCGCTCCGCACTCGCGACGACCGGCCGATCCTGCGGGTGAACGGCATCCAGACCCAGTCGGAAAGCTATGTCGACCTGCTCTCCGAAGCTGCCCGTCTGGTTGCCGATGGCGTCACGCACCTGCGGCTGATGCCACAAGCGGTGGACATGGTCGTGGTGGCGCAGGTGTTCCGCGATGTGCTCGATGGGCGCGTGCCGACAGGCGAGGCCGATGCCCGCCTTGCGACGCTGAGCGGGGATGCGGGCCTGAGCAACGGTTTCTATCATGGCCAGGCAGGCTACCGCCGCATTGCCGCCGCCGCGCCGGCCTGAGCGCGCAAGGGACGCCATAAATGACCTCGACCGCCGAACAGATGCGCGCTTGGACCGGACCCGCGATCCTGACCTACGGGTTCCGCCCGTTCTTTTTCGGCGCGGCGGTCTGGGCCGTGCTGGCGATGGCGCTTTGGGTGCCGATGCTGTCAGGGCACCTGATGTTGCCCACAGCCTTCGACCCCGTGTCATGGCACGCGCACGAGTTCCTCTACGGTTATCTCGGTGCCGTCGTCGCGGGCTTTCTCCTGACTGCGGTGCCAAACTGGACGGGGCGCCTGCCGATCGTCGGCTGGCCGCTAGGCGGACTGGCGGCGCTGTGGCTCGTGGGGCGCGTGGCTGTGATCTTTTCGGCGGGATTGCCGTCGCTGCTGGTGGCGGCGGTCGACCTTGCCTTCCCGGTCGTGCTGGCCGTGGTGATCGGGCGCGAAATCGTGGCGGGCCGGAACTGGCGCAATCTGATCGTGCTGGGGATGCTCGCTGTCTTTGCCCTCGGCAACGCGCTGTTTCACTGGGAGGCCGCGCGAAGCGAGTATGCCGCGCAAGGTTACGGCCTGCGGCTGGGCCTCAGCGCGGGCATCATGATGATCGCGGTCATCGGCGGCCGCATAGTGCCGTCCTTCACCCGCAACTGGCTGGTGAAACGGCGCAGCGCCGTCCTGCCCGTAGCGCCGATGCAGCCCTTCGATAAGGGGGCGCTCGGGACCCTTCTGGTGGCACTTGTGCTGTGGGTCGTGCTGCCTCTCGGGACGCTGACCGGGCTGGCCCTTGTGCTGGCAGGCGTGTTGCACGCCATGCGATTGGCCCGTTGGGCCGGGCACCGTACCTTTGCCGAGCCGCTGGTGACTGTGTTGCACGCAGGCTATGCCTTCGTGCCATTGGGGGCTCTCGCATTGGCCGCAGAAATCTTGGCTCCCGGGTCCTTCGGAATGGCGGGCGCGCAGCATTTCTGGATGGCGGGGGCAATCGGCCTGATGACACTGGCGGTGATGACACGCGCCACGCTTGGTCATACCGGGCAGGACCTGAGGGCGGGAGCAGGGACCGTCGTGATCTATCTGGCCCTGATACTGTCAGTATTCGCGCGGGTCGCGGGCGGCGTATGGCCCGAGTTTTCCAGCCCTTTGAACACTGTGGCAGGGCTATTCTGGGCACTTGCCTTCGGCAGCTTTGCGGTCATCTACGGCGGGCTATTGCTACGTCTGCCCGCCGCCAAGCGGATCTGAGGCGCGCATCCATGGGATGGTTCGAGTTCGCCCTCGCCTATGTCGTGTTCTTCCTGTCGCATTCCTTGCCTGTGCGGCCGCCGCTGCGGCCCTGGCTGCAGGCGCGACTTGGCGCTTCTGGCTTCACGCTGGCCTACTCCGCCCTGTCGCTCGCAGTGCTGGCATGGCTGATCGCGGCGGCAGGCCGCGCACCGCATGTGGCCCTTTGGGACTGGGCGCCATGGCAGGTCCATGTTCCTCTGACAGTCATGGGGCCGGTCTGCCTGATCCTTGCGCTGTCCATCGGCCGGCCCAACCCTTTTTCGTTCGGGGGTGCACGCAACGACCAGTTCGACCCGGCACGGCCCGGCATCATTCGCTTGTCGCGTCATCCGCTGCTTCTGGCGTTGGCACTTTGGGCGGCGGCCCATGTCATGCCCAACGGAGATCTGGCGCATGTGATCCTGTTCGGCACTTTCGCCGCCTTCGCGCTGCTGGGAGGCCGATTGATCGACCGGCGCAAACGCCGCGAGCTGGGGCCAGAGTGGCAACGGATGCGTGATCGCGTGGCGGACGCGCCGCTCCTCTCGGCGGCACCGTCGGGGGGCACTCTCGTGCGGCTTGCGGCAGGCATTGCGCTTTACGGGGCGCTGCTCTGGGCGCATCCATTGCTTTTTGGGGTCAGCCCGCTTCCCTGAACGTCAATCCTTGATGTCTTCGATCCAGGTCTTTGCGGCGACGGCACGGGGCAGGCCAAGCGGGCCGATGGCCAGCATCGCAACCTGTACAATCGCCTCAGCCTCAATCCCCTCCGATCTGGCGCGCCGGGTGTGAGAATGGACCGCGCCTTCGGAGCCTGCGCCAATCGCGAGGGCGAGCTTGACGAGGCGCTTCTCACGGTCTGTCAGGGGGCCGCAATCGGCCGTTGCCTTGCCCAAGGCAGCATAGGCCTTCCAGACATCAGGGTGTTCCTCGGCGAGATCTCCGGCGGCACCGGGCATGGATTTTGTCATCTGTCAGTCCCTCAGGTTGAAAAGTCATCAATCAGTGGATTTGGTTTCGCAAAGCGCTCAAGGTCCGCCTGATCGTCGATGGTGATGCGGGTGCCGGTGACAGTAACGCCATAGGGCTGCAGCCCCTTGAAGGCGCGGCTGAGATTTTCAGGGGTCATGCCCAGCACGGAGGATAGGCGCCGCTTCTCGAAGTCCAGCTCGAACGCAGCCCCGCCGCCGGCGCGCCGTTGCTGCCTGAGCAAGTAGTTCGCGAGCCGCTCGAGCGAGGTTCTGAGTTTCAGATCCATCTGCGCCTTGATCACCGAGCGATAGCACTGCGCCAGTTCCGTGACGATCGCTCGGGCAAAGTTGCTGTCGGCGTCAAAGATCGCGCGAACGTCCTGACTGGGGATCAGCGCGATCCGGCTTTTCTCCAACGTACGGGCCGACATCAGATAGGGCGCATCCTTGATCGTCGCGGCGAGAATGAAGGTCGAGATGGGGCGGACCGTCGCCATGCTGGTCTCACGGCCATTCCAGGTCGAAAACAGATCGACCGAGCCCGAAATGACGATATGAAGAAAATCGCTCGGTTCTCCTTCAGTGATCAATTCGATCTGTGCAGGGAAATTCTGCACATAGGCGCCACGCATCAAGGATGTGAAATTATCATCCGCCATCTGCGCAAAGAGATCGAGTTTTCGAATATCCCGGTATTCGGAATCGGGCACGTCGTTCTCCCTCCCACATCGCGCGCTTAACAATTGTCATCAAATCAATTGATATATGTCAACCCGTCAGTTGATCTGCGCGACAGCAGCCTTGATCTGCGACCGCGCACCGGATGACATATTTCTGTAAGCCATTTATTTCGTTAGCATTTTCTCGGTTTTGTGATCTAGATCAAGTCACGAGCGTCGCTGTGGCGTCAGGTCTGGCACTGATCCCCACGCAGGGGTGAAAGACTTATTTGCCGGAGACCCGCCATGCAGACCGTTGCAACAGCCTCACGCGCCGATCAGACGCGCGCCTTGAGCCTGAGCACGATCGCCTTCACCGCCTGTTTCGCGGTCTGGACGATCTTTTCCATCATCGGTGTCGCCATCAAGGCCGAGCTTGGCCTGAACGACACCCAGTTCGGCCTGCTGGTCGCTACCCCGATCCTAACCGGGTCCATCACGCGTCTGTTCCTCGGCGTCTGGACCGAGAAATACGGCGGCCGGCTGGTGTTCTCGAGCCAGATGATCCTTACGGCGCTGGCTACATGGGCGCTGACCCTGGCCGACAGCTACATCATGTATCTGATCGCGGCGCTTGGCATCGGCCTCGCAGGTGGGTCGTTCATCATCGGCGTGGCCTATGTAAGCCGCTGGTATGACGCAGGCCACCAAGGGACCGCGCTGGGTATCTTCGGTGCGGGTAACGTCGGCGCGGCGGTCACAAAGTTCGTCGCTCCCTTCGTCATGGTCGCCTATGGCTGGCATGGCGTGGCCTATGTCTGGGCAGCGGGGCTCGCCATCATCGGCGTTTTGTTCTTCCTGCTCGCCAAGGATGACCCCGAGCTTGTGGAGCGCCGCAAGACCGGCACCAAGGCACCGACGCTGGCGCAGCAGTTCGCGCCGCTGAAGAACCTCCAGGTCTGGCGCTTCTCGCTCTACTACTTCTTCGTCTTCGGTGCCTTCGTGGCACTCGCGCTCTGGATGCCGCACTACCTGATCGACGTCTACGGCATCGATGTGCGCTTCGCGGGCATGGCGGCAGCGTCCTTCAGCCTCTCGGCCTCGCTGTTCCGCGCTTATGGCGGCGTGCTGTCGGACAAGTTCGGCGCGCGCAGGGTCATGTACTGGACATTCGGCTTTTCCCTGCTGTTCCTGTTCATGCTGAGCTATCCGCCTACGGATTACGTCATCAAGGGCAAGGACGGCGCCATCGCGTTCTCGACACAAATGGGTCTGTGGCCCTTCATCGTGACGCTCTTCGCCCTGGGCTTCTTCATGAGCCTCGGCAAGGCGGCCGTCTTCAAGCACATTCCTGTCTACTACCCCAAACACGTGGGCGCTGTCGGCGGGCTTGTCGGCATGATCGGGGGCCTTGGCGGGTTCGTCCTGCCGATCGCCTTCGGCGCACTCCTCGATCTCACGGGCATCTATACGTCATGCTTTGCGCTGCTCTTCGGACTGGTCGCCATCGCTCTGACCTGGATGCACCTGTCGATCCGCGCGATGGAGCGCGCTGCGCATGGTGAAGTGCTCGACCAGTTGCCGCAGCTGCCCGAGATGCAGGATATTCACCATCCCGAACGCACCGCCATGCCGCGCGTGCTGGAGGATTGGCGGCCGGAGGACCAACAATTCTGGGCCGAGAAGGGCCGTGCCGTTGCGCGCCGCAACCTGTGGATCTCGATCCCGGCGCTTCTGCTGGCCTTCTCGGTCTGGATGGTGTGGTCGGTGGTCGTGGCACGTTTGCCCGCCATCGGGTTCGACTTCACCCCGGGCCAGCTGTTCTGGCTGGCGGCCTTGCCGGGCCTGTCGGGCGCGACGCTGCGCATCTTCTACAGCTTCATGGTGCCGATCTTCGGCGGAAGGCTGTGGACGACGTTGTCAACCGCCTCGCTGCTGCTGCCCGCCATGGGCATCGGCTACGCGGTGCAGAACCCCGAGACGCCTTACCTGATCTTCCTCGTGCTGGCGCTGCTCTGCGGCTTCGGCGGCGGCAACTTCGCCTCTTCGATGGCCAATATCGGCTATTTCTTCCCGAAGGCCGAAAAGGGCAACGCACTGGCGCTGAACGCGGGGCTGGGGAACCTCGGGGTGTCGGTCATGCAGTTCCTCGTGCCCATCGTCATCACGGCGGGTGTCTTCGGGGCACTTGGCGGGCAACCGCAAACCATGTCCGACGGCGGACAGCTGTGGATGCAAAACGCAGGCTTCGTCTGGGTGCCTTTCATCCTCGCAGCGACCATCGCGGCCTGGCTGGGCATGAACGACATCGCAGATGCACGCGCCAGCTTTGCTGACCAGGCGGTGATCTTCAGCCGCAAGCAGAACTGGTTGATGTGCATCCTCTACACCGGCACCTTCGGCAGTTTCATCGGCTACTCCGCGGGTTTCCCTCTGCTGACGCGGCTGGCCTTCCCGGAAGTGAACGCACTCAACTACGTGTTCCTCGGGCCGCTGGTGGGCGCGCTCAGCCGCGCCGGAACCGGCTGGATCTCGGACAAGTTCGGCGGCGGTCGCGTGACCTTCTGGACCTTCGCTCTGATGATCGCGGCCACCTTCGGCGTGATCTCCTTCCTTGGATTGGGCTCCTTCGTCGGCTTCTTCGCCTGCTTCATGGCGCTCTTCTTCCTGACCGGTGTCGGCAACGCGTCGACCTTCCAGATGATCCCGGTGATCATGGGTCGCGAAATTCCGCGCCTGATGCCGCACTTGGGTGCTGAAGAGCGCAAGCGTCAGATCGCGATGGAGTCCGGCGCGATCGTGGCCTTCACCTCGGCCATCGCGGCTTACGGCGCCTTCTTCATCCCCAAGGCCTACGGGACATCAATCGCGATGACCGGGTCTGCCGTTGGGGCGCTGTGGGGTTTCCTGATCTTCTACGTGATCTGCGTCGTCATCACCTGGGTGGTCTACACGCGCCCCGGCGGCCTTCTCCACGACATCGAACATGGCCGCACGCCGCAGGGCACCGCAGCCCAGCCCGCTGAATGATCCAGTTGATTTCCCGGGCGGCGGAGCTCGCCGCCCGGACCCAGACACCCGAAAGGACAGCCAAATGAGCCATCTGCTCGACAAACTGAACTTCTTCCAGAGCAAGGAACTGGAGCAATTCTCCGACGGTTGGGGTCAGACCACCCGCGAGGATCGCAGCTGGGAAGACACCTACCGGAACCGCTGGCGGCACGACAAGATCGTCCGCTCGACGCACGGGGTGAACTGCACCGGGTCGTGTTCGTGGAAGATCTACGTAAAATCCGGGATCGTCACCTGGGAAACCCAACAGACCGACTATCCGCGCACCCGTGCGGGCCTGCCCAACCACGAGCCGCGCGGTTGTGCGCGGGGAGCCTCCTACAGCTGGTATCTCTATTCCGCGAACCGGGTGAAGAACCCGTTGATCCGTGGTGCGCTGATGCGGGCGTGGCGGAAGATGCGCGAGACGATGACGCCGGTGGCCGCCTGGGCCGCGATCCAGGGCGATCCCGCCCTGCGCAATTCGATCAACAAAACGCGGGGCAAGGGCGGCTTCGTGCGGGCCACCTGGGACGAAGCGACCGAGATCATCGCCGCCGCCAACGCCTACACGGCCAAGACCTACGGGCCCGACCGCGTGTTCGGCTTCTCGCCGATCCCGGCCATGTCGATGGTCAGCTACGCCGCCGGTTCACGCTACCTGAGCCTGCTGGGCGGTACCTGCATGTCGTTCTACGACTGGTACTGCGACCTGCCGCCAGCTTCCCCCCAGACCTGGGGCGAACAGACCGACGTACCGGAATCGGCCGACTGGTACAATGCAGGTTTCCTGATGCTTTGGGGCTCGAACGTGCCCCAGACCCGGACACCCGACGCCCATTTCTACACCGAGGTCCGCTATCGCGGCACCAAGTCGGCCGTGGTCAGCCCCGACTATTCGGAAGCCGCCAAGTTCGGCGACATCTGGCTGAACCCGCAGGCGGGCACCGACGCGGCGCTGGCAATGGCGATGGGTCACGTGATCCTGCGCGAATTCCACCTCGACCGGCAGGCCGAGTATTTCGAGGACTACGCCCGCAAGTATACCGACATGCCGATGCTGGTTCGGCTGGATGAAAAGGACGGCCACCTTGTGCCGGGCCGGATGCTGCGCGCTGACGACTTCGACGGCAAGCTGGGCGAGGCCAACAACCCCGACTGGAAGACCGTCGCCTATGACGAGGCGTCGGGTCAGATCGTGGCTCCGAACGGGTCCATCGGGTTCCGCTGGGGCGAAGAGGGCAAGTGGAACCTCGAAGAGAAAGCGAAGGGCGCTGAAAGCAAGCTGCGCCTCAGTCAGATCATGGATGGCGATCACGATGAGGTCGTAGGCGTTAACTTCCCTTATTTCGGCGGTGCGGCCACGGGCGATTTCGTGAAATGCGATCACCCCGAAGTGTTGACCCGGAACATTCCGGCGCGCCGCGTGAAACTGGCCGACGGATCCGAAGCGCTGGTTGCCACCGTTTTCGACCTCTTCTGCGCCAACTACGGCCTCGACCGGGGTCTTGGCGGTGACTGGGTGTCCAAGGATTTCAACGACGACAGTCCCTACACCCCCGCCTGGGCCGAAAAGATCACCGGCGTTGAGAGGGAGAAAATCATCGCGGTCGCCCGCGAATTCGCAGGCAACGCCGAAAAGACCCATGGCAAGTCCATGGTCATCCTCGGGGCCGGTCTGAACCACTGGTACCACATGGACATGAACTACCGCGGCATCATCAACATGTTGGTGATGTGCGGCTGCATCGGGCAGGAAGGCGGCGGCTGGTCGCACTACGTGGGTCAGGAGAAGCTACGCCCGCAGACGGGCTGGCAACCTTTAGCCTTCGCACTCGACTGGAACCGACCGCCGCGGCATATGAACTCGACGTCTTGCTGGTACGCCCATACCGACCAGTGGCGCTACGAGACATTGCGCGCGGGCGAGATCCTGTCGCCGACCGCACCCGAGGGCGATTGGGACATCAGTCTGATAGACTATAACATCCGGGCCGAGCGCATGGGCTGGCTGCCGTCCGCCCCGCAGCTCAAGACCAATCCTCTGGAAGTCTCGAAAGCCGCAAAGAAGGCTGGGAAGGAGATCAAGGACTACGTCGCCGAACAGCTGAAATCCGGCGATCTGGAAATGTCGTGTCAGGATCCGGACGCCCCGGAAAACTGGCCGCGCAACCTGTTCGTCTGGCGCTCGAACCTGCTGGGGTCGTCCGGCAAGGGGCATGAGTATTTCCTCAAGCACCTGCTGGGCACCGACCACGGGGTGATGGGCAAGGATCTGGGCGAGGAAGGCGGCGTGATGCCGAAGGAGGCCGTCTGGCATGACGAAGCGCCGAAGGGCAAGCTCGACCTGCTGGTCTGCATCGACTTCCGCATGTCCACGACGGCGGTGTATTCCGACATCGTCCTGCCGACGGCCAGCTGGTACGAAAAAGACGACCTCAACACCTCGGACATGCACCCCTTCATCCACCCGCTGCAGGCGGCGGTCGACCCGGCCTACGAAAGCAAGTCGGACTGGGAGATCTTCAAGTCGATCGCCCGGAAGTTCAGCGAAGTGGCGCCCGAGGTGCTCGGCGTGGAGACCGACATCGTCCAGCTGCCGCTTCTCCATGACACCGCCGCCGAACTGGCACAGGCCCATGTGAAGGACTGGAAGAAGGGCGAATGCGACCTGATCCCCGGCAAGACTGCGCCGAACTACATCGCGGTCGAGCGGGATTATCCCAACCTCTACAAGAAATTCACCTCGGTCGGGCCGCTGCTGGAGAAGCTCGGCAACGGTGGCAAGGGGATCAACTGGGACACCAAGACCGAGGTCAAGCATCTGCGCGATCTGAACGGCATCGTTCAAGATGAGGGCGTGTCCAAAGGCCAGCCGAAACTCGAAACCGCCATCGACGCGGCCGAGATGATCCTGATGCTCGCCCCGGAAACCAACGGCGAAGTGGCCGTGAAGGCCTGGGAAGAACTTGAGAAGCCCACGGGGCAGCACCATACCCACCTCGCGGAGGGCGCACATCACACCAAGATCCGCTTCCGCGACATCGCCGCGCAACCGCGCAAGATCATCTCGTCGCCCACCTGGTCGGGGATCGAAAGCGAAGATGTCTGCTACAACGCGGGCTACACCAACGTCCACGAACTGATCCCGTGGCGCACCCTGACGGGCCGCCAGCAGCTTTACCAGGATCACGAATGGATGCGCGCCTTCGGCGAGGGCTTCGTCAGCTATCGCCCGCCGGTGGACCTGAAGACCATCACTGCCGCCGTCAACAACGACGCGGCCGAGGGCAGCCCGCACGTGGTACTGAACTTCATCACGCCCCACCAGAAATGGGGCATCCACAGCACCTACACCGACAACCTGCTGATGCTGACGCTGAACAGGGGCGGCCCGGTGGTCTGGATGTCCGAGGTGGACGCGAAGAAAGCCGGGCTGGTCGATAACGACTGGGTCGAGGCCTACAACACCAACGGCGCGCTGACCGCGCGGGTGGTGGTGTCCCAGCGGATCAAGCAGGGGACGCTGTTCATGTATCACGCGCAGGAAAAGATCGTGAACACGCCCGGTTCGGAAAAGACCGGCAATCGCGGCGGCATCCACAACTCGGTGACCCGCGCCACCCTGAAACCCACGCACATGATCGGCGGCTACGCGCAGCTGTCCTACGGCTTCAACTACTACGGCACCGTGGGCAGCAACCGCGACGAGTTCGTGATCGTGCGGAAAATGAAGAAGATCGACTGGCTCGACAAACCCGAAAGCCGGTCCGCAACCCAGAACGTGGAGGCAGCGGAATGAGAGTTCGTGCACAAATCGGAAAGGTCCTGAACCTCGACAAATGCATCGGGTGTCACACCTGCTCGGTCACCTGCAAGAATGTGTGGACGACGCGCGAAGGTGTCGAATACGCGTGGTTCAACAACGTCGAGACCAAGCCCGGCACCGGCTATCCGACGGACTGGGAAAACCAGAAACGCTGGAACGGCGGCTGGGTACGCTCGGCTTCGGGCAAATTGCATCCCAAGCAGGGCAGCAAATGGCGCATCCTGGCGAACATCTTCGCCAACCCGGCCATGCCCGAGATCGACGACTACTACGAGCCGTTCGATTTCGACTACGACCACCTGAAATCGGCGCCCGACATGACCGCGTTCCCGACCGCGCGGCCCCGGTCGAAGATCACGGGCGAGCGGATGGAGAAGATCGAGAAGGGTCCGAACTGGGAGGAAATCCTCGGCGGCGAGTTCTCCAAGAGGTCGCAGGACTACAACTTCGACCAGGTGCAGAAGGACATCTATGGAGAGTATGAAAACACCTTCATGATGTATCTGCCGCGGCTCTGCGAGCACTGCCTTAACCCCACCTGTTCCGCATCCTGTCCCTCGGGCGCGATCTACAAGCGCGAAGAGGACGGCATCGTCCTGATCGACCAGGAGAAGTGCCGCGGCTGGCGGATGTGCATCTCGGGCTGTCCTTACAAGAAGGTCTATTACAACTGGGATACCGGCAAGTCCGAGAAATGCACCTTCTGCTATCCGCGTATCGAGTCCGGCCAGCCGACGGTCTGTTCGGAAACCTGCGTCGGGCGCATTCGCTATCTGGGCGTGATCCTTTATGACGCCGACAAGATCGAAGCTGCGGCCAGCGCCGAGCGCGAGACCGATCTCTACGGCGCGCAGCTCGACGTGTTCCTCGACCCGAACGACCCCGAGGTGATCGCCGCGGCGCGCCGCGACGGCGTGCCCGAGGACTGGATCGAGGCGGCGAAGATCAGCCCGGTCTGGAAGATGGCGATGGACTGGAAGGTCGCCTTCCCGCTGCATCCCGAATACCGGACGTTGCCGATGGTCTGGTACATCCCGCCGTTGTCGCCGATTCAGAACGCCGCTCAGGCCGGACAGATCGCGATGAGCGACCAGATGCCCGACGTGCGGTCCCTGCGCATCCCCGTCAAGTACCTCGCCAACATGCTGACGGCGGGGGACGAGGAGCCCATCGTGCACGCCCTCGAACGCATGTCCGCGATGCGGCTCTACATGCGGGCGCTCAGCGTGGATGGCGTGCGGGACGAGGCGATCGCCGCCCGTGTCGGCATGTCGGGCCGGGTGATCGAGGACATGTACAAGATCATGGCCATCGCCGATTACGAGGACCGCTTCGCGATCCCCACGGCGCACCGCGAACAGAACGAGCATGGCGCCGACATCCGCGGCGGCTGCGGCTTCACCGACGGCAACGGCTGTTCGACCGGCGAGGCGGGCAAGACGACGCTCTTCGGCGGCAAGAAGAAAAAGTTCGCCCTTCCGCAGGAGACCTTCTGATGCTGGACCGTTCCCTGAAAGCCCTGTCGCTGATCCTGAGCTATCCCTCGCGGGAACTTCAGGAGGCGATGCCCGAGATCGGGACCATTCTTGGTTCCGATCCCCGCATCGCCACCGATACACGCGCTGCGCTGCGCTCGTTGACCGATGGCTTCGTAGACGCCGACCTCTACGATCTGCAGGAGAGCTATGTGATGCTCTTCGACCGCTCGCGGACGCTGTCGCTCAATCTCTTCGAGCACGTTCATGGCGAAAGCCGTGACCGGGGCGGCGCGATGGTCAGCCTGATCGAGACCTACCGGGGGGGCGGGTTCGAACCCGCTACCTCGGAATTGCCGGATCACCTGCCTGTGCTGCTGGAATTCCTGTCGACGCGTCCCTTCGCAGAAGTGCAGGAAACCTTGGCGGACGCGGCGCATATCCTTGACGCTCTCGCGGCCCGGCTTGTCCGGCGCGACAGCGGGTATGCTGCCGCGTTCGCCGCTCTTTCCCAGCTCGCCGACACGCAGGCCGACGCCGAAGCGGTGGCCGACATGCTGGCACAGCCCGATGATGATCCGACCGACCTCGCGGCGCTCGACGCTGTCTGGGAGGAAACGGAAGTCACTTTCGGCCCCGATCCGAACGCCGGTTGTCCGCAGGTCCGCGACATGCTCGCGGCGATGGACAAGCCGACCCCGCAACAATTGAACAGGAGTGCATGACATGTTCGGCGACTTCGACATCAACTTCGTCATCTTCGGGGTCATGCCCTATGTCGCGCTGACGATCTTCCTCGTGGGGTCGATCGTGCGCTACGAGCGGGACCCCTTCACCTGGAAGAGTTCCTCGAGCCAACTCCTGCGTCGCAAGCAGCTGATCTGGGGCTCAATCCTGTTCCACGTCGGCATCCTGACCGTGTTCTTCGGGCACCTTATCGGCCTCTTCACGCCGATCTGGGTCCTGGATGCCATCGGCATTCCCTATGCGCTGAAGCAATGGATGGCGGTGCTGATCGGTGGCCCGGCTGGCATCGCCGCCCTGATCGGATCGACCATGTTGATCCATCGCCGCCTGATCGATCCGCGCATCCGCGTGACATCGACTTTCCCCGACATACTGATCATGGTCCTGATCTGGCTTCAGCTGGCCATCGGCCTGCTGACGATCACCCAGACACTGCAACACATGGACGGGTCGGAAATGGTCCGTTTCATGACCTGGTCGCAGAGCGTGGTCAGCTGGAACATCAACGCCTGGGTCACCGTCGTCGACGTGCACTGGCTCTACAAGCTGCACATCTTCCTCGGTCTCATCATCACGGCGCTGTTTCCGTTCACGCGGCTCGTCCACATCTGGTCCGGTTTCGCTGCGCCGTTCCGCTACCTGCTGACGCGGCCCGGCTACCAGATCGTACGGTCGCGGCGGCATCGCCCGCTCGAGGAACGCCGCCGCGCCTATGACAAGGTGCAAGCCAAGCGCGGTCCTACCGCCACGACGCCAGCGGAGTGAGCCAGATGAACGTGGCCCTGTTTCCCGATGTCGTCGTGAACGGCGAAACCATCCCCTCGGCGGTAATCGCCGCCGAGGCCCAGAACCACAGCGCCCCCAAGGACAAGCCGGGGATCGCCTGGCGCAAGGCGGCGCAGGCGCTGGCGATCCGTACGCTGCTCTTGCAGGAGGCAAAACGGCGCGGGTTGACGCCCGACCCGCTCGAGCTGGCGCCGGGGCGGTTCGAGACGGACGACGAAGCCCTGATCCGCGCCTTGCTGGACGAGGCGCTGGTGATCGAACCCGTCGGTGAAGAGGCCGTGCGCGGGGAATGGGAGAAGGACCCCGCCCGATATCGTTCGGCACCGCTCTGGGATGTCTCGCACATCCTGTGCGCCTGCGATCCGCGCGACGAAGCCGAGTGCGCCGCGGCCGAGGCACGGGCCGTTGCCCTGCTGGCGCGACTCGACGGCGATGCCAAGGGATTTGCCGCTGCCGCGCGCGAAAGCGATTGCGGTTCGAAAGCCTCTGGCGGCAATCTGGGTCAGCTTGGCCCCGGCGACACCGTGCCGGAGTTCGAGGCAGCCCTGCGCACCCTGACCGAAGGGGCGGTGACCCCGGCGCCCGTGTTGTCGCGCCACGGCTGGCACATCATCCGACTGAATGCCACGGCGCCGGGGCAGGTGCTGCCCTACGACACCGTTCGGCCGAAGATCGCGCAGGCTTTGGAAAAGGCCGCCTGGGCGCGCGCCTCGCGCGCCTTCGTGGAGAGCCTCGGTCAAGGGGCGCAGATCTCCGGCGCAAGCCTGACGCCGATCTGAACCATGTAAAAGGACGTGTGATGAAACCGTCAGAGACAGTGACGCGCGGAAGTGGCGACAAACCGACGAGTCCGAGCCTGCTCGCAAATCCTCTGGACTTCATCAGCGAAGACCACCTGCGTGAACGTCAGATTTGCGCAGTTATCGACGCGCTGGCAACGGCGGACGCTTTCAATCGCCAAAAAGCGACAACGGTGCTGCGCTTTGTGAACGAGGAACTGAACGTCCACCTGCGCGACGAGGCTGAGGACTTGTTCCCGCTTCTTGCCCGGCGCTGCACAGAGGAGGATGCGATTGAGGGTGCGATCGACCGGATCAGGGCCGATCAGGATGAGGCGATGCGTCTGCTGCCCGAAGTTCGTGCGATGCTCGCCGGTTGCCTTGATAGCGGGGCCGATCTGTCCGCAAAGGAGCGCGGGGTGTTGTCCAGGTTTGCGGGGCACGTGCGGCGCCACCTCGTTGCCGAAAACGCGATCCTCTTGCCGATTGCCCGCGCCCGGCTGACCCGGGCCGATCTGCGCATCCTGTCGAAACAAATGCGCTCAAGACGCGGGCTGCCAGATTTCCCGGAGACGACCGATGCTGAATGACCTTCTGGCGCGTAACGTGGCGTGGTCGAAACAACGTCACGACGAGGAGCCTGACTATTTCACCCGCCTTGCCGCCCTTCAAGCGCCCGAGTTCTTCTGGATCGGTTGTTCGGACAGCCGGGTTCCGGCCAACGTGGTCGCGGGGCTCGATCCGGGCGAGGTCTTCGTCCATCGCAACGTCGCCAACATCGTTCATTCCTCGGACATGAACCTTCTGTCGGCACTGGAATTCGCAGTCGATGCCTTGCATGTGCGCGAGATCATCGTTTGCGGCCACTATGGCTGCGGCGGGGTCAAGGCCGCGACCGAGGATCTGCCACACGGTCTGGCCGATCACTGGCTCGAGCCGATCCGGCGCCTGGCCCGCGCTTACGCGGTCGATCTGGGGCGCGAACCCGACCTCGAAGGACAACGTGACCGGCTGGCCGAACTGAACGTCGTCGAAGGCGTGCGGCGTGTCTGCGAAACGCCGATCCTTCAGAGGGCATGGCGTCGCGGGGCTGATGTCCGGGTGCACGGCCTGATTTACGGGCTCAAGGACGGGCGCCTGCGCGATCTCGATTGCAGCATCGGGCCCGGGCATTTCCAGCCTACCCATTCCGCCGAGGAGGCAGCACAATGACCATCCATCAAGCCATCGCGTCACCGGGCTGCGGCTGTGACAGTCAGGACATGCTTCATGCGCTGATCAGCATCGACGAGGCACTGACCCGGATTGCAGGAAATGTAGCACCGATCGGCCGCACCGAGGCCCTGTCGCTCGACCACGCCTTTGGCCGCATTCTTGCCCAGCCGGTCCGGTCCCGGTCCATGGCACCGGCTTTCGATAATGCGGCAATGGATGGCTATGCAATCGCGACATCGGCCCTGACTGGCGCTGGACCTTGGGTGCTGCCAGTCGTTGCGCGCGTGCCTGCCGGGCAGGCGGTGACGACGCCGGTTGCAGGAGCCGTGGCCGCCCGGATCTTTACTGGCGCGCCAGTCCCCAATGGCGCGGACGCTGTCGTGATGCAGGAGGACGTCCTGCGCGACGGGGACGTCATTCATATGTCGCGCCGACCCGAACCGCGCTTGAACATCCGCCGTGCGGGCAGCGACATGGCCAAGGGTGCGACCGTTCTGGACAAGGGGCAGAGGCTCGGCCCGAGGGAGATCGCCGCCTGTGCCGCCGCCGGTGCAGGCATCCTGCGCGTTCGGCGCAGGCTCCGCGTGGCACTGCTTGTCACCGGCGACGAGGTACGCCGCGCCGGGGGCGCGCGTGAGGCCGCCCAGATCTGGGACGTCAACACTCCGATGCTGACGGCAAGCCTTGCAGCTGCGGATGTCGACATCGTTGCCTCGGATCATGGTGCCGACAACCTTGCCGGCCTTGTCCGTCAATTGGGCGACATGTCGGCGCAAGCCGATCTTGTCATCACCACGGGCGGTATCTCGGTGGGCGAAGAAGATCATGTGAAGCCGGCCGTCATGGCATTGGGCGGCGAAACCCTGTTCAGCGGCGTTGCGATCAAACCGGGCAAGCCGGTGTCGGTCGGGCGCATCGGCAAGGCGCATTGGCTAGGTTTGCCCGGCAATCCGGTATCGGCCTTCGTCACATGGCAGGTCTTCGGACTGGCGCTGATCCGTGCCCTGAGCGGCGCGGGACCCGCCCCGACCCGACGGCATGTCGTGACCGCAGGCCGGATCCGCCGCAAGCCCGGGCGCTGCGAACTCCGACCCGCCACGCTGGCCGGTTTCGATGCCCATGGCCGCGAGATCGTCAGTTTCGAGGATGCCACACATTCGGCCCGTGTCGGGCTGCTCTCACGAGCAGACGGGCTGATGTTTCTGCCCGCCGGCGCCGAATGTTTGCCCGCCGGCGCGCTGGTCGAATTCCAACCTTTCTGCCAATCCTGAAGGAGCGCTGATATGAAACTTGCCTATACGATGGCGCCGGGACGTGGCGATACGGATCTGGTTCTGGAACGGCTGGCAGCCGACCTCACGGCTCGGGGTCTCAGATGTTGCGGCACCGTCCAGATCAACAGCGAGCGGGCCGATGCCGGCCCTTGCGACATGGATGTTCGGGTGTTGCCCGATGGTGCCGTTCTGCGCATCAGTCAGGACCTCGGCCCGCAGGCGCGGGGATGCCGCCTCGACCCGGCCGCGCTGGAAACGGCGGTTGCGATGGTCGCGGCCACCCTCGCCTCCGGCGCCGACCTGTTGATCGTCAACAAGTTCGGCAAGCATGAAGCCGAGGGACGGGGGTTCCGCAACGTGATCGCCGAGGCGGTTTCGATGGAGATCCCCGTTCTGGTCGGTCTAAATGCGCTCAACCGACCGGCCTTCGAGAGTTTCGCGGAAGGGCTGGCAGTTCAGCTACCGTCTGATCCCGCGGCGCTGATGGCTTGGGTTAAGGAAGTGACAACGAGGGTTGACGAGGTGGCCTGACGTCAACCTACGCGCGCGACTTCCCGTCCCTACTCCCGCCATTCTGGCAAACCGCCCTCCAGCCGCCGTGCGTTTAGCCCGTGGCGACGCAGGGTGGCGGGCCTGATGGGCCTATCGGATCAGGCGCGCCCAGTGCCAGCGGTTCATCGAGGCTACTCGACGGCCTCGATGAACCGCCCGTATTCCTCGCTCACTTCCCTGGCCTCAATAAAGGCCCGCGCGCGCTCCTCGTCGATGCAGCGGAAATACTCCTGCACATCGGCGATATAGGCTTCGAAATCCCCCCGGATCAGTTCGGCGTAGGTGCGCATGTCTTCTCTGGCTGTCGGCAGGAACGGCCGTTCGGGCGGGATGCAGGCATGGGCCGGATCACTCACCACAAGGACGGTGATCAGCAGCGCTAGGGGGATGTTGCACGCACAGGACATGTGCAGGGCAAAACTCCTTTGCCGCCTTTAAGATCACAAGTTTGTCAGCTATCACCGTTATCGGAGCAAGGCAATCTGCGTCAAGTCGATTTAATTGTCTTGCTATCGTTCATGTTGTCTTGTATCGCCCGCGGTGTTGCGACCCCGTGGGCTCGAGACTGCACCCAGGCAGAAGAAGGACCCAAGGGAAGGCCATGATAGAAGAAGCACCGAATGTGGTTACAGAAGACGGGCTGCGCGGCCTCCTTGCCGAAGGTTACCTCATCGAGGTGGTCTGCAAGGAAGGCGCCGAGAAGCGCCACAACAGTTGGTACGGCGCCTGGGTCATCCGGGCCGTTGCCCCGGATGGCGGTGACGACAAGATGCTTGTCACCAGCCGCAGCGTCCTCAAGCTGCGCGATTTCAAGACCATCGTCGGCCTTGTCAGCTTCCTTGCCGACATGGGCTGCACGACCGCTAGCATCCCGCTCGTCGAGGGTGCCCGCGAGCGCCATGCAGCACCCGGGCGCACGCCCGAGCCACGAACCGGCCCGGTTCTGGTCAAGGACAACTGACCGCGCGTTTGCGCTCGTCGTTGCACTCGGTACAGGTGTTTGTTCCGCACCCTTGGCCGCGTATGCACAGAATGGGGCCGACGGTTTCATCTTCCAGGTCAGCCCTGATGGCCGACTGATCGACACGACCGAGACCACGAGCACTTTGCGCTCGTTCACCGGCGAAGATGATGCCCAGAATGGGCCCCTTCCTGATCGTCTCTTTCTCTTCGCAGCACCGCAGTCCCATGGGGATGATGATCCCCTCAGCGATGTAACGGCTGCCGCAGCGATTGCCCCGCGCGCCATCCGCGCCGCCCCCGAAATCCTCCACGCCATCGAGACCACGGCGCTGCGCTATGGCAGCCATGACGCCCTGCGTCAGGCGGGCCTGTCGGTCAGCGATTGGGTGCTGTTCTACCGCGCCAATATCGAGGTCGAGAGCGCCTACAATCCCGGCGCGCGCAGCCCCGTCGGCGCCATCGGACTCGGCCAGCTGATGCCCGACACTGCGCGCGATCTCGGCGTCGATCCACATGACATCGCCCAGAACCTCGACGGCTCGGCCCGTTACCTGCTGATGATGCTTGGGCAGTTCGGCGATCCCGCGCTGGCGCTCGCTGCCTACAATGCCGGTCCCCATGCGGTCACCCGCCATGGCGGCATTCCCCCCTTTCGAGAAACCCAAGGGCATGTGGCCCGTGTGACAGCCGTGTTCCAGCGGCTGAGAGGAGACCTTTCGTGACGTCCAAACCTTCCATTGTCGCGCTCGGCGCGATGGCCCTCATCGTGCTGGCAGGACCGGCGCTTGCGCAAAGCATCGACCTCTCGCCCGTGCAGACCCTGCTGCAAGGCATCGTTGATGCGATCACCGGTCCTTTGGGCATCGTGATCGGCACGCTCGCGCTGATCGGCGTCTTCCTCTCCTGGCTCTTCGGCATCCTCGATTTCCGCCAAGCGCTCTGGGTCGTGGTTGCGATCGCGGGCATCGCCGCGGCGCCCACCATCGTCGCAGCAATCTGGACGACCTGAGAAGCACCCATGTCCGACCAGTCCCGCGTGTTCATCGGCCTTCTCAGGCCGCCCAAGCTGATGGGCTTGCCGATCATGTACGCCATGGTCTGGCTCTTCGGCTCGACGCTGCTGTTCCTCTGGGTGCAGAGCTGGGTGGTGGCCGTCTTCGCGGGGCTGGCCTGGCCGGCGCTTTGGAAGGCCGCGGACTGGGATCCGAACTTCCTTGATGTCCTGGTGATCACCTTGCAGGAAACCCCGCCCACGACAAACCGCAAGCTGCACGGAGGCGACAGCTATGCCCCGTGATGGACTTGCCAATGACGTCGCAGAGGCGCTCGATCCGCTTACTGCGCTGCCCGCATGGGTCAAGGGCGAGAAGCGGCTCTCGTCGATGCTGCCCTATGTGAGCCTCGTGACCGACCGGACGATCCGGACGCGCGGCAACGAGCTGATGCAATGCATCCGCCTCGAAGGGGTGAACAGCACCACGAGTAAGGACGCCCATCTTGACCGGATCGGCGGGCTCCTCGCCGGGATCGTCGCGCAGGTGGGGACGGAGTTTTCCTTCTACCTGCACAAGGTGTCGAAAGCTGTCGACGTGACCCTGCCGCCCATCCCGGGCGAGGGGTTCGCGGCAGCCGTCGACCAGCGCTGGCGCGCGCATCTGGGCCGGTCGGGCCTGCGCGACAAGACGCTGACCCTGACGGTCCTGAAGCGCCCGGAGGCAGGCAGCCGCTTGCCGTTCGGTCTGGGGGCATCCCGCGCGCGGCATGCGGCCGACACGACCCGGCGCTTGCGCAAGCTCGACGAGGTTGTGGGGTTTCTGCTGTCGTCCTTCGATGAGCTGAAGCCCCGCCTGCTGGCCGCAAGCACCGGCGAACTTCTGGGCTTCCTTGGCTCGCTCAACACGGGCGAGGAGCATCCGCTCTTCCCCCGCTCGCGACTGGGGGTGATCGCCGAGGACGTTTCCAATACCCGCGTCACCTTCCGTGGCACGACCATTGCGCTTTCCGACGGCGCCGTCGGCGACAAGCTCGGAGCGATCTTTGCGGTGAAGAACTACCCCGCCAAGACCGACAGCCTGATGCTCGACGAGCTGAACCTGCCCGTCGACATGGTGGTCACGCATTCCTTCGTGCCGATCAACGCCAACATCATGGCAGGACGGATCAAACGGCAGCTGCGCCTCATGCAGGCCGCCAATGACGGAGCCGTTAGTCTCGCCCAGGAACTGGAACTCGCGCAGGACGATCTGGAATCGAAACGCCTGATCTTCGGCGAGCACCACATGACGGTAGCAGTCTATGCGCGATCGCAGGCCGCCCTCGATGATATCGCGGCCGAGATCCGCAACATCTCGGCCACCTCCGGCATCAACCTGATCTCGGAAGCCTTCGGGGCGCGGGCGCATTTCATGGCGCAGCATCCCGGGAACACAGGGGCGCGCAGCCGCAAGGCCGCGATCACCAACCACAACTTCGCCGATCTCGCGACCTTCCACCGCACGCCGCTCGGCAAGACTGGTCGGGAAGTACCCTGGGGCGTGCCGATCACGCTTTTCCCGACACCCGAGCGCAGCGGGTTCCGCTTCAACTTCCACGAACAGGGCGCACCAGACCGCGAACCGACGGGCGGGCACACGCTGATCCTTGGCCGCCCTGGGTCGGGCAAATCCGTGCTGGCGGCGTTCCTCATGACCATGGCGCGGCGCGCAGGTGCCCGGCTTTTCGTCTTCGACTACCGCGCCGGGATGGAAATGGCCGTCCGCGCGCTTGGCGGCAGCTATTCGACCGTGCGGGCCGGACGGCCCACGGGTCTGAACCCGCTGCAAACCGAGATCGACGCCCGCGGGCAGGCCTGGCTTGCCGACTGGCTTGCAAGCCTCCTCGAGCGCCGGGACCGGCCCCTGACGCCGGTGCAGACCAACCGCCTGCAGGAGGTCGTGCGCCAGAACGCCAGTGCCGGGAATGCGGGTCTCAGGAACTGGTCGGACTTCGCCTCGCTGTTGGTCTCGACCGATGACGAAGGTGATCTCTTCGAGCGGATGCAGGAATGGACGGCCGATGGCCGCTACGGCTGGATCTTCGGGGCCAATGCCGAGGACAGTTTCAGCATCGATGGAGACGTCGCGGGCTTTGACCTCACCGGCATCCTCGATTCCGAGAGCGAGCGGGAACGCATGGCGGTCCTGTCCTACCTCTTCCGCCGGGTCGAGCGGGTGATCGAGGACCGCAAGCCCACCATCATCGTCATCGACGAGGCATGGAAAGCCCTCGACAACGCCTACTTCGCAGAGCGGCTCTCAAACTGGCTGGTGACCGCCCGCAAGCAGAACGCCGTCGTCGTGATGATGACCCAATATGCCAGCCAGCTCGAGCGCACGCGCACCGGCAAGACCATCGTGGAAGCGGTGCCGACGCAGGTGCTCTTGCCCAACATTCGTGCTTCCGCCGCTGACTACGCGATGCTCGGCCTGACCGAGAAAGAGCTCGACGTGCTTCTGGGCGTCGGCTCGGCCTCGCGGCTCGCGCTTGTACGCGACGACCGTGGTTCCGTCGTGATCGATGCCGATCTCAGCGCGCTCGGCCCGCTCGTGACCATCCTTGGCGGAATGGAGAAGGGCGAAGCGCTTGTCGGCGCCGATTACCGCGACCGCCCTGATTTCTGGAGAGTGACATGACCCGTATCCTCACCCGCAGCGTCCTGCTGCTTGGACTTGGCCTGACCCTGACGGCTTGTGCGCAGCATAACCCCGCAGAGGCCAACTGCTTCAACTTCCGCGATACGCCCGCACGAGGTGCAACCGCGACAGCCACGATCTCGACCATGGGTGCGGAGGTCACGCGCCGCGACACGGCTTGCGATTTCGTCCTCTTGGGGGCGGGCGGCTGAGCCAATGCGGACCTGGACCTGGCTTCCTCTCTCGATGATCGGCTTTGCACTGGCTGGTCCCGCTGCGGGGCCGGCCGTCGCCCAAGGCGTGCCGACCATCGACCTGCGACTCTTCGCAGAGCGGCAGGCGATCCTCGAGCAGACCGATCGGGATCTGGCACTTCAGCAAGGCCGGCTGACCCGCGAAGAGGAACTGGCTGAGATCGAGCGCCAGCAACTGGCCTCCCTTGAAGGGCTCATGGATGCAATGTCCCTCGGCTCGGGCGATGTCGCAGGCACCGTGGCCGGGCTGGAGGCAGGGCAGGGTGCGGTTGACGAGGTCGAGAGTGCTGCGGCCAGCCTCTATGCGCCCGAGGACAACAACCCGGCCGCAGCCCGAATGTTCGGCGATGCCCGGGAAGGGATCGAGGAGCTGATCATCCGCGCCGCACGCGACACCCACGGACTACCGGGCGTAAGCCGCGCGGGCTTGTCGCTTGTGCAGTGGCGCTGCCTTCTGCAGGCGCTGATCTGGCAGGAAAGCCGTTTCCAGATCGGGGCACGCTCACCCGTGGGGGCCTTCGGACTTACCCAGATCATGCCCGGTACCGCGGGCGATCTCGGGATCTACCCGGCCTATTACGACGATCCCTATCTGCAGGTCACCGGCGGTGCGCGATACCTCGCACAAATGCTGAACATGTTCGATGGCAACATTATCCATGCGCTCGCCGCCTATAACGCCGGGCCGGGCAATGTGCAGGATTATGGCGGTGTGCCACCCTTCGCGGAAACCCAGCATTATGTCGTGGTGATCCCGCAGCAGTACAACAGCTACCTCGCGGCCGTAGGCGGCATCGATGCGCTCGGCACCATCGACCCTGTGCTCCTCGCCAACGCGAGTTTCAGCCTCTCGGCCCACGGCGCAGGCGTCTATGGCGACTATTCGCTGGTCTCGGTCCGTGCCGCCGCCCTGCGGGTTCAGGACATCATCACCCGCATTGGTGAGACCGAGGATCTCCACGAGGCCATCGCGCTCAACACCTATGCCCGGGCCGAACTGGCCCGACTGGTCGCAATCCGGACCCGGATCAAGGCCGCCCGAACCGAGCCACTCAGCGCCGCGCAGATCGCCTTGGCGGCAGCGCAAGCTGCCGAGCGGCAATACATGGATTTCAGTCAGGAGGATTTGCGTTGAACCTGCGCCTGCCCCGTTCCCTTTTCGCCGGTAGCATTGCTCTCGCGCTCGCCCTCAATGTCACCGGACCTGCCGCGGCACAGGGTGTGCCCACGGTGGACACCCAGAACATTGCCCAGGAAATCCGCCAGCTTCAGCAGATGCTGCAGGATTTCGGGATCCAGACGGATCTTCTGGACAATGCGTTGGAGCAACTGGACATGCTGCAAAGCCAGCTCGATCAGCTGAACGAGATGTATGCCTCGCTCACCGGGCCGCGCAGCATCCTCGGGCTTGCCATGGGCGGGGACCTCGACTCCTTGCTTGAGGCCAACTTCGAAGACATCCCCGGCCTGATCCGAGGCATCCAGGCGGGCGATTGGAGCGCTCTAATAGGGCCCAATGCCGGGCCCATGCGCACGCAGATGGAACTGGCGCTGGCAAGCGCCGGATTCGACGAGGATTCACTCCGCGAGATCGCCACCAGCGGCAATCCGGGCGCCGAAGGCGTGGCCACGCGGGCAACCACAGGTGCTGTGATGTCGGCGGCGGCGCAGAATAGCCACGCAGAGGCGGAACAGTCTCTCGAACGGGTGGAACGTCTGGTCGAGATGATCCCGGACATGGAAGATCTCAAAGCCTCGATGGATCATAACACACGCGTCACGGCGGAACTCGCCATCGCCATGACACGGATGTGGGAGCTGGAAGCGATCCAAACCCTAGGCGCTGGCAATGCAGGCGTGGTTGACGCCGCCACCGTTGCTGAAGAACGCCGCTACATGGACTTCACCCTGCCGAGCCTGCGGCCATGACCAAGGCACCGGACATGACGGCAGGCATGAGCACGCGTGAACTGGTCGAAGAGGAACTGATCAATGGCGCGCTGCGCCGGGAACAGCTTTGGCGGATGATCGGCATTTCCGGGGCAGGCTTTGGCGTATTCGGCTGTTTGACGGCTGCGGCTGTCGCGCTGATGGTCGAGACGCCGCTTCCCGTGGTTGTGCCCTACGATCCCGCGACCGGGATGGCGCTCCCCAATGCCACGGTTGAAACCGTGTCGCTCGCCGAACGGCCTGCCGTGATCGAAGCGCAAATCTACCGCTACATTCTCGACCGCGAGACCTACAACCAGCTCGACAACGACCTTCGTGTCCGCCGTGTCCTCGCACAGTCTTCCGGGGCGGCCGAGGCCAGCATGCGAGCCATGTGGACCTCCGGGCAGGACAGCTATCCGCCGACGCGTTACGGGGCTGCGGCCGAGATGGCCGTTGAGATCGCATCGATCACCCTTATTGGCGATAACCGCGCCCAGGTGCGGCTCAGAAAGCGCCTGACAAGCCCGCAAGGGGTACAGGATGGATCGTTCACTGCCACGTTGGTGTTCGAATTCCGGCCAGAGCGAACCCGCGCGATCGACGATGTTTGGCAAAACCCTTTCGGTTTCACCGTCACCCAATATGCCATCCGATCGGACCGTTCCGAATGACTCGCACTCCAATCTTTACCTTGTTGGCCGCCAGTTTTCTCACGTTCGCGGGATCGACTGCCTTGGCCGAGACCACGCCCCGCCCAGGTTCTCATGACAACCGCGTGCGCGTAGCGACCTGGACTGAAGGCCAGGTTTACCGTGTCGTCACGACTCTGACCCGCGTCACCACAGTCGAATTCGGTGAGGGTGAAACCATCCGCTCGATCATCGCCGGCGATACGGTCGGGTTTCAATTCGACGGTGTCCCGGGTGGCCGTGCCTTCGCCATCAAGCCGACAGCATCTGGCGTCGCCACCAACATCACCGTCTACACCAACCGCCGCTCCTACTACTTCCATGTCGTCGAAGCCCGGGAGACGCCGCATTATGTCGTGCAGTTCCGCTACCCTGAAAGCCGCGTGCAACCCACCAGGGCGGTTGCGGCCGATGCGCCGAACGCGAACTATGCGGTCAGCGCCCGAGAAGAGTTCACGCCGACGGCCATCTGGGATGATGGTACCTTCACGTATTTCCGGTTCGCACGGAATGCGCCGGTGCCCGCCATCTTCCGATATTCGAACGGCAGGGAACGCGCGGTGAACAGCCAAGCCTTGAGGGACGGCGTCATCCGCGTGTCCGGCGTCAACCGACAATGGGTTCTTCGCCTTGGCGAAGAGGTGGTATGCGTCCAGGACGCAGGACAGGCCACATCATGACCGAAGGTACGGAAGACCTCGCCACGCGCCTCGCGGCTCTCGAAGGCTCGACAGGCAAAGCGAAGGCAAGCAAGCGGCCTGCGCCGCTTGCCGCGATCCTTGGCGTCGTCGGCATCGCGGCAGCAGGTGGTCTGGCGTGGGCTGCCCTGCAGCCGTCAGCAGAAGCACCAATGGCGACCGCCGCGCCGGAGGAGTTCCAGAGCAGCGGCCCCGGATTCGGAGATCTGGCGCCGATTTCTACCCCGCAGCCCAGCCAAGCCCCGCCTGCGGACACAGGTCCGAGCGAGTCGGAACTCGCGCTGATGGAAAGTCTTGCGACATTGAGAGCGGAACTCGAGGACCTGCGCGCAAGACCGGCCGAGGCCGCGGATAGCGGGGCGGAGCAGGCTATTGCGGACCTGACGGCGCAAATTGCCACCTTACAGGAAGCATCCGCCGAGGCTCAGCGTGCCCTCGAGCGGCAGCTGACCGAGCGGGACCGCGAATTGGATCAGCTCCGCATGGACTTGGAACTTGCACGGCTTGCACCACCAGAGCCGACCTCATTGGGACCAAGTGAAGAAGAATTGCGGCTGGCCGAACTCGAAAGGCGGCGCGCTGCTGAAGCTGAGGCCCGCGCAGAGCGTATCGCGTCTCCTATGATCGCGTTCTCCGGGATGGGCGCGGGTGCGGATAGGGAGAACACGCTGGAAGCCGCACGTTTGAATGCAGATGAAGCCTTTGTTCGTTCGGGCGCACAACCTGCGCAGGTGACACGTGCCGAAGTGATCGCGAACCCATCGAACACGGTTGTTCAGGGCACCATGATTCAGGCTGTGACAGAGACGGCCCTCGACAGCACACTGCCCGGCGCGATCCGCGCTATCGTCTCGGAAGACGTCCATTCTTTCGATGGAACGCGTATCCTGATCCCGCGCGGCGCGCGGCTGATCGGGCGCTACCGCTCGGATGTCGCACTCGCCCAATCGCGCGTCATGGTGGCATGGGACCGGATCATCTTGCCCGATAATCAGACCGTGCAGATCAGCGCCTTCGGTGGAGACGAACTTGGCCGTACTGGCACCACCGGGTTTGTCGAGACCCGTTTCGCGCAACGCTTCGGCTCCGCCGCGCTGATCTCCTTGATCGGCGCCCTGCCTGCGGCTGCAGCGGGTCAAATCGACAGCGAGGCGGCGGCCGATGTTGCGAGTGATGTCGGCACCGACCTGCGCGATAGCACGCAAAGCGTGATGCAGGACTATCTGGCGATCCGACCAGTGATACATGTCGATCAGGGTACACGGATCACGGTCATGGTCGATCGTGACCTCGAGATTTTCTGACATGGCTGCAAGTTATCTGGAAGCGTCGCTCGACCGTTTCGGCCCCGAGGTCCTGCACGACGACACGATCGAGATCTGCATCAATCCCGACGGACAAGTCTGGGGCGAATTCCAGGGCGATCACTTCATGCGAGGTCTCGGCAGCCCGCTGAGCCAGACCGAGATCAAGGACCTCGGCAACCAGATCGCCTCGGCCGCCTCGACGACGCTCAGCACGAAGAAGCCCATTGTCTCGGTCTCGATCCTATATCGAGATCGCCCGATCCGCGCGCAGGTGATCCAGCCGCCGGCAGTCGAGGGTGGGTTTTCAATATCGTTGCGGTTCTTCTCCTCCCTGCCGCTGGAGGCAATCCGGCTCGGCTTCCTCTATGGAAAGGAGCGCAGCCTCGAAGGTCTGCGGCGCGAACGAAACGCCGCGCTGCGCAATGTGGTTGCCTCCGGCGACATCGACGCCGCGCTGCGCTTCTGCGTCGAGAACAAGCTCAACATGATCGTTTCGGGCGGTACATCGACCGGCAAGACGGTCGCGGCGCGCAAAATCCTCTCCCTGATCCCTCCCGAGGAGCGGATCATCACCATCGAGGAGGCGGCAGAACTGCGCCCCGAGCAGCCCAATGCCGTGACGCTGATCGCTGACCGGGATACCGACGCCCGCAGCGCTGATGTGCTACTGGCCTCGACCTTGCGCATGCGGCCCGACCGGATCGTGTTGGGCGAGGTCCGCGGCCGCGAGGCGATGACCTTTCTCGAGGCGATCAACACCGGCCACGGTGGATCGCTGACCACACTGCATGCCGAGACCCCACAACTTGCTGTTCGCCGCCTCGCCATCGCCGCCCTGAAAACCGATGTGCCGATGACCTACGCCGACATGATCGATTACATCGAAGGCTCGATCGACGTGATCATTCAGGCAGGCCGCCATGAAGGCGCGCGCGGAATCACCGAGTTCTTCCTCCCAGGTCAAACCAGAGATTTGAACCTCGACATGGTCGACGGCAGAGGCAACAAGAGCCCCTCCGTTGCCGCTGAGTAAAAAAGGAACCCCCCAGATGCGAAAACCAATTCTCGCACTCATGCTTGCCGCCTTGGCGGGCCCCCTTGTGGCGCAGACTTCGCCTCAGGTCTCAAACGATCTCACGGTCGATATGTCGCCTCAACAATACCGGATCTGCAACGATCGTCCGGCGCGCCCGACCTGGATGGACGAAATCAATCCGCGGGAAGCTTACAAGGCAGCAGCTTTGATGGAGTTGTACGAAATTCGGGCCTGGGAGGAGATCGCTGAATCTGGCGACTGCAGCTGTGAAACCCGCTTTCCCGCTTGGGATAGCTCCGATGGCGAATATCATGAAAGGTATGCAGGCCTTAGCCAAGCCGAGCATTCAGCGTTTCGCCGCGACTGGATTGAAGTAAGGAAGCAACTCGAGCCGAGCGTGCGTACAATCTGCGAAGCTCAAGGCAACTGGTAATGGGCGTCGTCAGCTGGATGGTCGGAACGGCAGACGCGTTCCTTGTCGATGCCGCTGAGTCCCAGTTCGGGGCCGTGGCAAGCAATACCGGCACGATCGTCCTGCTGATGGTCACGCTTTCGCTAATCGGCGTCTGCATCAACATGGCATTCCAGTTCCGCAGCATGGATGGGGCCAGCTTCTTTTGGTACCTAATCAAGCTGATGTTGATAGGGCTCTTCGCCTTCAACTGGGCCAACTTCAACGCGGTCGCGAATGCCATCATCGGCGGGCTCGACTATGTTGCTGGAGCCCTGATTTCCTCGGTCGGCGGCGGAGGGGCGGGGGCCACACACTTTGCCGGCGAATTCGACATCCTGATCGAAAAATTCAGCCAGTACCTGAATGCCATCGGCAGCAACCTGAACTGGATGACGGGCGCGATCCTAGGCGGCATCGGGCTTATTCTTTTGAGCCTCCTTGGCTTCATGACCGGCATCGTCCTCATATTCGCCAAGATGATGCTGACACTCATGCTTGGCCTCGCTCCGATCATGATCGCACTGTCGCTCTTTGACGCGACCAAGGATTTCTTCCACAGATGGGTCTCGACGACAGTCAGCTATGCCTTCTACCCCATCGTCATCGCAGCCATGTTCTCGACAGTCGTCGGCATGGCGAATTCGCTTCTCGCGCAACTCGGTGATCCTAACTCGGCAAACAACATCGGCTCGCTTGTACCATTCTTCGTGATGGTGTTCCTCGCCAAGGGTTTCGTCGCGGCGACGCCGCTAATCGTACGTGGGATCTCGGGCAACCTGATGGTTGCAGCCGCGCCGGCCGTTGTCGTTGGATCGGCTGGGATCATGCGCGGGATAATCAACACGACCGGTGTAAAAGGCAGGTCTCGCATCGGCGCATTGACCACCGGGGAAGCGGTCGGGCGAAGCGTAGTACAGAGTCCAGCGGCTGTGCAGGCGGCAGCAAAAACCGCCAGCGATCAGTTAGTAAGAATGGCGGAAAGGGCGAAAAGGTTGGTCCAATGATGGATGGTGACGATTAGCTCGTGATTTCAGTAGTTTGCGTGACAGTTTGTGCAGCTTGTGTTCATGTTGCGACCGGGCTTTGTCGCACTACGTCGCGTGCGTTTCGTGTTTGTGCAATTCCGTTCAATCAGAAACTCCCTCGCAACACATTGTGGTAAATTCCCTAGGGGCAGCGCAAAGGCTAATGGCATAGTCGCCCACGCGATCTATTCGATCTCGTTTTCTAACGATGAGGTGCAGCACCCTTTGCCAACATCAGATGATGTTCTTGATGATGTGCCCCGATCGTCATCACTCCGAAGAAGCCCAGACCCTGGATTTGTGCAGCGTCACCATCGACGATCATAGCCACGCCGTCTTCAAGTTCTTCGGTTGAGACATCCCAACCCGTCTCCGCAGCGAGAAAAGGGGCGTGGGCCGGCACCATGGCGCGGATCGCCCCAAGAACACGCTGAGTTCCCCGTATCTCGAATCTGGCTCCTTCGGGGCGTTCGATGACGTCGACCTTCGACTCCGTAGTCAGCAAGTCCATGTCAACGAGGTGTCGACGGAGAGCGGAAATATCGACCGTGCTCCAGTCGGTTTCGGGGTCGTCTCTGAGGATCGTCACGATTTCGGTCAGGGCAGCGAAGCCGGATTGGCCAGACTCCTGTGGCCCCGCCATCGTGTGGACGTTTCCTGAGTGGCTGTGTTGAGCGAACCCAGGGCCTGCAACCAAAAGGGAGAATACTAAAATGGGGAAACGCATGTGTTGATCCTTCGCGAAGATGATTTCGGCAAGCTCTAGCAAGAGCACGCATCTCTGAATATGATTTCAATCATATGATACCTGATCCGTACGCCCGCCTCCCACATTCTGCGCAGAAACGCTTCTCCGCTGACGCTCGCGAAACGCTCTTTCGGCAAGGCGCCGAGACGACGGGACTGTACATCGTGCTAACCGGGCGCGTGCATCTTGAGCGGGTTGGACCGAATGGCGAGCGTTTCGTGATCCATCGCGCAAAGGCTGGGACGAGTTTCGCCGAGGCCTCGATATTCTCGGAGCACTACCACTGCGACGCTGTTGTGATCGAAGCGGGTGAGTTCATGAGGATCGACAGAACCGCTGTCCTAAGAGCGTTCGAAGATGTTGAGTTCGCGCGCGCCTATGGTCGTCACGCTGCCAGACAGATACAGGCGCAGCGACAGCTTGTCGAAATCGTCGGCATTCGAAGCGCGGAAGAGCGTGTGATGGCCGGGCTTGTCGCCGGATTTCTCGATGGCCAGGTTGTCGACTTCGCGGCGCTCTTGCGTCTGAGCCACGAGGCGACGTATCGCGCGCTTCGGGCGCTCGTTGAGGCGGGACGTGTCACAAACCCGTCCCGCGGTATCTATCGTTTACCGGAGGCTTTCTAACTGTGGCTGGCAAAAACGGAGGTTGATCCGTCCGAGCCCACAAGCAGCGTATCAAAGGTATCTCCTGCGCCGGGCCCGCCCATTCCAGGCGAGCTCATCGGCATGCCGGGTACGGTCAGGCCGCGCGCCGAGGGCCGCTCAGCAAGAAGGCGCTCGATGTCCGAGGCAGGCACGTGGCCTTCAATGAAATAGTCGCCCACAACCGCAGTATGGCACCCGGCAAGGTCCGGGGCGATTTGCAGCCTGTCTTTGAATGCGTAAAGCGCGTCCTGATCAACGTTTTCCGCCTCGACCGCGAATCCGGCTTGTCGGACGTGCTCCACCCATGCCGTGCAACAGCCGCATGTCGGTGTCTTCAGCACCTGGATAACTGGAGAGGTGTTTGCCCACAGCGGACTAGCCAGGACTGTAGAGGCCGTGGAAATCAGAAAAACTCGTCGTTTCAATGGTGGTGGCTCCTTTTTGTTTTATCACCAGTTGTAGCGGGGTGCTCGTCCATGTCGAGCGTGCTGCCGCTCGTGTCGCGCGTCACGTCAAGGTCTTGGGCATGTCGTTCGTCGAGGCAGTCGGTCTCAAGTTGCAGGGTCACCATATGGAAGCCATGGTCGCGGGTCAGCCGACTGTACGCGTTTTCGAGAATCTTGGCGGCATCGGCAGGATCGTTATGACGCAAGTGGGCAGAGAAGGCGTGTTTGCCGCTTGTCAGGGTCCAGGCATGAACGTGATGCACATCGAGCACACCGTCCTGATCACGGAGATCGTCGATCACTGCATTGAGGTCCGTCTCCTCTGGTGTCCCCTCCATTAGGATGTGAACGGCTTCGCGAATGACGCCGATCGAGGCCCAGAGCAGAACGACCCCGAATGCGGCCCCAAGGATCGGGTCGATTTGAAGAAAGCCGGTGAACTGGATCACCAGGGCCGTCACGATAATCAACAGGCTACCGACGAAGGTCTGGATAATGTGCCAAAGCGCGCCGCGTGCGTTCAGATCGTCGCGGCTCGATTTCCACATCAGGCCAAGCGAGATGATCTCTGTGACCAATCCGCCGAACGCTACCCACAGCATGGGGCCGGTTGGCAGATGGATCGGATTGCCGAGTCGCATCACGCCCATCCAAATGACAAGAAGCGCCATGCCCAACAGAAAGCCGCCATTGACCAGCGCGCCAATGATCTCGGCACGGTACCAGCCAAAACTGCGTTGCGCGTCGGCAGGCCGCCCGGCGATACGTTGTGCAATGATTGCGACCAAGACGCCTCCTACCGCTGAGAGCGTGTGGAAGGCATCGGAAAGTACCGCAATCGATCCAGTCCAGAGACCGACAGCGAGTTCGATGACGAAGTAAATTCCCGTTAGCCAGGCGGATATAACCAGAGCTTTTCCGGATGATGGCATATGTCCGGCATGAGAATGGGTAGCCATGTCAGTCTTCCTTTCGTGCGTTGTTACGGTCGCGCCAGATGGCGAAGACGAGCGACAGAGCCGTGAAGCCGCCAAGAGCAGCCGCCGTCCAGGTCGCGGTGCGCGCATCTCCGTTCATCGCTTCGCTGCCGAGATGCGCGAGAAGAAAGCTTGCCGGTATAATTCCGGCCAGAGTGGCGAGAGCAAATCGCCAGAAGTGCAGGTTGCTGAGACCCGCCGCATAACTGATCATATCGAAGGACAGGAACGGCAGCAGACGGCTGCCGAATACTAGAAAAGTCAGCGTGTTCTGCGAGCCAAGAAATCCCTCACTCAGCTTCTGCCCGACATGTCTCTCAACAAAAGGTCGCCCCAGTCCGCGCGCTAGCAAGAATGCCGCTACGGCGCCGAGCTCGGCTCCGAGGACAACCAACATCGTCCCAAATGTGTGTCCGTAAGCGGCCCCGGCGGCGAGTGCGACGGGCGCAGAGGGCAGGGGGCTGGCAACGATTGCCACTGTCATGAGGGCGACCACCAAAACAGGTCCGAGGAGGCCTGCGGCATCAATCCATCGTTGGAGTTCCTCGCGTTGCGGAAGATCGATGTCGAAGCCGAATGCATCGCGCCAAGCCAACGCGATAATCAGGAGCACAAGAAGAACGAGAAGAATGAGACGGGTCACATCCATACTCCGTAGAGCAGGATCAAGAAGGACGCCGCCAGCAGGTCGTAGACAACGCAAAGCGGGATGTACCATCCGGGGATTCGTGCAAATTTGTTCGGCTTGTGGTGGAGCAGGTCCCAGAGAGCATGAAGCGCAAGGCCAAGCGGCAGGGCGAGCCAATGCCAGAGCATCCCCAATACGGCAGCTGTCCCGAAAAGAATGGCGACCGCCAGTTCGGACCAGAACACACGGGCTTTGCCATCCGCCGCGCCGAAACCGATATACGCGCCGCCAATCAGTGCAAGTGTAACTGCGGCAACGGCGACGGACGCATTTGGCTCGAGGAAAAGATGCAATGGTGCCGTTATCCCGAACAGGCCTGCTCCGACCCATACTGGCCGATGAACAAAGGCGGTGTTCGGGGATCCGACAACACGGTCGGTGGTGTTCTGAATCTCACGCTTCATGACACATGACCTAGGGCTTCCAGTGACTAGAAGGTCAAGGCCTCCATGCTGCTTGATACATTTTGCGACAAAGGAAGTTCGGGTCATTCGGGAAAAACCAAACTATTCTGTGCCTTATGAACTGTGGTGCTGACATACGAAAACGCGCGTGGCCGAATTGGTGGCGCCTTGGACCGGTTTGTTTCGGACTGATCGTCGTACTTAGTGCCGCGATTCTGGCAATGACGCCGCATCCGGTCGCCGCACAGATGAGTTCGACGCTCTTTGAACAGATTGAGGATGTGCCCGCACCTTCGCCTCCGGGTGCCCATGAGCCGTCACTGACGGACCATGAGGATACGCTCTACATGAGCTGGATGGAGCAGGTGGGGCCAGAGACCAGAGTCATGATGGCAGTCCGGACGGGCGAAGGTTGGTCCGTTCCGCGTCTTGTGCAACAGGGAGACGATCTCTTCGTCAACTGGGCCGATTTTCCCGGAATTGCCGTATTCGAAGACGGAACGATTGCCGTGCACTGGCTTCGGGAAATCGGTCCATCAAGTTTTGACTACCAGGTTGAGATCTCTCTATCGCATGATGGCGGCACGACCTGGGGGCAACCCCTGATCCCGCATGCGGACCGGTCATTTGCGCAGCACGGTTTCGTCTCGATGTGGCCTGCGGAACAGGATGGTTTGGCGGTGATCTGGCTCGATGGGCGCGCCTATGGGGCTGAGGGTGATAAGGCGCTTTCCGCGCCGGACGCCATGCAGCTGCGCGCGACGATGCTGACAAGCGGTGGTGTGCTCGGCGATGACGTCGCCATCGATCTGCAGACCTGTTCGTGCTGCCAGACAAGCCTCGCAGCGACGGGGGACGGCACAATCATTGCCGCCTATCGCGACCGCACCGAGGGAGAGATCCGGGACATCTCGGTTGCACGACTGACCGAAAAGGGATGGGAAACGCCTGTTTCGGTCCACGATGATGGATGGGAATTGTCGGGCTGTCCCGTGAACGGTCCGGCCATCGACGCAGAGGGCGGGAACGCCGCCGTCGCCTGGTTCACGGGCGCCAATGACGTTGCTGCTGTCAAAGTTGCTTTCTCTGGCAATGGCGGGCGCAACTTCGATACACCGGTCCGGATTGACCAAGGCAATCCAGTCGGGCGGGTCGATCTTGAACTGCTCGATGATGGTACGGCCCTGGCAAGTTGGGTCGAATGGGTTGAAGGGAATGAAGCGCTCTATCTTTGCAAGGTCCATCATGACGCGGGATGCATTTCATCGGAAATCCTGACCATCAACTCGGCAGGTGCGTCAGTGAATTTCCCGCGTATGGCGCGGCTAGGCCGGGACGTCTATCTGGCCTGGACCCAGCCCGACGAGAACGGAGACAGTATTGCAATCCGACGCGCAGTTCTGGCGGAGCGCAACTGATCATGACCTTGCAGCCGCATATCCTCGTCGTCGACGATCATGCCGAGATACGCCAGTCGGTCACCCGTTACTTAGAGAAGAACGGCATGCAGGCCACTGCCGCGGGCAATACGGTCGAGATGGATGCCAAATTGGCCAGAGAAAGTATCGATCTGATTGTCTTGGATATCATGATGCCAGGAGAAGACGGACTTTCCGCGTGCGCACGATTGCGTCAAGAGAACTGCACCACTCCCATCCTCATGCTCACAGCACTTGGCGAGGATGATGAACGTATTACGGGTCTTGATACGGGAGCGGATGACTATCTCGCCAAGCCGTTCAATCCACGCGAACTTCTGGCGCGCATCAAGGCCATCCTGCGCCGCTCCAGTAGTGCACTGCCCCCGCACGGCGGCGAATTGGCCGGGAAACGGGCCCTGTTTGCCGGTGTAACGTTCGACCACGATGCCGGACACGTTATCAGGGAAGACGGCGATACGATCACGCTCACGACAGCTGAGGCGAAGTTGCTTACGGTGTTTCTGGAGCGCCCTCGCGCGGTTATCAGCCGTGATGATTTGCTCGAGCTCAGCACCGGTCGCGTTGCTGGACCGCTGGACCGGACCATTGACAACCAGGTGTCCAGGCTGCGCCGGAAGATCGAGCCGGATGTGTTGAGACCGCGGATCATCTCGACGGTCCGTAACGGCGGCTATTGCCTGAATTGCGATGTGGAGTTCGAAGCCTGATGCGGTTGGGGTTTCGCACGCAGATTGCGCTTCTTGTCGTTTCGGTGCTGTTCGTTGCCCAGGTCGTGGGGCTTTGGCTGTTCGTCGATGAACGGTCGCTGGCGGTCCAGGCGGCGATTGGAAGCGAGGCGGCGGGACGTGCCGCCAATGTTGCCCGGCTGATCGAAGGTGCGCCGCCTGAGTTGCACGATGAGATCGTTGCGGCGGCAACCTCGCCCTTGGTGCGTTTTGAGCTTGGCGAGGGTCCATCGGTGACGCACACGCATCACGACGAGAACGGCGCCGTCGAGGCGCGCATCCGCGCGCTCCTGAATGACGGGTATAGCCGTGACATTCGCGTCGAGGTTCATGAAATCGAACAGGGCCTCCTGCCTTTGCCCAACCTCTCTCCCGAAATGGCCAGAATGCACGCGGAAATGATGCAAGGCACGCTTGCCGCCATCGAAATGGAGGTTTCGATCGCCATTGCGGGAGGTCGGTGGTTGAATGTCGCTACGCGGTTCGAGAAACCGCCGATACAATGGTCATGGACGTCCACCCTGTCATTCGTGCTGACATCCGCGGTGCTGCTTCTTGCGATCTTCTGGTTTCTTCTGACCCGTTTGACGCGACCGTTGAACGAGCTTGCGTCGGCGGCCGAGGAATTCGGTCGTGGGGGCGGAGAAGGACCGATAACGCCGGTCGGTCCAAGCGAAGTCCGAAACCTGACAATCGCGTTCAACGACATGCAGGCGCGGCTCGCGCGTTTCGTGACGGACCGGACACGGATGCTGGCCGCACTCGCCCATGATCTGCGCACGCCGCTGACAGCACTGCGGGTCCGGGCAGAAATGGTGGACGACGTCGAAACGAAAGAGGGTATCTCGGCGTCGCTCGATGAAATGCAGGATATGGTCGAGGCCACGCTGGCCTATGCCCGCGGCGTTGGGCAGGGCGAAGGCCTGCAGCGGATCGATGTGGCAGAGTACCTCTCAGAGATCCAAATGGGCACACACGGCCGGCTTGAGCTGCAAATAGGGCCTGAAGCGGTGGTGCAGATAAAGCCAAAGGCCATGCGACGTGCGTTGCGCAATCTCATCGACAACGCGCAACGGTACGGAGAGGATCCGGTCCTATCTTGGGATGTGACCAGTATGGGCGTCGAAATCCGGATCGACGACAAAGGACCGGGCATCCCCGAAAGTCATATCGCTGACGTGTTCCAGCCTTTTCAGAGAATCGAACAATCCCGCTCTCTCGACACGGGCGGTCATGGCTTGGGCCTTTCCATCGCTCGTAGTATTGTTCTTGAACATGGCGGGACCATCGAGTTGTTGAACCGTGACGAAGGCGGGCTCCGCGCACGGATTATCCTGCCCTTGGCAATGCCTCACACGTCAATGTTGGAGCAAAGCGCGCCGGTCGATCCCGTTTCAGACGGCGCTTTGCCTGCTCAAAGGAGCGAAGACTGATCGGTTCTGTTGAAGCCCGCTTTGATACATTTCCTTACAAAAAAGCGGGGCCGGAAGCGTTCCAAGAATGCGCGAAGTTCGATAGAAAACAAAGCGTTCGACATGGATATGAGGCAGAACCATGCAGACAAGAAACCGATTTGCGATGTCCCGGCGAGCTTTCACAGGAAGCTTGGGGGCGGCGGTCATGCTTTCGCCATCCATTTCGGCGGCAGAAAACAGCGACGCTGTACGTCGGAACATTTCATCTTTTCGGACCCACGCCTGGGAAGACCACTTTGACACGCTCGGGGTCGGAGTGATCATTTCGGACACGTCGTCGAAAGTGCTCCAACACTGGACGGCTGATGGAGAAATGCGACTCTACCCGACCTCTGTTCCGATGTCGGAGGAATTGACGCGGCGTGGGTATACCGAAGTCGTGGAAAAGCGAGAAAACCCGAGTTGGGCGCCGACACCTTCAATGCGCGAACGGAACCCGGAATGGCCTGCACGTATTCCGGGCGGTGACCCGGAAAACCCGCTTGGAACGCGCGCGCTCTATCTTTCGTGGCAGTACTATCGAATTCACGGCACGCAGGATACGCGCAAGATTGGCCGGCGCTCCTCAAACGGATGCATCGGCCTCTACAACGAGCATATTGAGGAAGTGTTTGATCGTGTTCCCGTTGGTACTCAGGTCAAGCTGATCTGATGGGAAAGTACACTATCATCGCACTCGCGCTGGCGGCATTGCTGGGTTTGGGCTTTTGGTGGTCAGAGAGCAACGACACCAGCACTCCGGCTACCACAAATGTCTCGGATAGCCCTGGTCCGGCAATGGTGGATGTCACGGTTCCAGAAACGCTCTCGGCCAACGCCGAAATCGGAAAAGTGGCGTTTGAAGCGAAATGTGCGGTGTGCCATGGCGCAAATGCCGCCGGTCAGGACGGTGTGGCGCCACCGCTTGTGCACAAGATCTATGAACCCAGTCACCATGGCGATGCCGCGTTTCTGCTGGCGGCGAAAAACGGGGTGCGGGCTCATCATTGGCGCTTTGGAAACATGCCGGCGGTCGAAGGCGTGACGGATGGAGATGTGAAAATGATCATTGCCTATGTCCGTGAGCTGCAACGGGCGAACGGTATCAACTGAGAACCGAGCAGAAGGAGAAGCAACATGAACGCAAGAATTTGGATGACGGCCCTCGTTGCTTCATCAGTTGGCTTGGCCGCATTGGCGCATTCCGGTGCGACCGGTGTGATGAAAGAACGAATGGACGCGATGGGCGAGATGGGAGACGAGATGAAACGTCTCGCACCCATGATGCGCGGCCAGACCGAGTACGATCCTGACGTGGTGCGCAGTGCCGCCGATACGATGATCGGTCACGCCGGTACGCAAATGACCGAGTTGTTTCCCGAAGGCTCGAATGGGGAACCCTCCGAGGCGCTTGATACGATCTGGGAGGATTGGGAAGAGTTCGCGGCGCTGGCAGAAGCGCTCAGGACCAGTGCTGAAGGTATGAAACTGGCGGCCGACAATGGTTTGGTAGGGCAGGGTGAAATGCCGGGTGGTGGCATGATGGGAACTGGCCAAGGCATGATGGGAACCGGGCAGACCATGATGGGTGGAAACCAGCCCATGATGGGTGCCGCTCCGACGCAGATGATGACCACAGAGATGCTGGCTGAAATGCCGGTCAATGCCGGGTTCATGGCCGTGACGCAGACCTGTTCGGCCTGTCATCAGAAGTTTCGCGCAGAGGAAAACTGACGCGTGTCGCGCCTGATCAGGTCTTTGCTGCTCGTCGGTGTATTGGGTCTGGCCAGCGTTGCCGGCCTGATGGCCTGGCCGATCGGAGTCGAACCTCCGAGCGCGCTTGAGGAACTGGAAGGCAATGTTGATCGCGGCGCATATCTTGCACGCGCCTCCGGTTGTATTGCCTGTCACAGTGATTTCGAGGCAAGCGGCGCGCCCTTGGCAGGAGGCGCACCCCTTGAGACCGACTTCGGGACATTCTATCCGCCAAACCTGACGACCGATCCCGATCACGGGATGGGGGCCTGGACAATTTCCGATTTCGCGCGGGCCGTCCGGCAGGGTGTTTCGCCAGAGGGCGATCCGTATTATCCGACCTTCACATACCCTTTCTACGCGGGTTTCACGGACCAGGACATCGCTGACCTCTGGGCCGCATTCCAAACCGTCCCTGCGGTTCCAGAACCGTCGCCTGAACATGAGGCCGGTTTCCCATTCGATCAACGTTGGGGATTGAAGCTTTGGCGCGCCGCCTACCTTTCAGAGCCGGATACAGTTCCAGAGTCGGGCCGCAGCGAGGCCTGGAATCGTGGAAAGTGGCTCGTGAGGGGAGCAGCCCATTGCGGTGCCTGTCACACGGACCGGAACTTGGCAGGCGCACGGATCGCGAGCCGTATCTTTGCCGGAAACGACAGCTTGCCGGGTGGCAAAAGCGCACCCTCCATTTTGCCTGCCGATCTACAGGGTGGCGGTTGGGACGTGGATAGTCTGGCCTACGCGCTGCGCACCGGGATCACACCCGAAGGCGATGTTTTCGGGGGAAGCATGGCAGAAGTTGTCAACTACGGAACAGCGTTTCTGAGTGATGCCGACCTCGCTGCGATGGCAACCTATATCATGGACAACGATTTGTCCGAGAATTGAGAGCACTTGATGACCCTGAAACTCAACCGAAGACAGTTCATCGCGACAGGAACATCGTTCGCTGCCCTCGGTGCGAGAAGTGCCGCGGCCGCTTCGCCCGAGTTGAACGCGCGTGTCGCCGATATTCAGCTTTTGCCTGAGGACTACGGCTCAACGCGTATCTGGGGTTTTGAAGGCATGGCACCGGGGCCGGAAATCCGGGTAATACAGGGTGCACGGGTGCAGAGGCGATTGGTGAATGGTCTGCCCGACGCGACATCGACACATTGGCATGGCATCCGCATCGACAATGCTATGGATGGCGTGGCCGGTCTCACCCAGGAAGCGATCGCTCCTGAAGCATCATTCGACTACGATTTCATTGTGCCTGATGCAGGCACCTATTGGTACCACGCGCACAACCGCTCGTTCGAGCAGGTGGCGCGCGGCCTTCACGGCGCTTTGATCGTCGAAGAGCCCGACCCGCTCGACATCGATCACGAAGAGGTCCTGATCCTCGACGATTGGCTCATTGATCCCGACACGGCTCAGATCGCGGAGACGTTCGGTGCGATGCACGATCTGAGCCATGCGGGACGGCTCGGAAACTACATCACGACGAACGGCAAATATAATCTGTCCAAACCGGTCAATCGTCATGAGCGTCTTCGACTGCGCCTGATCAACGCATCGAACGCGCGTATTTTCCGGCTGGCACCGGACGGTCTCGAGGGCTGGATTGTCGCCTTGGATGGCATGCCCCTAGCCCAGCCAAGGGAGGTCGAGGGAACCTTCCTGCTCGCTCCCGCGCAGCGACTCGACCTTATCGTCGACGTTATTGCCGAGACGGGTGGGGCAGGGCACATCGTGCAGGTCGACCGCAATGAGAGTTTCTCGCAGGTCGCGTTCGAAGTGACAGGTGACGGTGCCAAGTCGCGAAGAGCCGCGCCGGGGCCGCTTCCACCGAATAACCACGTCATGCCCCACCTGGCAGAGGCCCGCGACTTGAGTCTCTTCATGGAAGGCGGCGCGATGGGCGGCATGCGTGGCGCGATGATGGGCGGGCGGATGTCGTCGATGCGCGAAATGATGCAATCTGGAAACTTCTGGGCGTTCAACGGAAGTGTCGGCGGCATGGACGGTACGCCGCTTGCGTCCTTGTCGCACGGCGAAACAGTGCGTCTGAAGATCACCAATGACACTGTGTTCCCCCACGCAATGCACCTGCATGGCATGCACTTCCACGAGATATCGCCTGATGGCAGCCTTGGCCCGCTTCGGGATACCACGTTGCTGGAACGCGGCGAGGTCCGAGATATCGCCTTTGTGGCGGACAACCCCGGCAAGTGGCTGCTGCATTGCCATATGCTGTCGCATGCGGCCGCCGGCATGATGACCTGGATCGAAGTGGCATGATCCGGGGAACGGCGATCCTCGGGGTAGGCTTGGTCCTTGTTGCTTTAGCCGGAGCTTATTTCTGGACGGCGAATGCAGCAGGCTCGGGTCCTGGTGTGATGCCGGAAGACGTGGATATTGCGGCGGGTGAGGCGTTGTACGCTGAGAATTGTGCGGCTTGCCATGGGGCCAATCTGGAAGGGCAGGATGACTGGCGAAGCCCGGGCGAAGACGGTCGCCTGCCGGCACCTCCGCACGACGAGACCGGCCACACATGGCATCACGGAGATCAGGTTCTTTTTGAGTACACGAAACTCGGGGGCCGCGCGCTGATGGCTTCTCAGGGTATGGAATTCGACAGCGGCATGCCCGGCTTCGGTGATCAACTCTCAGACCAGGAGATCTGGAACATTCTTGGATACATCAAGTCGACATGGCCGGAGCGCGTGCAGGAGATGCAAGCCGTACGAACCGAAGGTGAGACGCGGAAGAGGGAAAATTGACATGAATTTGGTTTGGAAATTGGTGGCGGTGATGGCCCTGATCGTCCCGATTGCCGCGCAAGCGGAGAGCTTGAGCGAAGATCGCGTGAAGGAACTTGTTCTCGAGGCCATTCGCGAAAACCCCGAAATCGTTCTCGAAGCGGTGCAGATCATCGAGCAGCGGGAACAGCAGCGCCAGGCCGAGGCTGCGGCAACTGTTCTGTCGGACAATCGCGATCTTTTGGAAAACGACCCGAACGCGCCGGTTCTCGGTAACCCAGAGGGCGATGTAACGGTCGTCGAATTTTTCGACTATAACTGTCCCTACTGCCGTCGGGTGAAGCCTCACATTGAAGCACTGCTGGAAGAAGATCCGAATGTCCGTCTGGTCTATCGGGAGTGGCCGATCCTTGGCGACGGGTCCGTCTTCGCAGCGCGCGCGGCGCTCGCGTCGCGGGAGCAGGGCAAATACGAAGTGTTTCATTGGGCCCTGATGGGAATGGCAGGGCAGGCAGAAGAAGCGTCTGTCATTCAAGTCGCGGAACAGGTCGGATTGGATATCGCACAGCTGCGACGTGACATGGAGGCGCCTGAGATCGATGCGCATATCGCGGCGTCGATGGAACTCAGCCGCGCGCTTGGCTTTAACGGCACGCCGTCATTCGTAATCGGCGACGCTCTGGTGCCCGGCGTCATCGAAGCGGACCAGATGATCCAACTTGCCGAGGAAGCCCGCGCTGCGGGACAATAGTTGCGGGCAAATTGCACGTGGCAGAGCAGCCGATACCTAACCAAGACTTTTTCAGCGACTGAACGCAGGTAAGATGAGTGACAGAGATACAGCAATAACCCGTTTGCCGCGGCGACACTTTTTGGTCGGAGCGGCAATGCTCTTTTCTGGACCTCTCGCCATGCCACTGGCGGCATCACCCTCATCTCCGCGAGACATGTGGGAAGTTTGGGATGCGCAAGTTACTCCCCCCGGATACGAGCCATCATCATCCAATCCATGGGGGGTTCATCCACGTTTTCTGCCGGTTCGCGTCGAAGCAAAGGCTGGCCTTATCCCGGGAGACATCCACGTCGATGCCGTTGCGCGGTACCTGTATCATATCGAGCCTGGCGGCAGCACGGCCATGCGCTACGGCGTGGCGATCGCGCGCGGGTCATTGTACGAACCTGGCGTCTACACGATCCGGCGCAAGGCCAAGTGGCCGACTTGGCGTCCGACGGATGAAATGATTGAACGTGATCCAGACTTGTACGCGCAGCATGCGGACGGAATGGACGCAGGCCCGACTAACCCTTTGGGGTCGCGTGCGCTCTATCTCTACGTCGGGAACAGGGACACCTATCTGCGTATCCATGGTTCACCGCAACCGAGATCGATTGGCGGTCGCGCGAGCTCTGGATGTGTCCGTATGATCATGGCGCATATCAACGATCTCTATCCGAATGTGGAAACCGGCAAGACCGCGCATCTCTATCCGCCGGAAGATGTGATAGGTGGCTGAATTCAACACCTGTGCGCTGGCAATATCTGGAGTTAGCTGGCGGCTTGGCAAATAGGATTGCCCCGGGATGTTCTCAACGGGAGCCACGTCGCTTCGACAGGACCATCGTGTAGATACCAAAAGCAATTGTCATTCGGATCGAGCCGTACCTTGGCAAGATTCTGGTAGGGCGCAGCGAGTCCGACAAGTGGCTCGGGCAATTCCGTGAAAGCCCCGTCCGCATCGACAGCTGGTGCTGTGGCGCAACCGGTCAATGCCAGCGCGACTGCCACCGTGTTCAAGGCTATAAAGGCCGGTCTGGTCCGAACCTTCATTTTCACTGTCTGCCGTCCAGGGCGGTCGAAGGATACCCGGCGGTCGCGAGAACTTGAGAAATTGCATCGGATGAGACTGCCGTCTCTATTTCTGCCGTGCGTGCGTTCAAGTCTGTCCGAAGAGTTGCCATCGGGTCTGCGGCTTTCAGCGCTTTTTCGATCGTGGCCACACAGTGGCCGCAGCTCATATCAGGAACGTGGAATTTCATGCGAGGTCCTTTCGTAGATTGGGGATCAGATAGAGATTCCAGTTGGTGGAAGGTCAACAAAAGAAATTAGTACTAGGAAAATTCCATCTTGCCTCTTGAGCTTCCAGTGACTGGAAGCCCTATGTCAGGATCGAAGCCAATTTGAAGGGATTCGTTATGACCCATAACACGCACACCACATTGAGCATCGAGGGCATGTCCTGCGCGTCGTGCGTGGGCCGTGTCGAAAAGACCCTTTCAGCGCTGCCGGGCGTTTCGGATGTCTCGGTCAACCTCGCATCAGAACAGGCCCGCCTGTCGGTCGATAGCCCGGACCGTCTGCAAGATGCCGCGCAGGCGCTCGACACGTTGGGGTACCCGGTGCGTACGGCCCGGATCACTCTGAACATCGCGTCCATGTCTTGCGCGTCCTGTGTTGGGCGGGTCGACAAGGCGCTCGCAGATGTGCCAGGTGTACTGTCGGTCACGGTGAACCTTGCCGCAGAAACTGCGGCAATTGAGTACCTCGAAGGAGCGGTTACACCTGCCGAACTGATGGCCGCGACATCCGCCATTGGCTACCCGGCGGAGATCGCGGAAGCGAACGCCAGCCAGTCACGCGTCGAACGCAAGGCAGAAGAAGCGGATGCGCTGCGCCGCAACGTCCTGCTTGCGGCTGCGCTGACCCTTCCTGTCTTCGTGCTGGAAATGGGGTCTCACCTGATCCCGGCCTTTCATATGGCCATCGAAAACAGCATCGGGACGCAAACCTCCTGGATCATCCAGTTCGTTCTGGCGACCATTGTTCTGTTCGGCCCGGGGCGGCATTTCTTCACCAAGGGAATTCCCGCGCTGCTCCGTGGCGCACCAGACATGAACAGTCTTGTCGCCGTTGGAACGGGAGCTGCATGGAGCTACTCGGTCGTCGCCACTTTCTTGCCGGGCCTGCTGCCCGAAGGCGTGCGGGCGGTTTACTTCGAGGCCGCCGCTGTCATCGTTGTGCTGATCCTGATCGGACGCTGGCTGGAAGCACGCGCGAAGGGGCGGACGGGTGCCGCGATCCAGGCCCTTCTCGGGCTTCAGGTCCGCACCGCGCGTGTCCTCCGCGATGGTGAGACCGTTGAGGTGGATGTCGATAGTCTTGGTGTCGGAGACACGATCCTCGTGCGTCCGGGAGAACGCATTCCGGTCGATGGGGAAGTTATCGACGGCACCAGCAACGTCGATGAAAGCATGATCACTGGCGAACCTGTTCCTGTGGCCAAGGCTGCGGGCGCAACGATAACCGGCGGCACGGTCAACGGCACGGGCAGCCTGACTTTTCGGGCGTCTCGCGTCGGCGCTGATACGACACTCGCGCAGATCATACGTATGGTTGAGGACGCGCAGGGTGCCAAACTGCCAATCCAGGGGCTCGTGGACCGCGTCACGCTCTGGTTCGTCCCTGCCGTCATGGCCTTGGCCGCCCTGACGGTGTTGGTCTGGCTGGTGGTTGGCCCGGACCCGGCGCTGACCTTTGCGCTGGTTGCAGGGGTATCTGTCCTCATCATCGCGTGCCCCTGCGCGATGGGATTGGCCACCCCGACCTCGATCATGGTCGGCACCGGACGCGCCGCCGAGATGGGCGTCCTGTTCCGAAAGGGCGATGCCCTTCAGGAGCTGTCGAATGTCGACGTGGTCGCGCTCGACAAGACAGGCACGGTGACGGAAGGCAAACCGACGCTGACAAATGTGGTCGTCGCCGAAGGTTTCGTCCGGGAACGCGTACTCGCCCAAATCGCCGCGGTAGAGGACCAGTCGGAGCACCCGATTGCCGAAGCCATCGTCCGTGGTGCGCGCAGTGAGGGCGTCTCAGTGCCGGTCGCGTCGGGCTTCCGCTCGGTCACTGGTTATGGCGTGGCGGCCATGGTCGAGGGCAAAGAGGTCATGGTCGGCGCGGACCGCTATATGATCCGCGAGGAAATAGACATCGCCGCTCTGGTCGAGGCAGAGAGGGACCTTGCAGGTCGCGGGCGCACCGCTCTCTTCGCAGCGGTCGATGGCAAATTGGCCGCCGTGATCGCGGTCGCAGATCCGGTAAAGCCGGCAAGCCGCGCTGCGATCAAGGCCCTTCACGAAAGCGGTTTTCAGGTCGCCATGATCACCGGCGACAAACAGGAGACGGCGGAGGCCATCGCCCGTGAGACCGGGATCGACCACGTCATCGCCGGTGTGCTGCCGGACGGCAAGGTCGCGGCGCTCGATGATCTGAGGGCAGGGGGGCGCAAGATCGCCTTCGTGGGCGACGGCATCAACGACGCTCCCGCTCTGGCGCATGCGGATGTCGGCATTGCCATCGGCACGGGCACGGATGTCGCCATAGAATCCGCTGACGTGGTTCTGATGTCGGGCGATCTGCGCGGCGTTGTGAACGCGGTTGAAGTGTCCAAACGGACCATGTCGAACATCCGGCAGAACCTCGTCTGGGCGTTCGGATATAATGTGGCGTTGATCCCGGTGGCCGCGGGCGTGCTGTACCCGGCGTTCGGGCTCTTGCTGTCGCCGGTCTTTGCCGCGGGTGCAATGGCGCTGTCTTCGGTATCGGTCCTGACCAACGCCCTGCGCCTGCGTCGCATCGCGCCGGCAATGAACGAACAACGCTCATCTGACAGGCATGTCCCGCAAACCCGGACCCAACCGGCGGAATAGGAGACTCGTACCCATGAACATCGGAGAAGTCGCAGAACGCTCGGGCATTCCGCCAAAAACCATTCGTTACTACGAGGATATCGGTCTGGTGCGCCCGCAACGAAGTGGCAATGGCTACCGGGCGTTTCGTGAAACTGATCTGCACAAGCTCGCATTCCTCGGTCGCGCGCGCGCTCTAGGATTTTCCATTGAGGACTGTCGGACCTTGCTCAGTCTCTATGAGGACGAAAGCCGGGAAAGTGCTCAGGTCAAGGCGGTCGCCGAAGAACACCTGACAGCGATTGACGACAAGATCGCGCAGCTTCAATCCATGCGCGAGACACTCTCGCATCTAATCAGATCCTGTCATGGCGACCATCGCCCGGACTGTCCGATACTCAGCGATTTAGCGGGTGGTCCCGCCTAGCCTTTGGACCAGTTGCTCTGCGGATGCCTAGCCACGATCATATTGCGCAGAAGACGACAGAACTGACCGTTCGAACTGTCTGACAGGACAGAGTATTTCTGATTTTTCGGAACCCTCCAGCGCTGGAGGGTTGTTTCTGTAGAGATATTTCGGAGGATCATCATGTCTGACGCAACGCATCAGAATACTCAAGCAGCGACTGCCTCACACGGTGCGCGGCAGACCGCGCGTGACAGAGCATCGGGGCATTCGACGTCATCCTATGGCAAATTCTTTGCCATGATTGGCACCTCGACGGCGATCATGCTCGCTCTGATGTACTTCAATACTTACCAGTGGACCCATCTGTTCTGGTCCGAAACACGCTTCTACATGGCTTTCGTGATGGGTGCGGCGATGGCGCTTGTAATGCTGACCTTCATGCTCGGTATGTACAAGAGCAAGGCGATGAACGCTGCAATCTATCTCGGATCAATCGTCGTTTTTGCTGGGGCTCTCTGGCTTGTTCGAAGCCAGGTTACGGTTGGCGACACCAGCTTCATGCGCGCGATGATCCCGCACCATTCGATCGCGATCATGACGTCGTCGCGGTCGAACCTGTCAGACCCTCGCGTCCAGAAGCTCGCTGATGAAATCGTATATGCGCAAGACAAGGAAATCGCTGAAATGCGGTACCTGATCGAGGATATCGAGGGCAATGGCGACGGGACCGAGGAGGAGGCACCTGAAGCACAGATCGTCCCGCTTTCGGAGGCGCTGTCGACCGCCAAGGTTGCCGCCATTGATCCGGAATTCCTGACCGAGGCCGATATCGCCAAGCTGTTCCCTGAGGGCGCGGCCTGCACGTTCAACTTCACCACCACGTCCAAACCTACTGTTGCCATGGGCGACGTCGACGGCGAAGCGGTGGCTCTGATGAAGCTGAGCGGCGACCTGATCCGCCTCTCTGCCTCGGAGACTGCGAGCGATGGTGCTGTCTCGCTTTCGACTGATGGGATGGCGGTTTCCATAACGCCGACCGAGGACGGGTCTTCGGACGACGCACTTGCCGAGTCGACGCTGGTTTACACGCTCGATGCCGGATCCCGGGCCGGGTTCATCGGCTGGACACGGTGCAACGCGTGACGTCAAACCCACAGGAGCTGACCATGCCTAAAGATACCGTATCCGACGCGAAAAAAGCCGTTCTCTACCGAATGGTGATGGAGGATCATCTCTGCCCATACGGGCTCAAGTCGAAGGATCTGCTTGAGCGGGAGGGCTACGAGGTAGAGGACCACCACCTCACGTCTCGTGCGGAGACCGACGCATTCAAGAAGGAGCATGGCGTCGAGACGACTCCTCAAACCTTCATCAGCGGTGAGCGTATTGGTGGGTACGACGCGCTCCGGAAGCATTTTGGCCAAGAGGTGCGAGGAGAGGACGAAACCACCTATCAACCGGTCATCGCGATCTTCTCGGTTGCTTTCCTAATGGCGCTCGGACTGAGCTGGGCCTCCTTCGGGTCCGTTTTCACCTTACGCGCCTTCGAGTGGTTCATCGCGATCTCAATGTGTTTTCTCGCGGTTCAAAAGCTTAAGGACGTCGAGGGGTTCTCCACGATGTTCCTGAACTACGATTTGTTGGCGCAACGCTGGGTGAGGTACGGCTACATCTACCCATTTGGCGAGGCGTTGGCCGGTATTCTCATGGTCGCCGGTGCGCTGGTTTGGATAAGCGCGCCCGTCGCATTGTTTATCGGGACCATAGGCGCTGTTTCGGTTTTTAAAGCGGTCTATATCGACAAGCGGGAATTGAAGTGCGCCTGCGTCGGCGGCGGCTCGAACGTACCATTGGGATTTGTGTCGCTGACCGAGAATTTGATGATGATTTTCATGGGGCTGTGGATGCCTGCACGGGCCTTTTTTGGTTGAATAGAGTATCGCTGATCGCTTCCGCTACTGTGGCTACTATGTCTCTGTCAGGTCTGATACAATTTGATACTTGTGAAACGACACATTGCCCGCTTATCTCCGTTTCATGACAGTCCGAGCTGCACCTTTTCTGAGTTGGATCACATCGGCGTTTTTCGCCGTCGCCCTCCTTTTGGCACCAGCCAATGCTGCCGAGATGCTCGAATGTGATTTTTCGGCGGAGGTGTCAGCAGCTTTGGATTCGCACGGCACCAATCACGGGCACACCATTACACTTGATGACAAATTGGACCCGCCCCCGCATGCGGCGGATCATTGTGCGTCACATGGATGTATTTCCGCGTTGACATTTGAAGCCGCAAAGAGTCTTGCGCCCTGCCATCTGGTGGCAAGATACGAGATCAGTGCCGATGACAAAGTCCTACCTAAAACGCCCGAAGGTATCGACCGACCACCCCGTCCAAAGATGTGAATGATCGTCACGGCAATACAGCCGCACGTTACCACATCTTCTGACGGAAAACGCACAATGAAAACCATGTTCGCGGCTGTATTGCCGCTGGCTATTGCGGCCTGTGCGCCGCTAGAGCCACTCCCGGTGGGCGCAGAGAACTCTGCCCCCGCGAACCCAACAACGCATCTCCATGCCGCTCCTCCGGTCGAATATCTCGGATATCAGGTCGTCGAGCCTGCCGATTGGCGCGGCGTCAATGACAGTCAAAGGGAGAACTGAGCATGAAGGGAAAACTCATCTCCTCCGTTGCGGCACTCGCCGTTCTCTCAGCCTGTGCGGACACAGCGACGATTGGCAAAGTCAGCACTCCGCGCGCAGGTTTCGCCGCCGTGGCGGACCGCAGCCAGCGCGCACAGACCGGCACGCCGGCTTGGCACCTGTCTGCAGCTGAGATCGCAGCTGCTGAAGCACAAACCAAGGCTTTGATCGAAGGCAAGACAATCAGTGCAGACACCGCCGTCAGGGCCGCACTTCTCAACAACCGTGGCCTCCAGGCGTCCTACGCGGAACTTGGCTTGTCTGCGACAGATGTGTGGGAAGCCGCTTTAGGCCCCGTTCCCACGATCGGCGTGTCAGTGTCGGGATTAGCCGGTGATGTCACGCGAACGCTCGAAGCGACTCTCCTCACCGCCGTTCTGGACGCGGCAACAGCAAAACCTCGAACAAAGGTGGCTGAACTTCGGTTCGAGCAAGCCCAACTGGCTGCTGCCGGAGAGACGATTGCGTTGGCTATTGAAACCCGCCGCGCATGGATCGAGGCCGTCGCCGCCTTCGAGGCTGCCGGCCTGATCGCACAAACCCAAAATGCAGCCAATGCCGCGTCAGAACTGGCTACCGAACTAGGGCGTACAGGTGCGTTGAACCGGGCAGATCAAGCCCGGGAGCACGCCTTCAACGCCGAAGTCGCGGCGGAGCGAGCTGACGCAAGGTTGGAAGCACAACTCGCCAAGGAGCGGCTGGCGCGGCTGATGGGCGTTTCTCTGGGGCAAATGACTTTCTACGTTCCGGACGCACTCCCAGGATTGCCCGGCGGGCCCCGTTCCCAAGTCGACATCGAGCGGTTGGCGCTGCAGAACCGCGTCGACCTTGCCGCCGGTCGTCTGGAGCTTCAAGCGATCGCAGCCGACTATCGGCTCACCGGTCAGACGCGCGCGGTTTCGGATATTTCGCTCATGGCGGGCATAGAAATCGAGCGCGAAGACGGCGAAACGGACCGAAACCCAGTTCTGGAAGTGGAATTCGAAATTCCGCTCTACGATACTGGCAAGCTTATCTCACGTCGGGGGTCTCTGGAGTACCTGAAGGCAGCCAACATGTTGGCGGAATCGGCCGTCGGCGCGCGGGCGGAAGCGCGAGCCGCACACAAGGCTGTTACAGGCAAGCACTCGGTCGCTCGGCACTGGCGCGACGTAGTTCTGCCCTTGCGCCGTACGATCGATGAAGAAGCCCTCTTGTCCTACAACGGGATGATCACATCCACGTTCGAACTGCTTGAAGACGCGCGTGATGGATTGGAAGCGCAGCTTAGTGCTGCCGAAGCAAAGCGAGACTACTGGTTGGCCGAGACAAGCGTAACCGCCGCAATATGGGGCGGATCAGCAAGTGTTGGCGGAGATGAAGAAGGAGACGATGAATGATGAATCGCAGACAACTTCTCGGCGCCGGGCTGACTGCGGGTGCCGGGGCGGTTCTTGCCAATGCCGGTTCCGCACAAACTCGGTTCCGCGACCTGCCCGAGGCGGCGTTTACGGACAGCCCCTACACTCAGGTGCCGCCGCGCCCGACGGACAGGTTCGACTATAACCCCGTTGTCACTATTAACGGCTGGTCGCTGCCTTACCGCATGAATGGCGATGTGAAGGAGTTCCATCTGGTTGCAGAGCCTGTGGAGCGGATCATGGCCGACGGCATGATCGCACGGCTCTGGGGCTATAATGGTCAGTCGACAGGACCGACCATCGAGGCGGTCGAGGGCGAAAGGGTGCGCATCTATGTGACGAACCGCCTGCCGGAGCACACATCGGTCCACTGGCATGGGTTGATTTTGCCCTCCGGGATGGACGGAGTGGGAGGTCTGAGCCACCCTGGCATCCCGCCCGGCAAGACCTTTGTCTACGAGTTCGACCTCGTGAAGTCAGGCACCTTCATGTACCACCCGCACGCGGATGAAATGGTTCAGATGGCCATGGGAATGATGGGCCTGTTCATCGTGCATCCACGCGACCTTGCCTTCATGCCGGTGGACCGTGACTTCGCCTTCCTGCTGGCCGCCTACGACATTGATCCGGGGACCTACATCCCGCGGATCATGGAAATGACGGATTTCAACTTGTGGACGTGGAACAGCCGAATCTTCCCGGATATTGACCCGCTGGTGGTGAACAAGGGCGACCGGGTGCGGGTGCGGTGCGGAAACCTGACGATGACGAACCACCCCATTCACATGCACGGCTATGATTTCCACGTCACCTGTACTGACGGCGGTTGGGTACCGGAGAGCGCGCGCTGGCCGGAGGTGTCGATCGATATTCCCGTAGGTGCCATGCGCGCCTACGAGTTCGATGCCATCTACGAGGGTGATTGGGCGATCCATTGTCACAAGTCCCACCACACGATGAACGCGATGGGCCACGACATTCCAACCTTCATCGGTGCGAACAAGCGGGTGGTGACCGAAAAAATCCGCCGCCAGCAGCCGGGGTATATGCCAATGGGCACCGCCGGTATGGCTGATATGGGCGAGATGTCGATGGAAATCCCGGGAAACACAGTGCCAATGATGGCCGGGTGGGGTCCACACGGCCCGCTCGAAATGGGCGGCATGTTCTCGGTCGTGAAGGTGCGCGACGGAATTGCACCGGACGATTATTCGGATCCGGGCTGGTATCAGAATCCTCCGGGCACCCAGGCTTACGAATGGACGGGCGAATTGCCCGAACATGCATCAAACACTTCACCAAACACGATCCTCACACCGCGCGGCGGTGTTCGGAAAGGTTGAACCATCGAGCACCCCAAGGAGAAACGCTCATGAAGAAAGCACTAGCAGTCCTCGCAATTGCCTTGTCGCCGACACTCGTTCTGGCGGCTGGGACACACTCGGGCGGACATGGCCACGATGAAACCAAACCGGCCGCGGGGCATGGTCACTCAGACAATCATGCACATGGTCATGAAGACGGCATGGCGGTCGGAAAACCGGCGGAGGCCAACCCGACCCGAACCATCAAGGTCGTGATGAAAGAGGACTATGAAGGGGACAACCTCTACATCTTTGATCAGAAGGAGTTGACCTTCGTCGCCGGTGAAACCGTCCGGCTGCACATCGTCAACGAAGGCGAGGAAGTCCACGAATTCGTCATGGATACGATGGAAGCGAATGCCGAACACAAGGAGTTGATGGCGAAGTTTCCGGAGATGGAACATGACGACCCGAACGCCGTTCGTCTCGAACCGGGTCAGGAGGGAGAAATCCTCTGGACGTTCGTCAATGCCGGGACGTTCGAATTCGCCTGCCTGCTGCCAGGACACTATGAAGCCGGCATGCATGGCCCCCTCATCGTAAACTGAAACTAGGAGAAACCAGACATGAAAATTCTCACCCTCATTGCCGCGTTGGCACTGACCGCAACTTCGGCCCTGGCGGATGGTGATCATCCGATGGCCACTGGCACTGTGACCAAAGTCGATACCCAGTGGAACAAGGTCACGATCGACCACGGACCGCTGGAAAACCTCGATATGCCCGCCATGAAGATGGTGTTCGTCGTAGCCGAGCCGGCCATGCTGGATGGCCTCTCCGAAGGTTCGCAGGTCAAATTCCTCGCAGATCGCGTGAATGGCAAGTTGACGGTTACCGAAATCGAGGTCGAATGACCGATGAATGATCTCCAGGGCCAGTTCGTTATTGCATCGTTGGAAATGTCCCAATGACACTGGCCTTGGAGGAAAACCTAGCCTGGCTGCTTGGCCTTGACGGGTTGATGCACCGCGTTGCTCGATTGGCCAGATTCGAGCTGGATGCGAGTGCGCCGGAATGGCTGCATCTGGTGTTGCATATCGTTCTGGTGATCGCACCATTCGCATTCATCGCAGTACTTGCGTACAGGTTGCTGCGGCTGGCCAAGCACTTCCTTGGTCACATTTCTGGTCAAAGTGCCGACTATCGTCCTTGGCGAGTCTTGCGATCCGTACTAAAACTGCGATGGCAGGAACAGGCTGCGGTCGTCGCTCTGGGCCTTTTGGCGCAGCCACTACTTTACGCAAGTCTTGAGATTCCGAAGCGGATCGTAAACGGGGCAATCGAATCAGGTCACTTTCCAGTCGATGTGATCGGTTTTCAGTTTTCGCAACTGGATGTTCTGGTCGCTTTGTCCGGGCTGTACCTGCTCACGCTGATGCTCAACGGCATGGTCAAGTACAAACTGAATGTGAAGAAGGGCGAGATAGGCGAGCGTACACTACTCCACCTTCGTTTTGACTTGTATCGAAACTGGCGCAAGACAGCGAAATGCCTGCGTAGGGCGGATGTCATTCCAATGGCAACTGGTGAAATCGAACCAGTAGGAGGATTTGCAGGCGATGTGTTCGCAACCCCGGTATTCCAGGGCGGCACCCTATTGACCGTGCTGCTATTCATGTTCGTTCAGGACCCGATTCTTGGTGCGGCAGCGATGACACTTATCCCTCTACAGATACTCATCATTCCAATTTTGCAGGCGAGAGTGAACGAACGGATGCGTCGCAGAATAATGGCAGTTCGTGTTTATGGCGACATATTAGGCGAACAGGTGGCGACCATCGTCAAAAGAGATACCAGTAATAAGACGCGAGCAACCATGCATGAGTTGCGAAATTCTCGGCTCAGTTTGCAGCGCGCGAAATTCATGCAGAAGGCAATCACGAATTTCCTGATGACCCTCACACCCTTCCTTTTGTATTCTATCGGCGGATGGCTGGTGATTGAAGGGCGCTTGTCGTTAGGAGCACTTGTTGCGGTCATTGCGGCCTTCAAGGACTTTTCTGCACCGTTCAGAGAGCTCATCCTTTATTATCAAAACCTTTCAGACGTTCGTTTGCGATCCTATCAATTCTATGACTTCTTGGAGAAATGCCGAGAGACTGAGAACCATAACCCCCTACGTCATGCTTCCGCTGCTAATGAGCGTGGTTGGGTGGGAGTTGCCACATGACTGGCGCGATCAATCGCGATATCGCTCGAACCGCAATCATTTCGCTGGTTCTCGCTACCCAAGCTTCTGCTGACGGTATCGAGCGTGATTTCGAGCCGCTTCAAGGTGTTTCAATCACCCAATTGTGCGTTGAGAGCGCGCGCAAGGGCGATGACCCAGACGTCAAATTAAGTATTGAGAACTGGTCGGGTAAAACTGTTGCGCTTACAGGCATCAAGTCGGAAAAGTCCAAAGGCGGTGAACTCTATTTCCGAGGAGCGTTCAACACATCGGTTCAATCTGAAAGTCTCACAATTCTTCAGAATGAAACACTGAACCTTTCGAGTTCACATGTCGGGGTACGCTTGCTAGGAATGAAGCAAGATCTGAATGTTGGTCAGCATGTTCCGCTTTTGCTCGAGTTCAGGGATGGAACTGTCCGTGTCGACACGCATGCTCTAGAAGATGGTAGCTGTTAGTACACGACGACCACTAGGAACGACGTTGCGCGAAGGTCTGCACTGCTTCTACGCCTAATACTAATGCGTCATTTGATCTTGATGGATCTCGCCAATGCCTTGTCTATTGCAGCAATCACCCTTGCTTGGGTCAGAACTTCGGGCAAGACAATACCCGATGGTGCCCCCGGCCCGAACACGATATTGAAAGGAATGCCGTAGCGTCCGTGGCGTTCAAGGAAGCGTGCGATCTCGTCATTCGGTCGGGTCCAGTCGGCCTGCATGGCAATTACCGTCTCGTCGCTCAACCTAACAGCAATCGGCCCGCGATCCAGGACGAGCGTTTTGTTGGCCTTGCAGGTCAGGCACCAATCGGCCGTGACATCCACAAAGACGGTCTGGCCTTCTGACACGTATCTTGCGATCTGCTGCGGCTCGAACGCCTGCCAGTAGGTGTTTGCTGTCGGATCTTCGGGCCGCGATTGATGCGTGAACAAACCGACCCAGATCAGGGGCAGTATGAGACTCGCGGCGACAAGACTGCTCCTAGAAGTTCCGCGTGGCCGACCTGTCTTGAGCAATAGGATCAGAACAGTGGTGCAGGCGGCGACCAGCGCAGCGCCAGGCCACCCCGTTAGCCCAACAAGTATGAACAGCAGCCATCCGGCAGTCGCCACGAGGAGAAGCCCGAGGCCGGCTTTGACGAGCAGCATCCAACGGCCAGGGCGGGGCAAACGCTCGACCAGGCCGGGACGTCCCGCAATGAACAGGTAGGGCGACGCCAGTCCAATCCCGAGAGCGGTGAAGACGAACAGCACATCGGTCGCGCTGCCTGCCAAGGCAAAAGTGATCGCTGTCCCAAGGAACGGCGCAGAACATGGGGTTGCCAGAACGGCGGCAAGCAGACCAGTGCCGAAATCAGCTGCATACCCGGAACCTGTACTGTTCGCCCCGAGGCGATTCTGGATGCCAGAGGGCAGGGAGATCTCAAACAAACCGAACAAGTTGGCTGCAAAAATGGAAATCACGATGAACATCAGTGCTACGAAGACGGGATTTTGGAACTGGATACCCCAGCCAACCGACACGCCGACCCATTTGAGGCCAAGAACGAACATCGCAAGTATCCAGACGAATGTCAGGACACCCATTGCGGTAAACAGAAACCCGTTCCGAATGATCCGTTGAGATTGGCCTGATGCTTTCAGAACCGAAGCGAGCTTGATCGACAGGACAGGCAAAACACAGGGCATCACGTTCAGGATCAGACCTCCCAGAAAGGCGATCGCAGCGATCGTTGCCAACTGAAGTACGCTGGCACTCGATGATGCTCTTTCATAGGGCGGGGCAGGGACGTCGGCACTCAAAACCACCGGAGCTGTGACCGCCCGTCCGCTATCTGTCAACGTAAGGAACGGCGTTGTATGCTCGTCCGACCACGCGTTGAGAGGAATGCGAGCCCATAAATCTGATCGATCGCGGTTGAGGCGGATATCAGGCTTGCCGAACGTCACCAGAGGCCCGAATTCGGGAAAGACGTCGACGGTCTCGAATGGTCGGTCGCTTTCGGCTGTGACAACGAGTGCAGAAGACCTCTCGTCATGGGCCACGGTCGTGATCCTGATATCGCTTTCGTCCGCGTTCGCCGGAACGCGCGCAACGAAAGTTGCGATTGCGTCGGCGGACACGTGATCAATGCCAGTGCCGCTCGGTACATCCAGAGCCAGATCGAACGCATGAGGGACGCAGACATCGGAACATGTCAGGAGCGTCACGCTGGCTCGAAGCTGCAAGGGCTTGCCACGATCTTTCAGCGTCGCTCGGATCGGCAGGACGACTAAGCCAGAATACCCGAAGTTCTCAATGCCGAAGGCCTCAAAGCGATCCGGTGCAGGCCACAGGATTTCGGCAGAGGCGAGATTGGAAGAATCTCTCCAGTCAACTTCTGGTGCTAGACCCACCTCGCCGGGCGTTCTCCAATAGCCTTTCCATCCTTCACCATATTCAAGAACCAGTCCGAGAGAGACGGAGGCTGCATCCGGTGTGATGCCGTCCTCGGCTGAAATCAGGCGAGCGGCGACCGCTGGGTTTTCAAAAACATTTGACTCGGCGGCTTGCACGACATCCAGATGTGCGAGCGTAACCCACACTGCGAATATGGCCAAGATGCGCGTAGCAAGCCATTTCAATCGCGGTGTCACCGCCTCTTCCGCCATTCAGCGCAGCGCTTGCGGCATCGCTGCGAGTGCCGTTTCGAGATCGGTGATCGGCAAACCACGCGCGATCCAACCGGGACCGCGGCGCGAGCCAAGCATTCCCTCGGAGACATCGACAAAGCCGGTATATCCGGCACGTTTGAGGGCTGCCAATAGCTGCGCACTGCGACCGCCAGTGGCGCAGATCAGCGCGACGGGCCGTCCAGCAGCGAGATCACGTGCCGCAAAGAGCCGCTGTTCAAAGCCTCGCTCGTGCATGCTGACCGGCCAGGCTCCCTTCGCAAGGCCCGTCTCTGCCCATTCGGCACGAGTGCGAACATCCAGCAGAGTTATTGCTTCCGCGTCGAGTGCCTCGGCAACTTCTGGTGCCGACCAAATTTCGCGGGTCGCAGCCCATGCGATACCAGGCAACACCATTGCAGCGGCAAGCGCGCAGAACTGTCTTCTATTCATGGAATCTCCAATTCTCGTCGCGCGCTTGTCGGCCTCCGTGACTGAAATCGATCACACTGTGACGCACGCTGCGTTCCAACCCTCTTCTCTTTCCAGTTCGATGATCCTTCGCACCATTTTGTCGCTGATCTGCCCTTGAACAACCGTACGACCAACGACCAGCGCCGGCGTGCCAACAAAGGCGAACACACGCGCAAGCGCTGAGCTGTTTTCCAACTCCCGCACGACTTCGGGACTCTCCATGTCCGCGACCAAACGTTCTTCATCGACTCCAAGATCGCCCGCGAGACGCGAAAGATACTCCGGCGTTGCTTGGAAAGGCGTTGTCATCAGTCTCTCGTGAAAGGTGACATACGCGCCCTGACGCTTTGCCGCGAGGGCTGCTCTGGCAGCCAGATTCGAGCTATCACCCAACAAGGGAAGTTCGTGCCAGGCGACTGCAACCTCGCTTGGCATCGCGTTGGTTATTTCCGCAAGCCGCTTCGTCTGAATGCGGCAGTACGGGCAGTAGTAGTCTGAGAATGACGCGATCGGCACCCTTGCAGGATTGGTTCCAAGTTCGCCGTAGAGAGCGTCACAGACATTGTTCGAGACACGCTCGAACGCAGCTTCCTTGCGAGCGATGACGGCATCGCTTTCGCGGGCACCCAGCCCTACGAAGGGATCAAAACCGCCTGACGTGTCACCCGCGACGTACTTCCGAAAGCCCGCAGGGTTATTGAGCGGCTCGAGTTCCAGTTTTTCAGGCAAAAGCGACGGCACTGTGCGCAGAGCCGCGTATCCCGCGACAATCGCACCGAGTGTAATGAGCGTCGATCGCTTTCCAGAATCCATGTCCTTACTTCACCTATCTCTGAGTGAGACTGGCAGTACCGCCATGTTCGGGCCACGGTCAACTTTACAAACTGATACATTTCTCGCCGTGAAAACAGTCTGTTGACAGGGTATCGAAGGCTGGGGTCGAGGGTCATCGACGCCTTTTGGACCAGGAGGTGAAAATGTATCGATTGGGTTTGCTTGCAGTGCTTTTCGCGACACCTGCCTTGGCCGATCCAGACGGCTACGGGCACATGTCGGGCTGGGGATATGGGATGGGTATGATGTTCGGTCCTATCCTTTGGATCGTTGTCCTGGGATTGGTTGTTGCGTGTGTCATTTGGTTCGTTCGCAATACGGATGGTGGATCGAGCATGCGCGGAAAGTCCGACGCGATGACGGAACTCGATTTGCGTTTCGCGAAGGGCGAAATAGACGCTGAGGACTACACCGCTCGAAAGAAGCTGCTGACCGGCGAATAGGCATGCGGGTTAATGCACAGCGCGAGGGTTTAAGCTTTTCGCCCAACGAACCTGGGGCCAAACCAATCTGACTTTACGAGGCATAAGTGACAGGCAAACAACTTGGGCTGCTCGCTGCCGGGGGATCCACTGCTCTTCTTCTGGCAGCATTCGTCTTTCAGGCACTTGGATATGCACCATGCGCGATGTGCATCTGGCAAAGGTATCCCCATGCCGTGGCGATTGGGGCAGGAGTGTTCTTGGCCATTGGACTTGCTCCACTGCTTTTCCTAGCTGTTGGCGCCGTGTCCGCAGCGACGACCGCTGTTATCGGAGTGTACCACACGGGTGTCGAACGTGACTGGTGGCAAGGGCCTACATCTTGCACCGGGTCCGGGCTGGATCTCTCGAATATGGCCGGCTCGGATCTTCTCCCATCTGCATCTTCGGGTCCGTCCAACCTGGTCATGTGCGACGAGGTCGCCTGGGAGTTCCTTACTCTATCGATGGCAAGCTGGAACGCACTTTGGAGTGCTGTTCTTGCCGGAATTTGGGTTCTGGCGATTGTGCGAGCAATCGCCCACAGGCGGTCTGCCGTGCCGACCTAGGCCTGCAGACGAACGAAGACGGTCGCCAGAGCTGTCAAGCAGGCCGCCCCGGCCACAAATATCAGAAGCGCGAATGCGACCGGTCCGATAGGTTCGGGAAAGAAGCGAACGACCGGTGCGAGGCGTGATGAGCGGCGGGCCGCTGAAACGTAAAGAGGGACGGCGCTTACCAAAGTCGCATAGAGATATACCCCCGAGACGTTCTCGAATAGCGCGGAACGCGCTAGTGTTGGAGCTACAACCCGCAAAGCTGTTGCACGGCTTCCGCCAAACGATCCGTACCAGTCGGCTGAAACAACGTAGATTAGGGCGTGAAGGCCAACGAAAATACCGAGTCTGGAGAAGAAGTCGACGACGATGTAGGCCCCCGGATCGCGACCGCTACCGGAACGTTCGTGAGACAGTGCAAAGAGAAAGAAACCGACGTAGTTGACCATTGCGACTACTGGCAAACCGTTTGTCAAAACCTGCCGTAAAAATCGCCCTAGAGCCGGACCTCCGCCAGCCAAAGCGGTTGTAAATCCAGGCGAAAGCGCAATGTAGAGGACTAAAACCGGCAGCAATCCTGCGAGACTGAATAGCAGGACGTTTCTGAGAAATACCATTCCCGGCAATTGGGTCGAGAAGTACCTTTCCAAACCAGCAGCCTCATATTCCGTTCAATCCTATGTTAGGCTGGAAAGTGGCAAGTTGGCCATGAAGGATCGGACTGACTCCATAGGAACAAGAGGTGGGTAGGGAATACCGATGTGCGATCCGTATGCGCATTTTCGAAAGCCGGGACGAGATCGTCCACGGAGCAGCGGCATCCAATTAACCATGTACTTCTATGATTGATCGTGTCGTCTGAACAGCTGCCGCCAAGACTGACCTGTCCGCTGCCTCTTGGATCCCCAGTTTAGCCAGATTGATCGACAGATGGCCTGACCCTCCGCCTCCTGCAGCGGCCCGTGCGGCCCTCCCGCGTGCTCGGCCTTTCAGTACAGGCTTAGGATCGAGCGGCTCTCTCGAGGAAGGTTGAGGCGTTTTTTGCAGCGTAGCAATATCGGCCCCCTGCGCCCCTGCGGCCGCCCGCACTTCCTGCAGCTCCTGCTTCAGCTTCTCGACCGTTTCCCGAGTCTCGGACATCTGCCGATCTCGCCGAAGGCCGTCCTCGTCCGGATATGGGAAGCTTCCCGCTTGACCGGTGTGCAGAACCTTCAACACCGGGTCCTCGAAATACTTCACCCTTTTTGCGCGGATGGGCATCTGCGCGTCGATCACAAGGATGACCTCGTCGAGGTCCATGCGCCGGGCCTCATCCTCGGTCAGGAGCGGGGTATCCTCGGTCCGCTCCGAGACGCTGCGCCCTTCGAACGGATTGCGACCAACAGCGCGGGAGCGGGTCACAACGCGTTTGGTGGTCTTACCGACAGCCTGGCTCAGCTCCTCGATGGTCTTCTGCTCGGACGGGGTGAGGTAGAGCTTCACGCCGGCGCCGCCCTGCAGCGACCTGCGGGTGTTCTCACCATAGATCTCGTCCAGCGCGGGGATCGTCTGGGTCACGATGGCGAGGTTGCCGCCGAAGGAGCGCAGCGTCTTGATGCTCTCGGCGACGATCGGCATTTTACCGAGCCGGTCGAATTCATCGAGCATGATCATGACCGGCCAGGGCTCGTCATCGCCGGGTTCCTGCGCCTGCAACGAAGCGATCAGGTCCGAGAAAAAGAGACGGATCAGCGGGGCAAGCGGGCGGATCATCTCCGACTCGACCACAAGATAGATCGCGTGCGGGCGGCGGCGGATATCCCGGAATGAGAAGTCAGAGGTCGCGGTAGCCGCGTCGATCGCGCGGTTGTCCCAGGTGTCGAGACCCGAGGTCATGAGAAGCGAGAGATAGGAGGTGAGGGTGTCGTTGTTGGTCGAAGCCATGCGCTCAAAGATCAGCTTGGCCGAGGTGTTCTTCACTTCCTGCGAGCGCTTCAGATATTCCTTCTGCTTGTCGCCCCCCGAGGCTGTGATGCGGTAGATCTCGCCGATGGTCGGCACGCCGCGCTCGAAGGCCAGAAGACCGGCCGCCACGAAGAGGTCGATACCCCCGGCCAAAAGCCCGCTCAGTTTTTCGTTGTCGGTTTGCAGGAAGAGCTTGGCGGTGAGTTTCAGCTCCATCTGCTGCCGGTCGGGGTTGGTCATGGCAGCAATGCGCGCCAGCGGATTATAGCGATGCGTCGGTCGGTCCCAGTCGGTCGGCGCGAAGCGGAAAACCTTGTCCCCCATGCTGGCGCGGAAGCGCGAGGTCTCGCGGAAGTTCTCGCCTTTCACGTCGAGCACCACGGCGGAGCCCTTGTAGGTCAGCAGGTTCGGGATCACGAACCCCACGCCCTTGCCCCGGCCTGTAGGCGCCACGATCAGCGCGTGGGGGAAGGTTTTTGAGACTAGGAACGGGCGCTTGGATTTCGGGGAGCCGAGCTTGCCCAGAAGGAAGCCGCCGCCGGGCTTGGCAAAGAAACCGTTCCTCTTCATCTCGCTGCGCGTCTGCCAATGCGTCGTCCCGAAGCGGGTCAATGCATCCCCCAGAAGCGTGACGCTCAGCATCAGCGATGCCAGGCCGAAGCCGCCAAGGATGAGGTTCACCCAGAGGAAGTCTTTTGGTGCGGACTGAGACAGACCCCGAAATTCGCGGGCAAGCAGGGTGACGTCGAAACGCGAGGGAGAAAGCCCATAGCGGAACATGACAAAGCCGGTCGCCACGACATAGCCCATGGCGAGACCGACCAGCACGAGGCTCAAAACTCCTAGGGCAATCTTGCCTTTATCCATGGGTGATCCCCTTCTCACCATGTGCCGCGGCGTGGCGCGCGCGCTGCGCCTCGATCTGCTCTTCGGCCAGAGCATCGAGAACGCGCTCCATGGCCGGGCCATGCGCGGTGACCTCGCTGCTTTGAAGATAGGTCTTGGCGAGTTCCAGCTGGCGCAGCGGATCCTCGGTGAACTTGTCCAGGACGTCCGCATTTCCCGCCCGCAGCGCGTCGATTGCGTCGGGGCTTAGTCGCTCGTTTATCTGCTGGACGATGTCCTGCTGCTCTGCCTCGGAGAGCGGGCCCTCGACGTCGGCGTTTCGCACAAAGGCCATGACGGTTGGCGCTGTCTCTTCCAGATACCGGCGCTCGGCGTAGTCTTGTCGCGCCTCGTCCTCGATCTCGAAACTGCGTTCGCTGATATAGGCACGCGACGCGCCGAGCGAACGAAGGTGGTTGATTTCGTCCTCGACGGCCTGCCCGAATTCGTCATCCGGCATTTCCGTGCGATAGCGGGCGAGGATGCGGAGCTCTTCCGTGATCGGACCGAGATGATCCGAAGGATCCCGCAAGGCGAGGTCCATGTCGCCAGCATGAAGCGTGCGGTCCTGCGCCGATACCGCATATTGCGGCGGCATTCGACTGTCAGTCATCTGTTCCCAAGCCATCGAGGCCAGTTCGGCATGCTGCGGAGATCTCTGCGCGTAGGCATCGAACGCGGCGCGGGCCTCCTCCACCTCCACGGCGCCCGCCCGCCGCACCGAGGGGTCGTCGGAGAACGGATGATCGAAATCCGTCCGGCGGAACTGCGCCACCAGCGCTCTGAACGCCTGCCGCTCCGATGGGGCAAAGATGTCGGACCCATCTTGCGCCAGATCGCTCCCAGGTGTCGTCAACCGCTCACCAAGCGCTGCCTCAGCGTCATCCACCTCGTCGACCTCGGTTGGCGCGCGCAGGACGCGTACATCGGTCAGAACATCGCCCAGCCGAACATGCACGGCTTCCAGCCGGTCGAGCGCTTCTTCCCGGTCCGCAGATTTATCCAGATCGAGGTCGCTTGCTTTGGCAATCCCCTGCAGATCCTGTGCCAGCCACTGGCGCTCCAATGCGGCATTGCCTGCCCCCTCCCGCAGGCGCGCGGCCACAGCCTCGGCATCGATGCCCGTGCCTTGCAACGCCTCGGCCAGCTTTGGTGCCACCTCTCCATCGTCAAGACGCGCGAGGTGTTCTTCACTTAAGTTCGGCCTTGCATAGATGCCGTCCCGGGACGGAGCATCGACCAGGGCGGCGGAGCGATCCCCGAGCGGGTTCAAATGCGCGACCGAGGCCAGAACATCGGTCAGCTTGCGCTCGATCACCGGCCGCTCGGCCGCCGGCGCCCTGTCGATCGCCGCCTCGATCTGGCGAATGTTCTGAGAAAACTCGGTGATCAGCGTGTCGAACGCTGCTTCGTCTTGGGACATGTAGATGGCTCCGTCAGATTGAATCTGACCGCCGCTGGCAAGGATGGTGCTGGCCCTCTCGAGCGCTTCGGCCACGTCTTCGAAATTCGAACGTGACGCCTCCGCCGCGAGCCCGCGGTAGATCAACGCGTTGTGCCTGACGGTTTCCAGAGCGGCCGCCAGGTCAGCACCGGTTCTCTGGCGCTCGACTGGGGGACGACCTTCGTTGCGGGCCTTGTAGATTTCGAAGGTCTCGGCGGCGTAGGTCGTGACGCCGCGATCCAGACGACGCGTCGCCTCAAGGCGGATCCCATGAACCCGGGCCGCCTCGACCATCGCCTCGCGAAAGGCGTCGTAGTTGAAGTGATGATCCTTCCCGAGAAAGAACATTTCGCCATCCTTGCTGCGGCGGTTCAGAACGATATGCGCATGTGGATGCGCGCGATCTTGGTGTATTGCAGCAATATAGTCGAATTGCGACCCCTCACCTTGAAAGAACTTCTCGCAGACCGCCTGGGTGATATCGCGCACTTCGTCGCCGCTCGTTCCAACCGGGAATGCCATCAGCAGATGCGATGTGTGGCCGAGCTTGGGGCTGTGGCGCTCGTTCCACTGGTTCTCGAACCGCCGCGCCACTCGGTTGATCTCGGCTTCCGAGAGCTGCTTCTTCCCGTCATGGGTGCCGCGGCTGTCGAGGATACGGGTCGACTTCGTCGTGAGATATGTGAGCTGCGCCCGTAGCTGCGCTCCGGTGTGACAGCCCCCTTTCGAGATCGCCTTGAAGATCGCTGGCGAATAGCCGCGCGCGGCCCGAACCATCTGCGCGCCCTTGGAAAGCCCCTGCCAGGATCCCGAAACCCGGCTCCAGCCGCGGTCAAATAGCGCCGGGTCGATGCGACGGACCCGGTCACTCCGCGCCATTCTCATTCCTCTCGGCGAGGCCCGCCAGGGCAGAGCTGATCTCAAGGTCCAGCACGCTGCGCCGCGCACGCGACATCTCCTGGACCTGGTCGGCCAGATCGAAGACCAGACCCGCAAGGGCGCGGACGTCACGGTGACTTGAGGCCGGGTAGGACAGTCTCTCGCCCCGCACCTTGGCCTCGTTCAGACGTCGCGCGATCTGGTTCACGTTGTTGCCGACCCGGTTGAGCGCGGCGCCGAGGCTGCGCAACTCGTCGCACATCTCGTCGTCGGGCAGGAAGACACCTTCGGCCGCCAGCATCAGGCGGCGTAAGGCATCCGAGCGGTGCGCAATCCCGCGCCGCGACAGCGCCGCGTCGAACCGGCGCAGGTCGTCGTCTGAGACCCGGATCCCCACAACCCGCGATCGGCTGCCGTTCGCTGTCTGACGCTCATCCCAGTGGTTCACCACGTTGTAGATCGTCTTCAAGCTGACATCGTAGCGCGCGGCCAATGACGCCGCGGAGACGCCGTTCCGGCGCTCCTGGGCGATGGTCGATCGCTCGATCTCTGACAGTCTACGGCGGCGGGGCATTTTGAAGTTAACGTTCCTATTTCTTGCCAAATTCGTACAAGCCCGCCGACTCCCAACGCAAGTGGAGTCGGCCATAAGGGCTTGTACTCAATGTAGAAAATCGCCCAGCAGGGGCGATTTCCCGTCCTTTGTCAAATGGATCGCGCGTCACGCTCATTGCACCACTCGATGCGGTCTCCGCATCGCGCATCGCGTCTTTCGCGCCCCGTCTCTTGCACCCCGCAAGACGGGTTTTGCCGCGTGCTGACCGTCTCGCGTCACCCGCAGAACGACATACGCGAGACTGCCTCCCGTCGTCTGGAGCGCGCTAACCGTCACCTGCATTCTGTCCGAAGCGCATCGCCAAGCGTATCCCGACACTTGGAGGGTGTGTGATGCCCCGCGACGAGTGCTGACGGCGCCACGGCAGACGTCGCACGGTCATCGCACAACGCCGCCCGCTGCATGCCAAACGCGGGTCGCTTCCCGACTTCTGCTTGACCCCTCCGCCTCATGCGTTTAGCGACACTTTAGCATTATCGTTGCGATTCACTATTTTTGCGGAGGATCAGATTGCCGAACGAAAATCTTGTGGTGATCGCAGCGATGGCCCGGAAAGGGGGCAGTGGAAAAACGACGCTTTCGCGCGCCTTGATCAGCGCCGCGATCGCCGCCGGACGCAGAGTGATGTTGATCGACACGGACAGCACGAGGGTGCTCGGGGCCTGGCATACTCGGGCGCAAGCCGGTGGGCTGAGTTCGCCGCTTCTCTGCTCGGCCACCGTCGAAAGCGTGGCGGGTGTCGAGGATCAGATCGATCACGTCTACATGGCAGGCACGGCAGACTTCATCTTCATCGATACCGCAGGGGTCGGTGCCGAATGGTCAGACGGAATTGCGGTGCTTGCGGACCACATCGTGACGCCCGTCATGCTGTCGACGTCTGATTTCGATGTCGGAGCGCAGACTTCTGATTGGTTTGAGAAACTGAAATCCCGTGTTGACGACCCCTCCAGCCTTCCGCGCCACCACGTCGTCCTCAACATGGTCGACCCGAAAACGACCCGTGCTGACGCAGCCCTGATTGAAGAAGCGCTCACCCGTTTTCCGGTGATTGAGACCGTCATGATGCGGCGGAACACCTACAAGGAGATGGACCAGAAGGGGCTTCTCCACGCCTTGGCGCTGGAAAAGCAATCTGATCCAAACCCTCTGATGCGTCCACATGTACGTCATGTCGTCGAGGCGCTCGAGGAGGCGACGGACATCCTCAACAATATTCTTGCGGCGTGAGGACAGTCGATTGCGCAAGAAGATCCCGACCATCACCAGGCCCGACCCAGCCTACGCCGCCACCCTGCAACAGGGTGACCGCGAGGTTCCCGGGAAGGAAGACGAGGCACAGGTCACAGCAACAAAGACAGGCACCCCATCCGCTGACGTTGACGCTGATCGGCACGAGTCAGAGCGTGCGCCGGGAGGTGCCGTGGCGCCGCACCAAGTCACCGCGGAAAGCTCTGCCGCGCATATCAGCCTGAGAGCTCCCGTATCGGCGCGCGCATTGAGCCCGACCCGGAAGATCGACATCAGGGTCAACGCACTCGAACGACAGGAAGCAGCGCTGGAGACTTGTGGTGTTGACCCAGCACATGTGGTGCGTGCCGCCCTGCGCCGTGCAGTCAAAGGCTGGCAACTGTCGCCGGTCTTCGCCCCAGTCGCGGAGGAGCGACGTACTCGAAACACGCAGTGGCAGGCCCGGACATCTCTGGCAGTAGATGCGGCCAGCCTGGGTGTCCTCCTCCGGGACCACGACCCCCTCGACGTCTTGAGTAAATGGGCTCTGATCCGCGGCCAAGTGGAACCACGTATATGGGGCGAGATCGACAAAATCTTGGACGAAATTGCGGTTCGCGCTGCATCGCCGCATGAACCGTAAGATACCTATCTGAAAAGATAACTTGCATTTCGCCGGTGGATTTTCGCCCACCCGGAACGGTTCATCTTGCAGTTGCAGAAACCTAGTCCTAACACCAGCTAACAGGAATTTCAGACCTCAGTAGTGACGAGTTGCGAGGTCCATTTAGGAGGAACGCATTATGAATATGAAGCCCCGCCTGACTGGCGAACCGATCATGCGCATCCTCTGCAAGACATCTGAGAATCTGGTTGGCTACCTTTACCAATGGAACAATGGTGACGTGCAGCCTGCCTGGTTCGACGGCGCCATAGCGGACGTTCGCTATGAACCATTCATTCAAGCGCCGGAACAAAACCCCGCCGATCCGAAGGCCCCCAGACCGCGTCAGCAAGGTCTGACGCACCTTGAAAAGGCATAGCTCAAGGCCTCGCGTCGGTTTGTGGGTCACCCCATCCCGCAGGTCCTTTGAGCGATAGAGTTGACTTCTATGCCTCAGAAGTGGTCTAGATATGAGTTATAGAAAGGATGTCTATAACTCATGGCTTGGAACTGGACGCTGCCTGATTGGCCGGATTTCCGGTATGACGCCTCCGCTCTTGAACCGTATGAGCAGACGTTCCTGCTGTCGTCCGGAGAAATCCTCGGCGCGGTCCATCATGTCAGCCAGCCGGAACGCGAGCAACTCCGCATCGAACTGCTCAGCGAGGAAGCGATGCAGACGAGCGCCATCGAGGGTGAAATCCTCGATCGGCTCAGTGTCCAGTCCTCGCTGCGCCGCCATCTGGGCCTCGATCCGGACAGCTACCCTGCCAAACCGCGCGAACAGGGCGTCGCGGAAATGATGGTCGACGTCTATTCCAGTTTTGCAGAGCCGCTGACCCATGAGACACTGTACCGCTGGCATCGAATGCTACTGTCCCATGACCGTCGGTTGGAAACCATCGGGGCCTACCGACAACACGCGGAGGCGATGCAAATCGTTTCCGGCCGCCTTGACCGGCCCACGATCCATTTCGAAGCGCCGCCTTCAGAGCGGGTCATGCCTGAGATGGAGCAATACGCGGATTGGTTCAACAAGACCGGGCCGGGGGGAGCAGAGCCGCTTCCAGCGCTGACGCGCGCAGGGCTAAGCCACCTCTATTTCGAGAGCATCCACCCGTTCGAAGACGGTAACGGCCGCCTGGGTCGCGCCCTCGCTGAAAAGTCGCTGGCGCAGAACATTGGCCAGCCGACCCTCATCTCGCTCGCCTTCACCATCGAGAAGGAGCGCAAGGCCTACTACGACCAGCTCGAGCAGCATCAAAAAACGCTCGACGTGACCGATTGGCTCGTCTGGTTCGCAGAAGTTGTCTTGAAGGCCCAACAGGCAACACTCGACCGCGTAGGCTTCTTCATCAGCAAGGCACACTTCTACGATCGTCACAGAGACCACTTGAACGAACGCCAGGCCAAGGCCATCGCTCGAATGTTTCGGGAAGGCCCTGGCGGTTTCAAAGGCGGCCTCAGCGCCGACAACTATCTCAAGATCACCGGAACTTCACGCGCAACTGCAACCCGCGATCTGCAGGACCTGGTCGACAAGGGGGCACTCAGTCGAACCGGTGAGCGACGTCACACACGGTACTGGTTGAACCTAGACCATATGGAGTAGCGCAAGTGACGATGACTTCATATTGGTATTTATTATCAAAATGTTACCAAAATACGCATAATCCGTTTTATGTAATATATGCTAAAGCCTGAGGTCACATGCGTGGGCCTGGGAACACGGTCGAATTACCCTGTTACAACCGCCGCTTGTCCTGTAAATCTTTGTTTCCGCAGCACAGATACCCCTCTGGACGCATCAAGGAATAGCTCGGGATGACTCAAGCTTGCCCGAAAGCGACTGGCGAACGGCCTTGCATGTTGGATTTTCCGACATTATATTGAACGCAAGACAGCTATTCGGACATGGGCGATGCAAACGACCACCAAGACGAAACTGTTTCCTAAGCAGGATCTGGAACTTGTGCTTCGTGACGAGCTCATGCTCGCGGCAGAGGCTGAAGCCAGCATGCACGGAATTGTACTGCCCGCATCATCTGGGGTGGCGGCAGTCGCACCTGTACCGATGGATTCTCTTGTAGTTGTGGAGCTCCTGTGCGCGGTCGAACCAGTGCTTGGCTTTACGCCGGCGGATGCGACGGTACGCACTGGCGGATACAACTCGGTGCAAGACGCATTGGATCACTTAATCCCACGGCTGGAACAGCAGTGGAAGAAGAAGAATGGAGTATCAGCATGAGCGTCGCGAAGCGGACCAACGACGATGACCAAGAAGCTCGGCAGGAGATGGGGGAGCGGCTGCGGGAAGCACGTCGGTATTTGGGTCTAAAGCAAGACGAGGTGGCCCAGTACCTCAAGATCCAGCGAACCGCGTTGTCTGAGATCGAGGCCGGAAACCGCCGTGTCGAGGCTCTGGAGTTGAACCGACTCGCGAAGCTGTATCGACAACCGGTCGCGTATTTCATCGGAGAAGACGATGCGGCTGGGAGTTTGCCGGTAGATGTAGCGCACCTTGCACGACAAGCCGCAGACTTGTCTCGGCAAGACCGGGATGAACTGGGGCGTTTTGCCGAGTACTTGCGCGCCCGCTCGGCTGCAACCCAGGAGTAGCCAGTGGTTTCCAATTATTCGCAGGCAGTTCGCGGCGGAGCAGCTGCGGCGGCTCGAGCACACCGGCAACTAGGCGTGCGAGAGCGGCTCGAAACGTCAGGCGGTTCAGTCAACGTTTTTGCTCTCATCAATGAACTTGACGTGCCTTTGCTCCTCCGGCCGCTCGACGGCTTGCTCGGAGCATATCTTAATGCCCCATCGCAAGGGATTCTCGTCACCACTCAGCGCCCCATGAGTATCCAACGATTTACGGCCGCGCATGAGCTGGGCCATTGTCTTCTGAACCATCAGCCCAGCCTCGACGATGAAGCAAGTATCCTCCGTCGAATGCCAGCCAATTTCGATCCGGGCCAAGACTATCAAGAAGTCGAAGCCGACGCTTTCGCAGTCGCGTTTCTCATGCCCAAATGGCTGCTCGCCCTACACATGAGGCGGCAGAATTGGACTGTGCCAGACTTTCGACGCGCAAACGTGATTTACCAGTTCAGTCTGCGACTTGGGGTGAGCTACGAGGCGTTGTGCTGGACCCTGGTTCGGTACAGGATGATTTCTGCTAAGCAGGCCCGCGAGCTTTTGCAGACAAAGCCAAAGGCGTTGAAAGAAGCTCTTCTCACTGATCATCGACCGACAAACTACCGGGGCGATGTATGGCTACTTACCGAACGCGACGCTGGAGCGCTGATTGATGGCAGTCGTAACGATCTATTCGTCCTCAAGCTGACCGAGCACAGCAATGGAGGATATCTCTGGAACATCCATCAATTGCAGGAAAGCGGATTCGCCATCGTCAGTAATGAAATCGAAGCGATCGAAACAGACAGCGTCGGTGATCCTGGAATACGACGCGTCACGGCAATGCCTCCGGAAGAGTACCGAGGTCGCCTTGTGTTGGATGAAACACGGCCCTGGGATCACAATCAGAGTTTCTCAAGGCTCGAGTTGGACCTCGACCTGACAGGCCCCGAAGGTGAAGGCCTTTCACGTGCTGAGCGGCGAAGACTCCTGGAGGCCGCTTGAGTGACTGTGACGATAAACGTAGATTTGCGGGCGGAATTTGGTCCCGTCAGGGATCAAGGTGCGCGACCAACTTGCTTGGCGTTTGCCGCCAGCGACGCCCATGCTGCATTGCGCAGCGACTGGGATCCTCTGTCATGTGAGTTCGCCTTCTACCACGCACAAAAACGTACCGGGCGCTCTCCAAATAAGGGAGCATTTCTCGACGACATGCTGGCCGCGCTTCGCGATACCGGCCAGCCATCGGAAAGTGGATGGCCGTACATTCCGCGTTTGCCCACGGACCTGAGGCACTATCACCCCCCATCATCCGTCGGAAGTTTATTTGGGCGCGAAGGTCAGAAGACCAGTCACGAAGTCGATCGAGTTTGCGATGCGTTGGATTCCAACGTCCCTGCTATTGTTCTTTCAGTCCTGACAAGAAGTTTCTTTAATCCGCCATCGGACGGAGTCATCGACCAAGTCACCGGGGACGAGGTTTTTCCAGCGCCGCGACATGCCGTTATCGCGGTCGGCTATGGGAAAGCGGCGGCGAAACGTGTCATTCTAGTGCGAAATAGCTGGGGACCAACCTGGGGTTTGAGCGGGTATGCTTGGCTAACTGAGGATTTTCTGGCTAAGCACATGTATGCCTTGGCAAAATTGACGGACGAGTGCGATGTATCTGGCCATTCCGCCACAGCCTGATTGTGTAAGAACTTGGCGCGAAGCGGTTCGTTGCGTTGATAGCGAACCCGGACACGAGGCGCACAACGTCCTGATGTCTGTTGATGACCCGACCGCCGGGGCAAAGTTGAGCGACGCGAGCGTCAATGCCGTCAATGAATTCTTGCTCCGGCACGACAAATCCGTCCGGACCATCGCCAACACGATCTTTCCTGAGGCGCTCTATCACAGATATGGAGCCCCGGAATTCTTCGACCGGTTTCGCGACCGAGTTCTGCCTACGGTACGACGCAACGAAAGATGGTCAGGATATTATTTCGAGCGGATGGTCGATTGGCCTGGCGCCCCGGTCGGCAATCCGCTTTGGGACGTCGTCACGCGTATGAGGGACCCGGCGGTAAGGGCAAGGAACAAATTTGAGCTCGCTCTTTTCGATCCTGCACGCGACGTTGATCGCTCCCCTTACGGCGGACAGTGCCTCAGTTTTCTCAGCTTCAAACTGTTGGCAGGGAATCCGGAGACGCTCACACTCACAGCGATCTACCGGAACCACTACTATGTCGAAAAGCTACTCGGAAACTTGATTGGTCTCGGCCAGTTGATGTCGTTTGTGGCCACTGAAGCCGGCCTCAATATTGGATCCCTGACCGTTCTGTCCTCACATGCGACAATCGACCTGCCACGATCAACATGCAGGGGGACTACAACACGCGGCGAGCTTCGAGCACTCCTTGACGAGATTGATGGTCTGTCTGCAGCCAATACCTAGGCAAACTCAGCGAAAGGCAGAGTTGCCGTTTCCGGTCGCCGGGCCGAACTTGAGAGATTGTATATTGCCTCGATGCCAGCAATGAACTCACTTTGCCCACCATAGCTCGGATGGCGGACCTGAGATACAGGAAGGTCCAAATCTGCTAGAGCTTCTCCCGCATCACGACCAATTGCCACCAAGCGTTTGGGTTGAAGCATCTCCAGGAGTGCCACCAGAAATGGCCAGGTTGCCGAACGCTCCGTTTTGCGATGTGAGCGGTTGGTCATGGGATCATCTGGCGCGTGCGGGTGAAGCGGAAACACATTCCACAGCATTACTGGCCTGCCAATTGACGAGAGAAGCTGCCAAGTGACTGTCGCCGTACGTTCGGCAAGTGCCGGTCCTGTCGTGGCCCGAGCAAGGGTTATTCCGCCAAACAGATGTTCAGCTTCCGTGAGATGTGCTTCGTCGGTCAAGGGTACTCCGGTACGCCGTCCCCCCCGGTACCCGAGGTCCCTTGCTATCCAGATAGTATCAGCACGGGCATTCATCGCTGCCTCAAGACACCGCTTCAGGTTCTCGCGTCGAGCGCGTGCAGCATCGACGGTATCGTGAATGGGGCAGATGTCGCTGTACGGATTAAAGGTGTTCACCAAATCTACAGCGGCAAGTTCTTCGACAAAGGATTCTGGAGTGTTCATGTCAACGGCTCGATGTTTAGCCGCCGCTCTAAGGCATCTAGGATAACAGTTCCACGGCGATGTTCGCGCAGATAGCGAAATGCTGCGTATCCTTGTAGGATGGCCTCTTCCCACAGCCAGGTCGGACAGTTCTCGGCTTCGTAGCCGCGAACGAACTGTCTGACCTGCTTCAATAGGTCGAACGGCAACTCCCCGGCGTTCAGGTCTTGAAAGAAATCCATCTCCATGGCCTGTCCGAAAATCCAAGTCGCGATCCCCTCCTCGATCAATGCGGCGCGGGCTCCGTCTTGGGCCTCGTCGATCTTTGGCCGACTCTTGCGTTTCAACCGAAAAAGGGAACGAGTGACCGGCGACCAGCCAAGGATAGCGACGTAGGCATAATGGAAGACATCATGGAACCTGTAGTCATCCGGTGTCATAGCGTTGTCCGTCAGTCGATCCCCGATGTTGAGGCCGTTGCAGGTCTGGAAGACGTAGCGTTTGCCACCAACCTCCCGTTCAAAGATGTTGATCTTGAGGTTTCTGGGCAGCTGTTCTTCCGGGGGCAAGTCCGCATCGAAGAAGGGTGGGTATGCCTTCTGGATGGGCCATCGGTCTGTCGTCTTTGCTCGATTCTTTATGGCCGCAGCTTCCAGTGTGACGCCCGCTTCATTGGCCGCGCGAATGAGTATCTCGAGAATCGCGACAAGTCGGGGTCCGAGACGTCGGCGATCCCTTTGGAGCTCATTGTTCGATTGATCGGCCATAAGAAGCCCGGTTGCAGCCGCCAACTCGATGAGGGTTGCTTCGAAAGCCGGTGACGGTGACTGTCCAGCGGTCAGTACAGACGGCTGCAAAGCCTCAAAGGTGAGGGGGTCTCCCGTTGCGGATAGCCAGTCCTCGCGATCGCTGGCAAGGTTGTTGACAATATCGGCGAGCGAGATTTCTGCCCTAGCAGCAACTAGGTTGAAGTACCAAAGTACGTCGCCGAGTTCCTCTGTAACCGCAGCCGCGTAGGCGCGATAGGAGATCGGGTCTCTCTGCTTCTTCTTCACTTCAGAGAGAAGGCTCCCGACCTCTCCAAAGAGGCCAAGCAAAGGGAAGTTGAGGGAATCCGCGTCCCGCCGAAGGTCCGTCGCAAGCGCATCCGTTGAGAATTCCTGCACTGACAATGGAATGAAATCGTCTGACATCCGTCCTCCAAATGTGTGATAGCTGAATGCGAGGCCACCTATATCTTGTATCTGTCATTTGAATCGATTGCGGTCAGTCCGGCAAGAAAAAGTGACTTTGCGCTCATCAGACCTTCTAAGAACCGAAGCTAGGCACACCGAACGGCAAGGGCTGGAGCAATCAGAAAGCGGTCTTCTGGTGCGCGGATCACATCTGGGATGACGACTGGTACCCACGCCGCTTCTTCGTCGCCGACAGCTTCATCAAAGCGTTGACCGCCCTGCCCTCGTCATCATGCTGTTCGACCAGCATCTGGCCACGGCAACCGATCCGGCCCCATTCCCGCACGAGGCATGCGCCGCCGAAGAGGTCCGGCTGAACGCTCATCCGGTAGAACCGCCGCATGTTGAGAGACGGGTCGATCCGTTTGAGATCGACTGAGGATGGAAACACCTCCAATTGCTGCGATTCATCGAACATCTTGCGGTCACCTTGTCTGCGATAACAATACCAAGTGTATGTTCGTGTTTCCACAATGTTCTCTCCCAAAAGGGAAAGGGGGCTCACGCCCCCTTCTCGAACTTCATGACCGGGATGCCGAGCTTCTTGGCCTTGTCGGCGAGGTTTTCCTGGATACCGGTTCCGGGGAAGACGAGGACCCCGACCGGGAGCACATCCAGTATCGCATCGTTTCGTTTGAAAGGCGCGGCCTTGGCGTGCTTGGTCCAGTCAGGCTTGAAGGCGACCTGCGTCACGCCCCGGGCCTCGGCCCATTTGGCGGCGATGAGTTCTGCGCCTTTGGGGCTGCCACCGTGCAAAAGGACCATGTCGGGATACTTGGTCAGGACCTGGTCGAGTTTGCCCCAGATCAGGCGGTGATCGTTGAAATCGGTCCCGCCGGTGAGAGCGACCTTGGGCCCTGCGGGAAGCATCACCTCGGTCTCTGCGCGGCGCTTGGCGGCCAGGAAATCGCGGCTGTCGATCAGGGCGGCGGTCATGTGCTGGCGGTTCACCATCGATCCGGTGCGGGGGCGCCAGGTGGATCCCGTGTGCTGAACAAACTCGGATGCGGCGTGATCGCGCATCATGTCCATGCAGTTGCGCCGTTCGACGAGGGTCAGGCCTTCGGCCGTCAGGCGCTCGAGTTCGACGGACTTCACTTCGGAGCCGTCCTGCTCGCGTTGGAGGCGGCGCTGCGCCTGTTCGTTCTCATCGAGCGACCGCTCGATCCGGGCCGTGGCGCGGTGAAAGAGGTTGACCTGGCCCCAGAGCACTTCTTCGAGGTCGGGTTCCATGCGGGTGTCTTCCAGGGTCGCGACGAGGGCATCGAAGATGTCGGCGACGGCGACGGCGAGGCGCTGCCCATCGGGCATCGGGCGCGGATCGGGCTCGTCAAAGGGGCGATAGCCGTAGAGCTGGAGCTCGACGAGCGCATGGGCGGTCTGGGATGCGCTATGGGCGGGTTCATACGCGTCGTCGTGGGTATGGATCGTCATCGGTTTCTTGCCTCCGGTTTGTGCCGTGTCCGCGCGTCATCCCGCGCGGCCTTCATGGGCAGACCCGAGCCGTCGGGGCGGTTGCCCCTTCACCCCGGCTTCACCGGGGCCGGAACAGCGTGGAGGAGGTCGGCAGGGAAGCTATTTGTCTCGCGATGCAAAGGCGGCTCTGCCGCCGGCGGAAATAGGTTCCCTGCCGACCTTGCAGGGGCAACCGCTTTGACGGCCTGCCCATCTCTTGAAGGCCGCGCAGGGCTGACGGGTGGATGCGCAAGGCCCGGGATGGGGTGAGGACGACGATCCAGAGCCACGACTGGGATGCTGCCCCCTGCCCCGCACTCCCAGACCCCCTGCGCGATGCAGCTCAGCCCAATAGGCGATGCCGATCCTCTGGCCCGATCTGACCTGCCAGATTCTGACGCAGCGCGTCCTTGCCGTTCGCCCGAAGATCATCGTTGAAATCCCCGAGCCGCGGTTCCAGCACCCGCACACGCACCCCTACCTCGGAGGCCCTGTCGCTCAACCTCCCTGCCGCACGTTGCCCGGCAGGATCGCGATCGATCGCAACGTAAAGGCGCTGCAACCCTTCCGGCAGGCGAACGGCCCCGAGGTGACCCGAAGAGAGTGCCGCCCAGACGGGCAGACCTGGGATTGCCTCGGACAGGGACAGCATGGTCTCGATGCCTTCGCCGACGACGAGGATGTCATCCTGCGAGGTCAGCCTGACGGCATTGCCGAGGAGGTGACCCATAGCCCGACGCTTTGGATTCACTGCCGCCTTCCCCTGTCCGTCACGCGCCAGCCAGGTGCGATGCACGCCCTGCAAGGCCCCTGCCCCATCGGTAACCGCCGCGATCATCGCCGGTCTGGGGATGCTCCGGGTCTGCCCCTCTTCCCGATGCCAGCACTTCGGGTGGAAGCGTAAGGTGCCGTTCGCCCCTAATTGGGTGATGCCTCGGGAACGGAGGTAGGTCTCAGCAAGCGTGCCTGTGATCGGGTTTGAGGCAGCAAACAAGCGCGCCGCCGCCGCAGGAGTGCCACCGGGCGCCTTGGCCTTCCTCGGCTCTTGCCTATCCGGGACGACCGGCTGCGGACGGCCAAGATGCGCTCGGGCCTCGGCGAGAAGGTCGGGGAAGCGCGTGATCCCCGTCCGGGCGCGGATGATGTCCAGGAGATCGCCATGCTCGCCTGTGGCCCCATCCGTAAACTTGCCCGCTGCCCCTGGTCCCGACGCAGGGCCCGTCAACCGCACGAAGAGCGACCGGCCGGGGTTGTTCTGCAGATCGCCAACGATCCAGTAGGATCCTTCCCGCCGTCCGGCGGGAAGGTAGGCACGACAGACGCCTTCGGCATTTTCTGCCAGATCGCGCACGAGGTCTTCGGTCTCGGAATACATGGGTTAACAACCTCCGCAATCATGTAGCCTTGCAACAGGACAACGTGCAAGCAGACGATCCAGTATCGCGACACCATCGGCGTCGGTCGGGCAGAACAGCCGAAGCTTCCAACTGATGATCTCCGAGAAGAAGCCATCGGCCTTGAGCCGATCCTTGGCTGCCTCCGAGAAGCCCGACAGTTCGATCCGGTTCGCGCCCATGACGCGCGAGCGGTGCAATTCCATCCCTTCCGACAGGCGCACCACGGTCTTGCCCTCCAGAACGAGGGCATGGACCTGCGCGGCCGAGAGCTTTGACGCGTCATCCGCCAGCGTGGTCGCAACCCAGGCGGGCGAGACGCGGCGCCCGATGATGCGCTGCCCGTCATCGGTCTGCAGGCGATAGACCCGGGTTTCATCCTGGGGAAGCTGCTTCCAGATCGGCAGCAGCAGACCTGCCACGATGTGCAGCGTGGAGCCCGAAAACTCCGGCACCTCGGCCAGTTCCGCAGTCCACGCCGCAGTGAAGGCCGCGCGGTCGGCCTCGAGCCAGTGGGTGTCCTCCATGACCTTGGCCGGGACCGTGCTGGCATCAAGCGGGCGGATCAGGCGCAGGCGCGGCTCGATGGTCCCATCGTCCAGCATGTGACTGGTGGCGGGAACCTGCACGGCAGCCCGGCCCGAGCGGCTGTTAATGAGAAGACGCGCCTTCGGATCATCCAGCCAGTCGAGCGCATCAACCAGCGACAGCGGCGTGTTGCGGCGCTTTTCCGCGATGGTGAGAAGCTGGGTTTCGGCGCCGGAGCCAGGATGGGTGTAGATGACGCGTGCGTCGGCCACCCGGAAGCTCTCGGCACGCAGGGTCTCGAGCCCGAGATCATAGACCCCGGCGGCGATGGCGCCCTCAATTCTCTGATCGAGCAGCTCCTCGAAACCCGCGAACAGCACGGCCTGCATGTCGATCGTCAGCGCCAGCAGGCGATTGAGGAAGGTCGTGATCGGCGGCAGGTCATTCTTCAGCCCGTTATCATCGGTCAGGCTGAGCCCGGTCGCATCCTCGAAAGCCCCGAGCGAGCAGCCCGCCAGATCGCCGCGATAGATGCGGCGGTAAAGCTGGCGCAGGGCGTCGCGGGCGTAGGGCGACTCGAGGTTATCCTCGGGGCGGAACAGCCCCTGCCCTCCGGTCTGACGCTGGCCGCGCGTGATAGCGCCAAGCGTGTCGAGACGTCGCGCAATGGTCGACAGGAACCGCTTCTCCGCCTTCACATCGGTGGCCACCGGGCGGAACAGCGGCGGCTGCGCCTGATTGGTGCGGTTGGTGCGGCCAAGCCCCTGGATCGCCGCATCTGCCTTCCAGCCCGGTTCCAAGAGGTAATGGACCCGCAAGCGCTGGTTCTTCGCCCCGAGATCGGCATGATAGCTGCGCCCGGTGCCACCGGCATCGGAGAAGATCAGAATACGCTTTTCGTCATCCATGAAGCCTTGGGTCTCAGTGAGGTTCGCGGCTCCAGCCCGGTTCTCCACCACGAGCCGTGCCGAATGCCCTTCGCCCTTCCGCACGATGCGCCGCGAGCGCCCTGTGACTTCGGCCACGAGATCGGTGCCGAAGCGCTGGACGATCTGGTCGAGTGCACCCGGCACGGGCGGAAGCGAAGCCAGCTTTTCGATAAGCGCATCGCGCCGTCGGACGGCCTCGCGGCATTCGACCGGTTGGCCGTCTCGCGTGACGGGGCGCGACGAGAGGTTGCCCTCGCTGTCGGTGAAAGGCTCGTAGAGTTGCACCGGGAAGGAATGGGCGAGGTAATCCAGGACGTATTCCCTGGGCGTGATGTCACAGCGGATATCATTCCATTCGTCAGTCGGGATTTCCGTCAGGCGCCGCTCCATCAGTGCCTCACCCGTCGAGACGATCTGGATGACCGCCGCATGACCCGCAGCCAGATCGGCATCGATGCTGGAAATCAGCGTGGGGGTCTTCATCGAGGTGAGCAAATGGCCGAAGAAGCGCTGCTTGGCTGACTCGAAGGCTGACCGCGCAGCGGACTTGGCCTGGCGGTTCAGCGTGCCCGACCCGTTCGGCCCGTCGGCCGCGCCGGAAATGTTCGCCGCTTCCAACGCTGCGGTTAGGTTGTTGTGAATGACGGCGAAGGCCCCGGCATAGGCATCATAAATGCGGCGCTGCTCCGGGGTCAGCGCGTGTTCGAGCATCTCGTATTCGACACCGTCATAGGACAGCGAGCGCGCCGTGTAGAGACCGAGCGCCCGGAGGTCGCGGGCCAAAACCTCCATCGCCGCAACACCGCCAGCCTCAATGGCTTCCACGAATTCCGACCGGGTCAGGAAGGGGAAATCCTCACCGCCCCAAAGACCGAGACGCTGAGCATAGGCGAGGTTGTGGACCGTCGTCGCGCCCGTGGCCGAGACATAGACCACGCGAGCATTCGGAAGTTTGTGTTGAAGGCGCAGGCCCGCCCTGCCCTGCTGCGAGGCCATGGTCTCGCCGCGCTCGCCTTTGCCGCCGGCGGCATTGGCCATGGCATGGCTTTCGTCGAAGAGGATCACCCCGTCGAAATCCGCCCCGAGCCAGTCGACGATCTGGTCGACGCGGGATTTCTTGGCCCCCCGCTCTTCGGAGCGCAGCGTGGCATAGGTCGTGAAGAGGATACCCTCGGCGAGCGGGATGTCGCGCCCTTGCGCGAAACGCGACAGCGGCGTCACCAGAAGCCGCTCCTGGCCGAGCGCTGACCAGTCGCGCTGTGCGTCCTCGAGAAGCTTGTCGCTCTTCGAGATCCACAGCGCCTTGCATCTTCCTCGGGCCCAGTTGTCGAGCAGGATCCCGGCCGACTGGCGGCCCTTGCCTGCCCCAGTACCATCGCCGAGGAAGAAGCCGCGCCGAAAGCGGACGGCGTCAGCGGCATCGTCCGGTGCCGCGGAGACCACGTCTCCGGTCTCATCGACGGTCCAGGACCCGGCGAGATATGCGCCGTGGGATTCGCCCACGTAGATGACGGTCTCTAGCTGCGCGTCGGACAGCAGGCAGTCACGCAGGACGGCGGCCGGAAGCTTGGGGCGGTACGTGGGTTTCGGTGGTGCGACCGAGGCCATCGCCGCCGATTGCACAAGCTTGGTCGGGTGTGCGGCCGCTGCGGGGATGTCGATCGCCTGCAGGCAGAAGCTTTCGTAGATGGCATCGGACAGCCGTGCGGGGTCTTCGTCCTCGGCGGCGTCGCGGAGAGCGTAGTCCAGTTCCTCGGCCTCAGTCTGGGTTTCAGGCTTCGCCGGATTGGCTGCAGAGGTCGCGTGCGGTCGGCTGGCGGGTTTGCGGGTGGTGAGGTGAGAATTTCCCGGAAAGGGGGAAGAATGGCCCTGCCCCGCAGCAGGAGCTAGATCCAGTTCGAGGCGCGGCGGAACCTCGGCAGTGACCCGGGACATCAGATGTGCCACGTCCGGGGATGTGGGTTGGCGCAGGTCTGCGGTGATGCCGCCCGGCTCGCCGCACCGGCATTTATCGAAGACAGAAATCCGCGTTTCGAAGCTGGTGCCGTGCTTGGCGAAAGCTGCGCCCGACACCGCGCCGGTGAAGATGAGATGGGCCGTCTCGGTCAGACGGCCGAAGGTCTCGGCCCAGGCCGACGCATCCGGCGCGAAACCGGCCCCTGTGATGGCGACGAGCCGTCCGCCGGGGGCCAGACGCGCGAGGGCCGAACGCAGATGCCGGGCCGTCGCCTCGGTCGACCGACCATCGACATTGGCTCGGGCCGAGAAAGGCGGGTTTATCAGGATGACGCTCGGGCGGATCTCTTCGCCAAGGTGATCGTCGATCTGCGCGGCATCGAACCGCGTGACGGGGCGGCCCGGGAACAGCAGGCGCAGAAGATCGGCGCGGGTGTCGGCCAACTCGTTCAGCGCAAGACTGCCACCCGCGATCTCGGCGAGGATCGCCAGAAGCCCGGTCCCGGCAGACGGCTCTAGGACAAGATGACGGGGCGTGATCTGTGCTGCCGCCACAGCCGCGAGCCCCATGGGCAGCGGCGTGCTGAATTGTTGAAAGCGCTCCATCTCTTCCGACCGCCGGGTGTGCGTGGGCAAGAGACCCGCCACCTTGGCGAGGATCGGCAAGAGCGCCGCAGGCGAGCCGGCACGCGCAAGCAGCGCCCGACCGAACTTTCGCAGAAAGAGGATCAGCGCCACCTCGCCCGCCTCATAGGCGAGCTTCCAGTCCCAAGCACCGGTCGCATCGGAACCGCCAAAGGCATGTTCCATCTCGCGGCGCAGGCGCAGCGCGTCGATCTGAAGCCCTTGCGCCAGATCGGGCTGCAGCGCTTCGGCAACAGCAACGATCGCAGGGGCAGGATTTGCTGCCAACGGGACAAAGGGGGCAGGCAAGGACGCCTGCGCAACAGGGGCAAGATGGGTCATCGGGAAACTCCGGAATGAAGGACAGGATCAGGCCCGGACACCCTCTCTCGGGCAGCCTCGGACCTGATCTTTCCCGGCTCGTCTCTCCCTCTCGCACCAAGGTATTCCCGACGCTTGGCTTGATTTTGTTCTTGTTATGTTCTATTTTGGAACCAAGCTAAAAAGGGGGTTCCACCATGGAAAGCACCAAGCACGCCCTGCCCGTAACGCCCAAGCAGATTGCCTATGCGCGGTCGCTCGCCCTGCGCAACCGGACGCTCCTGCCCTGGGAGGTTCAGCAAGACCGGCGATCTTTGAGCGCTTGGATCGAGGCTCAGGCCCAGCTGAAACCGGTATCGGACATGGACCGGCTGCCCACGTCCAAGCAGGTGGCCTTCGCTGAAAAACTCGCCCGGATCAAAAGGCGCGCCGTTCCGGACGAATGCTTCCGCGACAAGGGGCTCTTGTCGAAGTGGATCGACGGGAACAAGTGACAGGAACGGGGCGCTCGCCCCCCGACGAACGGGGTCACAGGCCTGCGGTATCTTCACACGTCATAACTCTGAGCTTGGAAGAGCCATTCCTGGTGAAGGTCGACTAGAAGCAGAATAGTGGGATGACCAAGCGCCACCGCACCATATTGGGCTGAGAGTTTGCCTCGCCAAATCTTCTTGGATTTCCGTAAGTAGATGTATAAAAAGCGAAAACCCGCGAGGACCTGTAACGGCTGTCGCGGGCTTCTAAGGGTTTGAAGGCCTGACTTTGCCTTCGATTGCTCTCATATATGGGTATCTTCGCACGACTGTCAAGCGCAGTCTGACGGTACGCGAACAGTCGATCGGAGCATTAAGTATTTGGTAACAAATATAATTTCTCAAGAACGCCTCACGAAGTACCTCGTTGCTGCTGGTCACAATCCAGATCGCGCTCTGGCCCTCTATGGCTGGAACATTCAGCTCAGTGAGGCTTTCTTCCCTGTACTGAGCGCAGCCGAGGTCAGTCTAAGGAACATAATCGTCGCTCGCCTCATCGCGCTCTATGGTCCGCAATGGTGGGATGACCCTGCCTTTCTCTTGCAGATCAAGAGCGGCGGCAAGCGCATAGTAAAAACAGCACGCGACAAGCTCGTCACAACGGGCGCGGTTACCTCAGGGCGAATGACCGCAGAGCTCAATTTTGGATTCTGGGTGAAAATGCTGCTGCCAAGGCACGAACCCGTCTTCTGGGCAAATCTGCATGGAGAATTCCCTCACCTGCCGGGGCCTGTTTCCTATGCACAACTATACAAGCGCTGTGACGATGTCCGTGAATTTCGCAACCGCGTATTTCATCATGAACCAATTCTTCATCGAAATATCACCGCTGAGTATAGTCAGATCATGGAACTGATTAAATGGTTGAGCCCAGATAAAGCCATCTGGATCAAACAATATTCCCGGGTCATGACGGTCGTGCGGCAGAAGCCGTGAGCATTGCCGAAATCTGACAACAGACTAGCCCCCGCTTGTCTGCGTGGAACGAGATCAGCTCACCCAAACCGCCGCCCTCCTTCTGTGAACGTATACTCGTTGACGATGATCCCCTCCTCGATGGCCTCGTCCGAGGTGAGATGGTCGTATTCGACTTCAAGTTGGCGGTAGAGCCAGCGGGCCAGATCACGCAGCGCCTCGGTCACGACTTCTTCCGCGTCCTCAGTCGGCGGCTGCCAGGTCGCGCTGCCCCGCGTGACGTCGGTCGACATGGTATATTCATGGTAATAGCGGCCACGTTGGCTGGCCTCCGCGGCGAGCTGGTAAAAATTCCGCCGCTGAATGGCCTGCAGCCGGTCGGCAATTCCATGCAACGTCACATCCGTCGGGGCATAGTACCGGATGCGCTTGGCCGCGCCCTTGGCGTGGGACCAATAGCCCTCGCAGCAGGCGCCGTCACCCTGGCTCCAGAAGCCAGAGAACCAGATGCAAGGCTTGGCCCGCGTCCCGCCGCCCATCAGGCGGACGGGGGAGGTCTTCAGGCGGATGCCGAGGATTTCGCCGACCCGCTCGAAATCCTCGTAGACCGCATCCCACCAATCGTCTTGGGGACCAAGCTCGCGATACCAGTTGCGGGCCTTCTCCTTGGCGGCATCAGAGAGTTCGGGGAACTGGTAGACGGTGGTGCAGATGATCTCAGGCATCGACGTCCTCCCCGTTCAGTGCCGCGACCAACCATTCTTGCGTGCTGGACCAGCCGATGGATTTACGAGCGCCAAGATCGATGGCATGCGCACCGCCGCCAAAGGCGTCGAGCCGCGGCCGGGAGCAGGTCAGAGCATACTGGAACCCCCAAAGGCCGGTGAGGTCGAGGTCTTCGGCGAGCCGCAAGACGAAGCGGATGACGGCTTCGACATCGCCGTGTTCGTCGTCATGGATCCAGAGGCTGCTGCCCTCGGGGGCATCCTGGTGCACGAGATCGAAGCCAGCGAAATCTGGGTCGTCAGCGTCCTGATCCGCAGCGCGCAGATCGTGAAACAGCGCGAGTGCTCGGGCCGCCTTTTCGGGAGTGCCGACGTCGAGCAGGCATGAGAAATGGGTGAAGTAATCCGCCATGGGGACCTCCTGAATGGGGAAGACCCGGCCAAGAGGCCGGGTACTGAATCGGAATGAAGGGTCGGCCGGGAGCGATCAGCCGATCGACGTGTCGTCTGCCGCCTGTCGTGCGGCATGAGCGCAGAGCATTTGCCGGTAGAAACGCTTGCGCGCCGTCCGGAGGCCGCAAACAGCGCGTGTGTTGGGGTGCAGCGCCCGGACCGCCGCGCGAACCACTGCCAGTCGCGAAGCGGTCGGCGGCACGCCAAGACGTAGATATGTGGGATCGGTCATGTCACGTGACCTCGACCACGGGCGAGACGAGATGCGGATCGACCTGAGCCTCGATCCGTTCGGTCCGACCCATCCAAAGCTCGGGCCGAATGGCCCTTACCCAATCGGCGAAGCTCGGGATGAAGCCGAGGTCCTCCTTAACATGCTGCTCGCCGACCCACCGGGTCGGGATGATGCGTCCGGTCGAGAGCGTAAGCGTCAGACCAAAGATTGTCTCGGCCATGAAGATGCCCTCGGCATGGTGGCGCAGCGCCCGGTGCCGAAAGTCGGCAGTGATCTCCTTGCTCTGGTCGAACCAGGAATGCACGGCGAGGTAGTCGTCGACCGTGCCGCCCCATTTCTTCACCGAGGACAGGGCGTGGTGATACGGATGTGCCATCGCCGCCCCTCAGAACTCGTGGGTATAGAGTTCGGACGAGGTGAAGCGCTCGTTGAACTCGAGGTGGATGGAGCGAGCGCTCGCGTCGAAGCAGAACTCACCGTAGGCCCCGTCGTTGTTTTCCCAACCGCCGTGGGTGTCAGACAGCAAGTCGTACGCCAGTTGCTCCACGACATCTTCGAGCGAAAGCGCCCGCATTTCGACCTCCGGGTCGTCCCAGGTCAATGCGGCATAGGCGATCTGGGTCTTGGGAAAAGTGACTTCGGCGTCGCCAGCGTAGGCTTCGATGCTTTCAACCTGGCCGCTATCGCCATAGCCGTCAAAGCGCACGGTCACATGGGTGATGCCGGCAGCAGTCAGGCCATCGAAGAGGCGCTCCTTGTTGGCCGGAAGCAAAGCTGCGATCCGCGCGTCACGCTCGGACTGCCGAGCCAGCACGGCGGCGAAATCAATCCTGGACGGCGCCATAGGCGCGGCCAGGGTGGGTTCGATCTTGGACATTGGAAACTCCGAAATGAGGGAAAGGATCTGAACCCCGAGGCTCTCTCTCGTCCTCGTAGGCTCACATCCTCCCCTTCCCTTCTCTGACTCTCAGGCGTCACGCCGCGAACTGCAGGGCGCGAGACGCGAAGACACGCCAGAGCGGATCGACAAGACGGGCATCGAGAAGGTCGGCGTGGTGCCGCAGCCGTCGCGCGAGGCCATGTTCATGCCACTCGGCCGCCCGCATGGCCTGCGCGCGGGTCTGGCTGGCCTCGGACACGACGGCACGGGCTTCGGCGGCATCCGAGACCGGGTGGCACCATGCGACCCCGCCATCATGGACAGCCCCGGCCAGAACGAGGCGGCCCTCCCGATCGAGGATCGCCAGGATGCGCGGCGCGTCTTCAGGGGTGACATTTTCGGCGTGAACGATTGCCCCCTGCATGGCTTCGGCCAGCGTGGCAAAACGCTCCAGTACCTTGGGGTGTGCCTGCCCTGACATGAGAACTGCGGGCGCATGGCAAGCCGTCGTGAACGCAAACGGCAAGTCTTGATCTGCAAGAACGGTCAGGAAGCTCGCCGGCAAACCTGTCTTCTGTGTTTCCGGCTGAGTTTGGAGAGTAAGATCGAACATGGGCATATCTCCGACGGTGCGGAGAGCCTCTCTCCCCGCTTCAAACCGTCAAAGACCAAACCGCCCCCTCGGACTCTCTGTCGCTGATCGGGCCGATCATTTCGGCGTTGGTAAATCGCCCCATCGAACCCGCAAGTAGCGCCCTTCGCGCTTTGGAAGATCTTTTCGGTCGATCATCCGACCCGAGACCTGAAAATCCTCGTTGATCTTTACAACCAAGAGCTTGTTGAAATGCCCATTGGTATCGACCACAACCACATCCTTTGTCTTGAATGGCGTAATGGTTTTGACCTCGACATGATCATTGCCAAGTCTTCCGTCAGCACCCTGGGCTTAGGTCTTGTTCAGCTTGATACCGTACGTGATAGCACCGAACAGCTCACCGATATCGCCGTAGACAGAGAGGTGAAGGCCGGTCTCGAGGTGGTAGCTTTCCGCGAGGGACAGGAGATCCTCAAAATATGGGATCATAGACCGGATCGCGTTCGGGTATTTAGCGCCCCACTCCTTGTAGCGAAGCTGCTCGTCGATTTCCGACCAGGTAACCCATTCGCCGTCATCATAAAATGCACGATCTGACCAATCAATTTCTTCCATGCGCGTACTTCCAACACCTAAACGTGTCGGGCACAGTAGCAGATCGATGAAACAGGAACGAGACCGGAGGCGATATCGCCTCCGGTCGCCACCTCAACCAACGCGGTCGAGAAGCTTCTTGGCGCGCCCTTCCATATCAAGGCGGGCATCCTGCTGAGTCTTGTCGCGCGCAAGCCGGGTAATGCCCTGTACGAAGTCGAAGATGCTCTCGGGCGGGCGACCTTCCTCCACCAGCACCTTCTCGATGATCTTGCCGGATTCGGCCTTCGAGAAACCCCGTTTGCGCAGGAAATCCGCGCGGTCTTCGTCGCTGCGCGCCACGACCTGCTGCCGCGCGGCCTTGATGCCGTTCACGAAGCCCTGCGGCGAGGAATTGGCAAACCGCGTCAGCGCCGGAGCCGCCTCATGTGCGAAGCGCGAGGCGGCGTATTTCGAGTGGCGGATCTTGATCTCCTGGAAATCCTCGACGCCCCAGAGGTTGCGGTTCTGGCACACCGCCCGCAGGTAAAAGCTCGCCATGCCGAGTGTCTTGGCACCGACCTCCGAATTCCAGCAATAGAAGCCCCGGAAATAGAGATCGGGGGAGCCGTCGGGTAACTTGCCTGCTTCGATCGGATTGCGGTCGTCGACCAGGAACAAGAAGACGTCGCGGTCCGAGGCGTAGAGCGTGGTCGTGTCGCGACTGATTTCGACATCGGGGTTGTAGACCCCGGTCGACCAGTCGAGCACACCCGGCACCTTCCAGCGCGTATCGCCCGTGCCATTGCCCGCGATGCGCTGCACCGCCTCGACAAGCTCGAAGTCATGGATGCGACCGTAGTCGGGACCGGTCACGGCGCGCAGTTCGGTCCGGCCGTCTTCCGTCTCGAAAGTCTTCACCTGCTCGGCGCGGTGGTTGGTCAGGCCGTATTGCAGGTTGATCCCCGCTAGCGGCGCGGGCAACTGCCGCAGGTAGGAGGCCGGCGCGCCGACGATGCTGGAAAGCTGGCCAAAGGCCCAATGCGTGGGCGCGACCGGCTCATGCGCTTTCGGCAGCATCAGATGCAAGCGCTCGGGGTTATCGCGCGCGGCCTCTACGCGGATGTCCGCCGTCTGCACCACGCGGCTGCGGCTGCGCTCGGAGCGACTCTTCACATTGGCCCAGAGATCGTCGAGCGACAGATACCGCTCGTCATCCGGCCGGTTGAACCATTCGGACGACACCCGCCCGTTCCGCTCGCCCCGGCTTACATCCACTTTCCAGCCACCAGCCCGCGCCGGCTGAACCGGATCCAGAACTTCCACAACGCCCATCAGCTATCTCCCGCGACGGGCGCCGGGAGCCACTCTCCCAGCCCTCAACCCGTCACCGGGAAACCGGCCAACCTCAAACTCTCTCGGGCAAACGGCGCTAAGTCGGAGGCGCCGCACGCCCGCAACTCGCTGGTGTTGACCTGCGTTCAAAAATGGCAGAGGTTAAACAAGGCCTTTCTCGCAGGCCGGTGTGCCCGCCACGCGAAGCTTTGCAGCGATCTTGATTTCGAACAGCAGACCTCATGCCATCGGCGGGTCTGATTAGCAGCGGGCACCTAGTCAGATCCAGCTTGGACATGGATCATGACAGAGAACACTAAGCTTAAGACTTTGAAACTCCTGGCGAAGCGTTACGCTAGGGCGACGGGTCAACCACAGCACGTAGCGCTCGACTTTGTTGCCAGTCGAATGGGCTTTGCTCATTGGAATGCGTTGACAGGCAGCGCCAAAGGAGAGTGGGTTCCCTCCGAAGCACAAGTTGCCACGATCAAGGCCTTCGTGGAACGAATCACTTCCTACGAGGGTGCGACCTTCGACCATATCTTCGGAAGCCCCGATGCCGTCACTCGAGGAGAAGTACGGGGGCATCCATACGAACTGAAAACAATGCTTGGTGACGTCCGCATGGATGGTGAGGGTTGGCAGATCGTGCTGCCAGAAAACCCTTTGGCCGCCCCTCGTGTCGAGATCGACATCAAGCATGCCCAGACCAGCCCGATGAACGATCGCGTGCTACGTGAAGAAGCCATCGGGATTGCGAGGGAATTGATGCAGAGCGTCAAGGCGCGGCGATTGGCCGATTGGCCACGGCGCGCCACAAAGCCGGATGCGGAAGGAAATGTGCGGCACCCGTTCTTGGAGATGGAGGAATCGAACCTCTGGTACTGCCTTCACTGCAACTCAGAGATCACCGGCCCACAGATCGCTGGAAACCAATGGCACTGCCCCAGCTGCGGCGCATCACCAATCAACATTTTTCCAGAAGCCTTCTGGCTGGAACCGCCCGATGAAAAACCAGTGCCAGTCCAATCCCGCGCCGAAAGGCAAGAGATTGAACCCATCGTGTCAGTTATAGATCCGCGGCCAAGGCTTGACCTCAACAGTGACCAGGTGACCCATTTGATCCGGGCTGCCCTGTTCGAGGATGCGACCAATGCCAGCGAGCGCATGGGAGCGAGTCTGGCCGAAATCTGGGTTGATGACGATCTCGACGTGGTTGTTTCCTTCGAGGATCACTACTGGCCCGAGGACAAGGAGCTGACTGCTGCGATCGAAGTGGCCGCACTGCTTGGAATCGAGATTGAGTTGGAAGTTACTTGGTCGGATCCGTTGTTCGCATGGCCCGGTTTGGGCACCGTGACCCAGAGCATGGCCGAATATACGCGTTTGATGCTCGACGCGTATCGCAGTCACGGCGCGACCAGAACCAAAGACGAAATCTAGCTCGTGCGCACGTTGAACAATTAGGCGCATTCAAGGCGCTCAGCACCGGAAGGCACGCGTGGGTGCCTTTTCCAGTGGCCCTAAGAGACTTTTAGCCCGGCGGTTTAACCCGCCGGGCCCGAGGGGGAGACCCCGCTCCTCAGAACGGGATCTCATCGTCGCGGTCGACCAGCTCGGGGTTTTCGTTCTCGGCCGACTTCGGGCGGCTCAGGAAGTCGACCTTCTCGGCGATGATTTCGCAGCCGTAGCGGTCGTTCCCCATGCTGTCGATCCACTTGGTGTAGTGGATGCGACCGTGGACGAGGACCTTCATGCCCTTTTCGCAATGCTCGGCGACCGTCTTGCCGAGACCGTTGAAGCAGGTGATGCGGTGCCATTCGGTGTCCATGACCCGGTAGCCGTTCTCGTCGCGCATCACACGGCCTTCCGAGAGGCGGGGACGCGAGGTGGCGAGGCTGAAGTTGGTGATCTTGGTGCCGCTCTGGGTGGTGCGGACTTCGGGGGTCTGACCGATGTTGCCGGCGAGGATGACGATGTTCTGCATGATAAGCTCCTGTGTGTCCTGTCTTCGGGACCGTCCCTTCGACAAGACCCTGAAAAAGCCCGTCGGGTGACGCGTGCATGGTGGACAGCATGGACACCGGACACCCCCAGAGGACCGGGGTGGAGCGGGCAGGCCGCCAAAGGCGGCCAACACGGCCCGGACTGACGCGGGGTTGCGCGCAGGAGACCGAACGGGATTAGGGGATTGTCAGTAGAAGGGATGGCCCAGAAGACAGAGAGATGCGGGGAGCCCATGCCAGACCATGTCTCCTTGCCAATCAGGACTGTTTGACCCAAAGCCCAGCACACCGCTAGCGGCCTAAGTGGCTATCACCAGCTCTCACCCCTGCCCGCGCCTGCCGGGAAATCCAGGGCCCTACCGCGATGGGTTATCGATACCGGGAAATCCAGGACACGGACCGCACCAACGGCTGCTTTCGATCTCGACGTACTGTCGCTCAGCGAGCTGAAGAAAATGCAGAATGACGTCGCCAAAGCGATTGCCACATTCGAGGATCGGCACAAGGTGGAAGCCCGCGCCAAGGTGGAAGCGCTCGCCCGAGACCTCGGCCACTCCCTGGCCGAACTTGTCGGCACAGAGGCGAAATTCATCTCAGCACCTGTTGTGGCGAAATACCGGCACCCCAAGAATCCGGCGATCACATGGTCTGGCCGGGGTTGCAAGCCGAACCTAATCTGCGAGCATGCGCTCATCCTGCACGACCAGCAGCGTTAGAATCTCATCATCATAGATGCGCACGGTCTGTTCCTTGATCGGTATCTCATCTGCCCAAGGTTTGTCGAACCAGGCATCCGCCCCACTCGCGCGCAGCATCCTGTCGTCTGGCCCTCCTCCGAACAGGACGTCGAACGCAAGACTGTCTTTGTCCAGGTGGTCCATTGGGAACCATCGCTGGTCCACCTTCGGGGAGCGCGTGAACCACTTCCGCCCCTTCGGAGTGTGACAGACAAGGAGACTCGGCTGCGTATTGCGCTCGACCAGCCTGATCGCTGCAGCCGTCAAGCTCATGTCGAAGTCTTCGGCCATCCCCTTGATGGTTCCCATGTCGAACCGGTTGTTATAGCCGCGGAGGCTCTCCCGGATCAGGAACTCGGGCATCAAGAGCTGCGCGGCGAAGCGGTCGGCCGCGCGCTCAGGAAGTTTTCCGATCGTGCTGCCCGTCTCGATATCTTCAGACTGGCACATCAAGGTCTGACCCCGATGACACTGCCAATGACCGATCTCGTGTGCCAGGGAAAAGCGCCTCCGACGAGGGTTCCCATCCGGCTTCAGGGAGATCTTCGCGCGGTTCCCCGCACCAATGATCCGAGCCTCGCACCCGTGCAGATGACGGTATTGGACACGCGCGTTCTGCGTCCAGGCGATGGCCTCCAAGTCGATCTGGTCGGGGCGCGAGACGCCGAATTCCCTTAGCAATTCTTCTGGATCACGGATGGTGCGCATCACTCATCGTCATCCCAATCGTCACCCATGAGCTCCTGCAGGTCCTCAAGGACCCCCTCTAGATCGCCATCATGCTCCTTCTCAAAGTTGCGGGCGGCCATAGTAAGGTCAGTGTTGCCGGCGACGATCGCGGCGATCTGCGCGCGAAGTTCGTCCTGGGACTTTTGCTGTTCTTTCCGCTTCTGGCGTTCATGATGCAGGTCGACCGCCTTGCGAGCGTTCTGCAGACGCCGCTGCCCACCCTCTGCAAGCGCGGATGCGAAGAGGTTGTCCATTTCCTTGTCGAACGCGTCGATATCGACGCCCTCTTCCCGAAGCTCCACCTCGATCTCGGCGTCGCTCATGGCAAAGACATCTTCCACCATCTCGTCTTCAAGACGGGTCACTCCGGGGGCCTTCTTTTTTGTCATCGGTTATCACCCTGGGTCCGGTAGTTCTCGATTTTTCGATTCATTCTTCTCCGGACCGTTTCATATGAGGTCTTGCTTCCGAAGAGCTCAACCAGTTCTTCCGGCGTGCTGTTGTTGAGCAGACCTTCTACGAGAAGTTGCACTTCCCAATCGTCACCGCACAGTTCGATGGCCTTCGCGTGTTGCTCCTCACGGAACTCGCGGGCCACAAGGGCGGCTTCGGTTGATGGTTCTTCATCCCGCCATTCCTCTCGTGTCGAGAGCTCTTCGCGTTTGTCGGCGGCGACCTTTCTGCGCCTCGCGGCATTGGACGTGATGCTCTGCATCACCTTGTCCAGATGGCGCACGATATCGACGGAACGGTTCCATCGTCTCTTCCCCTCTGCTGTGCTTGCGATGGCTTCATGCAGCAACCCCTCAGGGTCTCCCGCAAACCAGGCGCGCCTTTTGGCTACTGCCGCGAGCCTTCGCTTCTGTTCGGCTGACAGGTTTCGCATTGCCTCGGTGGCGTCTTCGGGAGGGTAGAACTTCTCTATATCTTTGTCGTCTTTCATGAGCCGCTCGATTGCCTGTCACTCGTGTATGCTCCCGAAAAGACGCCCATCGGACATCTTCTTTGGAATTTTTACCGAGGGATTCGTTTTATGGGAGTGCCGACGGAGATCACACCATACCAAGTTGTGCGCAAAAATTCATTACCAATATCTGGTAGAAGCGACGGCCTCGTCGCGCCGTATAGGACCGGCATCAGGCGGCGCGAAACTTTTTTACGAATTTTCTGGCGGCAGCGTCCGATGGGCCGCCTCTCGGGAGCATAGGGGGCACAAGGCGCCTGCTGCGGGCGTCGAGCAGACAAGAAAAGGATTTGCTGCCATGTCTACCGAACCGATCGAGATCGAAGATCTCGAGGCCGCCCTGAAGGCCGACCGCAAGCCCCGCGACTACGGACCCTACAAGGTCAAGGTCGGCGACCACGACCTGAAGTTCACCGACGCCGTCATCGAGGATCCGACGCCCACCGGCCGCCAGATCATCGAGGGGGCCGGCTTCCGCAAGGCCGAGGAACACCTCGTGTTCCAGGTGCTGCGCAACGGTGAACTCGAGGAGCTGCGCCTAGAGGAAACCACGGATCTGCGCCCTGGCCAGGTCGAGCGCTTCCTGGTCTTCCCGAGCGCGGAATCCTTCCGCTTCGACATCGATGGCAAACGCCTCGAGTGGGGCCACAAGGTCATCAGCGGGCGCGTCCTCAAGAAGCTGGCCGGGGTCGATCCCGCGAAGTTCGCCGTCTGGCAGGTGATCCCCGGCAAGGATGACATCCTGGTCGGCGACACCGATCTGATCTGCCTCGCGGATGCTGGCCTGGAGCACTTCTTCACCGGCGTGCCCCAGACCACGGAAGGGGGTGCGGCATGAGCCTCCTCCCCCGTCAGGATCGCCGCTACCTCGAGGGTCGCGGCATCACCGTTCGCGAGGTCATCGAAGGCGGAAAGAAGGGCGTGATCCTCACCGGGATCACGCTGCCGGAAGGCAAGTATCAGGTCGCCCAGGTGGATATCCTGATCCTGCTGCCGCCCTCGTATCCCGAGGTCGCCCCCGACATGTTCTACGCCGTGCCTCATCTGAAGCTCCTTGCCGGCCAGCGTGAGCCCCGCTGCACGCAGGCACGCCAGGCCTTCGATGGCCAGAACTGGCAGCGCTGGTCTCGCCATAACAACCAGTGGCGTCCCGGCACCGACGGCATCTGGACCATGCTGAAGCGGGTCGAAGAGGCCCTGGAGGTGGCGGCATGAAGCGCAGCGACATCACCCTCCACGCCCGCCACCGCGACAAGCTGCAGGCGCTGCTCGCGCACCCCCGTGGGCACGAGGGCGCCGCCTACATGCTGCTCGGCAAAAGCGAGATCGCGCAGGACCCTTGGGACCTCGAGCCGCGGACCCGTTACACCTCCTACGAGGTCATCGCGATCCCGCAGGAGGACCGCGTCGATGCCAGCGACAAGCACGTCACCTGGAATACCAACTCCTTCGCCCAGCTCTGTCGCCGGGCCAAGGAGGAAGGCCTGGTGCCGGCGATCGTTCATAGTCACCCGGGAGGCTTCGACGGTTTCTCGGACCAGGACGATCGCAACGAGCGCGACCTCTTCACCATGGCTCGGAACCGTAACGGCGAGGGGACACGCTTGGTGAGCGTCGTGCAAGTCGGTGAAGGCCTCTACCGGGCACGGGTCTGGGAAGACGACATGACACCCTTGCCCTGTCACCGCGTGACCGTCATCGGCACTCGGCTCGAGATCCAGTCGACCGACGTGCCGACCCCGTCGGAAGCCTTGGCCCGGCAGGCACTGGCCTTCGGGCCGGAGGTCAACGGACTCCTCAAACAGCTCTCCGTTGCCGTGGTCGGCTGCGGCGGCACCGGAAGCCCGGTGGTCCATCTCCTCGCTCGCCTCGGCGTGGGGCGCATCGTGGTCATCGACGATGACGTGGTCGAGCATTCCAACCTGAACCGCCTGTATGGCGCGACCCGAAAGGATGCCGAAAACGCGGTGCCCAAGGTCGACGTCATGGCGCGCGAGGTGACGATGATGGGCCTCGACGTCGAGATCCGGTCGATGAACGGCTGGGTGGATGCGCCGCATATCCGTGACGCGCTGAAATCCTGCGACGTCATCTTCGGATGCACGGACGATCACGCCGGGCGCCTCTACTTGAACCGCTTGGCGCACTTCTACCTGATCCCGGTCATCGATGTCGGGCTGGTCCTCATGCCCCGTGACGATGGTGAGCCCGGCCTCCTCGAGATGGCCGCGCGGGTCAGCGTGCTGTTTCCCACGTCGGCGTGCCACGGCTGCCGCGGCACAGTCGATCGCGTCAGGGCTCGCGAGGAGGACCTCCAGCGATCGAACCCCGCCGAATATGAACGGCAGAAGACCGAAGCCTACGTCCGCGGCGGAGGTAATCCCGCGCCGGCCGTCGTGACCTTCACCTCCGAGGCCGCCACCATGGCAGTGAACGAACTTCTTGCCGGTCTCGTCGACTTCCGCGGCGGCGGCGGATGGACATGGCAACGCTATCGCAAGCTCGACAAGGGCTTCGAGCGTTCGCAGGCAGCGCAGCCCCGGTCCGACTGCCCGGTCTGCGGCAGCGAGGAATACTGGGGTCTCGGCGACATCGATCCGTTCCTGGATCGCATCGGGTGAGCGGGATGATGATCGACATTCTGCGGAAGAACCTCGAGCTCTTCCGCCTCATTCCACGAAGTGACCTGCTTGCCAGGGTAACACCCACACACCCGACGCCGGATCAGATCGTGCCGGGGGAGATGACCATCGTGCGCGATGGCGTCGACAAATGGGCCTGCTTCCACTGCCCTGGTGGGTGCGGCGAGACCATCAAGCTGTCCCTCAGCAAGAACCGGAGGCCCAAGTGGACGGCCATGTCAGACTGGCTGAGGCGCCCGACCATCTCGCCGTCGGTCCGCCAGACGAACGAATGCCGGTGTCACTTCTGGATCCGGCAGGGGCGGATTGACTGGTGCCGCGACAGCGGTTCCCGATCAAGATGACTGCGCAGCTTTTGGGCCAGATGGCCAAATGACTTCATAGCCAGCGGCGATCTCGTTGCGGACATTCGTTCGTGCCGCAGCAAAAGACCACTCTCCGCCCAACTTGGGCGCATCACGGTCCACGCCGGGTCGCATACCGGCGTTCCTCGGATCGGCATCGCCGATCTCTTTGTCGGTGATAGGCCCAGGGGCACACCTGTGCCACGCCTGGGCCTTCGGGAAGTGAGGCCGAAGCCTCACCCGAAGGGATCGTATTCCGAGACGATCACGACCTCGTCTCCGTCGATTTCATCGGCGGGGACGGCGCCATAGGTTCCATCGCCTGCCTGGAAGACGACGATCGAGACCATGAGCGTGGCGGCGAGGGAGGCGGCGAAGGCGTGAGCATCTTTGCGGGACATCTGTTTGGCTCCTGTCTTGGAGGCGGAGGACCATCCCCCGCGCGACAGGACCCCGCAGGCCCGAAGACTGGCTGACATCACCGGGTGCGTTCGGCTCGTCCGAATCCACCCGGCGGCACGGGTTCGCCCGTAGTCCGACCCCTCGCGGGTTGATCTCGAAGACGGGATTCGGGGCAAGGAAGGGAATGGCGAGCGGAGGATGGTGCGACCGCTGACTGGAGCCGTATGTTCCGCTGATGCTATCGCTGCCAGCCTCCCGGGCAGACATTTGGTAGAAGATCTCATTCCGTGTTGGATTGGATCCTATGGTGCCCCGCGATCTCGCAGGACAGAGTCGTGATGGGTGAGAGGCCCGCACTTTGGCGGGCCACTTGGGTTCTACATAGGCTCAGGCGGCAAGTTCCGCGTCCCCTGCCCTATCCCCGTCCTCGCTGCCGACGATGTCGAGTCGCGCGTTGCGATAGCCTTCCCTAGCGATCCAGAGTTCCGCAGCGGTGACAGACTCGGCCAGGTGGAGCAGTTCCGTGCAGCCGCCAAAATCCACCAGGACGCGCACCTGTCCGGGCTTCGGTTCCTCTGCTACCTTGAAGGTCAACGCACTGTCAGCCGAATGCGTTCGCATGATGGTGACAAGAATGACCCCGTCCGAGGAGAAGTTCCCCTCGTGCAGCGTGAACGACGCCGGCGCCGTCCAGGTTGGATAGGGTCGCGGCGGCTCCTTCTTGACGAGACGTCCAACGCCGTTCGAGCGTTCCCAGGCCGCGAGCTTCTTCGTGAACCGCGCAGGCGGTTTCGGACTGTTGTCGGTGTAGCGAATGAGCGCCCCTAGCGGCGCGGTGTCGAGAATGTTCGTTGCAGACATGATTCCTCATTCTGAATGCAAAAAATTGCATTCATCATATTGATATTGTTGCTTTTTATGTGATTGAGGGCGGGTTTCCCCGCCCTCGGAAGGCGCGGATCACTCCGCAGCCATCATCGACGCATCATCACCCGGCAGGTCAGCGGTGAGGAAGGCGGGAAGGTCGACATCTTCGGCTTGCTCAGCGTCGGAAACGGGCTCAGGCGCCCGCTGCCCTTCCGCGTCGTCGAGTGCTGCCAGATCGTGACGGCGAAGAACCTCCGGCAACCAGCCGCTGCCTTTCAGCAGACGCTCGGCTTCGGTCGCCATCTCGACCTTCTTCAGGTGATCGAGGAGTTGCGCCGTCCCCTCCCCTTTCGCCTCGCGCACGGCCTCGAGTATCCGTGCCTTGGGCACGCGGTTCAGGTAGGTATCGGCCGTCGGCTCCCAACCCGCCTCGACCATGTCGAGATCAACCGCCTGTGCGACCAAGTCGGACTGGGTCATCCGCTTGGTCAAGCCGCTGGCGGAGATACCGGCACCATAGGGGTTCACCTTCTCATGGAGCGCGTTGATCCCGAAGCTGAGGCAATGCGCGAGCAGCGAGAGCCGGCTCCCTTGATCGAGGGAGGTCAGGTAGTCCCAGAGCGCGGCATCGTTGCCGAGCGGCAAGTCGGCCTCCCACTCCGCGTGGCGGTCGTCCACCAGCTTGGCCACCACGCTGTCCTTCAGATCGCTCCCCTGCGCGGACATGTAGACGTGACGCACCGAAGCCTCGAGGCAGCTGCCGGCCAAACTGGACGTCCGGAAGGTGTCATTGACGAGCTTCAGGAGCAGCAGCGTCAACGCGACGTCAGGTGAGCGACCGACAGCTTCGCGCAGTGCCAATGTCCGGTGCGCCGTCAACTCCATGATCAGCCGCTCGGGCAAGGGCTTCAACGCACCATCGTCCTCGTCGTCGGGCATGTTCGCGCCAAGCACTTGACCGGCAGAGGTGATCACCGTGCCATGGCCGATACCATCCACTTTGCTCCCCGTTGAAAGCTCAACGCCCTGCCCGTCTGCCGCCTGTTCACCGCTGTGGACGTCGGCATCTTGCCGAGGTTCATCCTCGGGCCGGACAAAGCCCCGATAAGCTGCAAGCTCGCCATAGCGATCAAGCGTCACGAAGGCCCCTGCCATCGCGATCTCCTCCGCGTCGAAGATCAGCGGCCTGGCCTCGAGCTTCTCCATCGCGACTTCCAACTCGCCAAGACGCGCGTCGATCTCTTCTGGGAATTCATCCTGGCCCTCGTATTCCTCTTCGAGCGCCCGGTACTCGGCAAGCAGCTTGGCATGAGCCGCGCCTTCGTCATCCGTCATCGGCGCCGGGTCTCCGCTCAGCCGCCGCAAACCGTGGCTGTAGCCATAGGGCAGGTCGAAAGAGACCTCGATCCACTTCCAACCTTCGGTCGCAATGGCTTCGGCTTCAGCCTGAAGCTTTTCGCTGACCAGACGATCGAGCAGGGCTGGGTCTTCCAACCAGCCGCCGTCATCGCCCTGGAAAAGGTCATGCAACATGGTGCCACCAGCCGTCTCGTACGCCTCGACCCCGACAAAGACGGCCCGACGTTCAGAGGCGCGTACCGAGGTTTCTGTCAGCATACGCCGGATCTGATAGGGCTCCTTGTTCCAGGACGACTTGATCGCCTCCCAGACCTGAATCTGGCGCTCGTGGTCCGGATTGACCGTGAAGGCCATCAACTGCTCCAGCGTCATTTCGTCCTCGGCATAGAGCTCGAGCAGGGCAGGGGCCACGGCGGCGAGTTTCAGGCGCTGTTTGACCACCTGCGGTGTGACGAAGAACGCGGCCGCGATCTCTTCATCGCCCTGTCCCTTCTCCCGCAGCGCCACGAAGGCACGGAACTGATCGAGCGGGTGCAGGGCCGCACGCTGCATGTTCTCAGCCAGAGAGTCGTCTTCGGCGAGGATCGTGGAATTGGCATCCCGCACGATGCAGGGAATGGGCGTCGTCTTGGCCAGGCGTTTCTGCTTCACGAGGAGCGACAATGCCTGGAAGCGCCGACCGCCAGCGGGGATTTCGAACTTGCCGGTCTCGGACCCATCATCCGCCAGAACGGGCCGGACGCTCAGGCTCTGCAGCAACCCGCGGCGGGCGATGTCTTCGGCCAGTTCCTCGACCGAGATGCCGGCCTTGATGCGCCGGACGTTGGACTGGCTCAGCACGAGCTTGTCGAAGGGAATGTCCCGGGACGGGGACAGGGTGACTTTCTGGGCAGATTTCGCCATCAGATCTTCTCCACGACGGGCGCCGGAAGCCACTCTCCCGATCTCACTTCCCGTCACCCCTTTCACAGCCCATCTCTACCTCTCAACATGTCCACCGCGGTGGACATCACGCAGTAGCTGCCCCAGAACGAGAAAGTCTCTCCAACAACAGTGATGGGTTGAAGTCAGTTTCTCTGCGACCGAGCGTGATGCTGTGGAAATACGCTCCAAAGTCTCGGATGCGATTGCTCATTTGCAGAATTATGAAGATGGCGCATGATGCTTTTTGAGAGCCTATCTTCCTAGCAGCCTTTTCGAAGGTGCTTTCGTGGATTCCCATCATTGGAGCGAGCGTTCTCGCGTGGCTTTCGACATCGTGCCAGTTCCTAAGTGAGTTCGTCGCGAACGATGTAGCCTGGTCACAAACGGCTGTGAGCGTTTGCAGGGGAAGTGTTTCGCTGTCGGTCCGGCTTTCTAAATCTTTTTGTTCTTTTTTAGACTTAGAATGGTGGCGGACAGTTTGCCCGTCATTGGCGGGCAGTTTCATTGTTTGTGGTGCGTCCACCGCGGTGGACATCTGTTTGCATTGAGCTTCCAGTTCGCCGAGCAAAGTACGATACTCCGCGATCGAGAGCTTCCTCCGAAGAACTCGGCGTACCTGATGAGTGAGTTCGTTCTCGGGGTCAGCTTCGTCGATCTGAGCAAGTTTGGCTAGGATTTGCTTCCGCAAAAACACGCGATCCCGACGAGCGTTTTCCATCGCTTGGGCTGCCGCAAGTAGTTCGCCGGCACGCGCGAGCAACGGAGCCAGCGACAAGCCATAGCTAATGGACTGACCTTCGGAGGATTTCACTCGGTATCTTTTGCGATTTGGGCTGTCGTGGCGCTTCATGAAACCGAGTTCAACAAAGCGATCGATGTGCCTACGGAGGGTTCGTTCATCGATCCCGCCAACTCGACGGCAGATCTCGTCGTTGGAGGCGAATACCGTGTCTCCGTGCCCAGGCTTGAGAAAACTCAGCATTGCCTGGAGCGTTTGAACATGTCCTGGACGGAGACCGAACAGGCTGCGAGTATCTCTGAGCGCGCGGAAGACTGCCCAGATGTCGGTTTCAGGTGTTGACGTGGCGGGGGTGCCCTTGCCGACGCCAAAGGTCTGAACGGAAAGCTTTGTGAATGCCATGTTTGTTGAACGACGACCGTTGCGGCCCACAACTTCCCCGGCTCTTCCCGCTGTTTTTAGCGAGAAAAGGCAACAAAAAGACGTCCACCGAATCGGTGACTCTTGACCGGTATGTCGGAGATTGCTACATCACAGGTGCTAATCAGATGATGAGGGCTCTCCGGGGGAAACCTTGGGGGGCTCTTTTCTTTTTGGTCTTCGCCTTTCTCCTCTGCTCGTGTTTTTGGTTATGACCGGGGATCAGCTCCCCGAGCCTCTCTCATTCTGCCATTGTTCAAAAAGCTGTCGCAGCGTGGATTCCGCGCGCTCTTCGAGCCATTGGCCGAATTCCGGGTTGTCCTTGCGGGTGATCTTGATAGCGATCGACTTGCCATCGACTGAAAGTGTGCCGACAGGGCTACCACTATTGTCCTTTACCACGGTCGTTTGGCCACGGGCGCTTTGGTTGGCTGCGCCACGCGCCTTGCTGGAGCAAGCAACATAGACGGCTTGAAACTTGTCCGTGCTTGGAGTGGTGTCAGGCAGAGAGGCAAGTGTCTCACGCGCAATGTCGACAAGCGGAACCTTCTCTGAAAGTGCAGCAAGATCACCCCATTGGCGTCGACCTACGCCATGAGCCGGGCCGATGAGCCGGACAAGTTCGTCAGGCAGCTGCTCGATGACTACACGATGGTTCGACACACCTTGCCGGGTGAGGCCTAGGGCGTCCTGAATGACGCCAGGTTTGTAACCGGCTTCCTGCATCTCTTTGATAAAAAGAGATTTTTCAATGAAGGACGGATCCAGCCGCAGGTTGTTTTCCTGACCTTGCGCGATCAGAGAAGCATCATCATCGAGCGTTCGAACGATCGCTTTGACGGTTCCACCAACTCTTCGAATGGCTGCAAGCCTGCGACGCCCGTAGATGATGCGGTATCGATCCGGTTGGTCAGAGGGGCGAACCATGATCGGCACTTGCTGACCATGCTTGCGAATGCTTTCGGCGAGATCTTCAATGCTACTATCTTCCAGGATCAGGCGATCTCGGAGACCATCCATATCGATCCGGTCGGGTTCGATATCTCGGATTGAGTTGGCAGTGATTTCCCGGAGAGAATCCCGCAATCCGCCAACCGAGCCAGGTAGCTTCGAGGATTTGACCGGTGCAGGGGAGGGTGCTGCCGACTCTTTTTCGTCTTTCGGTGGCTGGTTGAAGATATTTCGAGCCATCAGCGACGCCCCCATGCCATTTGGATTGTCTGCTCCAGCTCATCGGCAACGCTGTTCACGCTGGTCAAAGCCCGATCAATGGTCTTCCGAATGAGCTGGCTCGGGTCTACCTCATAGATGGTTTGCTGAGTCATGCCGGCGTCAGAAATGGCTGTCGACTTCAGCATCGGTTCAGTCATGACTTGGCCCGCAAGGATTGAACGCAGGTACCCGGCCATTTGCGTTTGTGGTCCGTCCGACGGCTCGTAGCGTGTGATCAGAAACTTTACGAAGTCCCAAGTGACATGTCGTCCAATCGCCTCTTCGACAGCTTTGACCGTTTCCGAAGCGAGTTTGAGGAACTGGCTCATCGAAGCGATGTCGAGCATGCCGGGGACGACCGTCACAAGTAAGCCCGTGGACGCTGCCAATGCTGTCAATGTCAGGAAGCCCAACTGTGGAGGGCAATCGATCAGCACGATGTCATAGTCTGAGTCGACTTCCTCAAGCGCCAGAGCAAGACGCTCTGCAAAAATCGGCTGAACCCTGCGCGCAAGGGCATTCGCAGTCTCGGTTTCGTACTCGGACAACATCAAGCCAGCCGGGACCATGTCGAGCTTGTGGAAGTATGTTTTCTGGATGACCTCCGAGAGCGGAACCTGATCATCGTATCTCAATGCGTCGTAGATTGTGCCGCCTTCGGCAAATTCGAGCTCAGGCCGGAAGCCGAAAAATGTCGTCAAACTGGCTTGCGGGTCGAGGTCCAGCACAAGCACGCGGTAGCCACGCAGGGCATACCTGTGTGCCAAATGAATCGTCGCTGTTGTCTTCGAGCTGCCGCCTTTGAAATTCACGACCGAAATGACCTGAAGACGGTCGCCGTCTCGGCGGCCAGGTCTGTACGCGTCAGCATTTTTGCCTGTCCGCGCCAAAATGTTGCGGAGGTCGTCAACTTCTTCGGCCGTGTAGAACCTATGACCGCGACCGTCTGTGTGAACTTCTGGGAAGCTGCCATCTTTGTGGCGGTTGCGCAGGTTCGACGTACTAACGCGCAGCAACTCGGCGACCTCGGTCGAGCTGAAGCGGCGCAAGGATTTGCGTTCTTCTGGCTCGAACGCAACTTTCATCTGCCGGTCAAGCGACTCAGCAAGACTGTCTGCGAATGCTCCGATGTCGGAAGAGCCTATGCCTTGCGCGTAGCCCGTATTTCGATCATCCATGTTCTGCCGCCTCTCATGGCCTTTGCTGAGGCTCTTTGTCGTTCTGACGGTCGAAGCCGCGTCTGACGCGTTTTGCCGTCAGAATGGAGATGCCACGAACATCTGAGTCCGGCAAGAAGAATCTAGATGTAGTGGAAAAGTTATCCACAGCACCAATTTGGTCGCGCGGGGCTTGCGCTAGATAACGCATTGATTACCAACGATAAAGACCGTGTCCAGCGAAGCCGATACCCTTTGAGGTATTTTCTGCTCGCGCGAACTAACCCCAAGGCTTTGTTGGATATTTACGTGGCTTTCGTCCAATTGAGGCGATGATTCTGGAAATTTTGGGCCGAGCGAACAGAGTGGTTTGCCGGCCATTAGCGCCTACAAAAGGCCGAGGCGCTCTGCACGTTCCAGCAGCATCCTGACTGAGGACGGCTGCCAGCTGGTGCGACCGCGAGGGGTGCGCTCACGCATGGATTCCAGTCGGTCGCAGATTGCCTGCAAGGTGAGCTCGGGGTCAGCACCTTTGATTGCGGCGACAATCGCAGGCAGGCGATCGTCGGTTTCGCGACGTCCAGCGCGTCCAAGCACTTCAGCGGGCAGGAATCCGTCCGCCACGTATGCCTTCACGGCGCGGAGCAGGCGGCTTTGCGTCCAGCGCCGATCATGGGGCAGGGGGCCATTGATGATCCGCAGGACGTCTTCCCAAGCCATATCGGGGCGCAAACGGCGCACATGGGGCACCCAATCCTGCGCAGTTTCGTTCAAGCGCTCCATGTAGCTGTCCTGTCGTGCCAGCCGCACCTTGCGCAGCGCTTCAGGGTCCTTGGCGCGAAGACCTGGGTTTCCGCCGACGCGGCCCTTTGAGCGTGCCGAGGCAAGTCCGGCTTTGGTACGCTCGCGGATCAGAGCGCGTTCGAACTCAGCCGCAGCGCCCAGAACCTGCAACGTGAACTTGCCCTGGGGCGAGGCAGTGTCGATCGGGTCCTGGAGCGAGCGGAAGAACGCCCCCTTGCCCTCCAGTCTTTCGATCACCTCAAGTAGGTGCGACAAAGACCGCGCAAGCCGGTCGATCCGCACGACGACCAGCGTGTCGCCCTTGCCAATCCGCTCCAGCACACGTGCAAGCACGGGCCGCGCGCGATTGCCGCC
>Ga0189287_100068_pt1 | contig 114881 bp, 104 predicted proteins | sample UW86minimetaG_FD_130319 | JGI IMG/M metagenome (GOLD analysis project Ga0189287, IMG submission 130319) | Marine microbial communities from the Costa Rica Dome - UW86 mini metaG | ecosystem: Environmental > Aquatic > Marine > Oceanic > Photic zone | place: Costa Rica: the Eastern Pacific...
CAGCGAAAAGACAGGAACGTTTCCAACAAAAGTTGCTGACTTTTGTGGTTCGGAAACGCGACCAGCGAAAAGACAGGAACGTTTCCAACAAAAGTTGCTGACTTTTGTGGTTCGGAAACGCGATCAGCGAAAAGACAGGAACGTTTTCAACTACAGTTGCAGACTTTTGTGGTTTGGAAACGCGATGGGTCCAAGGACAAGAACGTTTCCATCAGTAGGTCCAGGCATCAGCGCCCCCAGGACTGCGGCACCCTAAAGGTCCAGTCTCAAGCGAGGCAGAGTGCGTCCTGGAATAGATGCTGACGGTGAAGAACCTGTGAGCCTGTAGCCGCACTTTTCATAAAACCCCTGAGCATTAGGGTCCGCATCAACATCAATGTGGGCGGCACCTTGTGCCCGCGCTGCGTCCTCAGCATGGGCCATCAATCGCGCCCCGAGCCCCGACCCGATAAAGGGCGTGTCCACAAACATGTCTTCCAGCTCGCGCACATCACCCCGGTCGCCCGGTGCAAGAGCGACCATGCCGGCGATCACACCGCCTGCTTCCGCCACGGTTATGTCTTCGTCAGCAATGCGCTCAGGCGTAATGGTGAGTTCTGTAATGCAGGCCTTCATGAACGCGTCGTCATAGCCCCAATAGGCTTTGGACCGGAGCGCCAGTGCCGTGAGAGCACTTGCATCGTCTGGAACAGCAGGGCGGAGGAATATCGACTTGTCCATTCTCTTGTCCAATATGGTTGGGCTGTTTTGTCCCTCATGTTAGCAAATAGCTCGGGATAGTAAGAGGCTGATTCGATTAGCGAGCAGACACAAAACCGAGAAGATACGTCGCTGCTGCAAAAGCTGAATGCAGCCTGGCAGGTCTACACTGAGCGCAATGTACTGATCATTCTGCTGCTTGGGTTTTCGTCCGGGTTGCCGCTGGCGCTGACGGGTTCAACGCTATCCCTCTGGATGGCGGATGAAGGGGTTGATCTAGGCACCATCGGCCTCTTTTCCCTTGTTGGCTTGCCCTATGTCCTGAAGTTTCTGTGGGCGCCATTGGTTGATGCGGCGCCCGTTCCACTGTTCACACGCTGGCTCGGGCGGCGGCGGGGGTGGCTCGTCGCAACACAGCTCTCCCTCGCACTGGCGATTGGGGCAATGGGACTGGTTGATCCCGTTCGCGCACCCTTATTGATGGCGCTCGCCGCTGTCATTGTCGCGTTTCTGTCTGCCACTCAAGACATTGTCATTGATGCCTTTCGGGTCGAGACACTGGATGAAACAGAATATGCCGCAGGCATGGCAAACTATGTTGCCGCCTACCGCGTCGCGCTACTAGTTGCAGGCGCAGGGACCGTATCAGCCCTGGGCATCTTCGAAGCCTTGGGCGCACCATCAGCCACGCTTTGGTCCTGGGCCTATGGCTTGATGGCAACGTTGATGGGCATTGGGCTTGTCGCCTCTTTGTTCGCAACCGAACCCGCTGATAGCGAAAAGATTGAAAGTCAGCGCGAAGCACTCAACTGGGCAGAGCGGTTCAATCACGCAACCGTTAGTCCCTTTGTCGATTTTATGAAGAAACCGGGATGGTTCCTGGTTTTGTCTTTCGTTCTTTTGTTCAAGTTTGGCGATGCCTTCGCTGGTGCCATGGTTACGCCTTTCGCAATCGGCATCGGTTTTGAGAAGACCGTCTATGCCTATATTGCAAATGGGATTGGGTTGCCTGCTGCACTGATAGGTGGGTTCGCTGGTGGATTTTTGGGCCGTATGATCAGCATGCGGAACGCGCTCTGGGTTGGTGGCGTTTTGCAGATGGTGTCGAACCTGGCGTTTTGCTGGTTGGCCTGGGTAGGCCCGGCGACGGAAGCGTTGGCCATCACGGTGGGCATTGAAGCATTCACCGGGGGCATGGGCACAGTCATCTTTGTTGCCTACCTGTCGAGCCTCTGCGCCTCACGCGAGTTTACGGCCACTCAGTTTGCCTTGCTGTCAGCGTTGGCAGCAGTTGGGCGAACCGTGCTGTCGGCCAGTGCGGGATTTATCGCCGCCGCTATTGGCTGGGTGCCGTTTTTCATTCTCACCACGCTGGCGGCGGTTCCTGGCCTTATTCTGCTCGCCTGGCTTGGTCACAAAAAACTGCTTGATGGTGTAAACCCCTTGAGCGCGGGACAAAAATAGCAAGAAAATCAATAGGTTGAATGTGACACACTGCGGTCATAATGCGCGCGCACAAGTGCGATCTTGCTTGCGAAAACCCCCACAACGGGGCAAGGATGAAGCGACTGGGTGACAAATTGGATGCCCTGCCGGCTGGAACGATGGACCCTGACCCACGCATGACTGAGACCACGACAAAAACAAAAACGACAGGTGACGCCAGCGTCTCTGGCGCGGACCAGAGCGATCGGTTCCCGGCGGGTCCTTTAAGCTTTGGACGCCGCAAAAACCTCGAAGTGCGTTTGGCAAGTACGGAAGAAGAAGTAACAGCGGCACAGGCGCTGCGCTATCACGTCTTCTATGAAGAAATGTCGGCGGAAGCCGATGCAGAGACGCTCGCCACGAAGCTCGACGCAGACCGGTTTGACACGTTCTGCGATCACCTTCTGGTCATCGACCACAATCTTGTTCCCGATGGTCAGGAAGACACGCCACCTCTTGATGCCGTCGTGGGGTGTTATCGCCTGCTGCGTCAGGATGTAGCGGAAGCAAATGGTGGTTTCTATACAGCAAGCGAATTTGAGATTGCGCCACTTTTGAAACGTGCTGGCCCTGACGTGCGCTTTCTGGAGCTTGGGCGTTCCTGCGTGCTGGAGCCCTATCGCAACAAGCCGACCGTGGAATTGCTCTGGCATGGCATCATGCATTATGTCGCCCATTACGACATGGACGTGATGCTCGGCTGTGCATCCTTCGAGACGACAGACCCGTCTGTTCTCGATATGCCGCTCTCCTATCTTTATCACGAGCACAAGACGCCGGAAGAATGGTACGTCCGGGCCCGTGCTGACCAATATGTAGAAATGAACAGGCTGCCCAAGGACGATGTTGAACTTCGTCCCGCCCTTCGCGCCATGCCGCCCATGATCAAGGGTTACATTCGCGCGGGCTGTTTCATCGGAGATGGGGCCGTGGTCGACAAACAGTTTGGCACAACAGATGTGCTGATCCTGTTCCCGGTGTCACAGATCAACGAGCGCTATTCATCGAAGTTCAAGAAAGCCTGAGCGCGGTTCTGTAACCGCGTTCAGAAGCGCGCGTGTTACCGAACCACTTTAGCCGTTTGGTCGAGATCATAGGCAGCGATAGCTGCCATATTCACCAGATCAGAAACGGTGGCCCCCATATTCACAATCTGCACGGGCTTTGAGAGACCGGTCAGAAGTGGTCCCACAAGATCGGCGCCGCCAAGCTCCTGCAGCATCTTCGTGGAGATGGAGGCAGAGTGAATGGCCGGCATGATGAGAACATTGGCTGGTTCCGTCAGGCGACAGAACGGATACATGGCCAAGGCTTCGCGATTAAGCGCCACGTCTGCCGCCATTTCACCGTCATATTCAAAATCGACACTGCGCCCATCCAAAATCTCAACAGCCTCTCGGCATTTGGTTGAGCGTTCGCCAGTCGGGTGGCCGAATGTGGAATAGGCAAGCATGGCAACCCGCGGCTCATAGCCAAGGCGCCGCGCTACTTCAGCAGATTGCACAGCGATGTCGGCAAGCTCTTCAGCTTCTGGCATGTCGTGCACGTTCGTGTCGCCGATAAGGACGGTGCGCCCTCGAGAGATGATCATGGAAAGTCCCATGACACATTTGCCAGGCAGCGGATCGATGACACGACGGATCTCCGACAAGGCAACCGCATAGTTCCGGGTCACACCGGTGACCATGGCGTCCGCATCGCCCATCTCAACCATCGCTGCGCCAAACACATTGCGATCATTATTCACCATGCGGGTGCAATCGCGCAGCAGATAGCCTTTGCGTTGAAGCTTCTTATATAGAAACTCGCCATAAACCGGTGCGCGATCGGACAGGCGGGAATTAATGATCTGAAGATCGGTGGACGCATCAAGGCCAATGGACTTCATCGTTGTCCGGATGACTTCATCCCGCCCGATCAGAACCGGTGTGCCAAGCCCGCTGTCGCGGAAGCTGAGTGCTGCGCGGATCACGCGCTCTTCTTCACCTTCTGCAAAGACAACCCGTTTTGGGTCACGTTTTACATGCTCATAAATGACCTGTAGGGAGCTGGCCGTTGGGTCAAGGCGGGCAGAAAGTTCGTGCTTGTAGCCTTCCATATCAACGATGGGTTTGCGGGCAACGCCGCTATCCATGGCCGCACGCGCCACGGCTGGCGGGATCTCGCAAATGAGCCGTGGGTCGAATGGGACGGGAATGATATAGCCAGGACCAAATCTTGGCCGTTCTCCCTGATAGGCAGCAGCCACTTCGTCCGGCACATCTTCGCGTGCGAGAGCAGCGAGCGCTTCGGCGCAAGCAATTTTCATCTCTTCATTGATGGTCGTTGCCCGCACATCCAACGCGCCGCGGAAGATGTAAGGGAAGCCCAGAACATTGTTCACCTGGTTTGGATAGTCAGACCGGCCGGTCGCCACAATCGCATCATCACGAATGGCAGCCACTTCTTCCGGTGTGATTTCTGGATCAGGGTTCGCCATGGCAAAGATGATCGGCTGGTCCGCCATACTGGCCACCATGGGTCCGGTGAGCGCCCCTTGCACGGAGAGCCCAAGGAACACATCTGCGCCGCGCACTGCATCTTCCAAAGTGCGATCATCGGTAGCGGCAGCATGCGCACTCTTCCACTGGTTCATGCCTTCCGCGCGACCTTGGTAAATCACACCCTTGGTGTCGCAAAGCAGCGCATTGTCGTGTGGCAGACCCATGGCTTTGATAAGCTCAAGGCAGGCAATGCCGGCAGAGCCGGCGCCGTTCACCACAACTTTAATGTCTTTGATGTCGCGTCCTGTCAGGTGGAGCGCGTTGATAAGGCCCGCTGCTGTAATGATCGCCGTGCCGTGCTGGTCATCATGAAAGACGGGGATGTTCATCATCTCGCGCAGACGTTCTTCAATGATGAAGCAGTCCGGTGCTTTGATGTCTTCGAGATTGATGCCGCCGAAGGTGGGCCCGAGATAGCGAACCGCGCTCACAAACTCGTCGACGTCTTTTGTATCGACTTCCAAGTCGATGGAGTCCACGTCCGCAAACCGCTTGAAGAGAACGGCTTTGCCTTCCATGACGGGCTTGGACGCAAGCGCGCCGAGATCGCCGAGCCCCAGGATCGCTGTTCCGTTTGAGATAACCGCGACCATATTGCCTTTCGACGTATAGTCGTAAGCACAGTCAGGAGAGTCAGCGATGGCGCGAACAGGAACGGCCACACCTGGCGAATAGGCCAGCGATAAGTCCCGCTGGGTCGCCATAGGTTTGGTAGGGGTGACCTCCAGCTTGCCGGGTTTGCCACGCGAGTGGAATCGCAGGGCTTCTTCGTCACTAAGCTGTCTTTTCTTTCCCATTTCGGGCCTTCCGCGCAATAAATGAACTCAAACGGCGCGTAGGCGTACCTCATATTGCGTGGGCTGGCTAGCCCTGATTCCAAAATTACGACAGAAAGTGGGGCTTTTCTGGCTTTGCCAGGTGAAGTGTGCCGGTTCACCGTCCGGAAACGCCTCAAAATGGAGCCGTTTTGACCTTGTTGAGCCTCAAATGTGGCTTTATCCTCGGGTTTTGAGGACGTGTTGTGTTTTGTAGGATTTCCATCGGCGCCAAAAAAAAGCGTGAAATTGGCGCGATTTTTGGCCCTGTATAAACGCAACACGGTTTTGAGCACCCCACATGAAAAACATCCATCTTTGGCACGTTGAAAGCGCGTGCTGGACCGCCTGGCCGTCAGCTGAAGACAAGATGATCGACGGATGGCTTTGCCGCGCATCCGGCGGTGAAACGAAGCGCACAAATTCAGCAAATGCGACCCTAGAGTCGTGCTCTATTCGGGGTGTTGTTGAGCCCGTCGCGAAATTCTATGCCGACAGGGATCAGCCTCTGCTTTTTCGGACAGTCTCCTTCATGCCGGAGATTGAGCAGGCACTGGCGGCAAGCGGATTTCAGCCTGAAGCGGAGACCTGCACGCTAGAGGCCGACTTGAGCAAGGTCAGCGAAATGGAGTGCGCGGGAATAGAGTCACACTCCAACCCGTCAGATGAATGGATTGCTGACAAATTGAGATTGAGCCCTATGACGCCTGCTCAACAAGAGGCTTATCGCGCCATGCTGGCTCGGATATCGGTTCCGGCCTGCTTTGCGCGAAGTGTCGAGAATGGAAACGGGCTCTCGCTCGCCTATGGCGCCATTGTTGACGGCATTCTGGTCATCGAGTCTGTAGTGACCGACCCGGCTCATCGTGGAAAGGGCCTGGCGGGGAAGGTTGTCGGGTCGCTCATGACCTGGGCAGCAGGTAAGGGCGCGCCCCTGTCCTGCCTGCAGGTGGAAGCGGAGAACGCTCCCGCACGCAGACTCTATAAAAAGCTGGGATATGAAACCGAGCTCTACCGCTACCGGTACTGGCGTGACGCTGCGACTGCGATCAGAACTTGATCGAGACGCCAGTCTCAACGCTGTCTTCACCATCCAGGTCGCGATTGGTCCCGTTGATGGCCTCTTTGCGTGTATAGCCAACCCGCAAGTCGATCTGATCATTCACATTGACTGTTGTGCCACCACCGAGAGAAGCGTTTGTATCGGCAGCAAGGCCGGAGCCTCCGTGGATAAGATGGTCGTCACGGGCTTCCAGGTCGGCCCCCAGTTCTACATAGGGCTGAATGTTCACGGCCTGATCGGCGGCCTGATGGTCGCCAAGGTCCAGGCGTTGGGTGGCACCAACGCTGTTCTCATCTGCCCTCACCGCTGGGTCCAGGCCGTTCCGCTGAAGAATGGTGGTTTCTAGGGGAGCATCACCTGGCTTCGCCACATCCTGGGTAAGACCATAGGAAATAGAGTCATGCTCCAGCGGCGTTGCGGTGTCGAGATCGAGAACAAGGGGCGCGGCAGGTTCTGGTGTGGTTGCGCCGTCGTCTGCGTGAAGTGCCGTCGACAGGGGGAAAGCCGAGAGAACTGCAATGATCGTGAGGGTTCTAATTTTCATAGGATGAGTTAAAGCGCGCGAATATGACCAGAATAAGGATTTTGCTTCTGATCTCGTTTCAGATTGAGCTGCTATCTGATACCTTGCCGGCCCATGAGTACGCCTGAGAAAAACAAAAAAACGGCCGCCAGCAAGGCTGATGCGGTCACGCCCATGATGGTGCAATATCTGGAGCTGAAAGCCGATCAACAGGACGCGCTTCTGTTCTACCGGATGGGCGATTTCTACGAGCTCTTCTTTGACGATGCGGTAGCGGCTGCGGCCGCCCTCGACATCACGCTCACCAAACGCGGCAAACATCTGGGCGAAGACATCCCCATGTGCGGCGTCCCAGTGCATGCCGCTGACGCCTATCTTGAACGCCTCATCCGAAAAGGTTTCCGGGTCGCCGTCTGCGAGCAGACGGAGGATCCGGCAGAAGCAAAAAAACGCGGTTCAAAATCGGTCGTGCGCCGCGAAGTGGTGCGGCTGGTGACGCCAGGCACGCTGACCGAAGAAACACTTCTTGATGCACGCGCGCATAACTATCTGGCGGCCTTGTCGCGCACCGCCGCTGGCGGTGTTTTGGGTCTGGCTTATGCAGATGTCTCCACCGGCGATTTTTCAGTCATGGAAGTCAGCGCGGAAAATCTCGGCGCTGAACTGGCGCGGCTGGATGCGAGCGAACTGATTTTGCCCCAGGCGCTGCTGGCCGATGAACAGATCGCCTTCACCTTGTCGATGCAGAATGCGGTGACACCGCTGCCAGGCGAACGATTTGATTCAACACGCGCAGAACGGCGTCTCCAAGAAACACTGAACGTAGGCGCGCTGGATGCTTTCGGCGCCTTTACCCGTGCCGAGCTGGGCGCGGCAGGTGCGCTGGTCGACTATCTGGATCTGACGCAAGTGGGCCAGATGCCCGCGTTGAAACCACCCACCCAGTTGGGGCAGGGCGCAGCCATGGCTATGGATGCGGCGACGCGCGCCAATCTGGAACTCACCAAAACCCTTGCGGGTGATAAGCAGGGGTCGCTGCTCGCAACCATCGACCGCACCGTGACAGGCGCCGGAGCGCGCGAACTGGCAAGCCGCTTGGCAGCTCCTTTGACAGATGTGGCACAGGTTCGCGCACGTCAGGACGCGATCAGTTTTCTGGTCGATGGCCGTGAGCTGCGGGGAAACCTGCGGCGGGATCTGGCAGCCGCCCCGGATATGGCGCGGTCTCTCTCCCGCCTCTCCGTAGGGCGCGGCGGCCCCAGAGATCTTGCTGCCATTCGAGACGGGCTTGCACAGGCTCATGAGATCGCAACGCGGCTGCGAGCTTTGGACACAGGCGTAGAGGGTTTGCCAGACGAGATCGAAAACGCACGCCGGTCGCTAGAAGCTTGCGCGGCCGCCTTGAAAGACGAACTATCCCGCGCGCTCGGTGTGGATCTTCCCTTGATGGCCCGCGACGGCGGCTTTGTGGCCAAGGGCTATCACCCGCCCTTGGACGAAACGCGCTTGCTGCGCGATGAAAGCAGGCGTGTGATCGCCGGCCTACAGACCAAATATGCGGAAGAGACCACGATCACCGCGATGAAGATCAAGCACAACAATGTGCTTGGCTATTTCATTGAGGTGGCGCCGCGTCATGCCGACGCGCTCATGTCGGCACCTCTCAACGAGACCTATATTCATCGCCAGACCATGGCGAACGCCGTTCGCTTCACGACTGTGGAGCTTTCAGAACTCGCAGAGAAACTATCGCGCGCCGGTGCCCAGGCTCTGGAGATGGAGCTCGGTGTTTTTGCAAAGCTCGCCGAGCGTGTCATGGACAACACCCAAGCGATTGCAAATGCCGCCGATGCTTTGGCAGTGCTGGATGTGGCAGCTGGTCTCGCGGAGCTTGCGGAAGAACAGCGCTGGACCAGACCCCACGTGGATGGGTCGCTGGCTTTTGACGTCAAAGGCGCGCGCCACCCGGTTGTGGAGGCAGCGCTTGAAAAGGCTGGCGATGGGCCTTTTGTCGCGAACGATTGTAATCTGTCAGCCGATTCAGCAGAAGCAAGACGACTCTGGTTGCTGACGGGCCCGAACATGGCAGGTAAATCTACTTACCTGCGCCAGAACGCTCTCATCGCCATTTTGGCCCAGATGGGGAGTTTTGTGCCCGCTGCGGAAGCCTCGATTGGCATTGTTGATAGGCTCTTCTCCCGCGTCGGTGCAGCCGATGATCTGGCGCGCGGTCGCTCCACCTTCATGGTGGAAATGATTGAGACGGCCGCAATTCTCAATCAGGCAGGCGCCCACGCGCTCGTGATTCTCGATGAAATCGGGCGCGGGACCGCCACCTTTGACGGGCTCTCCATTGCCTGGGCTGCCGTTGAGCATCTCCATGAGGTCAATAAGTGCCGGGCGCTATTCGCGACCCACTATCACGAGCTGACCGCGCTCAACGAAAAACTTCCCTCTCTGGCCAATGCTACGATGAAGGTGAAGGAGTGGCAGGGCGATGTGGTCTTTCTTCATGAGGTCGCCGCGGGCGCCGCTGATCGCTCCTACGGCATCCAGGTGGCCAAGCTTGCTGGGCTGCCGCCAGCAGTGATCGAACGCGCCCACCAGGTGCTCGCCGCGCTCGAAGAAGGCTCCGAAAACAGCGGTGCTGCAACTTTGGTGGAAGACCTTCCGCTCTTCTCAAGTGCACCCAGACCGCGAAGTGGGCGGTCCGCTGAGCCCAGTGTGGTGGAGCAGGAACTGGCCACACTCAACCCTGACGACCTCAGTCCGAAAGAGGCGCTTGAGCTGATCTATGCGCTGAAGGGCAAAATTCCTGATTCAATAAGCTGAATCAACGGTTTGGCAGCCAAAGATTCGCTAGAATCTTATTTTCACCGGATTGCAGATTCGCCAACAGAGTCAGGCACTTAACATGGTTAAGAAGAGCTAAAGGTTTACGTCTGTTAATATTTGCTGCCGGCGAACATTTGGATTGATCAGTAACTGACTGAAACTTAAGGATAATTATTGGTCAGTATCATTGACTCATTTAGATCGAATTTCGCACCTGACCTGTTAGAGTGATTGGCGTGGGTTGTGGATGAAACAGCCTGCTATAGATCATGAGACGGGATCATAAAGCGCTGATGCGGCGCCAGCCGACCAGCTGAAAGGAATGTCTATGGGCCGAAGCCTTCCGAGCATGCTTGAAATTGCCGATCCGGTTGCCATACGCAGCGCCCTGGACGCCGCTCATGAGGCCCATTCAGGCAATGACACCGCATTGCGTCAGGCCATGATGGAGGTCCTGAAAACGGCTCAGACCGACGGGCGGGCGAAAGCGCGTGAGCGGCTGGAACAGGGCGCCCATCGAGGTCGGGTCTGTGCGGAAAGTCTCTCCTATCTCCAGGACACCATCATTCGGGAATTGTTCGGCTTTGCCACCCGGACCCAGTTTCGCGCGACCAACCCAACCTCGTCTGAGCGGCTCACCATCGTTGCAACCGGCGGCTATGGCCGCGGCGCGCTGGCGCCTGGGTCTGACGTCGATCTGCTCTTTTTGCTGCCCTACAAACAGACCCCCTGGGGAGAAAGCCTCGCGGAGTTCATTCTCTATGCGCTCTGGGATTTGGGGTTAAAGGTGGGCCACGCCACCCGCTCCATCGCTGATTGCATTCGCCTCTCCAAAGAGGACATGACCATCCGAACAGCGCTTCTGGAATCCCGCTATCTGTGCGGTGACAAGGAGCTGTTCAACGATATGGAAGTGGCTTTCGACAAGGATGTTGTCAAAGGCACTGCGAATGAGTTTGTGGAGGCGAAACTCGCCGAGCGCGATGACCGCCATGAGCGCACGGGCATGTCCCGCTATCTGGTTGAGCCAAATGTGAAGGAAGGCAAGGGAGGCCTGCGCGACCTCCACACGCTCTTCTGGATCGCCAAATATGTTTATCGAGTCAAAAAACCAAGCGACCTGGTGAAGGCCGGTGTCTTCAGCCGACAGGAATACAATCTCTTTCGCAAGGCGGAGGATTTCCTTTGGGCTGTGCGCTGCGAACTGCACTTTGTGACGGGCCGGGCTGAAGAACGCATCTCCTTTGATGTGCAGACAGAAATGGCTGAGCTTCTGGGCTACCAGGAACATCGTGGCCTGCGTGGCGTTGAACGCTTCATGAAGCACTATTTCCTGGTGGCGAAGGATGTAGGCGACCTCACCCGTATTCTCTGTTCTATCCTGGAGGATCAGGAGCAGAAGAAAAAACCGGGTATTGGCCGCTTCATGGCCGCGCTACGCCGCAAGAAGGATGTGCAGGGCTTTGAAGTGGCTGCTGGGCGCCTTTCTGTGAAAAGCGAAAGCTTCTTCGAAGAAGACCCCGTCAATATTTTGCGGCTCTTCCATGTGGTGGATGAGCATGGGCTCCAGATCCATCCAAAGGCGCTGCAGCTGCTGACCCGTTCGATGAAATTGATCGATGCAAAATTGCGCAAAGATGAAGAGGCGAACCGTCTCTTCCGGGAAATCCTGACCTCACGAAAAAACCCGGAACGCACATTGCGCAAAATGAATGAAGCAGGCGTGCTCGGTCGCTTTGTGCCGGACTTCGGGCGCATCGTCGCACTGATGCAGTTCAACATGTATCACCACTACACCGCAGATGAGCATCTGATCCGCGCCATCGGCATCCTGTCAGAAATTGAGCGCGGTGATTTGGCGGAAGAATATCCGCTTGCCAATGAACTCATGTCGAAGACCGGCAAGCGCGACGTGCTCTTTGTCGCCATGTTCCTTCACGATATTGCCAAAGGCCGCCCGGAAGATCATTCCGAAGCAGGCGCTGCCATTGCCCGCAAACTCTGTCCACGCCTTGGCATGAGCAAGGGAGACACGGAGACCGTTGCCTGGCTTGTCGAAAACCATCTGGTGATGAGTGACATCGCCCAGAAGCGCGATCTGTCTGATCCAAAAACCATTCAGGATTTTGCAAACATCGTACAAAGCCCGGAGCGGTTGAAGCTTCTGCTTGTGCTGACCGTTGCCGACATTAAGGCCGTGGGGCCCGGCACCTGGAACGGCTGGAAGGCGCAGCTCTTGCGCGAGCTGTATTTTGAAACTGAAGCCGTGCTATCAGGCGAGACGAGCGTCAATCGCGAAGGTCGCATCGCTGCGGCCAAAGAAGCGTTCGCAGCCGCACTGGAAGGCGATTGGCCGAAAACGAGGGTCGATACTCAATTGCGACGTCACTCGCCGGGCTATTGGCTGGGTTTTGATACCGACGCCCAGGTGCGCCATGCAAACCTCATGTGGGAAGGACGCGAAGAACCGTTGGTGGTGGAGGCGCGCCCGGATACCGAGCGGGCTGTGACTGAGATTACACTCTTCACTCAGGATCATCCGGGCCTCTTCTCCCGTTTTGCAGGCGCTTGTGCGGCAGGCGGTGTCACCATTGTGGATGCCAAAATTTTCACGACCCGCGATGGCATGGCGCTTGATACGCTCTGGGTGCAGGACGATCAGAAAACGGCCCTTCGCGAACCCCGCCGGCTGGATCGCCTGGAAGACACAATCCGCAAGGTCCTGGCTGGGGACATCTTGCCGCCGGACGCGATCGAGCAACGCAACAAGCGTCAAAGCATGCTCGATGCCTTCACCATCGCCCCCAATGTCTATATCGACAATGAGGCGTCAGAAGAGTTCACGGTGATTGAGGTAAACGGTCTCGATAGGCCGGGGCTTCTCCATGCACTCACCCGCACCTTCTTCCACCTGGGCCTCACCATTGGCTCAGCCCATATTGCGACCTTCGGGGAGCGGGCGGTGGACGTATTTTACGTGAAGGACCTGATCGGTCAGAAAGTGACCAATACAAACAAGAAGAAGGCTGTGGAGCGTCAGCTGCTGGAAGCGCTGGAAAATCCGATCAAAAAATCTCGTCCCCAAAAACGGGAAGTGGCCGCCTAGGGGTCATCGCCCTTTCCTAATTGGGGTGAAGCGGTACTCTCACAGCAATCGAATCGCCGCACCGGAGTTGAAGCGCCCTCATGAACCTTGTCCGATCTGCCATGACTGTGGGCGGCATGACCATGATAAGCCGGGTGCTGGGCTTCATCCGGGACATCTTCATTGCGGGCGTGTTGGGAACAGGCCCCATTGCGGATGCCTTTTTTGTCGCGTTCAAATTTCCGAACCTCTTTCGGCGCCTCTTTGCAGAAGGGGCGTTTAACTCCGCCTTTGTGCCGCTCTTTGCCAAACGCCTGGAAGGCGAAGGGGAGGCCTCTGCCAAACGTTTTGCGGAAGAAGCCCTGTCTGTCCTGCTGACGACACTCATTCTTCTCACGCTCGCCGCCCAGTTGGCCATGCCCTGGCTCATGTATGTGATCGCCCCGGGCTTTGCAGATACGCCGGACAAGTTTGAGATGGGCATTCTCTTTACCCGGGTTGCCTTCCCCTACCTCATGTTCATGTCATTGGTCGCGCTCCTGTCTGCCGTACTGAACTCGGTGGGTCGGTTTACAGCCGCGGCCGCCGCGCCCATCTTGCTCAACATTGTGCTGATCGCTGCGATCTGGTTTGCAGCGCCTCATTTTGAGAACCCGGGCCTCGTTCTTTCTTGGGGTGTGGCGATCGCCGGTGCTGCGCAGTTCACCATGATGATGATTGCAGTGAGACGCGCGGGCTTTTCCATTCGTCTGCGCTTGCCCCGCATGACCCCCGGTGTGAAGCGGCTCGTCACCCTTGGCATTCCCGGCGTGATTGCAGGCGGCATCACACAGATCAATCTCCTAATCGGCTCCATTATTGCGAGCCTGCAGGACGGCGCTGTGTCGCTCCTCTATTATGCGGACCGCATTTACCAATTGCCTCTGGGCGTGGTGGGCATTGCCATTGGCATTGTGCTGCTGCCGGATCTTTCAAGACGCCTTAGGGCAGACGATACGAACGGCGCCAATAATGCGCAGAACCGGGCCTTTGAATTTGCCATGTTGCTGACGGTGCCTGCCTCCGTGGCGCTTGCGGTGATCCCCGCCCCCATCATTCAGGTTCTGTTTGAACGCGGTGCCTTTACGGCAGCGGATACCGCTGGCACGGCGCTGGCACTCTCGGCCTTTGCGATTGGCCTGCCAGCCTTTGTGTTGACCAAAGTCTTTTCGCCCGGCTTCTTTGCCCGCGAGGACACGGTAACGCCCATGCGTTATGCGGCGATCGGTATCGCGGTAAACATTACCGGCTCCCTCATCCTCTTCTATTGGATTGGGTATGTGGGCATTGCGCTCGCAACCTCTGCTGCGGCCTGGGTCAATGCAGCCCTCCTCGGGGGCCGCCTCATGAGCGAAGGGCACTACCAGATGGATGCGAGATTGAAATCTCGCCTCCCACGGCTTCTGGCCTCGTCTGCGGCCATGGGCATCGGCCTTTGGTATGGAACGGAAATCGCTGCGCCCTATCTAGCGGCGAGCTTCTGGGAAAGCATCCTCGCGCTTGGCGCCTTGATCGCGGGAGGCGGGCTCTTGCTCGGGCTCGCCATTATCGCGACCGGCACAGCCCATATGAGCGAGCTGAAGGCCATGTTCCGTCGGGGTTAACGGTCAGAAAAAGCGTATCTGGGGTATTGCAAGGGTCGCCTCGGCGGCGCATACCCTCATCTCGCTTGTCGCGGTCCAAAGCGACAGCAGCAAAGCGCTTCCAGGCGAAGTGTGTGCGGTTCGCCGCCCAGGAAACGCCACGAGAGAGAAAGCGCGATGAGAGAGCAAGGATGAGCAGAACAAATGGAACAGCCAACTAATCGTGTGTTTTCTGGGGTTCAACCCACCGGAAATCTGCATCTCGGAAACTATCTGGGCGCGATCCGCAATTTCGTCGGTCTGCAGGAGACCCATGAATGCATCTATTGCGTTGTGGATATGCACGCGATCACGGTCTGGCAGGATCCAAAAGAACTGGCGCACAACACACGCGAAGTCGCTGCCGCCTATATCGCCGCCGGTGTTGATGCGGAGAAACAGGTCATCTTCAACCAGTCCAAAGTATCCGCCCATGGGGAACTCACCTGGGTGCTGAACTGCGTGGCGCGCATGGGCTGGTTGAACCGCATGACCCAGTTTAAGGAGAAAGCGGGCAAAAACCGCGAGAATGCGTCTGTCGGCCTCTATGACTATCCCGTACTGATGGCGGCGGACATTTTGGCCTATCGCGCTACCCATGTGCCGGTCGGCGATGATCAGAAGCAGCATCTGGAACTCGCCCGCGACATTGCCCAGAAGTTCAACAATGATTTTGGAGCGTTCGGCGGCGAAGACTTTTTCCCCTTGCCAGAGCCGCTGATTATGGGCGCGGCCACGCGGGTCATGAGCCTGCGCGATGGCTCAAAGAAAATGTCCAAGTCAGATCCTTCAGACATGAGCCGGATCACCTTGACGGATTCCGCCGATGACATTGCAAAAAAAATCCGCAAAGCGCGCACGGATCCTGAGCCTTTGCCGTCAGAGCTTGACGGCCTTAAAGAACGTCCGGAGGCGGACAATCTTGTGGGCATCTATGCGGCGCTCGCAGACATGACAAAAGAAGCAGTGCTTCAGGAACATGGCGGGTCACAATTCTCAAGTTTCAAGCCAGCTCTCGCAGATCTTGCCAATGAGAAGCTCTCACCGATTACCGGTGAGATGGCCCGCCTGATGGACGACACGGCTTACATTGATACAGTCCTTAAGAATGGCGGTGAGCGTGCAGATGCAATCGCACAGCCGATCCTTTCGCGGGTTAAAGAGATTGTTGGGTTTATCTAAGGCAGTTACGTTTCAGGCTAGACACATTTGTCGAAAAGCGCGTTCGAGCCACAAGCGAGAGATAGCGCTTTTCGATGCCGATTAAACGTAAGTGCCTCAAGGCGTGGTGCGCCTGAGTGTTAGGAGAGATCGTGATGAATTCTGTCACAGTTGCAGGCATTGAAATCGGCAATGACAAACCGCTTACCCTCATCGGCGGCGTGAATGTCATTGAATCTCGCGACATGGCCATGAAGGCGGCGGAAATCTATATCGAGCAGGCGACGAAGCTCGAGCTGCCATACATCTTCAAAGCCTCCTTCGACAAAGCAAACCGCTCATCGGTGGATTCATTTCGTGGACCGGGACTTGAAGAAGGCTTGAAGATTTTCCAGGAGATCAAATCGACCTTTGGAGTACCGGTGATTTCTGACATTCATGAGATCGAACAGGTAACGCCCGCCGCAGAAGTCTTGGACGTGCTGCAAATACCAGCCTTCTTGGCCCGCCAGACGGACCTTGTCCGCGCAATCGCTGAAGCGGGCCTGCCGATCAATGTGAAGAAGCCGCAATTTCTAAGTCCGCAGCAGATCCCGAACATTGTCGACAAGATTAAGGCCTGCGGGAACGATCAGATCATGGTTTGTGAGCGTGGCTCCAGTTTTGGCTATGACAATCTTGTGGTCGACATGCTGGGCTTCGGAGTCATCAAAAACGAAAACAACGATGTGCCGATTGTCTTTGACGTGACTCATGCACTGCAGACCCGCGCACCAGGATCAAAAGCGTCCGGTGGTCGTCGCGAACAGATTTACGATCTGGCGCGGGCAGGGATTGCGGTTGGGGTCGCGGCTCTCTTCCTCGAGGCTCACGAAGACCCGGACAATGCGAAATGCGATGGGCCGAGCGCCTTGCCGTTTGAGGATCTTCCCAAGCTGTTGGGGCAGGTGAAAGCAGTGGACGATCTGGTGAAACCCATCATGAACGGTAACTGAGCCAGTTCTTGGCCATTCCGGCTTTTTGACCATTTGGTGGCAGCGCTTGAACAAGAGAGTTAAAGCGCCCACATTTTGCTAAGAGCGTTTTCAGGAAAAGTACAAGGTTAGGCTTGTGGTTTTCCGGTTCGAAAGCGACCAAATAAGACCCACTATGAACGGGTAAAAAAGGAAGCCTCATGACCCTCCGTGATACGCTCGGTGGTTACAAAGATCGTCTGAAACACCGCTGGATGTACCGCAAAGGCGGCACCTCGTTCCCGTCGTTCAAGATCGGCAATCTCGGACGGTTCTTTAAAGGCGGTGCCGCGCGCAAAACAGGCATCGGCGTCCTGGTATTTCTCTTTCTCTACTATGTGGCCGGTGGTCTTTGGATCAATGACATTGAAGACGATCCGAACTTCCGTCCAGCAGCAGAAGATATTGTGCCCGGCGGGTCTCATGCTGTGGCGATGACAGCCGCGCTCATTCAGCGGGAAGTAAATGACAAGCGCTGGACCTCGAACGACCCATGGTTTGTGCCGTCGGCCTTCCTCGACAATATGCCGAACTATCAGCAGGGTGTGGTCTCAGCATTGGCGCGCTTCTCTTTTGAACTCACTGACCAATTGGGTCGCACGCGCGGCTCCAGCCAGGCGGATCCGGATCTGCAATCGGCCTCTGGCCTCCTGCAATATGCGGGCGACGTTTGGGTCTGGGACCCGTCCGTTTCACTGATGCCCCGCGCGTCATCGGAAGCGCAATACCGCGAAGCCCGCAGTGCACTGCTCAAATACAATGTGCGTCTGGCCGCAGGCGAAGCAGTGTTTGAACGCCGCGGCGATAACCTCATGGCAACCCTTGACCGCATCGCACTCGACATCGGGTCGTCATCTGCTGTGCTGGACCAAGCTGTCGTCGAGAACTCCGGCAGCTTCATCGACACCTCTGCAGACGATCACTTCTATAATGTGAAGGGTCAGCTCTATGCCTACTACTTGTTGCTGGATGCACTGGGAAAAGATTTTGACACGCTCATCACGGAGCGCGAGCTGAACACTGCCTGGGAGCAGATGCTCGACAGCATGCTGAAAGCCGCCATGCTCTCTCCCATGGTTGTGGTGAACGGTGCGCCCGACGCACAAATTCAGCCAAGCCATCTGGCCTCGCAGGGCTTCTATCTGTTGCGCGCCCGCACCCAACTTCGCGAAATCACGAACATTCTTTTGAAGTAACGCTGATTTGGTGCGTTTTTGGCCGTAGACGTGCCGCCTGACCGATGGCAGCATGTCTGACATGACAGCCAAAGAAACAGAAATGGCGAAAGACACGGACGCTGCCCCTATCAAGCGGCGGAAGTTTCTGGTCGTCGTCGATGAGACCTCGGAATGCGAAGTGGCGATCCACTTTGCCGCGCGCCGCGCGCGCCACACAAAGGGTGGCCTCGTTTTACTGGCAGCGCTTGAGCCCGGCGGCTTTGAGCATTGGCTGGGTGTCGAAAACCTCATGAAAGAAGAGGCGCGGGAAGAAGCGGAACGCATTCTTCATCGTCATGCAGCCCGAGTGAATGAGGTATCGGGTCTCATGCCGGAGCTTGAAATCCGCGAAGGCACAAAATCAGATATCGTGAAGGCCATGATCAAGGAAGATCCTGCCATTTCCATTCTGGTGCTTGCAGCAGGCACCGGGAAAGAAGGCCCTGGCCCGCTGGTGCAGATGGCAGCTGCAGGCGTTGGGGCAGGTTTCTCCATCCCTGTGACCGTGGTGCCAGGATCTCTGTCGGAAGACGAAATCCACGATCTGGCGTGAGTTTTTGCCTGTTTTAAGTGGATTTAGGTGCTGAAATACCTGAGCACGCTACTTGGGCTTGAATACCGGCGCCATTTCCGCCATTTAAAGCACTTCCAGGTGAAGTGGACCCGGTTCACCGTCCGGAAGTGCGATAGTATAAAGATTAGAAACGGTCCAAAATCCCATGTCATCCAAGGGGTTATCCGACCCATCCCCTTCAAGGAGCAGGCGCATGTTTATTCAGACGGAATCAACGCCAAATCCCGCAACTCTCAAATTCCTGCCGGGCCAGGATGTGCTGGGCGACGGCCACGCGGCCGACTTCCCAAATGCAACCGCCGCTGAGCGCTCGCCGCTCGCCAAAGCGCTCTTCGAGGTTGATGGGGTCGCTGGCGTCTTCTTTGGCGCGGACTTTGTCACCATCACCAAAGGTGAGGTGGAATGGCAGCATATTAAGCCAGCCCTTCTCGGCGCCATCATGCAGCACTTCACCTCCGGCGCGCCTCTCATGACCGACAGCGCGCAAGCGGCGGACCCCAATGCGGTAACCGAAGACGATTCCGAGATCGTCGGCCAGATCAAGGAACTGCTCGACACCCGTGTCCGCCCGGTCGTGGCGCAGGACGGGGGCGACATCACCTTTCAGGGGTTTGACAAAGGCGTTGTCTATCTCAACATGGTTGGCGCCTGCGCAGGCTGCCCTGCATCAACGCAGACCCTCAAGCATGGCGTTGAAAACATGTTGAAGCATTTCGTGCCGGAAATTGAAGAAGTTCGAGCGGTTTAAGCCGTCACAAAAAGACCAAGACAAGGAAAGACTATGGGGACGTTGGACGGCGCAGCACTGGATACAATTTTCCGGGATGCCAGATCATTTAATGCGTGGACGGATAAACCCGTTTCTGATGACACGCTGAAAGAATTGTACGACCTCATGAAAATGGGGCCGACCAGCGCAAACTGTTCCCCCGCGCGTATTGTCTTCGTGCGCTCTGATGAAGCGAAAGAAAAGCTGATGCCCGCGCTCCTGCCGCAGAACCAGGGCAAGACCAAAGAGGCGCCTGCCTGCGCGATCATTGGCTATGACCTTGAGTTCTATGAAAAGATTCCCGAACTCTTTCCGCACAATCCGGACGCGCGGAATTGGTTTGCGGGCAACGATCCACTCATTCAGGAAACAGCCTTTCGCAACTCCAGCCTGCAAGGCGCCTATTTCATGATTGCCGCCCGCTCGCTGGGGCTGGATTGCGGACCCATGTCCGGCTTCGATCCAGAGGCGGTCAACAAAACATTTTTCCCCGACGGCAAGGTGAAGGCGAACTTCATCTGCAATATCGGCTATGGCGACGCGGGTAGAGAAATGTTTGAACGCTCACCGCGCCTCGCCTTCGACGATGCCTGTTCTATCGTCTGATAACAGTCGCTGAACAAGAAAACATGACCTCACTTCTCGCCATCGATACCGGACAGGCCGCCTGTTCCGTTGCTCTGTGGCGCGACGGCGCTGTGGTTGCGCATCGCCTGTCGCCTATGCCCAAAGGCCATGCCGAAGCTCTGGTGCCTATGATCGAAGAGGTTCAGGCAGAAGCAGGGTTCACCTTTGAGGATCTCGATGCGTTTGCGGTAACAGTGGGCCCCGGCACTTTCACCGGGCTGCGAGTCGGCCTTGCGACCGCACGAGGCCTCGCGGTGGCAGCGGGCAAACCCCTGATCGGGGTCACAACGTTAGAAGCCATCGCCTGGCCTGTGAGGCAAGAGACACAGGACGGTACGGCAATCATCGCGACTTTCGATGCTCGGCGGAACGAAGCCTATCTTCAATGCTTCGCGGCAAGTGGCGCGAGTATCACAGAACCCGTTTTGGTGTCTCTGGATGAGGTAGCAGCCCATGTTCCCGATCAGGCTCTTATATGCGTTGGGACGGGTGCGGCGCTTGTGCGCGATCGGTTGGCGGCCCACGCCCACAATATTGGACTTTCTTCTGCCGCCGCTCTTCCTGATGCGCGGGTCGTTGCAGAGATTGCAGCGGACCGCCCGGTGGACCCAGATAGATTGCCAGGGCCCCTTTATCTGCGTGCGCCTGACGCAAAGCTGCCCGCTAAACCCCTATCGACGTCCCCCAGCGGTTTGTCGTGAGCAACGCCCTTCGCACAGAGCAGGTGAGCGTCGCCCATGCTGAGATATTGTCAGCTTTGCACGGCCGCTGCTTCAGTGAAGCCTGGTCACCCGAAAGCATGGCCTCACTCTTTGCAACACCTGGCATGCTCGGTGTCATCGCAACCGACAGCGCATCGGATCAGCCTGTTGGTTTTGTCTTGATGCGCGCGATTGACGATGAGGCGGAGATCCTCACCATTGCCGTGCTGCCAGAGGCGCGCGGGACGGGCATTGGCACATTTCTTCTGGGGGTAATGCTTGAAGAGGGGATCTCAACCGTCTTTCTTGATGTGGCGGAGGACAATGAGGCAGCTCTCAGACTCTATCGAAGCTCAGAATTTGAGGTGGTCGGTCGACGCGCTGCCTATTACAAGCGGGAAGATGGGACGCGTGTCGATTCCCTGACAATGAAGCGCGTCGTTGGGTGACAAGGAAGACCCAAAAGACTAAACTTGAGAGACTTTCAACAGTGGCGGCCGGAACGACAAGAGATGCCTGAAACAGAACGCATCAAATCTGCAGACGATGATCCTCAGCGCATCGAGGATCTGTGTGTCAAAAAAGGCATGCGGATGACAGAACAGCGCCGTGTGATCGCGCGCATTCTGTCCATGGCAAGTGACCATCCTGATGTGGAGGAGGTCTATCGCCGGTCTGCGGCCATCGACAACAAGATTTCGATTGCCACTGTCTATCGGACCGTTCGCCTGTTTGAAGAGGCGGGCATTCTGGAGCGGCATGATTTCCGGGACGGCCGCTCTCGCTATGAGCAGGTCACTGAAGAACACCATGATCATTTGATCAATTTGCAGACGGGGGAAGTCATCGAGTTTCACAATGATGAAATCGAACGACTTCAGCAGATTGTCGCGCGAGAGCTGGGCTTTAACTTGGTGGATCACCGGTTGGAGCTTTATGGCATTCCACTCGCCGATTCAAAAAAGGCTCCCAGCACTAAGTAGCGGTGAAAATACCGCGCGGCGTGCCACCTAATGGGTAGGGGAGCGGGAGGATGGGTCTCGTGAAAAATGTTCGCGCTGGAAGCAAACTCTTCCTCTTTGTCATGACGGCCTTGATGATAACGCCGGTGCAATGGCTGGGCGTCAAGCTCAACCGCCCCTACGCCAAAAATCTGCCTGTTCGGTTTCACCGCATTCTTTGTGGGATTATCGGCATTGAAGTGACCGTACGTGGAACACCCTTTAAGGACGGGCCGTGCCTCATTGCTTCCAACCATAATTCTTACCTAGACATTCCTGTTCTGGGGTCGGTGACGCCGATTTCCTTTGTGGCGAAGAAAGAAGTTGCAGCCTGGCCTTTCTTTGGCACCCTAGCCCGCTTGCAGGAAACGGTCTTTGTTGACCGGGAACGTCGGACGAAGGCTGCCGCCACGGCGAATGAGATCCATGACCGGATTGCCGGCGGCGATACGCTGGTTCTCTTTCCAGAAGGGACCTCAAGTGATGGCAACCGGGTTCTGCCGTTCAAGAGCGCGCTCATGGCCGTCGCGCAAATGGCCGTGGGGGCGGGGGAAGACGCCAAGCCCGTCCATGTTCAGCCGGTTTCCATCACCTATACAAAGCTCTGTGGCATGCCCATGGGGCGGCAGTTTCGTCCCTACTTCGCCTGGTATGGCGATATGGACTTAGGCCCGCACCTCTGGGAGGCCTTTGGCCTTGGACCGTTTGAAGTTGTTGTGGAGTTCCATGAACCGGTGACCGTCGATACTCACGGCAACCGGAAAAAACTTGCCGCCTATTGTGAGGCTCAGGCGGGCATGGGCATGAAGCGGGCCCTTGCGGGGGCGGCCCTGACCACCGAGACAGAGCCAGAGGATGAAAATCCGGCTCCATCCGGGAATTCTGACGAAAAAAGCCGGCCTACAATTGCAGCCGAATAGGCCTGCCGAAAACCCTTCCGTCATGGTAATATCGAGCGATTGGCTCTATATGATCCGGTTTAGAGCGTTTCCAGGTGATGTGGGCCCAGTTCACCACTCGGACGTGCGATAATGCCAACCAGCTAGAGCACATTCCCGAAAAGTGTGTACGGTTTTCGGATAAGAATATGCGTGAAAAATTTAGAGCAGCATCCGAGCGGAGTTCAAAGCGCCGAAGTGCCAAATCAATTGAGTGAGACCCCAGACCGGCTGGCTGACCAGGAGTCAGCGCAATCTGCCACGGGGACCGAGAAGAAATCGGTTTTCATTAAGACCTATGGCTGCCAGATGAATGTCTATGACAGCGACCGCATGGCGGACGTTCTGGCACCGGCTGGCTATGCCGAAACGCTGGACCCGGCAACTGCCGACCTCGTCATTCTGAACACCTGCCACATCCGCGAAAAGGCCGCGGAGAAAGTTTACTCAGAGCTAGGCCGCCTACGCGCCCTGAAAGAGGAGCGTGAACGTCACGGAGGGTCGATGACCATCGGCGTGGCTGGCTGCGTTGCCCAGGCTGAAGGGGAAGAGATGGTCCGCCGCGCGCCGGTGGTTGACCTCGTCTTCGGTCCGCAGAGTTATCACCGCCTGCCTGACCTCCTGAAGCGCACGGACAATGGCTCACGCGGCATAGTCGAAACAGATTTTCCTGTCGAAGATAAATTCGACGCCTTGCCCGCGCCGGAGAAGAAAAAAACCATCGCACGTGGCCGAACTGCATTTCTTACCGTCCAGGAAGGCTGTGACAAATTCTGTGCCTTCTGTGTGGTGCCCTATACGCGTGGCGCCGAGTTTTCCAGACCCGCTGCCAAGGTCATCGATGAGGCGAAAGACCTGGTCGCCGGTGGTGTGCGAGAAATCACGCTTCTCGGCCAGAACGTCAACGCCTACCACGGTGAAGGATCGGATGGGAAAGACTGGTCTCTTGGGCGCTTAATCTACGCACTGGCGGAGATTGATGGCATTGATCGTCTGCGATACACGACCAGTCATCCGCGTGACATGGATGATGAACTGATCCGCGCGCACGGAGAGGTGGATGTGTTGATGCCTTATCTGCATCTGCCGGTTCAATCGGGCTCGGACAATATTCTCACCGCGATGAACAGGCAGCATGATGCGGCCTCCTATCTTCGCCTGATTGAGCGTATTCGTGAGGCGCGTCCTGATATTGCTCTGTCATCTGACTTTATTGTGGGCTTCCCGGGAGAGACGGACCAGGATTTCGAGGACACTCTGTCTCTCGTCGGTGAAGTTGGATACGCCCAGGCCTATTCTTTCAAATATTCACCGCGGCCAGGAACACCGGCAGCAGGGGAAACGGTGCAGGTCGAAGAGGCAGTTAAAGCCGAGCGCTTGGCCCGCCTTCAGGAAAAGCTGAACATCGATCAGGCAGCGTTCAATCAATCCTGCGAAGGACGCACAATGAGCGTGCTCCTGGATCGTCGTGGAAAGAAAGATGGTCAGCTGGTCGGCCGATCACCCTATCTTCAGTCAGTGCATGTGGAAGCACCAGAAACTGCTTTTGGGCATTTTGCTGAAGTGACAATCGACAGTGGGTTTGCAAATTCTCTGTCTGCAACACTGGTTTCAACCCATCTCGATCAAGGAGCCAACCAGACTTGACCTTATCAACCGAAGGACGCCCCGAAGAAAAAAAGGGAAGTCTGGTTATCAATTTTGATGACAACGGGCTGTTGAGTGAATTGTTTGGGGAGCATGATAGGCATCTTGCGCGCCTGGAACAGGAGCTTGGTGTCTTGGCTACCTCGCGCGGCAATGAACTGGTCTTGACCGGTACGGTGCATGAGCGGGAACGGGCTGAGGCTGTCGTCAAAGATCTCTACGCACGGTTGAAATCGGGTCTTGAAGTGACACCCGGCGAAGTTGATGGGGCAATTCGAATGGCCAATGCGCCAAAGGCAGAACGCGAACGCGGATCTGGGGCAAACAAAAAATTGCAGATCACAACGCGCAAGCGCGTGATCTCACCACGGTCACCGACTCAAGGGACGTATCTGCAATCCCTTTTAGAAAATGAACTCGTTTTCGGCGTTGGCCCAGCGGGTACAGGTAAAACCTACCTTGCGGTTGTTGTGGCCGTTTCCATGTTGATTCAAAAGAAGGTCGACCGGATCATCCTGTCGCGCCCTGCCGTAGAAGCCGGCGAGCGCCTGGGCTTCCTGCCGGGCGATATGCGCGAGAAGATCGATCCTTACCTGCGCCCGCTCTATGACGCGCTCTATGACAGCCTGCCGGGCGAGCAAGTCATGGCGGGGCTTGAATCTGGAGAGATTGAAGTTGCACCGCTTGCTTTCATGCGCGGCCGGACCCTCGCCAATTCATTTGTTATCTTGGATGAAGCGCAAAACTGCACCCCTGTGCAGATGAAGATGTTTCTGACCCGTCTAGGTGAGAACAGCCGCATGGCGATTACCGGTGACCCAAGCCAGGTTGATTTACCCCTGGGGGCAAAGTCCGGCTTGGGCGATGCATTGCGCGTCCTTGAAGGCGTTAAGGGGGTTTCCACGGTGAAGTTCACAGCGCGGGACGTGGTGCGCCATCCATTGGTGACCCGCATTGTTCAAGCTTACGGGGCGGATGAAAAAGACCTGCTTTCCAACAGTGGCAAGAAGGCTAGTGATTGACCGTGAGCGCGGAACCTACGAATGATGAAGAGGGCTTGAGCGTCGAGGCTCCCTACCTTTCGGTGGAAATCTCCCGGGCGGGTGGCGAATGGGATGCTGATGCTGAGGAGATTGTTCTCCGCCTGGCGCAGGCAGCCTTTGAACAAGATGGAGCCTCTCCAGCAGCGGAGCTCAGTGTGCTTCTGGCAGACGATACATTTGTACAATCCTTAAACCGGAAGTTCCGCGGAAAAGACAAGCCAACAAATGTGCTCTCCTTTCCCAATACGCCCACGCCAGCAGGTGCTCTTTATGATGAACCCTCCTCGCTGGGAGATATTGCGCTCGCCTATGAGACCGTGAAGGCGGAAGCAAAAACGCAGCACAAGAGTTTCGATGACCACCTGGCGCATCTTGTTGTGCACGGCGTTCTGCATCTTTTGGGGTATGATCACGTTGACGACGAAGACGCAGAAAAAATGGAAGAGCGAGAACGAGAGCTGTTGAAGCTTTATGGGATCGCAGATCCCTATACGGTTGAACCGGATGAAAGGCCCCGGGAAAAGAAACAATGAGCGACATGGGGGATGGGAAAGAACATCACATGAGGACGAAGGATGGGGCGGCAGCGCGCCAACCAAGCACCTGGGCGCGCCTTGTGGGCTGGATTGTGAAAAAACTTCCCGGTCGGACAGAAGATCAGAGTCTGCGCGAAAGCATTGAAACAGTCATTGGCGGCCATGAGGCGACAGAGGAACTGGGCCCCCAGGCGCGCCATATGTTGATGAACATTTTGAGCTTCGCCGAACAGCGGGTCGATGACGTAATGGTCCCCCGTGCCGACATTGTTGCAGTGGATGTTTCAGCGTCGTTGGATGACCTGCTCTCTCTCACCCGGGAAAAATCCCATTCTCGCTTGCCCGTCTATCGCGAAACACTCGATGAGCCCATCGGCATGGTGCACATCAAAGACGTATTGGCTTGGATGGCGTCTCACCCGAACGACCGCGGCTCCTTTGATTTGAGAACAATCCGCCGACAGGTGCTGTTTGTGCCCCCTTCAATGCCGGCACGTGATCTTCTGCTGAAGATGCAGTCATCGCGCATTCATATGGCGCTTGTGGTGGATGAATATGGCGGTACGGACGGATTATTGTCCATTGAAGACCTGGTAGAGGAAATCGTTGGTGACATTGAGGACGAGCATGATGTTGCAGAACGTGCACCTCTTATTCGATTGAGCGATGGATCTATTGATGCGTTGGCCAGGGCGCCAATCGAAGATCTTGAAGATATGTTGCAACTAACGCTGGTCGATAGAACCGAGGATGACGATTCCGACACGCTGGGCGGTCTGGTGTTTTCGCTGGTCGGACGTATCCCACAGCGGGGCGAGCTGATTTCCCACCCTGCGGGCATCGAGTTTGAGATCCGTGATGCAGACCCGCGCCGGATCAAGCGTCTCCATATCCACCAAGAAACCATCGCGCAGAAAGCAGCATCGGAAGAAAGTGACACGGACCTCGATTCAGGCGCCAGCGTTTCGTCGTCCACTGATCCAATTGACGCCTCGCTCGATCTAAATGAAAAGTCCTGAAGCCAACAGAGTGACCGACGCTGTCGGTCGCGGATTTATCATGCTGGAACGGTTAGCGGTCCGGCTACAGGCGCTGACGGGGTGGCAACGTTTCGCCACGGCATTTGGGCTGGGCTTGCTGACAGTTGCGGCGCACGCGCCGATCCATCTCTTCGCCATATTGCTGATAACGCTGCCTTGCGTCATTTGGCTTCTTGATGGAACCGATACGCCGACCAGGGAGAACTGGAGGCCTGCGCGGGCTGCGGCTGCCATCGGTTGGTGGTTCGGGTTTGGTTATTTTCTAGGCAGTCTCTACTGGGTCGGGGAAGCCTTTCTCGTCGAGGCGGAAATGTTTGGTTGGCTTTTGCCCTTTGCGGTCACCGGCCTCCCCGCTGGGCTGGCGCTTTTTACCGCCGCAGCGTTTGCAGCTGCGCGTTGCCATTGGGGGGCGGGATATCGGCGGACACTGACTCTGGCGGTGACATGGGCCGTCGCCGAATGGCTGCGCGGACATATTTTGACGGGACTCCCGTGGAACCTGCCTGGTCATACTGTGTCCGTCTCAGACTCTCTGATGCAGAGCGTTGCTCTATTTGGCCCGTATGGCGCGACGCTGCTGATTCTGGCGACGTTCCTGACCATTGCCTCCTATGATCCGCGGCGCAGACAAGTGCGCGATGATAACGGCATGAGGGAGCTTGGTGTTTGGCGTCCGACAGCGGTTGCCTTTGCCGTTTTGGGTCTCGTCTGGTTTGGTGGGGCCGTTCGTCTGATTGCCTCTGACGAGGCGTGGGTCGAAGGGGTGACCCTCAGGCTTGTGCAGCCAAATGTTCCACAGAGGGAAAAGTGGAAGCCGGAAAACCGCCAGGAGATTGTCGGACAGTTTTTGCGTATGAGCGATGCGCCTGGTGATCAGGGGGCGATGCCAACACACATTGTGTGGCCGGAATCTGCGTTGCCTTTCATCGTCAACCGGGAGCCCGTCCTGCGTTCTGCGATCTCGCGCGTTCTGGCGCCGGGTGGTGTGTTGCTCTTGGGGGCCGTCCGTGGCGAGCCAGACGAAACCCGACCAGACCGGGAGCTTGGAAAATTCTTCAACTCCTTACACATCGTCGGACCGGACGGCGAAATCCGAGAGACCTATGACAAAGCCCATCTGGTTCCTTTTGGGGAATATCTCCCCTTCCAATCTGTCCTTGAGGCGATCGGACTGCGGCAACTGACCCAGTTGCGCGGTGGTTATCAATCCGGACCTGGTCCGCGGACCCTGGCAGTTCCCGGAGCCCCGAGCGTGAGCCCACTGATTTGTTATGAGGTTATTTTCTCCAGTGGTGTCGTTGGGGCTGAGCGCCCTGGCTGGATGGTCAATGTGACCAACGATGCTTGGTTTGGGAGTTCGGCGGGGCCATATCAGCATTTGGCCCAAGCAAGGCTTCGCGCTGTTGAGCAGGGGCTTCCTGTCGCGCGGGCTGCCAACACCGGCATATCTGCGATGATTGACCCCTTTGGGCGGGTTTTGGACGCTGTTCCGCTCAACCGCGAAGGTGTGATCGACAGCAAACTCCCTGAGGCGCTGCCACCGACCCTCTATGCGCGCTTGGGGGATTGGGTCTTTCTCATGCTGCTGGCTGTTGTCGCTTCCCTGACTCTTATGAAGCCAGTCAGGGCGAGGTAGCCCTTTTCAAGAATAAGACTTTTAGGTCACCCAAAAAGCCTCTAACCTATGGTTGCATTTAGAGTGCAATGCGCTTTTTGCCAATGTACTGAGTAGGAGTGTGCCCGGCAGCAGCCATAGGTTCCTGACCCATGGGACGGGTCATATGAGTATGTCGGTTACGGGTTCAACGCCTTCTGTGGGCACCTGAACATCCGAAAAACAAGAACAATGAGGTCGGAATTGCCGCAAAAGACACCCAATCCCATCGACATTCATGTCGGTTCCCGGGTCCGTATGCGGCGCATGCTGGTTGGTATGAGCCAGGAAGCGCTCGGTGAACAGTTGGGCCTGACGTTCCAGCAAGTGCAAAAGTACGAAAAGGGCTCGAACCGCATTGGAGCAAGCAGGCTCTATCAGATTTCTCAGACGCTAAATGTGCCTGTCGACTATTTTTACGATGGCCTGGCGACAAATGCCGAGCGCTCAGCATCAGGTTTCTCAGATACACCCGCCGCCGATTTCAACCTGGATTTTCTTTCGACTGCCGAGGGGGTGGCGCTAACGGCCGCATTTTCCTCAATAGAAGACGCAGATGTAAGGAAACGTGTCCTAGATTTGGTCAAAGTGTTGGCACGAAACCCATCCAGCCAACAGTGAGGCGTCTTACGGGTCAATGTCTCAACTTGACCCCATCCTAAAACCTTGCCAGAACAGCCACCGCACTAGAGCGCGCCTTCAGCAAGCTTCTTACATAGAGCTTCTGTAGGTTTATATGGGAGACGTATGAGCGTGCCACGATCAGATTATCTATTTACCAGTGAATCAGTTTCCGAAGGCCATCCAGACAAAGTTTGCGACCGAATTTCTGATGCGGTCTTGGACCTCTTCTTAGAAGCAGACCCGCTCTCACGTGTTGCTTGTGAGACGCTGACAACGACCAATCGGATTGTGCTGGCTGGAGAGGTTCGTGGACCTGATAGCATCACACCTCAAAAGATTGAGGAAGTCGCCCGCGCTGCAGTCAAAGACATTGGCTATGAGCAGGATGGTTTCCACTGGAAAAACGCTGACGTGGCAGTTCACCTTCATGCTCAGTCCGCTCATATCGCTCAGGGCGTTGACGCTGCTGGCAACAAGGACGAAGGCGCGGGCGACCAGGGCATTATGTTTGGGTATGCTTGCAAAGAAACGCCTGTGCTGATGCCAGCGCCGATCTATTACTCGCACCTGATCCTGAAACGCATGGCCGAGTTGCGTCACAGCGGTGAAGTCAAAGGCTTTGGACCAGACTCCAAGAGCCAGGTGACACTGAAATATGTAAATGGTCAGCCGGTAGGTGCTACATCTGTTGTGGTCTCGACGCAGCATGACGAAGGCCTGGATCAAGCAGGTATTCGCGAGCTTGTCCGCCCCGTTGTGGAGGAAGTGCTTCCAGAGGGTTGGATGTGTCCCGAAGACGAATTTTATGTGAACCCAACCGGCCTGTTTGTGATCGGTGGACCTGATGGCGATGCAGGCCTTACGGGTCGTAAGATCATTGTTGATACCTATGGTGGTGCGGCCCCTCACGGTGGCGGTGCCTTCTCCGGGAAAGACCCGACCAAGGTGGACCGTTCAGCAGCCTATGCAGCTCGTTATGTAGCCAAAAACGTTGTGGCGGCAGGTCTTGCGGATAAGTGCACCTTGCAGCTTGCCTATGCGATCGGTGTTTCCAAGCCGCTGTCCATCTACGTGGACACCCATGGCACAGGGAATGTTGACGAAGCGGCGCTGGAAACAGCCATCTCCAAAGCAATGGACTTAAGCCCCCGCGGCATTCGTGAGCACCTCAATCTGTCGCGTCCGATCTATGCACGCACGGCAGCTTATGGCCACTTTGGCCGCGAGCCGGATGCTGATGGTGGATTCTCGTGGGAGAAAACAGATCTGGTTGATGCCATCAAGGCAGAATTGTCTTAAGGCTTTTGGGCTTAAAACCAATGTCAGAAAAACAAACGCCGCCTGCCGATAGTCCCGGCCGGCGGCGTCTTCTTTACGGGCGCCGACAAGGCCACAAACTGCGCAGCCATCAGGAAAGCCTGATGGAGAACCTGCTACCAAAGCTTGCTGTGCCGCTTGATAGGCACAATCTGGCACCATCCTCTTTGTTTGACAGTTCAAAAGAGCAGATCTGGCTGGAAATAGGGTTTGGCGGTGGAGAGCATCTGGTGGCCCAGGCGATGGCAAACCCGAATGTAGGATTGATCGGTTGCGAACCGTTCATCAATGGTGTTGCGAAGCTTTTGGCCGAGGTAGAGGCAAAAGAGCTCACAAACGTGCGGATCCACCACAATGACGCCCGCGATGTGCTGGAGCGGTTGGAAGACGCCTCATTGGATCGTGCATTCCTGCTTTTCCCAGACCCTTGGCACAAAAAAAGGCACCATAAGCGCCGCTTTGTGTCCTCTGAAACCTTGGATCAGCTGGCCCGCATCATGAAAGATGGAGCGGAATTTCGGGTTGCGACGGACATTAAGAATTATAGCCGCTGGACACTTCGCGAAGTGAGAGCCCATGGGGTCTTTGAGTGGCAGGCAGAATGTGCCGACGACTGGCGTGTTCGCCCCGATGACTGGCCGGGCACCCGCTATGAGGCGAAAGCAGGTCGGGAAGGCCGGGTCCCGGTCTATTTGACCTTCCGTCGCAAAAACCGCGGACCGTCGCCCCAATAGAGACAAAACCCATTTCAATAAACCGCTTGAAAAGCTCCCCTTTCTGGGAGTAATGTGCAGACGAATTTTCACATAGCAGGCCTAGCCTGATTGTTGAAAGTGGGAACTCCAGATCGGGGCCCCGCTTTTTTTGTTATCTGGGCTCCGATTTACGGACCTTTTTGGACGACTTGAATTCGTGCAGAGCGAGAGCAACACAGAAAAAACGAGCGACCGCAGCCATTTGGTTGCGCCGGGCGCTGTTGCGACCAGAATAGCTGATCTTGTCGAGCCCGCCATTATTGATCTGGGCTTTGAGCTTGTACGCGTGCGTCTTACCGGTGAAGGCGGGTCCGTCCTGCAACTCATGGCGGAGAAGCCAGACGGCACGATGCAGGTTGAGGGATGCGAGAGTGTCAGCCGCGCAGCATCGGCGATCCTCGACGTGGAAGATCCGATTAAGAACAATTACACGCTGGAAGTTTCGTCTCCTGGCATTGGCCGCCCGCTCACACGGGAAAAAGACTTCGATGTCTGGTCAGGCTTTGAGGCCAAAGTGGAGCTTTCGGAAATGCTTGCGGGCCGGAAACGGTTTCGTGGTGTTTTGCAGGGTATGGAAGATGACGAAGTGCTGCTGCGCATGGAGATTGACGGCCATGATGAACCGCAGATCGTGGGCCTTCCTTTCCGGCTTGTGAATGATGCGCGGTTGGTGATGACCGACACCTTGATTGATGAAAGCGGAAAACGGCTCTCTGGAGCTGACACCTGATTGACCAGGTGCAACAGAAATTCTAAGCGCCAATGGCGCAAGGTTTGACATTAGCGCCCTAGGCGCGAGGCTTAACATTAGCGCCCTGGGCGCGAGGCTAAAACGGAGACGAGACAATGGCTCAGGCTGTGAGCGCAAATAGATTGGAACTTCTGCAGATTGCTGATGCAGTCGCGCGGGAAAAATCGATCGAACGCGAACTGGTTCTCGAAGCAATGGCGGAAGCGATCCAGAAAGCGGCCAAGTCTCGCTACGGAGCGGAAAATGAAATCCGCGCGCGCATCGATCCAAACACAGGAGAAATTCGTCTCGTGCGGTTGCTCGATGTTGTGGATGTTATTGACAATGACGCGACAGAAATCACAGTCATTGATGCACAGCGCCGGAACCCGGCAGCGCGCGTCGGTGACCTGATCGAAGACGAGTTGCCACCGGTTGATTTTGGACGGATTGCCGCACAGACCGCGAAACAGGTCATCGTGCAAAAGGTACGTGACGCCGAGCGTGAGCGTCAGTTCGAAGAATACAAAGATCGCATTGGCGAGATTGTCCACGGCATTGTGAAGCGCGCCGAATATGGCAACGTGATTGTTGATCTCGGCCGTGGCGAAGGCATCGTCCGTCGCGACGAAGGCCTGCCACGAGAAGCTTTCCGCGCAGGAGATCGAATCCGCGCCTATATTTACGACGTGCGCCGCGAACAGCGTGGGCCACAGATCTTCCTGTCCAGAACTCATCCTCAGTTCATGGCGCAGCTCTTTGCTCAGGAAGTGCCGGAAATTTATGACGGCATTATTGATGTGCGCGCAGTCGCTCGTGATCCTGGATCACGAGCAAAGATCGCCGTGACCTCAAACGATCATTCCATTGATCCTGTCGGCGCCTGCGTAGGGATGCGCGGCAGCCGTGTTCAGGCTGTAGTGAACGAACTACAGGGCGAGAAGATCGACATCATCCAATGGACGGATGATTTTGCAGGTTTCATCGTCAACGCGCTTGCACCTGCGGAAGTTGTAAAAGTGGTGCTCGACGAAGACGCGCAGCGTATTGAAGTGGTGGTGCCTGATGAACAATTGTCACTGGCAATTGGGCGTCGTGGTCAAAATGTTCGCCTTGCCTCGCAACTTACCGGTTGGGACATCGACATCCTGACGGAGGCGGAAGAATCTGAACGACGTCAGGCTGAATTCCTTCAGCGCTCTGAAACCTTTGTCCAGGCGTTCGACGTGGATGAAGTGATTGCGCAATTGCTGGCATCAGAGGGCTTCTCGTCAGTTGAAGAAGTGGCCTACGTGCCGGTTGAGGAAATTGCAGAGATCGAAGGCTTTGATGAAGAAACCGCACAGGAAATTCAGAACCGCGCGCTCGACTTTATCGACCGTCAGAATGCCGAATTTGACACCAAGCGCCGTGAGTTGGGTGTGCAGGATGAAGTAACAGAAGTTCCTGGTGTGACCACAGCGATGCTTGTGGCCTTCGGCGAAAACGAAATTAAGACGGTTGAAGATGTTGCCGGCTGTGTCACCGATGATCTGATCGGGTGGTATGAGCATGTCGACGGAGAGCGCACCCGGATGGATGGTATTCTGGACGGCTTTGACCTCGGTGCTGAAGAAGCTCAAGCCATGATCATGGCAGCCCGCGTGAAAGCGGGATGGGTAACCGAAGAAGAACTGGCTGCAGCAGCGGCCGCAGAAGCGGCTGAAGCAGAAGCTGAGGAGCAGGAAGAAGACGGCGAAGCTGCCGAAGGCGAAGCAACGCCGGAGGCTGAGGCATAGGTCGAAGGTTGAGGGGCGCTGCTCATGACTGCAGCCCCGGCAAACGACCCGCCCTCAGACGAGCCTTCTTCAGACGAACTCGGCGATGACACACAGAGTCGGGGAAAGCCCGGCAAGGAAAAGTCAGAGCGCCGGTGTGTTGCGACAGGTGAGAGCCAACCGAAAGCGGGGCTAATTCGCTTTGTTGTGGGGCCCGACGGCACCATTGGGCCGGATTTGGCAGAAAAGCTGCCCGGGCGCGGCATTTGGGTCACAGGGACCCAAGCGGCCCTTGATCAGGCAATTGCCAAGAAGGCATTTGCCCGGGCGGCGAAACAGCAGGTCACAGTCCCTGATGGACTGGTGGATCTCGTGAAACGGCTGCTAGAGGCGCGTGCAGCAGAAACCTTAGGGTTAGCGCGGCGCTCAGGAGAACTGATCATGGGCCTTGAGCGGGCGTTCGAGACCCTCGACCGGGAGCCGGTCGCATTGATGATTGAGGCGGTGGATGCAGGCCGAGATGGGGTCCGTAGGCTCCGCGCAAAGCTAAAAGCGGCAGATTTGAACGATCTGCCGGTGATACGAGGTCTCAGTGCAGCCCAAATGGGCTTGGCATTGGGGCGGTCAAATGTGGTACATGCAGCCCTGAAAACGGGACGTATGCAGGAAAAGGTGCTGGCGGACTTTGCCAGACTTGCTGCCTGGAACGATCAGACAGATCCAGGCGACGTAAAGGAATAGAATGAGCGATCAGACGGACGACGGCGAACGGAAGCCAGCAGGCGGGAAAACTCTCAGCCTGAAGCGGACGGTGGACTCTGGACATGTGCGCCAGAACATTTCGCATGGCCGCTCCAAATCGGTTGTCGTTGAGACAAAGCGGAAGCGCACGATTAAGCCCGCAGGAGCGCCTGGGGGCGCAGCAGCTGGCGCAACCGAAGAAAAGAAAGTCGCGACGCCAGCGCCAAAGACGGTGGTGAAAAAACCGGCTGCGCCAAAACCTGCAGCTCCAAAGGCGCCGGCACCGAAAAAAGATCGCAGCGGCATGGTTCTGCGTACGCTGACGGAAGAAGAAAAGAAAGCGCGTGGTCGCGCGCTCGACATGGCACGTGTGCGTGAAGAAGAAGATCGCAAGCGCGCAGAAATCGAAGCTGTGCGCCGTGCAGAAGAAGACAAAGTCCGGGCAAAAGAAGAGGCAGAAGCAGCCAAACGTGAAGCTGAAGAAGCTAAGCGCTTGAAGGCAGAAGAAGAAGCCAAGCGCCAGGCGGAAATTGAAGCACAAAAACGCCTTGATGCGACGCCACCACCACCGCCAGGTGAAGAGGTAAAGCCCGCAGCGAAGACGGCGCCGAAAGCAGCTAAGGCGGACGATAAGAAGCCTCGCGGCCGACCGGGCGATGCGCGACCAGCGCCAACGCCAACACGTCGCAACGAGCCTCGCCGCCGCACCGGCAAGCTCACCATCGACAGCGCCCTTCGTGGGTCTGATGGGGATCGTCAGAAATCTCTTGCGGCCATGCGCCGTCGCGCTGAGCGTGAGAAAAAGAAAGCCATGGGCCAGGCAGGTCCTGCTGCCAAGGTTGTCCGTGAAGTTGTGATCCCCGAAGCGATCACGGTTCAGGAATTGGCCAACCGGATGGCGGAGCGAGCTGTCGACGTGATCAAGATCCTGATGAAACAGGGTGAGATGGTCACCATCAATGATGTGATTGACAGTGACTCTGCACAGCTTATCGCTGAAGAGTTAGGGCACACCGTGAAACGTGTTTCCGAGGCAGACGTTGAAGAAGGTCTGGTGACCGACGATGACACTGATGAAGTGAAACAACCACGTGCGCCGGTTGTCACCGTGATGGGTCACGTCGACCACGGTAAGACATCCCTGCTTGATGCACTGCGCCAGACAGATGTCGTCGCTGGCGAAGCTGGCGGTATCACCCAGCACATTGGTGCCTATCAGGTGAACATCGCTTCTGGTGACAAGATCACTTTCCTTGATACGCCGGGCCATGAAGCCTTTACCTCCATGCGTGCCCGTGGTGCGCAAGCAACGGACATCGTGATTCTTGTGGTTGCAGCTGACGATGGTGTGATGCCTCAGACGATTGAGGCCATCAATCACGCCAAGGCGGCGGAAGTGCCGATCATTGTTGCAATCAACAAGTGTGATAAGCCAGCGGCTGAACCGCAGCGTGTGAAAAACGAACTTCTCCAGCACGAAATTTTCGTGGAAGACATGGGTGGGGACATCCAGGCAGTCGAAGTGTCGGCACACACCAAAGAAGGTCTCGACAAGCTGGAAGAAGCCATCGTGCTTCAGGCGGAAATTCTTGAGCTGAAAGCAAACGCGGCGCGTCCGGGTGAGGGCGTGATTGTTGAAGCCAAACTCGACAAGGGCCGGGGCCCTGTTGGAACATTGCTTGTTCAACGCGGTACGCTTGCAGTTGGCGATATTCTCGTCGCAGGTGCTGAGTGGGGCAAGGTTCGCGCACTCATCAATGATCGCGGCGAAAGCGTTGAAAGCGCAGGACCATCGCAGCCTGTAGAGGTGCTTGGTCTGAACGGAACACCTGAAGCCGGTGATGTCTTCGTTGTCGTTGAGAACGAAGCCCGTGCCCGTGAAGTCGCCGACTATCGTCAGCGCCTGCAGCGCGACAAGCGTGTGGGTGGCTCTGGACGGACGTCGCTTGATCAGATGCTGACACAGCTTAAGGAAGCAGATCGTCAGGAACTGCCGATCGTTGTGAAGTCTGATGTGCAGGGCTCTTCAGAAGCCATCGTTCAGGCGATGGAAAAACTTGGAACCGACGAAGTCTCAGCCAAAATCATTCATTCCGGTGTAGGCGGGATCACAGAAGCAGACGTCACCTTGGCCGATGCCTCAGGAGCGCCGGTTATCGGCTTCAACGTGCGTGCAAATGCACAGGCCAGAAGTGCTGCGCGCGCAACGGGCATTGAGATCCGCTACTACTCGGTTATCTACGATCTGGTTGATGACGTGAAAGCGGCTATGTCTGGCCTCTTGTCACCAGAGATTCGCGAAACCTTCAATGGCAATGCCGAAATTCTCGAAGTGTTCAACATCTCGAAGGTGGGCCGTATTGCAGGGTGTAAAATCACAGAAGGCACTGTGAAGCGCGGATCCAAAGTGCGCCTCATTCGCGACGATGTTGTGATCCACGAAGGCACGCTCTCCACACTGAAGCGCTTCAAAGACGAAGTGAAAGAAGTTGGTGGCGGCCAGGAATGTGGCATGAGCTTCGAGAACTATCAGGACATGCGTGTTGGTGATGTCATCGAGTGCTTCGATGTGGAATCGATTGCGCGCTCCCTCGAATAGCGGCTCTCGCCTAGAGGGCTCAAACTGACCAAGTTTGCACTTGAGAGTACAATTGCATGAGGACTGCCTGGCTGGAGCTGGGCAGTCTTCTCCTTTTTGAGATGAAGAGATATGAGCCAACGTCGTAAAGGCACCATCAAAGCCCCATCAGGCAGAGCGCCAAGCCAGCGACAGCTGCGCATTGGAGAATTGTTGCGGGCAGCCCTGTCGGAAATCTTCACCCGGCGTGATGTGCTGGACCCTGTGTTGCGAGAAGCCATCATCACGGTGTCGGAAGTCCGAGCGAGCCCGGATTTGAAAAATGCGGTGGCGTATATTGTGCCGCTCGGTCATTCAGATCCCGCATCGGTTGTAGACGCACTCAATCACGCAAAAAAATTCTATCGCGGTGAAGTATCCCGTGCGGTGACGCTAAAGCACATGCCCGACCTCACATTTGCCCCCGACACGACCTTCGATTATGCCGAAAGCGTCGATGCCATGCTCAGCTCACCGAAAGTGGCCCAGGACTTGGGCAAGGACTTGGACAAGGATCTGAAAGACCCAGAATCTGACCCAGAATCAGATATTGGCGGAGAGGGCTGAATTTATGGGCCGCCGCAAAAAGGGTGATCCGGTCTCCGGCTGGGTGATTGTCGATAAGCCCGTGGGCCCAACATCTACGCAAGTGGTGGGTGCTGTCCGCCGCGCCTTCAATGCGCAAAAAGCCGGTCATGCGGGCACACTTGACCCGCTCGCCGAAGGTATTTTGCCGATCGCCCTGGGCGAGGCGACCAAAACCATTCCCTTTGTGGTGGATAGTGAGAAAGTCTACCGCTTCACCGTGAAATGGGGGGCGGCCACGACCACCGACGACGCTGAGGGGGAGATTGTCCAGTCGAGCGATGAGAGGCCTGCCAGAGCCGCCATAGAGGCTGCTTTGGAGGGGTTTCTGGGAGAGATTGAGCAAGTGCCACCCCAATTTTCCGCCATCAAGGTAGACGGTGAGCGGGCTTACGACATTGCCCGTGACGGAGAGAGGGTGGAGTTGAAATCACGGCCCGTGACCATCTATGAAGCTGAGCTGCTCGATGTGCCCAATCCCGACCATGCGGCCTTCGAGATTGTGTGCTCAAAGGGCACCTATGTCCGCTCTCTGGCGCGTGATTTAGGCGAGGTTTTGGGCTGTTTTGGGCATGTTGTGGCCTTAAGACGCCTCTCAACCGGACCTTTTGGCGAAGAGGCGTCGATTTCGCTGGATAAACTCAAGGAGTTCGGCAATAGTGCCGCCGCTCGCCCGACCTTGTGGGCCCATCTTCATCCGCTTGAGACCGCGCTGGACGACATCCCGGCGGTGGCCGTAAGTGATCAAGATGCAGCTCGATTGAAGCAAGGACAGGCGATTTTGTTACGCGGCCGTGATGCACCGGTATTGGAGGGTATTGCCCTCACCGTTGCAGGCGGCACGCCGGTTGCCCTGGCAGAGTATGACCGGGGCGAATTAAAGCCGGTCCGCGTTTTTAACCTGACCGATCAGGGCCTCACTCGGACGCCGCATGCGGCATCCGGCGAAGGGCCCTGAAATGTCCCGGGAATTTCCCGGCAAATTTTTAGGAGTTGCCGATGTCGATCTCAGCTGATCGCAAGCAAGAACTGATTAAAGAATTCGCCCAAGGTGAGGGTGATACCGGTTCGCCGGAAGTACAGGTTGCTATCCTGACAGAACGGATCACCAATCTGACCGACCATTTCAAAACCCACGGCAAGGATAATCACTCCCGCCGCGGTTTGTTGAAAATGGTAAGCCAGCGCCGTCGTTTGCTCGACTATGTAAAGGGCAAAGAACAGGCGCGTTACGAAGCGTTGATCAAACGCCTCGGTATCCGGAGATAAGAGAGCGGCCTTGGCTTCTCGAACCATGAAACAGCGTTCGCTCCTAATAGGACCGAGCGCTTTTCGTGTTTCTCCAATAAGTAATGAATACGAGTAAAAGAGAGACTCTGTCCGTTTGACGCGGGTCCCCCCGAAACTGCCCTTGACGCTTCTGTCTCTTGAGTTTGGGCAAGCAAAATTTCGGAACGACCCCGTCCACAATCCGGCCGCTGATATGACAGCGGCATAACCGACGCGCCACACATCCGGCCAAACAAACCGATCTGGATGTGATGATACGAGAACTGAAGGCGCAAATTAGGAAACTGAAATGTTTGATATTGTCCGAGAGGAAATTGAATGGGGCGGACGGCCCCTCATCATCGAAACGGGTAAGGTAGCCCGTCAGGCGGATGGCGCCGTGATGGTGACATATGGCGAGACAACAGTGCTCGCAACAGCGGTGGCTGAACGTCAGCCAAAGCCGGGACTGGATTTTTTCCCGCTCACCGTGAACTACCAGGAAAAAACATATGCTGCCGGTAAGATCCCTGGTGGCTTCTTTAAGCGTGAAGGTCGCCCGAGCGAAAAAGAAACGCTCGTCTGTCGTCTGATTGACCGGCCGATCCGCCCGCTTTTCCACAAAAGCTTCAAAAACGAAACGCAGATCATTGCAACCGTGATCTCTCACGATATGGAAAACGATCCAGACATCGTGGCCATGGTCGCAACTTCTGCAGCGCTCACAATCTCTGGCATTCCATTCATGGGCCCGATTGGCGCGGCGCGCGTTGGCTACACAGACGGTGAATATGTCCTCAACCCAATGATCGACGATCTGGGCGACAGCGACCTCGATCTGGTTGTTGCGGGTACGGAAGACGCGGTTCTGATGGTTGAATCAGAAGCCAAAGAACTTCCAGAAGACGTCATGCTTGGTGCTGTGATGTTCGGTCATGAAGGCTTCCAGCCTGTCATCGACGCGATCATCCGTCTTGCAGAAAAAGCGGCTAAAGAGCCGCGCGCGATTGCCGAAGAAGACACAAGCGAACTTGACGGCAAGGTTGCTGCCCTCGTTGAAGCTGATCTTGAAGCGGCCTACTCCATCGCAGACAAGATGGAGCGTCAGGCTAAAGTGTCTGAAGCCCGCGACAAAGCTCTGGCTGCACTTGCAAACGAAGAAGATGAAAACGCCTATCCCGCCAACAAGGTGGGCGGATCATTCAAGGGCGTTGAGAAGAAAATCGTTCGTGGCTCGATCATCAAAACATCCAAGCGTATCGATGGCCGCGACCTCGACACAGTGCGCCCGATCGTTTCAGAAGTGGGCATTCTGCCGCGCACACATGGTTCAGCACTCTTCACACGTGGCGAAACGCAGGGTCTTGTGGTTGCTACGCTGGGTACCGGCGATGACGAACAGTTCATCGACGCCCTTGAAGGCACCTACAAAGAAAACTTCCTGCTGCATTACAACTTCCCACCTTATTCAGTTGGGGAAACAGGCCGTGTAGGTTTCACAGGCCGTCGTGAAGTGGGTCACGGGAAACTTGCTTGGCGGGCACTGCGTGCTGTTCTGCCAACACGGGAAGATTTCCCTTACACAATCCGCCTCGTTTCTGAGATCACGGAATCAAACGGTTCGTCTTCCATGGCGACCGTCTGTGGTTCATCGCTTGCGATGATGGATGCGGGTGTGCCGCTGGTTCGCCCAGTGGCTGGTATTGCGATGGGTCTCATCAAGGAAGATGAGGGCATTGCAGTTCTCTCTGACATCCTTGGCGACGAAGATCATCTCGGCGATATGGACTTCAAGGTAGCTGGGTCTGAAGACGGCATTACGTCCCTTCAGATGGACATCAAGATCACCGGCATCACCAAAGACATCATGCAGAAGGCGCTTGATCAGGCGAAGGGCGGTCGTTTGCACATTCTCGGCGAGATGGCGAAAGCGATCTCCGAAGGCCGTGAAGAACTTGGCGAATATGCACCGCGCATTGAAACCATGACGGTTCCAACGGACAAAATCCGGGATGTGATCGGCGCAGGCGGTAAAGTCATCCGTCAGATCGTTGAAGAAACCGGTGCCAAGGTCGACATCAACGACGAAGGTATCGTGAAAGTGTCTTCCTCTGATGGCGCAAGCATCAAGGCAGCGATCGACTGGATCACTGGCATTACTGCTGAGCCAGAAGTCGGCGTCATCTACAAAGGTACGGTCGTTAAGACAGTGGACTTTGGGGCGTTCGTAAACTTCTTCGGACCAAAAGACGGTCTGGTTCACATTTCGCAGCTTGAGCCCCGCAAAGTGGCACAGGTGACCGACGTGGTGAAGGAAGGCGACGAAGTGTTCGTGAAGCTCCTCGGCTTTGACGATCGCGGCAAGGTTCGCCTGTCCATGAAGGTCGTTAATCAGGAAACCGGTGAGGAAATTCCTCGCGAAGAAGGCGACAAAGCAGAGGGGGGCGAAAAGTCCGATGGCGATAAGCCACGCCGCCCACGTCGTCGTAAGCCTGCGGAAGAAAAATCCGAATAAGTCTTGGCGGCATGCCGCCAACGCGACAAGATAAAGGGCTCCCTTATGGGGGCCCTTTTTTTGTTGGAATGAGGCGTTTCTAGATGGTTTGGAAACGGTTCATGGAGAACAATGCCAGCGACACAAAAGCCTGAGAAAGGCTCGGGGTTTGAAAAGGATGTGGGGATGAGATCCGGTTTTGTGGCCACATTGGCCATCACAATGGCTCTGTCGACAGGCGTATTGGCCGAAACACCTCAGGGAGCGGCTGCGCAACCATCGGAAAACGCTGCGCCGGCTGCGGAGGCCAATGACAATACCCAGGGCATACCGCCTGAATATGTGTGGACCAACGTCGTCACCGACTTTGACCGGGACAGGTTGACCCGCCTTGATGAGGCGGTGGCATTGGGCACCGAAGAATCCTACGGCGCATCGGCGACCATTCGCGAGCGTGCTGCTTTTCACAAGGTGATGGATGCGGGGACCAAGCCCGTGAATGACGCGGATCTGCTCGGCTGGTGGGCGTGCCGAACAATCAAAGTGGGTGGCACGTTCTCCGGCCTCGTCGTCTACAGCTGGTTTGACTGCAAGGTAAGTGTCCGGGACGGGTTCCTATTCTTCGAAAAGCGCTCGGGCTCTCAACGATTGTCTGGCCGTCTTTATCAGGATGGGCCTGACCGGCGCGTGCTACTGGCTGCCCCCACCTACAATGATGAACCGCAACGGACTTACTCCGGCCCGGAAGGCGGTATCACCGACCCCCAGCGCCAGGACAAGGCCGGCATTTTGAGCCAGCTTGAAGATGGCAGGCTGCGTGTGGTGTTCCCCTGGTCAGTTCTGGAAAGCACCTATGACGTGCTGGAATTGAAACGGCCGGAATAGAGATCTTTTGGCATGGCGACATTCATACTGGTTCACGGCGCCTGGCATGATGCGGGATGTTGGGACGGTCTCGCGTCGCTTCTGCGCTCTCGAGGTCATGAAGTTCTGACACCGACGCTGCCGGGACACGAAGCCGGCCCGGAGAAAGACAGGCTCAGCCCTTGGGCTGTCACCATGGAGATTTATGCAGCTGCGCTTTTGGATGTTGCGGCTCAGACAGATCAAAAACCAATTTGTGTCGGCCATTCAATGGCTGGTTTTGTCCTTGCCATGGCGGCTGAGCAACGCCCCGACCTCTTTCAAAAACTCATCTTTCTGACAGCCTTCGTGCCCGATAAGAAGAGCCGGTTGCTGCCCATGATCATCGCTGACCCTTCATTGCGAAAAAGAATTCTGCACAGCGATTTCAATTTTCTGGGCGGGACAAATTCCGTCCGTCCGGAAACCGCAGCTGAGTTTCTTTACACAGACTGCGCAGCGGAAAGACAACGTGATGCGACGGCAGCACTCATTCCACAGCCTGTACGCCCGCTTCTCTCAAGCGTGGGGATCACACCGGAGCGTTTTGGGTCCGTGCCGAAAGCCTTTGTCGAATGCACGAACGACCAGGCGTTGCCGATTGCCCTGCAACGCAGGATGCAGAACTTCTCAAGTTTTGATCAGGTGAAATCGCTTGAAGCCGCGCATTCCCCGTTTCTCTCAATACCTGAGGAAACGGCAGATGTTCTGGAAGAGCTGATAAACGCGTGAGCGTTACTCAGCGGCCTTTTTTGTCGGCGCGGGGACGGCGTCTTCTTGCATGTCTTCCCATTGCGGCATGCCGACAATGTTAAAGCCGGAATCCACATGATGGACCTCGCCGGTCACCCGCTTTGAGAGGTCGGACAGCAGATAGAGGGCAGAGCCGCCCACATCATCCAGCTCAACGGTTTCTTTGAGCGGAGAGTGAGATTTATTCCACTTGAACACATAACGGGCAGAGCCGATGGCAGATCCAGCAAGTGTCCGCATGGGACCGGCAGAAAGCGCGTTGACGCGAATGCCTTTACGGCCAAGGTCGACAGAGAGATAGCGAACACTGGCTTCCAAGGCTGCTTTCGCCACACCCATCACATTGTAGTTCGGCATCACTCGTTCTGCGCCGGCATAGGTGAGCGTGATCATCGATCCGCCGTCCGGCATCATTTCAGAGGCGCGGCGGGCAATGTCGGTGAAGGAATAGCAGGAGATTTCCATGGTCTGACGGAAATTGTCCCGCGTTGTATCCACATACTGGCCTTTAAGTTCGCTCTTGTCGGAATAGGCGACAGCGTGGACGATGAAATCAATCTTGCCCCATTTCTCTTTGAGCGCATCAAACAGCGTATCAAGGCTTGCTTCATCCATGACATCACAGGGCAGCAGTAGGTCTGAGCCAAGAGATTCCGCCAATGGTTTCACCCGGCGTCCAAAGGCTTCGCCCTGATAGGTGAAGGCCAGTTCGGCGCCATGGGCGGCGGCCGCTTTAGCGATGCCCCAGGCAATGGAATGGTCGTTTGCGACACCCATAATGAGGCCTTTTCGGCCCGCAAGCAGGTCGCCCGACTGAAATGCACTTCCGCGTGTCATCTCTGATGCCACTCCTCAAATATTCTGTTGCGGCCGCCCCGTGAAGACAGAGTGTGCCGATATGAGACGTTCTGGTCACTCAACTATTAGGGGGAGCAAGCTCTGTGCCTCATTAACGGGTTGGGCCTCAGAGAGTTTCCCCACCAATGCTGGTTAGCCGTTATACCGTTGGAAAACCAGGGATCCGTTGGTTCCGCCAAATCCAAAACTGTTAGACAGCACGGTGTTGAGTTCCGCATTGTCGATCCGTTCCCGGACAATGTTTGCGTGAGCAACTTCCGGGTCGATTTCCTTAATGTTGGCAGACTCAGCAATAAAGCCGCTTTCCATCATCAGGAGAGAATAGATCGCTTCATGCACGCCAGCCGCACCCTGCGCGTGCCCGCTGAGCGACTTGGTCGCGCTGATGGGCGGCATGTTCTCGCCAAACACTTCAGTGATCGCCGTGATCTCCGGAATGTCACCGACAGGCGTCGAGGTTGCGTGCGGGTTGATATAGTCAATCTTTTCACCAACGCCTTCGAGCGCGAGCTTCATCGCACGAACCGCACCTTCGCCGGACGGTGCCACCATATCGGCGCCATCTGAAGTTGCGCCATAGCCAACCACTTCGGCGTAGATTTTCGCGCCGCGGGCTTTTGCATGTTCCAGTTCTTCAAGCACCAATGTGCCGCCACCCCCTGTGATGACAAAGCCGTCCCGGTTTACGTCATAGGCACGGCTCGCAACGGCAGGGGTATCGTTATACTTGGACGACATGGCACCCATGGCATCAAAGAGCGACGAAAGAGTCCAATCCAGTTCCTCACCGCCACCGGCAAACATCATGTCTTGCTTGCCCCATTGGATCTGCTCAACAGCGTTCCCAATACAGTGGGTCGATGTCGTGCACGCCGAGCTGATGGAATAGCTCGGGCCTTTGATTTTAAAGAGAGTCGACAGGTTGGCTGAAACCGTGCTCGACATGGCCTTTGGTACGCTCGTGGGCCCAATCCGCTTAGGGCCCTTTTCTCGCGTGATGTCCGCTGCCGCGACAATGGCTTTTGTAGATGGCCCGCCCGACCCCAGAATGGCGCCCGTACGGTCATTGCTGACCTCGTTTGCCTCAAGGCCCGCGTCTCGGATCGCCTGATCCATCGCGATATAAGTATAGGCCGCCCCATCACCCATAAACCGGCGTGTCTTGCGGTCGAGCACTTCTTCCAGATCAAGTTTCAGAGATCCGTGAACCTGACTGCGAAAGCCGAGCTCTGTGTATTTCTCAGCTGCCACAATGCCTGACTTGGCTTCGCGAAGGCTGGAAACAACTTCCTGCACATTATTACCAAGGCTGGAAACAATGCCCATTCCGGTAACGACAACACGCCTCATGGCTCTACTCCATGGCTGGGCGGGAAAACCCGCAATCAATTTCGGTTACCTCTTTTGTAACCCGAAAGTGGCTTTTCTGAGAAATCGCAATCCGACTGAATTTGTTCAGCCAGATTTCCTATTCTGACGGACCTTCGACCACAACGCGCAAGTCTTCTGCTTTGTAGATGGGTTCGCCATCGGCTTTCAGAATGCCGTCAGCGGTCAACATCACGATTTTGCGGTTGATGACCCGCTTAAGGTCGATCTCATATTCGATCTTCTTGACCTCAGGCGTCACCATGCCGGAAAAACGCACTGATCCAACACCAATGGCGCGTCCCTTGCCCTGGGCGCCCATCCAGCCGAGATAAAAGCCAACCAGCTGCCACATGCCATCAAGGCCAAGACAGCCTGGCATAATCGGGTCGCCTTCGAAGTGGCATGGGAAGAACCAGCGGTCCTCAGTGATGTCATATTCCGCGCGAATAAGGCCCTTATCGTGGGCGCCGCCGGTATCCGCAATTTGGGTAATGCGGTCCATCATCAGCATGGGGGGGAGTGGCAACTGTGCATTGCCGGGGCCAAACAGGTCCCCATGCGCACATGCCAACAGGTCTTCATATGAATAGCTCGACTTTTGCTCAGCCATGTCCGTTCAATCACCCCGCCCGTTTGTTTGCCGACATATTAAGTGTTTTCCGGCTCTTACCGGGTCAGCATCTGTTGAGCGCTTGGTAACATACGCGGCAAGCCCCGCAAACCCTTGATTTTTATGGCAAGAATGCCATTTTGTCGGACTCGGGCGGTCAAGCGCTCTGTAGGCCGCCCACTTGACAAGACGTCCGCAATTCCCACATGGTAGAGTATTGTTTGTAATCGTTACAAACTGGAACGCGGTATCTGGTGGCGTCATTCTGCCCCAGTCGTGCAGAACAGACAGGTTGGACATGACGGATCGTCCTTATAGTCAGACTTTGGCCCGCCTCCGTGAGGCAGGACTTCGACCCACCCGCCAGCGCCTCGCGCTTGGACGGCTGCTCTTTGACGAAGGTGATTGTCATGTGACCGCTGAACGCTTGCACGAGCAGGCGCAGGAGGTGGGCGTCTCTGTGTCGCTGGCCACTGTCTACAACACACTGCACCAATTCACTGAAGTGGGACTTCTGCGTGAGGTTGTCGTCGACAGTTCACGAACCTATTTCGATACCAACATCTCCGATCATCACCATATCTTCCACGAAGATGAGGGCAGCCTGACCGATATTTCAGGCCAGATGATCGACGTGGCGGGCCTGCCGGATGTGCCCGAAGGAACTGAACTCTCTCGCGTTGATGTTGTTGTTCGGGTGCGCAACAGCTCTTGATTTTGAGCAGTTGTTTTTGCAACTCATTCTCTTTAGAAGAATTGTAAAGAGTTGACGAACCTGTTGGCGCGTCTTAACTTCTCTGCGACGACGCCCCCGGGGCCCCGAGAGGCGTGTGGAAAAGCGCAAAGGCGAGGAGAACGCAAATGTCGCTAGCAGGGTCTAAGACCGAAGGTAATCTCAAAGATGCGTTTGCAGGCGAAAGCCAGGCAAACCGCCGCTATCTCTACTTCGCCCAAAAGGCCGATGTAGAAGGCTACAACGACGTGGCAACTGTTTTCCGCTCGACTGCGGAAGGCGAAACCGGCCACGCGCACGGCCATCTGGAGTTTCTGGAAGCTGTTGGTGACCCGGCAACGGGCGAGCCAATCGGCAGCACAGACCTGAACCTCAAAGCGGCGATTGCGGGCGAAACCCATGAATATACGGATATGTATCCGGGCATGGCACGCACAGCACGCGAAGAAGGTTTTGACGAAATCGCAGACTGGTTCGAAACGCTTGCAAAAGCTGAAAAGAGCCACGCGGGTCGTTTCCAAAAAGCCCTCGACAATCTCGACGACTAAAGTAAGCGCAGGGCGGTCTAAACAAATAGACCGCCCTCATTCTTTCATGCGCAAGAGAAACAGAGAAAGTCTGGCATGAGCAGAGAAGGCAGCTTGGATGCCCCAACGCGGCATCCGATAGATTGGCAGAATCCTGACTTTTACAATCGCGATCAGCTGGACGAAGAGCTTCGTCGAGTGTTCGACATCTGCCATGGCTGCAGGCGCTGCTTCAATCTTTGCGATAGCTTCCCGCAGCTCTTTGATCTGATCGATGACAGCGACAGCGGTGAGCTGGACAGCGTGTCGAGCGATGATTTTGGTCCTGTAGTCGATGCATGCACGCTCTGCGACATGTGCTTTATGACCAAATGTCCTTACGTGCCACCTCATGAATTCAATCTTGATTTCCCCCATCTCATGCTGCGCTATCGCGCCATCGAAACCAAGGCAGCGGGTGGCCCTCCTTTTGTGCCGGGACAGCTCGCGAAGATGGATCGCAACGGCAAGCTGGCGGCACCCGTTGCTGGGATCGCGAACTGGGGATCAAAACGATCCAACAAATTGACGCGCCCGGTGATGGAAAAAGTCGCAGGCATTGATGCCCGCGCAGAGTTGCCGAAATTTGCTGGCAAGACCTTCATGATGCGCGCCAAGGCGGAAGATGCCGCGGGCACGCTGACCGTGAATGCAAAGGCACCCGGCAAAGGCCGCAAAGCCGCGCTCTTCGCCACCTGTTTTGTGAATTACAACAATCCGACTGTCGGTGAGGCAGCGCGCAAACTGCTCGCGCACATCGGTGTCGACACGCAGCCCGCCTATCCCGGCTGTTGCGGCATGCCGCACCTTGAAAGCGGCAATATCGAGAAGGTGGCGGACCAGGCGCGAAAGGTTTCAACTGAACTGAAGCCGCTCATCGATGAGGGCTATGACATTATCGCGCTCACCGCGTCCTGCGGTTTGATGCTGAAATTTGAGTGGCCGCTTATCCTGCCCGATGACGAGAATGTAAAAGCTCTGTCAGAGGCAACCTTCGATGTGGATGAATATGTTGTCGACATTGCGAAGAAGGAAGGCCTGCCCGACGGCATGATCCCTGTTGAGGGCGGCGTCACAGCGCACCTTGCATGTCATGCTCGGGCTCAGAATATGGGACCGAAATCAGCAGAGATGATGCGGCTCATCCCGGATACAAAAATCGATGTGGTTGAGCGCTGTTCGGGCCATGGCGGTACCTTTGGCGTCATGAAGGATACGTTCGACCTTGCGATGAAGGTCGGCAAGACGGCGGCACGCAATGTCGCCAAAACCGAAAACAAATATGTAACGTCTGATTGTCCACTTGCTGCCAAACATCTCGTACACGAAGTCGAGACGCTCAACGGAGACGCAGATCCTAAACCTCTGCCGCAAGCCCAACACCCGATTGAAATAATGGCCCGTGCTTATGGCCTGATTAACTAAAGCGTTTCCAGGAAAAGTGGCCAGGTCCAACTTGGCGGTTTTCCGTCCGGAAACGCGTCAACAGATTTGACAGAGAGACGTAGAATGAGTGCTGCCCGCAAATCGATTTCGCCCGACGACATTCTCGACATGCAAACCTATGAGGGCGAGCGGAATGATCGTCGCGCGCGCCTGCGCGATATCAAACGCGACCGCCGCGTCGAGGTCGGGCCCAGTGCGACTTTCTATTTTGAGAGCTACGACACCATGCTGCACCAGATCCACGAGATGCTGCGCATTGAGGGCGGCGGCGACGAACAGTTGAAAGATGAATTGGAGGCTTACAACCCGCTGATCCCGCAGGGCCGTGATCTGGTCGCGACGCTTATGTTTGAGATTGATGATGAAGTCCGGCGCGATCGCATGTTGCGTCAACTCTCCCATGTGGAAGAGACCTGCTATCTGCAGGTGGGCGATCAGAAGATCATGGCGCGGGCGGAAGATGATGTAGAGCGTACAAAGGATGACGGCAAAACATCGTCTATTCATTTCCTGCATTTTGATCTGAGCGATGCCCAGGCCGAGGCCTTCAAGAATGGAGACGTTATTGTCTCCGTTGGTATTGGACATGAGAACTACGCCCATGCAGCAGGTCTGAGTAAGTCTGTACGGTCTGCACTGGGTGGCGATCTCGACTAGAGCATTTCCAACAAAAGTTGCAGACTTTTGTGGTTCGAAAATGCGACAGACAAAAAGAGTCAGACAGGTGTTTGTTAGTCAGTAAAGAAGCGAAACGCTTTAGGGTGCAGCTTTACTCAAAGCGTTCGTCTGAATAGACACCCCAAAGATCCCGTTTCGCGATCCAGCCCGTATAGCCGCCAGCTTGGGCCTGGCACCAATCGGCCCCGCATGCTTCAAGGGCGACGACCACACCCGGCTCGGCTGCCGCGATTGTCTCGCCGGTGCCGCCCGGTCCGTCAAGCAGGTTGGCGGTTTCTTCGCCATTCGAGGGTTTGACGAGCCCATGACGTCGCCCGTCCAAGAGCGTGTGATAGATCCAACCCACATCGCCATCCATGTCGCGAACGCGGCGCCAGTTTTCAAACTCCGCCAATACTTCGATCGGCAAGCCTTTGCGCTGATAAACCCAGCGAACCGGATGGGACCGGCTGGGGCCGACGCGCACATTCACCTTATTGGCTTTGAGGCTCACAAATCGAGGAAGTGGCAGGCCTGTTTCTATCCCCACAGGCTCATTTTCCGCACGAACAGGTATCTCCAGCTCGCCAAAACCCGTCAAGACCAGGGCAACCGCAAGGCCACAGGCCCAGAAGGTGCGTTTAAGGGAAGGAATAGGCTGCGCCAGGCGCACGGGAAATCCTCGCAATTTAGCCATGGAATGAATCACATTTACCCTTATGCAAGCGGGGGCTCACAGGGTCAAGGAGTGGGGTGACCGGAACCGCAAGACTTTGCGACGGCATGCGGGCTCTGCTAGACAAGGGGTCTCGTTATAATAAGAAAGGCGTCTTCTGTTCATGGCTACAACGCCCGAAAAGCCTCTTGTCATTGTCACCCGCAAATTGCCGGATGCCATCGAAACGCGTTTGGGCGAACTCTTTGAGACCCGGCTCAACGAGAGCGATGAGCCTATGAGCCAATCGGCACTGGCGAACGCCATGCGCGAGGCTGACGTGCTGGTGCCGACCGTCACCGACCGTATTGACGGGCGGCTTATGGCGCAGGCGGGCGATAAGCTTCGCCTGATTGCCCAGTTTGGAACCGGCGTCGACAATATTGATGTGGAAAGCGCAATCGCCAGAGGCATCACCGTCACCAACACACCCAGCGTTTTGACAGAAGACACGGCGGATATGACCATGGCGCTGATCCTCTCTGTGCCGCGGCGTCTGGTGGAAGGGGTCGACTATCTTCAGGCACGCGCGGCCACCTGGACCGGCTGGTCACCGACCTGGATGTTGGGTCGGCGTATTGGCGGCAAGAAGCTCGGCATTCTGGGCATGGGGCGCATAGGCCAGGCGGTAGCGCGACGTGCCAAGGCATTTGGCTTGGATATTCACTATCACAATCGCCATCAACTGAGTGCGGGCGTGGAAGAAGAGCTTCGCGCGACTTACTGGGAGAGCCTTGATGCCATGTTGGCTGAGGTTGATATCCTCTCGGTCAACTGCCCGCATACGCCCGCGACCTATCATCTGCTCAATACGAAGCGTCTGAAGCTCATGAAGCCCGAAGCCTATATCGTGAATACGGCACGTGGCGAAGTGATTGACGAAAACGCACTCCTGCACGCCTTGGAGAATGAAGAGCTCGCCGGCGCGGGGCTTGATGTGTTTGAGCAGGAACCAGCGGTGAACCAGTCGCTGGTCAATCACTCCAAGGTTGTGTTGCTGCCGCATATGGCGTCAGCGACATTTGAGGGACGGATGGAAATGGGTGAGAAGGTGCTGATCAATATCCGCACCTGGGTCGACGGGCACAAGCCACCAGACCGGGTGATCCCTGCGATACTTTAGAAGCCTTTAGTGAAAATAGTTGGTGTGAAGGTGGGAATTGAACGTATTCTTTGATCCAAAATGCATTGTGCTCGGACTATTGTCGCTACCAATTGGATACATGTTGGTGCAAGTTTCCTTGATATCACACCTAAGATCTAAAGCCCCAAGGGACATCGCGAAGTATCTAATGACTCGTGACATAGGAAACTTGCATGCGAAACTCCTCGACGCAGAGGGTGACCGTTTGAGGATAAGATGGCGGAAAAAGGGACCTGTCCTATTCGGGGTCTATGTTTATGCTGTGTGTGTCTATGCCAATTGGTATGCATAAACATCTGTATAGAGACTAATGCGGCCAAGTTTCAGCTCTAGTGCGCCGACAAGTCGGTGATCGTGGGACTATCGCCGGTCAGCGGATTGGCTGGATCGTGACGCAGGGTGATCGTACGCACGCGCGCATCAAGGGCGTCATAGATCAGCAGCTTGCCGACAAGGCCGGTGCCAGTCCCGGTCAGTTCCTTAATCACCTCAAGCGCCTGCATGGACCCCATAACGCCGGTAAGCGCGCCTAGAACACCTGCTTCCTCGCAGGTCGGCACCAAGCCATCCGCCGGCGCCGTGGGAACAAAATCGCGATAGGTGGGAAGCGGCACGCCGTCCGCATCGGTCTCATATCCCTTATAGGTGCTGATCTGCCCGTCAAATCGACCAACGGCTGCTGACACCAAGGGTACCCGCGCAAAGTAGCAGGCATCGTTTACCAGAAACCGTGTCTGGAAATTATCGCAGCCATCCGCGACCAGGTCATACTGACCAATGAGCGTCGCTGCATTGGTGGCATTAAGACGCGCTTCATGAGTGATGACCGAAACATCTGGATTAATGCGCGCAATGGCGTCCGCCGCACTTTCAACCTTGGCACGACCCACATCTTCCGTGCCATGAACGACCTGTCGCTGCAGGTTGGAGAGTGACACATGATCATCGTCGACAATACCGATCGTGCCAACGCCAGCAGCGGCGAGATAAAGCAGCAGAGGAGAGCCAAGGCCGCCAGCGCCGACAACAAGCACTTTTGATTGCATCAGCTTCTGCTGGCCCGGCCCGCCAATTTCCTTCAGCACAATGTGCCGCGCGTAACGCTCCAGCTGATCGTCATTGAGGGCCATGGGTTTCTCCGGTGAACAGGCTTGTCTCTATCGGCCACGAACGGCTGGAAATGTCAATCGCAGAGCCACTATGCAGAAGGTGCTGGCGCCAGGACAACCGCCTGTGTTGAGCGGCCAATGCGACCATGTACATCATGGATCTCTGACTCAGTCAGGCCACGGCCGTCGGAAAACCAGTCAGATCGTGTCTTAATACCGACCCACGGACCGACAGGGAGTCGTGAGAGGTGCATCGAGAGATCCGCGTTGGGCCAGCCGCCAGCATTGGGTCGCCCACCGGTCGCAACAACGGAAAAGAGTGTCGAGAAATCGGCAAAGCTAATGGTGGAGGCGAAGGGCGTTGCTTCTTCAAACAAAGGGCGTGTCGCGCGTATCCAGATGGTACCGTCATTGTCTTCGCGAATGTCGACTGCATTTAGAAACGACGCGGCCATCGGCTCACGGGGGAATTGCCACTTGGGCACATCTGCAGGATCAAGCAGAGGTGTGCCTGGAACACTTCCCTGGATCGCCTCTGAAATCCCGGTGATTTCAGATCCGTCGGGAACGCCCCTGAGGAAACACATGGACGCTTTGGCCTGGAGCTTGTCATTCGCCCAAAGCTCGTTTTCATAGACGGCGACGCGGCCGCCTTCGCGCACTGCTATGGGCCGCGTTTCAACAAGCGTCGCAGGAGCGGGGCGCAGAAGGTAAACAGCAGCCGAGATCGCAGGGCCATGCCCTGCTTTTCCAGCAAGTGTTTCAAGCTCGCCAGTCAGGAGACCAGAAACCGCTCCGCCATGCATGCCACCAAACGGCCCCATGCTTTGGGGCGCCGGTTGCCACTTGCCCGACTCAGGTGTGAAGACGGCGGTGCTTGAGGGAGCATTCATGGGGTCATTCCTTTTTACGCGAGCGAGTGTGTACATAGGACAGGGAAGAGACTGAAACCAGTCCAGCCGGCCACTTCAGTAGGGGCCAAAATGAGAAACGGGCAGTTCCATTGAACCGCCCGCGCCTATTCGTGCCGTCTAATAGCGGAGGGGAATCAACCTTCCATCAGCAATTCTTCAACCTGGCCCAGCCTGTCTTTGCCAAAAAAGCCTTCATCGCCAACAAAGAAGAAAGGGATTCCAAAGACGCCACGGTTTGCCGCTGCTTCCGTATTTTCAATGAGCTTTTGTTTGACGTCCTGTTCCTGCGTTCGGGCAAGGAGCCGTTCTGCATCAAGACCATTGGCCGCAAGCACTTTGGCGACCACGTCAGGATCATCCATTTTCTGCTCGTCTTCCCACATGGCGTTTGCGACCACGTCAATATATTTCATTTTATCACCGTCCATCTCAGCGGCGATCAGTCCACGCATGATCAGCAGTGTGATGACGGGGAAATGGGGGTTGAATTTGAACTTATCGAGCTTGTGCTTCTTGATGAAGCGCTGTGTCTCAAGCTGTTCATATTCGAGTTTTCCTTTCACGCCCCCAAACGCAATCATCGGTGGTTGATTGTTCGTTATCTTGTGAATGCCGCCGAGCAATGCCGGCATGTAGTTGAATGTGGCACCGGTGCGTGCTTCGATTTCCGGCACAAGCTTGTGGCTCAAATATCCGTTTGGACTTCCGAAATCGAAAATAAAGTCGACGGTCTTTCCCATCATTTTTCCCCTTAGTTGTCAGTTTCTCTGAAATAAAGTGTCGGGCGTTGACATGTTGCAGCAGCCTGACCGATCAAAACGTTTCCATCCAGGGGCGCAGGTCCAACTCATGGGTCCACACATCTCTGGGTTGGCAATGAAGATTCCAATAGGCGTCCGCAATATGGTCTGGCTTGAGAATGCCGTCTTGGTCTTTCAGTGCATAGCGTTCCGGAAAATTCTCGGCGATCCATTGCGTGTCGATGGCGCCATCAAGGATTGGATGGGCAACATGGATGCCCTTGGGGCCGAGCTCGCGAGCGAGACTTTGTGCCAGCGCACGAAGCGCATGTTTTGCGCCGGCAAAGGCAGAGAAACCCGACCCACCCCGGACACTGGCCGTGGCGCCCGTAAAGAGCATGGTGCCGCGCTCTCGGGGCAGCATTTTCTTGGCGACCTCGCGGCCCATCAGGAAGCCGGAGAAACAGGCCATTTCCCAAACCTTGAAATAGACCCGCGATGTTGTCTCTGTGATTGGAAAGTTCACATTGGCGCCGATATTGAAAACGGCAACGTCAATGGGCGCGATCTCAGACTCGATTTTTTCAACAAGATCGATCATCTGGTCTTCCTTGCGCGCATCCACGCCAAAAGCATGGGCCTTGCCCCCAGCGGCGGTGATTTCATCGACGAGAGGCGCCAACTGGTCACCATTCCGGCGGACGACACAGGCTTCAAACCCTTCTCTGGCGAAGCGTTTAGCAATCGCGCCGCCGGTGGCATCACCTGCTCCAATGACCAGAATTGCTTTCTTTTCAGCCATTTACCGTCTCCCAATCTCGTCAAATTAGATAAGTTCCTTTTTAGAACTTGAATGGTAAAGTGGGTTCCAATTGGGAACTTGTCAAGCTAGTTTCTGACTTAAGAGAGAAAAGGACGAAACACATGCGCTGGCGCGACCTGAAAGATGAACCCTGTTCCGTCGCTCGGACCTTATCCGTGATCGGCGACCGCTGGACCCTGATGATCCTTCGCGATTGTTTTGTGGGCCTTCGCCGATTTGAACATTTTGAGGCAAGCCTCGGCATCACCCGCCACGTATTGGCGGATCGGTTGAAAAAGCTTGTTGATGAAGGTGTCCTGAAAAAGGTGCCCTATGGCGAGGCGCCGGTGCGCGAGGAGTACCGCCTCACCGAGCGGGGCTTTGAGCTCTACCCGGTTGTGCTATCGATTGTGCAGTGGGGCGACAAACACATGGCAGATGAGCGGGGTGCGCCCATCGTCCGCCGTCATGAGAAATGCGGAAACATCGTTCAGGGAAAGATGGTCTGTTCAGACTGTGGCGAAGAGCTGGACGCCAGAGAGTTGACCGTCGAAATAGGTCCTGGGTTCATTAACGCAAAAGAAAACCAGGCCGGTTAACACCAGACCTGGTTTCCAAATCAGATTCTTTGAAAAGACTTAAAGCCCGTCAAAGAGCGCTGTTGAAAGATAGCGTTCTGCGAATGACGGAATAATCACGACAATAGTTTTGCCTTCCATATCGACGCGACTGCCAATTTCGAGTGCCGCGGCAATGGCGGCACCTGACGAGATGCCGACGGGCACCCCTTCTTCCTTCGCCACACGGCGCGCCATCTCAAAGGCAGTTTCATTGCCGATGGTAACCACATCATCAATGAGCGAGCTGTCGAGATTGCCTGGGACAAATCCTGCACCAATCCCCTGAATTTTATGAGCGCCTGGTGCGCCACCAGAAAGAACAGGGCTGTCCTCTGGCTCAACCGCGATCATCTTGAATGATGGTTTCTTCTCTTTAAGCGTCGCCCCAACACCGGTAAAGGTACCGCCGGTCCCCACGCCGGAGATGACGACGTCAACGGCGCCGTCTGTATCATTCCAGATTTCTTCAGCCGTGGTGCGCTGATGAATGGCCGGGTTTGCCGGGTTGTCAAACTGCTGCGGCATGACCGAATTGGGATATTCATTGAGCAGCTCTTCAGCGCGGGCAAGCGCTCCCTTCATGCCTTTGTCAGCTGGTGTCAGCTCAAGCTCAGCGCCGAGGAGGGCCAGCATTTTCCGACGTTCAATCGACATGCTTTCTGGCATGCAGAGGATCAGGCGATAGCCTTTGGCCGCGCAAACAAAAGCAAGTGCGATACCCGTATTCCCTGATGTCGGCTCAACAATAATTGTCTCAGGTGTAAGGAGGCCGCGGCTTTCTAAGTCTTCAATCATCGCAACACCAATGCGGTCTTTGACGCTGGACAATGGATTGAAGAATTCAAGCTTCAGAAGAATGTCTGCTTTGACGTTTCGTTCTTTGGCGAGTTTGTTCAGCCGCACCAAAGGTGTGTTGCCGATAGTATCTGTGATGTCGTTATAGATACGGCCGCGTCCCGGCTTATTGTCTGCCTGGCTCATAGTCTTACTCCCTGTGTGAGAAGATCACTCATCTTCCGTGAGTTGTTCTAAATCGTAAAGTCTGCATCGCTTTTGATTTCGCCGTCGGCGCCTACCTCGGCAGCATTTCGGCAAAGATCCTCAATGGTCACGGCATCAAGTTTTTCCATCATGTCTGATTGAATTGTATCCCATATGGGGCCAATGACCTTTTCGCTCAAGACAGAAGGTGTATCACGCGGTTCATCCGCCAGTTCCATGGCACCCACAATCCGCACAATGTCACCCATGGAGATCCGCCGCCGTTCCCGCGCAAGCCGGTATCCACCCTTGGGGCCTCGCACACCTTTGAGAATATTGGCATGCACTAGCTGCTGCATGACCTGTTCCAGGTATCGCTGCGGGATGCCTTGGCGCCGGGTAATGTCTTTCGATTGAACCGGGTCGGGCCGCGCATTCACGGCAACATCCAGAACCGCTTCAAGAGCCAAGAGTGTTTTTTTCGATAGTCGCACTGTTTGCTGCCCTTCCTTTTCCGGTGCTCAAGAGCCGCCGGTGCCCGTAGAACCAAATCCACCGGCACCCCGGTCGGTCTCTGGCAGGCTGTCATGTTCCTCAAAAATGCCGCGTGTCACAGGCGCGATGATCATTTGCGCAATGCGCATGCCTCTCGTGATCACCAGCGGGTCGGCCCCATGATTGATCAAGATGACCTTCACCTCTCCGCGATAATCGCAATCGATCGTGCCCGGCGAATTGAGCGCGGTCACACCATTCTTCGCAGCCAAACCCGAACGCGGGCGGATCTGTGCTTCATAACCGTGGGGCAGAGCCATAGCGAGACCGGTCGGAACCATATCGCGCGCGCCGGGCGCCAGCACCAGCTCTTCACCCTCGGGGATTGCGGCCTGCAGATCGAGACCCGCCGCACCGTCTGTCTCATATTGCGGGAGAGGCAGGTCGCGCCCGTGGGGCAAACGCTGAACGGGTACGGAAACTTCCGAAAAACTCATGGTCATTCCTTAAAAGTGATCTGCAACGCGGAGCGCCAGGCGCTGCGCAACATCCGCCTTCGACATTGAAGGCCAGTCTTCGTGGGCATTGGCAGTGATGAGATGAACGCTGTTCATGTCACCGCCCATAATGCCGGTGCCGGGAGACACGTCATTGGCGACAATCCAGTCACACCCTTTGCGGGCCCGTTTGGCTTGTGCGTAGTCGACAACATTTTCTGTCTCTGCTGCAAAGCCGATCACCAGACCAGGGCGCAGGCTTGCATGTTGGGACAGGGTTTTCAGAATGTCGGGGTTTTCAACCAGGGCGAGCGCGGGCGGTGTGCCGCTGCCATCCTTCTTCATTTTCTGGTTGGCACTTTGATCAACACGCCAATCTGCGACAGCGGCAGTACAGACCGCAATGTCTGCTGGCAGTGCTGCTTCGCAAGCGGCTAGCATTTCGCGAGCAGTCTCCACATGTTTCACGTGAACACCAACAGGATCAGCTTGGACCGTCGGACCGGCAACAAGCGTGGTATCCGCGCCAAGGCGCGCAAGAGCGGCAGCGATCGCGTGACCTTGTTTGCCAGAGGACCGGTTTGCAATGTAGCGCACGGGATCAATCGGCTCATGGGTAGGCCCGGATGTGACAAGTGCAGCCTTTCCTGAAAGCGGACGGCCAGCAGGGTTTGCAAGCTGCTCTTCAACGGCCTGTACAATTTCCATCGGTTCTGCCATGCGGCCCGGGCCAAATTCGCCGCATGCCATGTCCCCGTCATTGGGACCGACAAAGCGAATGCCATCACCCTGGAGCGTCGAAATATTGCGCTGGGTGGCCGCATGCTCCCACATACGTACATTCATGGCAGGCGCGACGAGCACGGGCTTGTCTGTTGCAAGGAGCGCTGTCGTGGCGAGGTCGCTTGCAAGACCGCTGGCCATCTTGGCCATAAGGTCAGCTGTGGCAGGCACAACGACAAGCAGGTCTGCATCCCGCGAGAGTTGAATATGGCCCATCTCACTTTCCTGAGTGAGATCGAAAAGAGATTGGTAGACCACATCTTCCGTAAGGCTTGAGACGGAGAGAGGCGTCACGAACTCACCTGCGGCCTGGGTCATGATCGCGCGGACACTGGCGCCACGTTCACGCAACCGCCGGATAAGCTCCAGACTCTTATAAGCTGCAATACCGCCGCCAATGATCAGCAAGATACGGCGACCATTCAGGCTCAGGCCAGATGAGGACATATGTGAAACTCCTGGAAAGCACGGGGTTAGCTGGACATCAGCTGACCAATGCAATCTGTTGGTGGAGAATATAGGGTTTCACGGTGACTTTGTGTAGATCAATTTCCCGTTAGATGGAAAGACAGCCTGATTTGCTCAGCTCACGGTAAATGAGACCAGTTTCTCCCGCGAAACCGGGCTTGGAGACACGCAATAAGGGTGAAAGGTACCGAAAAAGAGGTCCGGATCGATCACGGCCTCTGGCGCCTTAACGCCGGTGCCCGCGATTTTCCCTTCGATATAGAGTTTCAACGCCACAGCAAGAGGCACGCTGGTGATGCCCGCCATGCCGTCTTTCGGAAGAGAGGTGATGGCCGCGGCGGCAATAGCCGGGCGCCCGTCGAGGCGGCCCTCTGCCAGCGCAAAGAGGGAGGGCAATTTTGGACCGGAAAGTCTGGACGCGATCCAGGCGATAAAGGATTGAAAGGCAGACCCGCCCCCGTCGGAGAAAGAACCAGAAATTTCTGCAGCCGCCTCATCGATTGTGATGCGGCCCGCATCAATGCGACGGGCAAGATCTTTCAATCCCATCGCATCCAGCCGGTTGAGCACCATGGCGTTCGACGCTTTGGTGACATGATTAAAGGTCAGGGGGAGTGTGACTGGTTCCGGATGGCCCACCGTCCATAATGTTCGTTGCCCGATGCCAGGATAGGTCACCTTCAAAGGCTGCAAGGGTTTGACCGAGGTGAGCTTGCCGTCGACCCAGCTCGTGACATTGCCGGAACATTGTTCCATCCAATGGACGAAGGCGGCATTCCCGCCCTCTTCATTGAGATCAAGATCGCCCATCGGTCCATCCGGATCATCGTCAAGGCTCCAGCCGGTGATCAAGTGATCAATCTCGTCCAGCGCTGTGCATGTTTTGGCTGCAAGCAGATTTGAAATCCCAGGGCTCGCTCCTATGCCGACAATGGCGAGCACATTGTTGGTTTTTGCTTTGTCGTTCAATGCGAGCATTTCAAGCGTTGGCTCAGGGTCGTCACAAATGTCGAAATAGGGGGTCCCTGTCTCTATAGCGGCCGTGAGAATGGGGACGCCGAAACGAAAGAAAGGCCCGACACAATTGAGCACCGCCTCCGCCTCACTAAGAGCTCTGTGAAGTGCTGTTGGGTCTGTTACATCAAGTTTTAGCGCACGTGCTTTGGAACCGCATTTTTTGGCGATGCGATCTGCGCATTCAAAATCCAGGTCAGCGAGTGTAAGCCCGGAAATCTCATCATATTGAGCCACGGTTTCGGCAGCCTTCGCTCCCATCCCGCCTGCGCCGAGAACCAGAACCTTCATGTCGTCTCCATAGCCGATGGCAGAATAGGGGCAGAATAGGGAATGTGACCTTAGGCGAAGACTTAGATATTGTCTTGTAAGGCAGCACTGGTTGATCGGGATAGATCTAAAGGATCTGTGTTACCGCCAAAGCGACAAGGGCTAGTGCTGCAACCCACATGGCCGCGCGGCTACCACGTTCCTCGGTCCGCTGTGCCTTGCCGATGGCATCAGCAGTGCTGGGATGAAGTTTGATGCCGGCACCATCAATGCTCTCGCTCACCAACCGGCTGGTCTTGTCGACCCGATCAATAAAGTCAGGCAGATGAGTGACAACACGGCCGAGCGCAGCGGCACTGTCCGTGGCATCCTGGATCATGCCTTCTGGTCCCAGGCGTTCTGCCATCCAAGAAGCGAGGATCGGTTCGGCGCTGTCCCAGATATTATGTTCGGGATCGAAATGACGCGCGACGCCTTCAACCACGACCATGGTTTTTTGCAGCAGGATCAGCTCAGGCCGCGTTTCCATATCAAACTGATCGGTGACCAGGAAGAGCTGCGCCAACAAACGGCCCATGGAGACGTCTTTGGCATCTTTCCCGAAGATGGGCTCTCCAATTGAGCGAAGCGCTTGAGCAAATGTATCGACATTCTTGTCTTCCGGAACATATCCGGCTTCGAAATGAATTTCCGCAACCCGGCGATAGTCCCGCCTGACAAAACCGAAGAGAATTTCTGCAAGGAACCGTCGCGACCGTTGATCAAGGCGTCCCATAATCCCAAAATCAACTGCAACCAGCGATCCATCCTTGTCGACGAAGAGGTTCCCCTGATGCATGTCCGCATGAAAAAAACCGTCTCTAAGCGCGTGGGTCAGGAAGGTCTGGATCACCCGCGTGCCTAGCTCCGCCATATTATGCCCGGCAGCTGCAACCGCTTCCGCGTCGCTCGCCGGGATGCCATCGATCCATTCCATGGTCATGACGCGCCGCGCCGTGCGTTCCCAGTCGATTTCGGGAACTCTGAAATTTTTGTCGCCCGCTATGTTCTGCGCCATTTCAGACATGGCGGCGGCCTCAAGGCGCAAGTCCATCTCAAGGGCCACACTGTCTGCCAGAGTTTGCACAACTTCGACAGGACGAAGCCGGCGGGCGGATGGTTGAACCCGTTCAATCAGGCGCGCAACCCAGAAAAAGCTCTCAAGGTCAGCAGCAAATCGTTTTTCAACATCAGGACGCAGCACTTTGACGGCAACATTGCGATAGGCAAGACCATCAGGTCGGTCCCCGTCGGAACGTTCCGTGTCTGCAATGGTTGCTTTGTGTACCTGAGCGATGGATGCCGCGGCGACTGGATCCCCAAGATCGACAAAAAGATCGCTGACCTTTTGGCCGAGATCGCTCTCAATCGTGTTGATGGCGATGGACTGATCGAACGGTGGCAGCTTGTCGCGAAGAAGCGCCAGGTCGCCGGCAAGGTCGGCGCCGATAATGTCGGCACGTGTCGCCAAAAACTGACCGAGCTTGATGTAGGAGGGTCCCAAGACCTGCAAGGCGGTGGACAGCCGTTCTGCCTCATCGTCGCTTGCATCGGGTTTGGGTTCCCAGGGCAGACGGATGGAGGCAAGGGACCTGCCAACTTTTACTACCGCTGGAACATCGTCTTCAAACTCCGGCGGAAACAAAGCGTCATAGCGGGCCATGACGCGGCCCGCGCGCACAAGTCGGATCATGTTGCGAAGGGCGCCCATGAGGTTAAATCCGCCAGCCCCAATGAAGGGCGACAATGCCGCCGCTCAAGCTTTGATACTGAACATTCTCAAAACCAGCATCTTCAATCATCGCCTTAAAGACATCCGGTTTCGGAAACTGACGCGTGCTTTCAATGAGATATTGATAGGGGCCTGCGTCACCGGTCACCGCTTTGCCGATAGGCGGGATCGCATTGAAGGAGAGGAAATCATAAACCTGCTGCAGTTCGGGTGTGACCATGTGAGACATTTCCAGAACCACAAACCGCCCACCGGGTTTCAAAACCCGATAGGCGTCGCGCAGAGCGTTCTGCATGCGGGTGACATTGCGAATGCCAAGTGCAATGGAATAAGCATCAAAGTGCCGGTCAGGAAATGGGAGTGTCTCTGCGTCGCCGCAGATAAATTCCGTGCGCTCCGTATAGCCCTGCTCTTCGGCGCGGGTCCGTCCCACGTCCAGCATGTGATCATTAATGTCACAAACCGTGACCTGGGCGTTTGCTCCCGCGCGATCGAGCGCGCGAAAAGCAATATCGCCTGTACCGCCTGCAACGTCAATCAGGTGCCAGGGACGATCATTCCGAGGAGGTCCCAGCTTGTCGACCATGGCCTGTTTCCAGGCACGATGAAGACCTACCGTCATCAAGTCGTTCATCAGGTCATAGCGATCGGCGACCTTTTCGAAGACGGAATAAACCAGACGTGTTTTTTCCTCTTCGGAAACAGGCTTGAATCCGAAATGCTTGGCTCTGCTGTCATCAGCATATTTGTCTGGGTCGGCGGACGTCATAAAAGCGGTACCTCTTGGCGGCGGACCATAGCGGAAGCGGCAGAACCGCGCTACTTTGCGCCGTTCTTTCTTAATGTGCCCTTTCGACGCGTCCTATGACACCGCGAAACGGCGCTATTCCTGACCCGAGCGAGCCTTAACGTCCATGCCGGAACTCCCAGAAGTCGAAACCGTCCGAAGAGGACTTGAGCCTTCGATGGAGGGACAGGTAATCGACAGCCTTGAAGTCCGCCGTCCAAACCTGCGGTTTCCCTTCCCCAAAGGCTTTTCGCGCAAAGTTTCCGGCCAAAAGGTGACGGGCCTAAGCCGCCGGGCGAAATATCTGCTTATTCATTTGGATAGCGGCCAGGTCCTTCTATCTCACCTCGGCATGTCCGGGCGTTTCACCATCTGCCCGCCAAACGGGATGAAACCGGGGGGTGTGGAGAATGTGCCGGGTGTCTTCGCTCATGAGGGCACCAAAGCGGCACCGGATGGCACCGGCAAGCATGATCATGTGGTGTTCCACATGGAAACCGGTACACGCATCGTCTATTCAGACCATCGCCGTTTTGGATATATGGACCTGATCGCAGAGGCGGCGCTGAGTGGGTCGAAGCACTTGGCGAGCCTAGGGCCTGAGCCGAATGGCAACGCATTCTCGGCCACCAGTCTTGCCGACGCATTGCGGGGAAAGAAGACACCTATCAAGTCCGCACTGCTCGATCAGCGCGTTGTGGCAGGTTTAGGCAACATCTATGTATGCGAGGCGCTTTACCGTGCGCGCATTTCGCCCAAACGAACCGCCGCCACCATTGCCGGCAAAGGGCCAAAGCCAGCGCTGCGGGCAGAGCGGCTGGCTCCAATTATCCGCGACGTCATCAATGAAGCCATTGAGGCTGGAGGCTCCACACTGCGCGATTATGCGCAGGCGGATGGCGAACTCGGGTATTTCCAGCACCGTTTTCAGATCTATGGGCGGGAAGGGGAGGCTTGTCTCACAAAGGGCTGCACCGCTAGTGTGGCGCGCATTGTTCAGAGCGGCAGGTCGAGCTTCTATTGTCCGTCCTGTCAGCGCTAGAGCATTTCCAGCTGAAGTCGCAGACTTCAGCGTCCGGAAATGCGAAATACTAAGAACCAGAGCACTTCCTATTATTCAAAGAAAATGAGAAGTGTCCCGACAAAGACCACAATGAAAAAGGCGAGCCACCATGGCCTATGAGACGATCAAGACAGAAACCCGCGGCAAAATCGGTCTCATTACATTGGATCGCCCCGAGGCCCTGAACGCTCTCAATAATCAGCTGGTTGAGGAGCTGGTGGAAGCAGTTGCTGCCTATGACGCCGACGAGGCGATTGGCTGCATAGTCATTACCGGGTCAGAAAAGGCGTTCGCAGCCGGCGCAGACATTAAAGAGATGCAGCCCAAATCCTATATGGATGTCTATAAAGAGGACCTCTTTGCAAAAGCCGGTCAGATCGCAGACTGCCGCACACCGACCATTGCGGCGGTTTCCGGCTATGCGCTCGGTGGTGGGTGTGAGCTTGCGATGATGTGCGACTTCATTCTTGCCGGAGACAATGCCCGCTTCGGCCAGCCGGAAATCAACTTGGGTGTTATTCCGGGGATTGGCGGCACCCAGCGCCTCACCCGTTTTGTCGGCAAGTCGAAAGCCATGGAGATGTGTCTCACCGGTCGCATGATGGAGGCCGATGAAGCCGAGCGCGCAGGTCTCGTGAGCCGCGTAGTGCCCAAAGAGTCTCTTTTGGAAGAGGCGCTGAAAGCGGCGGAAACAATTGCGTCCAAGTCATTGCCGGTGGCAATGATGGCAAAAGAGGCGGTGAACCGCGCTTACGAAGTGACGTTGAACGAAGGCATTCAGTTTGAGCGGCGTGTGTTCCACTCACTCTTTGCGACAGAAGATCAATCTGAAGGCATGGCGGCGTTCGTCGACAAGCGCACGCCCCAATTTAAAAACCGATAGAGGTCAAAAACCGGTACACACCTTTTAAGTGGCAAAAAACCGGCGGATTTTGGCGGCAAATGGGCTGTTGACGGACCTTTGAGGCCCTTGTATAACGCCCGCTCTCTTGCGACCTGGCATCTTATTGAGCTGCCGGGCCGCGTGACATGAATTCACCGCCAGAACCTAGCTCTGATCTACTGACAGATAGAGCGTTTGCGAGAAACGGACACGACCGATGGCCAATACCAAATCGGCAAAAAAAGCGATCCGCCAGATTGAGCGCCGCACCGCTGTAAACAAGAACCGCCGCACACAGATGCGTTCGCAGGTTCGTAAAGTCGAAGAAGCCATTGCGGCGGGCGACCAGTCAGCAGCAAACAGCGCTCTCAAGGCAGCTCAGCCAGAAATTATGCGCTGCGCGCAAAAAGGGATCCTGCACAAAAACACAGCGTCCCGGAAAGTGTCTCGTCTGGCACAGCGCGTCAAAGCAATCGGAGCTTGAGGGATCTCCCCCAAGTATCTGTTAAATAAAGGATAGAGCGCTCAGCGCGCTCCGAAACGACCCCGACACCGTCTACGGTTTCGGGGTTTTGTTTTGCACAAACGCGTGTGTGAAGACGACGAACACAACGTGACGACGTGTCTAGTAGGTTCGCGCAGTTGAATCGCTACATTTTGTGATCAACATAAATCGGCTTGTACAAGCCGATTTAGCGTAACTAATTTTCTGTCTTCTAAGTGACACTGCGTGTGCGTTTTGCAACAGCTTGTTCTTTAAACGTCGCACATGTCGAATCTTTCAAACTTTTTTTGACGGATTCGTCCACAGGCTACTTGCCACTCCCGCCGTCTCCCAGTATGGTTATCAGCCTCGGTAGACGGCAATGATTACTTGGTTTGTAAGTAGTGATTACCTTTTTATAAGTATTCATTTTCCAAAAATCGAGACGTCCAAAGTATTTACTTTAGAGGCGACAGTCCGACCCAAGATCGGACTCAGTCGAAGAGCGCCGTTGTGCTGTAGCGGTGACAGGTTTGGTCGGCCTGGACTTAAGGGGAGAGATGCGGAGCACATGGGCGTCAACGGAACATCATCACAACCTGCACTGATTCAAGGAGAACGTCCTTCGGACTATGCGGGTGATGTCACTGTCGACGAAGCCTGGCGTGTTCTCCTTGAAGACAAAGGCTCTGTTCTGATTGATGTGCGCACCAACGCGGAATGGTCATTCGTCGGCGTGCCCGACACGTCGGCCTTGGGGAAGGAACTGTTCTGCGTTGAGTGGCAGAGCTTTCCCACGATGAATGTGAACGAAGAATTTGCGGCCACGGTTGCACAAGCGGTGAAGGAAGTGGGTGCGTCAGAGGAAACCAATTTGTTTTTTCTTTGTCGCTCAGGCGTGCGGTCACGATCAGCTGCGGTTGCAATGACCGCTGCCGGGTTTAAGGCAGCCCATAATGTAGCTGGTGGATTTGAAGGTGATTTAGACGAAGAGCGTCACCGAGGGCGCTCAAACGGATGGAAAGCGGCAGGTTTGCCGTGGCGGCAGAACTAACAATTGATCGATGAGGCGAGAGCTTAATCGGTGACGACAAAAAGAGAGGCGGAATGCCGCAGCGCGGATAGGGGCGCACTGCAGTAGGAAGCCAAGTGGGGCAGGCAGAAAGAATGTCGAACAGCGAAAACGCGGCACGAGGGATCAATGGGGGCGATCAAAGACAATATGGCTTGCAAGTGGGATCGAGCGACCTCTCAAAAGACCAGCATCCTCAAGAGGATGCACTAATGGCCGGAGAAGATCTCTCAAGCCAGTGGGCACGTGTGAAGGCGCGCATGTCAGTTGAGCTGGGAGAGGCTACCTACAATAGTTGGGTTAAACCCTTGGAGCTGATTGGCATTGGTGACGGTCAGGTAATGGTTGCCGCACCAACGAGGTTCATCAGGTCCTGGGTGGTTGCGCATCAATCAGACCGCCTGCTTCTTCTTTGGCAGGATGAAGATCCGAGCGTTGAACGTGTCGAAGTGCTCGTGAGTGCTGATACACGCGCGACAGGCATGGAAGCGCCGCTGCCGGGTGATGAGACCGCCAGCATCTTAAGTCAGAAACCGAAGGCGCCCGCTGCGACCACACCGTCCACGCCGACCCAACGCACCACCTATGATGATGCGACGCCAGACGCCATGGGCGCGCCGCTTGATGAACGCTTCACCTTTGAGAATTTCGTCGTCGGCAAATCAAACGAACTTGCCCATGCCGCGGCACGGCGTGTGGCAGAAGCAACAGATGTTACCTTCAATCCACTCTTCCTTTATGGCGGTGTGGGCCTTGGCAAAACCCATCTGATGCACGCGATTGCCTGGGAGATCCGCCGCAGGCATCCAGATCGGAAGGTGCTCTACCTTTCCGCTGAAAAGTTTATGTATCAGTTTGTGCGTGCGCTTCGCTTCAAAGACACAATGGCGTTCAAGCAGCAGTTCCGCACGGTCGACGTGTTGATGATTGATGATGTGCAATTCATCTCCGGCAAGGATTCCACTCAGGAAGAATTCTTCCACACGTTCAATGCACTGATTGACCACAATCATCAGGTCATCATATCGGCGGACCGGTCACCATCTGATCTCGAAGGCATTGAAGAGCGCATCAAATCACGTTTGGGCTGGGGCCTCGTCGCCGACATTCACGCGACAGACTACGAATTGCGTCTGGGCATCTTGCAGGCCAAGGCTGATTCGCTGGCTCTGCGCGCTGGCGCTGTTGAGCTGCCGCCGGGCGTGCTCGAGCTTTTGGCGCAGCGGATCACGAACAATATTCGCGAGCTAGAAGGGGCGCTGACCCGGGTTGTGGCTTATGCCTCTCTAGTTGGGCGACCCATCTCCGTTGAGATGGCACAAGAAGTCCTCCGTGACCTGCTGCGCTCAAATGAGCCGAAAATCACCATCGAGGAGATTCAGAGACGCGTGGCGCAATATTACAATATTCGCCTCGCTGACATGCTCTCGCCCCGTCGGGCGCGAACCGTGGCTCGGCCGCGTCAGATCGCCATGTATCTCTCAAAGCAGCTGACAACGCGCTCCCTGCCAGAAATTGGCCGGAAGTTTGGCGGGCGTGACCACACGACTGTGATCCACGCGGTGCGTCGGATCGACGAGCTCTGCCGGGAAGACAGCGGCATGGAAGAGGATGTGGATCTTCTAAAGCGGATGCTGGAAGGAACGAGCCCCGATCTGGGGTAGCAGTCCTGTCTGGATCTTGTGAGGTCATGGAGGCCGAACGGAAGCCGCACACAATTTGAGGATAATCTGCCCTTAGAAAGGGCGGAAAACATTATCCCTCGGGCTCACCTCTGGTATAGTTAGCGTCTCTTATCGGGCGATTTGTCCCTCCAATCTTGGGGCAGCGGGCCGATTGCGAGGCTGCAGGGACGCGAGATGTGCGCCCTGCCGGGTCCCGCCATCGTAAAGACCCATCGTCCAGCAAATAAGTGAGCCTGCTGGAGGAGCAGAATGCAGACCTTGTTGACTGCGTGATGCGCTCCAATCTGGTTGTGAGGCCGAAAAAAGAAAGAAGAGTTTGGGGACCTATGAAGATCACAATTGAACGCGGTGCGCTCTTAAAGTCGCTCAATCATGTGCAAAGTGTCGTCGAACGCCGCAACACAATCCCGATCCTATCGAATGTGCTGATGCGCGCAGGTCAGGGCCAGTTGAGCCTCACCGCGACGGACCTGGATATTGAAGTTGTCGAAGCAACCACAGCTGACATTGGTCAGGAAGGTGGCACCACGGCGTCCGCTCATACGCTCTATGACATCGTCCGCAAACTACCCGACGGCGCCCAGGTTGAAATCACAGACGGCGAAGATGGGAAGCTCACTCTTCAGGCGGGGCGTTCACGCTTTGCGCTCCAGGCATTGCCGCAGGAAGATTTCCCGGCCATGTCAGCAGGCGATTTACCGCATCGTTTTGAAATGCCGGCGGAAGCCTTGGGGCGTTTGATCGACAAGACACGCTTTGCCATCTCCACAGAAGAGACACGCTATTATCTAAACGGCATCTACCTGCACATGGTGGAAGATGGGGCGCCCATGCTCCGCGCCGTGGCGACAGACGGTCACCGTCTGGCGCAGGCAGACTTTCCCTTGCCAGACGGCGCCGCAGGCATGCCGGGTGTCATCGTTCCCCGCAAGACCGTCCTCGAGCTTCAAAAGCTGGTGGAAGAGGAAGAAGGCATTGTTCGCATCGGCGTATCGGACACGAAAATCCGCTTCGAATTTGGCGGCGTGGTCCTGACGTCAAAGCTGATCGATGGCACCTTCCCTGACTACACGCGGGTCATTCCGGAAGGCAATGACAAGGACATGGAAGTAGACGGCAAAAAATTTGCCGAGGCTGTTGACCGTGTCTCAACCATTTCGACCGAGCGCTCTCGCGCGGTGAAGCTCAATATGGAAGAAGGGCGGCTCATTCTGACCGTCACCAATCCAGACAGCGGCAGCGCCACGGAAGAGCTGGGAGTTGCCTATAGCTCTGATGCCCTGGAGATCGGCTTCAACGCCCGCTACCTGCTCGACATTGCCGGTCAGCTCGATGGGGACAAAGCAATCTTCTCTTTGGCCGATAGCGGCTCTCCAACAGTTATTCGTGATGTCGACGATGAATCAGCGCTCTACGTGCTGATGCCGATGCGTGTCTAGCTGCCTTTGACCGGCACGCCATCAGAGGATCAGGGTATGTCGGGTCTGCCAGGCGGGGGCGAGCTTAGCCCTGCGCCTGCGGTTTTTCTGTCGCGTCTGGTTGTCACACACTTTCGCTCCTACGAACGCGCAGCTCTCGCCTTAGATGGACGCCCGGTCGTTCTGACGGGCCCCAATGGGGCCGGCAAGACCAATCTCTTAGAAGCAATCTCGCTCCTTTCTCCAGGCCGTGGTTTGCGCGGGGCGCCATTTACCGAGCTCGGCTTTAGAGCGTCCGGTGAAACAGACGCGCGCCATGGGTGGGCCGTGGCAGCAACGCTTACCCGCGATGGCGATGAAACCGTTGTCGGGACCGGTCAGGAACCGAGTATTGGCGATGCCCCGAGATCCAGAATGGTGCGCATTGACGGAGAAACCCAATCAAGTGCGGGCGTTCTGGGAGACTATCTCCGTGTGCTCTGGCTGACGCCGGCCCAGGATCGTCTCTTTATGGATGGCGCCACAGGCCGGCGTCGCTTTCTGGACCGGCTGGTGATGGGCTTTGATCCAAGTCACGGCACCCGCGCGAATGCATTTGAGAAAGCGCTGAGAGAACGCAATCGGTTGCTGAGCGAAGATGTGCGCGATGCCATGTGGTACGCCGCCATCGAAGAGCAGATGGCAGAATATGGTGTCGCTATGGCTGCTGCCCGTGTGGAGACCATTGCGCGGCTCAAAGGCGCGATCGAGGCGACAGCTGAAAGTGCGTTTCCAAAAGCCGTTCTGGCTCTCGAGGGAGAGCTCGAAAGCGCCGTCGCAAACGGGACCCCCGCAACCGATGCAGAAGACAGCTATCGCGCTGTTCTTGAAGAAATGCGGCCAAGGGACCGTGGCGCAGGGCGCACCCTTGATGGTCCTCATCGCAGCGACCTTCTGGTCCGGCATGCGCCAAAGGACATGGAGGCCAAGGCCTGCTCCACGGGCGAACAAAAAGCGCTTTTGCTAGGTCTTATGCTGGCAAATACTCGGCTCTTGGCCCATACGACCGGTACGTCGCCCCTGCTTTTGTTGGACGAAGTGGCTGCCCATCTGGACAGTGATCGTCGAGCCGCTCTCTTTGATGAGCTCTGCGATATGGGTATTCAGGCCTGGATGACAGGCACCGATGCGAGCCTTTTTTCATCTCTTGGCGCCCGCGCTCAAGGGTTTGTGGTTCGAGAAAATCGGGCTGAGCTGACGCCTCTTTAAGGCCTTGAAAACGCTTAGCTATTTAAGCTCCAAAATGGCCCCAGAAATATAAGCGGTTGCGTTGTAACCTCTTGATTTTCAACCTATATTTGGGGCTGAAAAGAATCATCTTCAAAACGCAAAGAAGCCCCGATACATGTCTCATTCGATGAACGACGCCGATCCGACGGATCTCCTGAAGAACATGGCGAACCCGCTGCTGGAAAGTGGCCTTTTCAAATCCCGCACGATTCTCATTACCGGTGAAATTAATGACCGTGTCGCCCGTGCGACAAGTGAGCGTCTGTTGGCGATGGCTGGCGAGTCCGACGATCCCATCACTGTTGTTGTTTCGTCGCCCGGCGGCCACGTGGAATCCGGCGACATGATCCACGACATGATCAAATTCATTAAGCCAACCGTCCGTGTGCTTGGCACCGGTTGGGTGGCAAGCGCAGGCGCATTGATTTTCGTGTCGGCCGATAAGGAACATCGTTTCTGTCTGCCCAACACACGCTTCCTGCTGCATGAACCGCGTGGCGGCGTTGGCGGGTCAGCGTCTGAGATCGACATTCAGGCACGTGAAGTGTTGAAGATGCGCGAGCGGCTCAACCATATCTTTGCGAAGGCAACAGGTCAGTCCTTCGAAAAAATCGTCGAAGACACGAACCGCGACTTCTGGATGAGTGCAGAGGAAGCCGTTGAATACGGTGTCGTCAGCAAGATTGTTACATCGGTTGATGAGCTCAGCTAAGACCTGGCATTGGTGATGGGGCAGCGGACCAGCCTCCGCGCCTCAATCCTTTTTGCAAGAAACACGTCTCGCGAGAGCGAACCCCAAGGAGCAAAGCATGGCGGATGACGCCAACATGGGCGCCGATTATGGTGCCGATAGCATCAAGGTCCTTAAAGGCCTTGATGCGGTGCGCAAGCGGCCCGGCATGTATATCGGCGATACCGATGATGGCTCCGGTCTTCATCACATGGTCTATGAAGTTGTAGACAATGCGATTGATGAAGCACTTGCAGGCCATTGCGACACAGTCTCCGTGACGCTCAATCCTGACGGTTCCATCTCTGTCTCTGATAATGGACGCGGTATTCCGACCGACATTCATGCCGAAGAAGGCATCTCCGCTGCTGAGGTCATCATGACCCAGCTCCATGCTGGCGGTAAGTTCGACCAGAATTCTTACAAAGTTTCTGGCGGCCTGCACGGTGTGGGCGTATCGGTGGTGAATGCGTTGTCGGACTGGCTTGAGCTTCGGATCTGGCGCAACGGCAAAGAACACCTGGTGCGTTTCGAGAATGGTGTCTCCGTGGCGCCATTAGAAGTCGTGGGCGATGCGGGCAATAAGGGCGGCACGCAGGTGACGTTTCATGCGTCATCGGAAACTTTCACGACGACCGAATATGATTATGCGACGTTGGAACATCGACTGCGGGAACTGGCCTTCCTCAACTCCGGCGTGCGCATCACGCTGACCGACGCCCGCAATCCTGAGCCCAAAACCGTTGAGCTTCTTTATGAAGGCGGTTTGAAGGCGTTTGTTCAGTTCTTGGATAGGACAAAGACAGCACTCATAGAAGAGCCTATTACGCTCTCTGAGGAACGTGATGGTGTCACAGTTGAACTGGCTCTGTGGTGGAATGACAGCTATCACGAGAACGTTCTCTGTTTCACAAACAACATCCCGCAGCGCGATGGTGGTACGCACCTGGCAGGTTTCCGGGGCGCGCTCACTCGCGTGATTAACGGTTATGCGGCCTCGTCCGGGATCGCGAAAAAGGAAAAGGTCACGCTTACCGGGGACGATGCCCGTGAAGGCCTCACCTGCGTTCTGTCGGTAAAGGTTCCTGACCCGAAATTCTCAAGCCAGACAAAAGACAAGCTCGTCTCGTCGGAAGTGCGCCCGATTGTTGAAAGCAGTGTGAACGAGACGCTCACCACATGGTTTGAAGAGCATCCGGCGGCCGGTAAGGCGATTGTTGGTAAAGTGGTGGAAGCCGCCGCTGCGCGCGAGGCGGCGCGCAAGGCCCGCGAGCTCACCCGCCGCAAAGGGGCGTTGGACATATCAAGCCTGCCCGGCAAACTGGCGGACTGCCAGGAGCGGGATCCGGCAAAGTCTGAACTCTTCATCGTGGAGGGTGATAGCGCGGGCGGTTCTGCCAAGCAGGGCCGAGACCGTAAGTCTCAGGCAGTTTTGCCGCTTCGAGGGAAGATCTTGAATGTGGAGCGGGCCCGTTTTGACAAGATGCTGGGCTCTGATCAGATCGGGACCTTGATCACAGCGCTGGGCACGGGCATTGGCCGCGAAGATTTCGACATCGAAAAACTCCGCTACCATAAAATCATCATCATGACTGATGCGGACGTGGACGGCGCACACATCAGAACGCTGCTGCTGACGTTCTTCTATCGGCAGATGCCGGAGCTGATTGAACGCGGGCATCTCTATATTGCCCAGCCACCGCTTTACAAAGTGCGAAAGGGGCAGTCGGAGACCTATCTCAAAGACGAACCAAGTCTGCAGGACTACCTTGTTGCCACAGGTCTGGAAGACATGGTCTTCACAACCCATGACGGTGCGCAGCATGGTGGTGATGATCTGCGCGAGATTGTGGAGCAGGCTCGCAAAGCTGATGGAATCCTGAACGGTCTGCCAAGCAAATATCCAAAATTCGCTGTCGAACAGGCGGCGATTGCTGGCGCGTTGAACCCGGAACTTCTCTCCGAAGCAGAAGCTGCTCGGGGCGCCGCTGACTATATCGCCCGACGCCTTGATCTCTTGTCTGACGAGACGGAACGCGGCTGGACGGGCCGTCCAACGCAGGATGGGGGCTTACGGTTTGAGCGCGAAGTTCGCGGTGTGACCGAAGATGTCACCATTGATGGGCCTTTGATCGCCAGTTCCGACGCACGGCGTCTCGACAGCATGGCCACTCATCTGCAGGAAATTTACGTGAAGGCGGGTACGCTGACGCGGAAAGACGTGTCGCATGAAATCCGTTCGCCGAGCCAATTGCTGAAAGCGATCTTTGATGCGGGCACAAAGGGCTTGGCGCTAAGCCGCTATAAGGGGCTTGGCGAAATGAACCCCGAACAGCTTTGGGAGACGACCCTCGACAGTGAGGTGCGGTCGCTTCTGCAGGTACGCATTCGCGAGTTGGATGAGGCAGATGATCTGTTTGCCAAACTCATGGGCGATATTGTAGAGCCGCGCCGGGAGTTCATTCAGGACAATGCGCTCTCAGTGGTGAACCTGGACGTCTAAAAAATGAGACAGGCCAGCGACCGTTGTGAGCGCTGACCTGTATCTCTCTGTCTTACTGAAGCGATCGGTTGACCGCGTTTGTGACGGCCTTCAAAGAAGCCGTGACAGTGTTTGCATCAATGCAGGCGCCATGCCCGACGCCATTTGCACCGTCAACTTCCACATAAGCAGCAGCTTCTGCCCCAGAGCCGGTGGCAACAGCATGCTCGTGGAAGCCTTGAACCGAACCTGAGATCCCTGCATCTGCTTCAAGGCCTGCAAGATAGGCATCAATCGGCCCTGTGCCGGATCCCTTAATCACCTTTTTCTCACCATTCACGGTAACCTCCGCCTCGATCCGGCAGGTCGTGGACCCGGATGTCACTCTGCATCCATGAAAAGTCACAGGCCCAGGCGTGTTCACGTAAGTATCCTGAAACACCTGCCAGATGGTTGCCGCGTCAACTTCCTTGCCCGTCTCATCTCCAAGGGCTTGAATGACATTGGAGAAGTCCACTTGCATGGGTCGCGGGAGATCAAGCCCGTGACGGTCGGCCAGAATATGGGCCACACCGCCTTTGCCGGACTGGGAGTTGATCCGAACCACCGCTTCATAGGAGCGCCCCACATCTTTCGGGTCGATGGGCAGATAAGGCACTTCCCACATGTCATCGTTCCGCTGCTTGAGAGCGGAAAACCCCTTTTTGATGGCGTCCTGGTGCGAGCCGGAAAACGCTGTGTAGACCAGCTCGCCCACATAAGGGTGACGGGCAGGGATGGGCAGTTTGGTGCAGTCCTCAGCAACTTTTGCCACAGCATCAATGTCGGAGAAATCGAGTTCCGGGTCGACACCCTGGCTCATAATGTTGAGTGCAAGGGTCACCACGCAAACATTGCCCGTGCGTTCGCCATTGCCGAAGAGGGTGCCTTCCACCCGATCAGCCCCGGCCATCACGCCGAGCTCACTCGCTGCGACGCCGGTGCCCCGGTCATTGTGGGTGTGTAAGGACAGGATCACACTGTCTCGGTTTTTGAGAGTCCGGGCAAACCATTCAATCTGATCTGCGTAGATATTGGGCGTAGCCATTTCGACTGTGGCCGGCAGATTGACGATCATCTTCTTTTGTGGCGTTGGTTTCCAGATGTCCATCACCGCCTCACAAACCTCGACGGCAAAATCCATCTCGGTTCCCGTGAAACTTTCCGGCGAATATTGAAACACCCACTCAGTCTCAGGCGCTTGTTCGGCCAAAGAGCGAACCAGCTTAGCGCCCTCCGTAGCGATCTTCGTAATGCCTGCTTTATCCAGGCCGAACACGACCCGTCTTTGCAGCTCAGACGTGGAGTTGTAGAGGTGAACAATGGCGCGACGCGCTCCTTTCAGGGATCGAAAGGTTTCTTCGATCAGTTCGGGACGCGCCTGCGTCAAAACCTGGATGGTGACATCATCTGGAATGCGTCCCTCGTCGATGAGGGCACGAACAAAATCGAAGTCCGTTTGCGACGCTGCCGGAAAGCCCACTTCAATTTCTTTGAAGCCAATGTCGCAAAGCGTCTGAAACATGCGCTTCTTTTCTTCCACACTCATCGGATCAATAAGCGCCTGATTTCCGTCTCTGAGATCCACAGAACACCAGACCGGTGCTTGATCGATGGTGACATCAGGCCAGGTACGGTCCGGCAGCTTGATCGTTTGATAAGGTCGGTATCGCTGAAACGGCATCGGCGATGGTTTGTTGGTCGGGTTGGTCATAGAAGGTCTCCGGTTCGAATTCAGTTGTATATCGGGCGGTCAGGAAGCGGAGCTTCTAAGTCGGTCCATATGGCGCGCTCGCGCGAACAGGCAGCGGCTTGTCGTGGATATTCTGATCATTGTGTTGGGTTTTCTGAAATGACGAAGGGGAAGAACAGGGACCGCAAGCGGTCATCCACCGGCGCGCTTAAGCGGCCGGGGTGGTAAGTCGTAGAAGAGCTGTCCTGTTCGTCATCATGGGCGAAAATCTAGTGGTCCGATGCCGGATCGTCAAGTCCCTGAAAAACAAGTGAGAATCAGGGCTGTCGCTGAGCGCCATCTTGTGGCCGCACTTCTCCCCCAAAACGCCGCCCTCGCGGATGGTGTGAGATAGATCTTCTTCACCCCTCGTTAACCATCGCTTCATAGATTGTTAACGCACAAGAAGAACAGGACCCCGCTGGCCGGTATGATGAGCTTTGGGGGATCGACCGATGTCGAAATGGCAGGCAGATGAGTGAACGACGAAAGAGTGGACGCAAAACGGGTGCGGGCAGCGCCCGAAACCGTGAACTCGTCTCGCGTCGCCTTCCTTTTCTTGGCACTCTTCGTCTTGAGTTAGAGCCCCCAAAAAAGAAACGCCGCAAAGCCAACGCGAAATCCCAGTCCAGAACACGCAGCTATGAAGAGAAGAGCCTGGGCGCGAAAATCGCTTACTGGTCCACTGTTGCGGGACTGTGGGGGATGGTGGCAGTTGGCGGAACCGTTCTTTACTACGCGCTCACTCTGCCGAGCACCGATAATCTCTGGGATATTGACGGGTCCCCCAGTGTCACCATTGCGGCAAATGATGGAACACCCATCGTCACCCGGGGCGGCCGCCACGGTACGGCTGTACGGCTTGCGGATCTGCCGCCCTATCTTGTGGACGCGGTGGTTGCGACAGAAGACAAGCGGTTCTATTCCCATCTCGGTATTGACCCAATCGGCCTCGCCCGCGCAATGGTCGCGAACCTGAAGGCAGGCTCAATCGTGCAGGGTGGTTCAACCATCACCCAGCAGCTTGCGAAGAACATTTTTCTAACACCGGAACGCACTCTCGACCGCAAATTGCAGGAAGCGCTTCTGGCATTGTGGCTGGAAGCGAAGTTCACGAAGGATGAGATCCTGACTCTCTATTTGAACCGGGTCTATCTGGGTGGTGGGGCCTATGGCATTGAAGCCGCATCCCAACGCTATTTCGGCAAATCTGCTCGGGATGTCACGCTCCCTGAAGCCGCAATGCTGGCCGGTCTTTTGAAAGCACCGTCCCGCTACGCGCCGACCAACGATCTTGCCAGATCTCAGGAAAGAGCAGCCACAGTGCTGGCTGTCATGGTGCGTGATGGTCGCATTGATTACCAGGACGGCCAATGGGCGTTTGATAACCCTGCAATACTCCGCGGCGCGGCCCGGTCACAATCGGCCAACTATTTCGCAGATTGGATTGTGGACCGTGTGCCTGGTTATGCGGGCAGACCTAATTCGAGCCTTGTTGTGCGCGCGACATTGGATACAGATCTCCAGCGCGCCGCTGAGCGCGCTATTGATGCAGCGCTCGCTCGCAACGAACGCGCGTTGGGTGTGACCCAGGCGGCTCTTGTGGCCATGACACCAGATGGCGCCATTCGGGCAATGGTTGGCGGGAGGTCCTATCGGCAAAGTCAGTTTAATCGGGCTGTCTACGCTGAACGTCAGCCTGGCTCTGCCTTCAAACCCGTTGTTTTTATGACAGCCCTTGAGCGGGGATTGACGCCAGATACGTTGCGTGTCGACGCACCTGTTTTTGTGGACGGATGGTCGCCCCGCAATTACTCCGAGACACATGATGGGGTGATGACACTAACCCATGCGCTGTCAAAATCGATTAACACGATCGCAGTTCAGATCTCCGAAGAAGTCGGCCGCGAAAACGTCATCCGCACAGCCCGTAGACTGGGCATCCGCAGCGACATGGCACCGCACGCCTCATTGGCACTTGGCACATTTGAAGTGACGCTGTTGGAACTCACATCGGCTTACGCGGCGTTTGCAAATGGTGGCGCGAGCGTCATTCCACACGGCATTGAAAGCATCGAGACTCTTTCCGGTAACAGGCTGTATCAGCGTCGCGGCGCAGGCCTCGGCCCCATCATGTCTCAACAAACTTTGGGCATGATGAACCATATGCTGGGTGAGACTGTGCGCACGGGCACCGGGCGCAGAGCAGCGCTTGCCGGGCGGCCGAGTGGCGGTAAGACCGGCACCAGCCAGGATTTCAGAGATGCCTGGTTTGTGGGCTACACCGCTGATCTCGTCGTTGGCGTGTGGGTCGGGAATGATGACGGCACTCCAATGAATGAAGTAACCGGCGGTGGTGTGCCAGCGAGCATCTGGCGTGAGTTCATGGAAGGCACGCAGCGCGGTGTTCAGGTTTCTGCTCTACCTGGAGCCTATACCCCTGCAGCAGCGGCAACTGGTTCAATTGGAACCTGGCCCTTCGACGACGAGCCGGAAGTTGGGCCAGAAGAAGAACGTGGTTTCTTTGATCGGCTGTTTGGCCGCTCTGCGAGTAGCGAAGAAGATTCAGGCAGGCGCCCGAACATACGGCCCGGGCGCCCGACATGGCGTTAAGTGCGGGGTCGAACGTTAGTTCTTGTTGCTGTTTCCGGTAGAGCCGGAATTGGCGGGAAGGTCTTCGTCGACCGGTGTCTCTTCCTCTTCTTCGATCGCAACCGTTTCTTCTGGTGTGGGTGTCTCGTTGGCGCTCATCTGATTGCCAAGGAAAGTGGCTGTCACCGCGAAAGACCCATCTGCGCTCTCATCGAAACCGCGCACAAACAGATAGTAAGTAGCGCCCTGCTGTAGATAGCGTTCAAAGCGAGGGTTGAACCCGTCATCATCGTCAGATGTGAAGGCCGCCGTCATAGTCGTGATATCGGTGCCTGCCGCTGGTGCCTCGGCGCCGGGAAGAACGGGCAAAAGATGGGCGACCGTGTCGAGAGTTTCATCCGCAGCCCTGACCGAAACAACATGGCGACCAGATTGGGTTGGACTGAACTGGTACCAGGAGCCGTCTGCATCCAGGCGGCTGGTTGCAGGATTGTCGAGCTCCAATGTTGTGATGCCGTCTGCGGGGAAGCCACCTGGGCCTTCCGTCAATGTCGTGCCCGCAACAAACCCTTCAGGCGCTGGTAGGATGCGCAAGACGCCCGGGCCGCCTGTTTCTCCGTAGCTGGTCAGGTCGACCCGCCAGGTTTCGCTTCCGTCAGCAACGGTAACCGGCACCATCGCGTCCAGCCCATCGGTATCATCATTCGTGACGACTGCCGTTTCGCTATTGGCAGCAAAAAGAGCAAGAACCGGATCAGATGTGCCGTCCAGGCCGCGTAACTCCACGCGATAGGTGCCCGCTTCTTCGAACGTGAGTGATGCTGATGTCGCCACCGTGCCAATGGTAACCAATTGCTCGGCACCGTCAGCTGGGACCGTAAGTGACAGGACAGCACCCGCTGTCTCGGTCGTTGCATCAGTATCGAGTGCTGTTTCAACGCCCATAACAATAAGCAGCGCGCCAAGAGCACCCACAAAACTCGCGGCCACCATGCCACCGCTGAAACCACTAACTGATGGACCATCATCCCCTTTAGTTGGTGCCATTCGATCGCTCACCATCACACTCTCCCAGTTTTCATCTGTACCCACCCTATTTCTGACCGCCAAAAATGGCGAGACCAAGGCGTATGGGGGATCTTAGTCCAAAGAAAGCGGCGCGACGCCATATTTATGGAGGGCTGGGCCTTCTGTTTCCAGCCATCGCACCGCTTGGGCATAGGCAGGAACAAGCCGCTCTACTGTGCGCCAGAATTGAGGGCCATGGTTCATGTGAACCAGATGGGCAACCTCGTGCGCGGCAACATAATCGAGGACCTCAGTGGGCGCGAATATTAGGCGCCAGGAAAAGGAAAGTGCCCGGGTTGACGAACAGGACCCCCACCGACTGGATTGGTCTCTGACAGTAATTCGGCTCGGGCGGACATTGAGCACTGCTGCGTGCATGAGAACGCTTCGGTTGAGGTCAATCTTGGCTTGTTGCTTTAGCCAATCAGTGACGCGGCGAGGCAAGAAGGAAATATCGCCGCCAACATGGAGCTCAGGCATGTCGCCATCACCTGTAGGAAAACATTGAACTGCAGAGCGTTGGCTTTCCACATGGCGAATTAGATGCGGAGTACCCCGCACGGGCACCAGTGCGCCATCGCAAAACGGTTCTGCAAGCGCGACGTGCTGACGTTGTTCGATAAGCCAATCGGCGTGGCTATGAGCAAAAGAGATTGCGGCTTTGACGTTGCGCTTGTTGGGGGTGGTGACGTGGACGGCACCTGTTGTCATGTCGACGCGAACGATAAATCGTCGCGCCCGCGGATTGTGTCGCACGACCAACGGAACCTGTTCGCCGCGAAGCGACAACGTATCCATGTGCAAGGCACGGGACATTTTTTTCATGGGGGCACTGTACTCTAACGAATCACACGATGCGTGTTCAGCCTACAATGTGTACCAGAAAGCGGGTAAGCTGCGTCCATGTCAAGCATACCAAGGTTTCATCTCGCATTTTCTGTAAACGACTTGAACGCAGCGCGGTCCTTTTATGAAGGCGTGCTTGGGTGTGGTGTAGGGCGAAGCGACACTCGCTGGGTAGATTTTGATTTATATGGGCATCAAATTGTTGCTCATCTGGACGAGACAAAAGCAAGTCGGGCAATAAGCAATGCGGTAGATGGTGATGATGTTCCGGTGCCGCACTTTGGTCTGATCCTAAGCTGGCCGGATTGGGAGCTACTTGCGGACAGGCTACAGGACGCAGGCGTGACATTCGTGATTGAGCCGCATGTACGGTTCGAGGGATTGGTGGGAGAGCAGGCAACGATGTTCTTTCGCGATCCGTCGGGCAACGCACTTGAGTTCAAAGCCTTCCGGAACGACTCTCAGATATTTGCGGCAGGGTGACGAAGAGCCTTTCTAGCCGTTGCTCAGGGCGCTGCGAATGGTTTCCGCCATTTTCTCAGGTTTTGTTCCTGGTCCGAAATGGGTAATGAACTGTCCCTCCTTGTCCATGAGGTACACGATGGAGGAGTGATCCATTGTATAGGCAGCATTGGAGCCCGGATCTTCCACGCGTTCGTAATACACCCGGTACGCTCGCGCGGCGGCGGCAACCTGCTCAACTGTGCCTGTAAGCCCGGTCATCCGCGGATGGAAATGGCTCACATACTGGGCCATCGCCTCGACAGTGTCCCTTTCAGGGTCAATGGATATCAGGATGGGTCGGACCTGTTCCGCATCGTCTCCAACAAGATCCAGCGCATTGCTCATAATCTGAAGCTCAGTCGGACAGACATCGGGGCAAAAGGTGAAGCCAAAATAGATCAGCATCAGCTCGCCATTGAACGTTTCATTCGTGACCGTATTGCCATCGTGCTGCACGAGTTCGAATGGGCCTCCGATAAGAGCGGCGCCGCTGGAGCGTTGTGGGTAGTCACCATCTTCCGCAGGCAGGGTCACATAGAGAATACCAGCGGTCGCAATCGCAAGGCCGGTGATGGCAACAAGAAAGACTGTTAATCGCGACATGGGAGCTCCAAATATGTGTATTCATGTTGTATTCAGGCAGGCTCTGGCATTTTAACCATCTCGGATTTGGGCGAGATGCAAGTTTGCCTTGGACCAAAAACAACCTACAAGTACGATCCGGGCTTAGGTAGCCCATTTGAGCAAAACACAGCAATGTGAGTTCTCGTCGCAGGGCGCAACCCAAGAGTTTGGCAAAGAAAAAGATGACCGTGAGACTTGAGCGAGGTGGGTGTGATTTCACACCCAAGCAGATTGTAGTTTATGCATTCTTCCTAACCCTATTTGTTTTCGGAGCATCGAAGAGCGCATATGCCGCGGGCATTCAGCAACCCACCGTAATCATACCGGACACCCCCTTTATTGAAGCGGTTCGTGATGGAGACATTGATGCTCTAAAGGCAGCAGTGGTACGTGGAGAATCTCTTGATTCACGAGACAAATTGGGATCGCCGGCGCTTTTTGTAGCTCTTCAATTTGGGCAGGAAGATGCATTCCAATTCTTGCTGGAAAACGGAGCACGGATTAAAGCGAAAGATAAAGCGGGCGATACGCTCCTAACGCTTCTTGCGGGTACAAAGCTGGTTCATTTGAGCGCGGCACTTTTGGAAGCTGGCGCAGATCCCGATCGGCTCGGAGCAAGCCGTGAGCCTGCCATCATCATTGCCGCGCGAGCGGGCCAGGCAGAAATGGTCCATCTTCTCCTGGATTGGGATGCTGATTACGAGGCGACGGACCTGACGGGGCGGACCGCCCTCGGTATTGCCGAGCAGCGCCGTGATCGGGTGATTGAGAACATGTTGCGCGAAGCGGGTGCCTATTAAGAGCGGGCACCTATTTGACGGTGCGGTTTGCACTGATTTGGCATTCGCGTATCTGTGCCCTTTTATCACGGGTGAGCGCGCCCTATCTTCTTCTCTATGACCAAGACGAAGACTGATCCAAAAAGCGAGACATCTCCCTCAGGAGATCGACCATGGCACCACCTGCCAGATGGCAAGTTCCGCAACCCAAAGGGCAGCCCAAAGAAATCGGTGCCCTTACGGGTCGCGCTTCCCTATTTCGCAGAGATGTTTGGGCGCAGCTTTAACAAGATCGAGGTGCCGACTTCCCATGTTTTGCCGCGCGATCAGGCGAACAAGGAGCTGCAGAAATTTCTGGATCAGCCCGGCGATTTTATCACCTGGTTAGGGCATGCGTCCTTCCTTTGCCGCATTGCGGGGAAGGTTATTTTGACGGACCCCTATCTCACAACTTATGCGGGCCCAGCCGGGTTTGGACCTCGTCGGTATGTAAAGAGCGGCATTGCGATCCGCGACTTGCCTCCAATTGACGTCCTCGTTGTTTCTCACAATCACTATGACCATTTGGATGAGCGTGCTCTGGCGCAACTGCCCGACAAGAACCGAACGACCGTTTTGGTACCACTCAACCTGGGAGATTTCTTTCGGAAACGTGGGTTCACCCACGTGGTTGAGATGGATTGGTACGACGATCTGGTGGTGAATGACCTGAAAGTCACCGCTCTGCCGGTGGTGCATTGGTCACGGCGAGTTGGGTTTGATCACAACACCTCCCTTTGGGCGGGCTTCGCCTTCCAGGGGCCAGAGCACCACCTCTTTTTTGGCGGTGACTCCGGCTACGGGCCAGTGTTTAAGGAGACTGGAGAACGGTATGGTCCGTTTGATACGGCATTGTTGGGTATTGGCGCCTATGCGCCTCGGGAAATGATGAAGGCGTCCCACGCCACACCGGAAGAAGCGGTGCAGATGGGGCAGGATCTGAAAGCGAATACGCTGGTTGGCATGCATTGGGGAACGGTTGTTCTCACTCAAGAGCCGCCTTTTGAACCTCCAGAACGCTTTGTCGCTGCTGGGAAAGCAGCAGGCCTGGCCGATGAGTCGGTGTGGGTCATGAAGATCGGTGAAAGTCGGCACCTAAAAGCAAATGATAAAGCAGGCTGGCCGTCCAACGCTTGATCGGCTATTTCCAAGGGGAGCAATAGATCCCTAGATGAGATAGCCATGGCCCAACCAAACAGGCGTTCTTCCTTTATTTCCGATCAGGCGGGCATCCGCCTTCAGACCATCATGCTGCTGCGATGGTTGGCGGTTGCGGGCCAATTGGGCGCTGTTCTCTTCGTTTACTTCGGTCTCAAGTTTCCGCTGCCTCTGGGCTTCTGCCTGGCAGCCATAGCCGCGTCTGCCTGGCTCAATGTGTTCCTGGCGCTTAGATACAGAACACCCATCCGGCTGCCCGACAGCCAGGCTGCAGCTTATCTCGCCTATGATCTGCTTCAACTGGCAGCTTTGCTTTACCTAACAGGTGGGCTTGGAAACCCCTTTTCATTGCTGTTCATGGTGCCGGTGACGATTTCAGCGACCACCCTGTCGCCCAGATCAACGGGTCTTCTTTTGTCTCTGGCCTTCCTGTGTGTGACGGCACTTTCCATCTATCATCTGCCGTTGCCCTGGACGCCGGATGCACCCCTCGTATTGCCTTGGACCTACCAGGCAGGCATTTGGGCAGGTCTCCTGTTGGGCTTAGGTTTCGTCGCTGTATATGCCTATCGCATCGCCGACGAAGCGCGCCGCATGTCAAACGCTCTGGAAGCGACAGAGCTGGTTCTGGCGAGGGAGCAAAGACTCTCAGCGCTTGATGGATTGGCTGCAGCTGCGGCCCACGAACTTGGGACGCCCCTTGGAACAATTGCCCTCGTTGCACGAGAGCTTCAACGCGATAAGCCAACTGGAGATCAGTTGGACGAGGACCTTAATCTGCTTCGCTCGCAGGCAGAGAGGTGCAAGGAAATTCTCTCGCGCCTGACCCACAGGCCTGACGCTCGCGATGCCCTCTATGCACGCATAGAAATCGATGCCCTTCTAAGCGAAATTGTTGCACCCCATCGGGACATGGATGTGTCTTTCGATCTGGCGACGGATGGGGAAACACCGGCACCCTCGCTGGTTCGGCGACCCGAGATCCTTTATGGACTGGGCAACTTTGTCGAAAACGCATCAGATTACGCGCGGCGTACTGTCACCCTTACCGGCGAATTCGACAAAGATATGGTCCGCATTTCGATCACCGATGATGGCCCTGGATTCCCCATGGATATGGTGGACAGGTTGGGGGAGCCCTATGTCACAACCCGTCCACGCGGAACCCCCCGAGCTGTCAGGGATGGATCTCATGAGGGCATGGGCCTTGGCTTTTTCATAGGGAAAACTTTATTAGAAAGAAGTGGCGCGTCGGTCTTGTTCGGAAACCGGACAGATGGTCGCACAGGCGCTGTGGTTATTGTGGAATGGCCCAGAGAGGCTATAGAAGCGCCACCTATAGGCGGAGCACAGGACCAAATCAGCGATCATGAGTTGGCGTGAGGGCCGTAACAGCGTAAAATTCACGCTCTTACGGCGGCGTATTCGCGCTGCCTTTCCTCGCGGTCGGCAGGAGCACCATGACAGACGAAGCGAACGATGCACATGAACCGGCAAACGAGGAGCGCACCCTCCTGCTGGTAGATGACGATGCTCCATTTCTCGGGCGGCTGGCCCGGGCAATGGAAAATCGAGGCTTCACTGTTTCCCAGGCGGGCACCGTTAAGGAAGGCGTCCGTCTGGCCCAGGAAGTCAAACCGACCTATGCCGTCGTCGACTTGCGCCTGGATGATGGAAGTGGACTTGAAGTCGTATCAGCCCTCCACACAGTTCGGGAGGACGCACGGGTCATCGTGCTCACGGGCTATGGCAATATTGCAACCGCGGTTGAGGCGGTGAAACTGGGTGCTGTCGACTATCTCTCAAAACCTGCAGACGCAGATGACGTTGAGGCAGCGCTCATGGCGCAGCCAGGAGAAAAGGCGCCGCCGCCAGAAAACCCCATGTCCGCAGACCGGGTACGGTGGGAACACATTCAGCGGGTCTATGAACTGTGCAATCGAAATGTGTCAGAGACGGCGCGTCGCTTGAACATGCACCGCCGGACCCTGCAACGCATTTTGGCAAAGCGCGCACCTCGCTAAGAAGTAAGTTTTCGGGGGATTGGCACATGGCGGAAACCGTCCAAGAGCTCCAGGCGCGCCGTGATGCGCTGCTGCAAATGTGTATCTGGCAGGATCATCTGCTTCAGTCCTATCGAAGCATCAACCTGATGCTTCAGTCTTTTCTTCTGATTGTTCTAGCTGCGCTTGTGGCGATTCCCTCGGTGCTCGACTTTGACCAAAGTGCCATCTTCCATCTCTTGACCGTCGTTGCTGCGTTCCCCGTCACCGGTGTGATTTGGTTTACGAACAGCAAAATTCAGGAGATTATTCTGGCGAGGGGAGGCGATGTTTCGTACGTCCACAAGCGTGTGGTACGTGTCGAAAACACTCTCCCGGTCGCAGACCGGGTGTTCACGGAGTTTAAGATTGTCCAGGGTGGGCATGGCGACTTCACCCGCGAAGAGGCAGAGAAACTATTTCTCAGTGATCAGTCCGTGACGGTTGAGGATGTCGAAAAGCTCATCACAGGCCGCCTGGGGTTTGCGCGACGCGTCATCGACCGCAACTTGTTCGACGGGATCCGCATCGCCGCAGTTTTGTTGCTTGTCACGAAAATCTTGATCCTGATTGCCGCCATCGTGCAATGGCAGACAGTATAGGAGTGGCGCTCTAATCGGTTTCGTCATTGCCGATAAGTGCAGTAACACCCGGGTCGAGAGCTTGATGGACCCGTGCGGCTGCCGCTCTCGCAAACAGGAGCGTCACAGCCTTTCGTCGAGCGGCCGGAAGAGCATCCCGCTCCGGTTCTCTTAAAATCTCTGCCCCAAACTTATCAGCGACAATGATACCCACAGTTGCATCATCCGGTAGTACGTCGAGTGGGAAGTCAGGCGAGACCGCAAAGAAAAACCGATCACAATAATCCAGGTATTCGGGCCATTTCTGATCAACGCGGAAGTCAGCGATCGATGATTTGATTTCCACAATGATCACATCCCCCCTTTTATCGAGCGAAGCAACATCAACCCGTCGTCCGTTTTTCAGACCGAGTTCCGTAATCGGCATATGTCCCATATGAATGAGCATACGGCATACGCCGCGCTGTACCGCCGCAGCGACAGGCGATTGACGACCATCGCTTGTTGCATGAGAGAGGGCGTCGTCGTCACTCATACCTCTAAACCTCAAGGCCCGCTTTGCTTGCACAATGCCGAACCATGCCACGAAGGCGCATTCCTTTGCGAGGATCATTAGCCGCCACGCCCGGTTGTACCGATCCCCCGTGATAAAGAGTCCCAAGGGCATTTACCGTGGCTGCGAGATAATAAACATCCAAATCAATGGGCTCACCACTGGCTGCTTGATAGCCCATAAAGATCGCGTCTCTAATCTCTGGTCGTTCTTCAAAATGCCGAAATTCTGCATGGGGCGCACCCATGCCGCATTCAGCGAAATCAAGCAGGCCGAACCTGCCATCTTCACCTACAAGTACGTTGCTGAGATTGACGTCACCATGCAAAAATACGGGAGACGAAGTCAGAGACGTCCAGCGCTCTTTAAGATGGTCGCACAGCGCTTTGTCTTCTGGTTTGGGAAGCGCCTCTCGCAACTCTCCAACAGCGCGCAAGATCGGGTCTTGTTGCGGCAGGTCCGCAGCATCACTGAGAGCTTTGGTGTCATTGTGAAAGTCGGCCAGCGCGGCGCCGAGTGTCTCGCCCAGTCTTTGCCTGCCATCGGGTGTTGGTGGAATTGCATCCCCCAGGCGTCTGCCGTTTAGCTTGGATAGGCGTAGCCAGCCTTCGAGTGGCGCAACAAAGGGATTGGCTGGAAGGTCAATGTCCCCGTGACCCAACAGCTCTGGCATATCGAAGCCGCCACACCGGCCACCGCCGAGCGCTTTTATTGCGGCTACCTCTCGGTGAATGAGCGCTGCCGGGGAGCCAAGTCCGCCGCGTTTTCGCACGAGTTTCAGAACCGACCCGTCTCCAAGATCAAAAACGATCCCCCAAAGCCCTTCACCGAGTTCATTCCACGGCGGTGGGGGGAGCATCATTCCCTGAGCCTCTAGTGCGGCGTGGGTGAGGTCTTCAATGTTGGCAAGTGTCATGAGTGCGATGCTAGAGCATTTTCAACAAAAGTTGACGGACTTTTGTGGTTCGAAAATGCGCCAGCTGATCAGGGCATGTTTCCGAAAAGTGTGTGCGGTTTTTGGACAAAAAATGCGCGAAAAAGAACAGCCCAAATATTTTCAACAAAAAGCTGGTCGACTTTTGAGATTCGAAAGTGAAGCAAACAGCCAGTGCATGTTTTCGAAGGGCGCGGGCAATTCAGAATTGAAGTTTAGGCAAAAGGAAAGGGCGGCTTTTGGAGGAAAGCCGCCCTCGGGGTTGCGAAACCAGGTTTCGCAGGGGGAAGTTTACTCTGCAGCGGAAAGGCCGGAGAGAGCATCCTCATTGGTCGAGAAGTTGATGGTCTTAAGGTATTTGATACCGTCTTCAGCGATATCGTCACCAATCATCCGATCACCTTCATTCTTCAGCTCATCCATGTCGACGTAGGTTGAGTAGAAGTCTTTGGTGCGATCGGTAATGATCCCCGCTTTGAGCAGCGTTTTGATGAGCACGCGGAAAATATTCGTGCCCTCTTTCATCTGTTCGCGTCGGTCGTCGTCGGTAAACGCTTCGAGCATTTCTGCCTGCACGGTTTCCCAATCAAGACCGAATTGCGGGTAGATCACCTTTTTCTGTTCGGGATTCACCAGATTGAAGAGCAGGGTCTGGAAGCAATGTGCTGCCCAGTCTTCAATGATGTGCTGTTCTTCTTCTGACAGGGAAGGAATGGTCCGGTCTGCCCAGATCTTCCCGAATTTGTGGTGGAATGCCTCGTCTGTCATGACGAGCTGCGTGAGTTTCACGAGCAGCGGGTCATTCGAGCCAGTGTAGAGTGTCGCGAACGCCCCCATAGCGAGGCCTTCGACCAGCATCTGCATGCCCACGATTTTTTTGTAAACCTCTGGAGCATTCACGATGTCGGTGAGGAGGGTGCCCAGTGTGTCGCCAACTGGCAGTGGTTTGCCAAAGCGCGTTTCCACATATTTGGCAAATGCCGTGACGTGGCGGGCTTCTTCGCGTGTCTGGTTTGCGGCATATTCCTGCGCGCCTGGATCGAGAAGGATGTGGCAAAGGCTGGCGGAAAGGTTGAGAGCACCTTGTTCGCCATGAAGGATGGCCGAAAGGCTCCAACGAGCGGTTTCGTTGGCAAAGCGAACTTTGTCTTTTTCAGAAAGCGCCTGGAAACAGGGGAGGCGAAATTCAGGGATCATTTCTTCCGGCATGATCATCTGAGTTTCCGTGTCGAAAGGCTCAGAGAAATCAATATATTTGGTGTCGAGCGGATCCCAGAAATGGTCGTGGGTGGCGGAAATGATTTTGTCGAATGCACTCGACCGATTGCCGTACCGATCAACGTCCATCATCGCAGGAAAATCATCAGGCGCGCAGGCATTGTAAGCCTCGTCCTTCGTAATCTGCCGAATTTCAGTCATGTATTCCTCCAGAAAGGCGCATTGCATAGTGAAACGCATGGTTTCCGCACCAAAGGCCCGAAAAGAGCCAAAAACTCATCTTGATTCAAAAGATAGGGTGAGGTTAGGTGCCTATCAAGTGGAAAATGACACCTCCGTCATTTTTGCTAAAGGACAAGTGAACAGGAATTGAAAACGAGTGAATGGGTGTTGGGTGCTCCGCGATAGGTAAATAGGAAGATGGCGGTAGGCCGGATACCAGGTGCGGGCATTCATTAACCCTGTTAGGCATCGCCAATCTCGGACGTTCAAATCGCCGTTTACGGCATGCGTTTCCCGTTACATTGGGAAGAAAACTGTGCTATCGGAGAAGGGTTGCACGCAAAATGGTAGGGCAGATTGCCCGAGCCATTGAGCGGACAATTACTAAGGGGTGCTGGATGCTGACCTTCTAAGTCTCCAGCCATAAGAAGATAAGAATTCGATCGGCAATAAATGCCGGCGACCCGCGAGAAGCGGGACTTGGGAGGGGGTAGGCCACGAAAGACGCGATCTGCGTCGTTTGTGGAGGTCAAACAGGCAAACTGAGCTCAGCTCTTGTTTGAAAGTTCTGACCAACAAGATTCTCGTTGGGTGCTCGTGAGAGCCTCAGCATTTTATTAGGATCTTCCCCCTAAATAGTTTTGCGCAGACGCGCTGCACTTGTCCGTGTACGGAGTAAGTGCGGTTCTGATTTGCGTTTAGTGTTGACGGTCGTCGAGGGGCGACCAGGGAGACGGGAAAAGGTCTATGGTAAAGTTACTCGAAGCCCTTATTTTTAGGACCCGCATCATCATTCTCGCAGCGCTTGCGGTATTCACGCTTTATGCGGGGTATTTCGCGACGCAGCTGAAGATGGACGCCGGGTTCGACAAGCAGTTGCCAGCGGGGCACGAATATATTCAGACCTTCCAGGAGTATCGAGAGAAACTCTTCGGTTCGAACCGTGTGATCATTGTGCTGGAAGCCAAAGAAGGCTCAATCTGGAACAAAGAATTCTTCCAAGAATATAAAGATATCACAGACGATATCTTCTTCCTTCCTGGGGTTGCCCGTCACACCGTGACATCGCTCTGGACGCCTAACACGCGGTATCTTGAGATTACAGAAGAAGGCATTCGTGCTGACGATGTGATCCCCGGTACGGTGACGTCAGAGACGATGAACCCGGAAGCTCTCGCGCAGATCGAAAATAACGTTATCCGCGGCGGCTTCGTTGGGCGCCTGGTGGCGGGAGATTTCCGCTCTGCGATGATTACGGCAGAGCTCTTGGAGTACAACCCGAAGACTCAAGAGAAGCTCGACTATTTTGACCTTGCTGCAAAGCTTGAATCGGAAATTCGAGCGAAATATGAAACTGAAGGCGGCGACTACAACGTCCGCATCATTGGTTTTGCGAAGCTGATCGGTGACATTGCCGACGGTGCGCAATCGGTTGTTCAGTTCTTCTTTATCGCTTTCGTTTTGACGACCCTCTCTGTGTATCTCTATGCACGGTCGATCATTCTCACCTTCCTGCCTCTATTCTGTTCGCTCGTATCAGTTGTTTGGCAGTTCGGTGTGCTGGCCTTCCTCGGCTACGGTCTTGATCCACTCGCGATCCTGGTTCCGTTCCTGGTCTTTGCGATCGGGGTGAGCCACGGGGTGCAGCAGATCAACTTGATCACCGCCGAAATATCCAACGGCGCAACCTCAGAGGAAGCCGCACGGACAAGCTTCTCTGGCCTATTGATCCCTGGGACGATGGCTCTGGTGACTGACCTTGTGGGCTTCGGCACACTGATCTTGATCCCGATCCAGATGATCCAGGAACTCGCGATTACGGCATCGATTGGTGTGGCGCTGAAGATCATCACCAACCTCATCATGCTGCCGATCCTCGCTTCCTACTTCACGTTTGACGAAGGATTTGCTGATCGTGTCGCTAGGGCTCGCGAAACGCGCCTTAAGATCATGCGGATACTTGGGAACATTGCGAACCCGAAAACTGCAGTGATCACATTGGTCGTTTCAACGGGCTTCTTCATCGCTGCGGTCGTCGAAAGCCAAGACCGTCATGTCGGTGCGCTGCATCCTGGATCACCGGAACTTCACCCTGATGCCCGCTACAATGTCGACAGTACGACCATTGCGGAGAAGTTCTCGCTCGGTCTTAACTTGTTGACCGTTGTGACGGAAACGCCAACGGAAGCCTGTATCAAATACGACCAGATGCGCTACCTGAACCGTTTCACGTGGCACATGGAAAATGTTGAAGGTGTCTCTCTTGCCATCTCACTGCCATATGCGGTGAAGAACTCATCGGCAGGTTGGAACGAGGGCAATCTCAAATGGCGTGCGCTTCCGCGTAACCAGTTTGCCCTGGTACAGGCTGTGGGCCCTGTTCCACCATCAACAGGCCTTCTCAATCAGAACTGTTCGGTTATGTCGCTTTTGGTCTTCCTGGAAGACGCAAAGGCAACAACGATCGAGCGGGCGGTTGAAGAAGTTGTTGCATGGCGTGCTGCAAACGAACGCGAAGATGTGAAGATCCGTCTCGCGTCCGGCAACATGGGTGTTGCTGCTGCGGTGAACCAGGAGATTGAAACATCAGAGCTGCCAATGATGCTTTGGGTATATGTGGCAATCGTCATCCTGGTGGTTCTCACCTATCGTGACTGGCGTGCGACAATCGCATGTACCATTCCACTTACCTTCGCCACCTTCTTTGGCTACTGGTTCATGGAGCTGCTCGAGATCGGGCTCACCGTGGCGACACTGCCAGTGATGGTGTTGGCCGTGGGTCTGGGTGTGGACTACGCGTTCTACATCTACAACCGCGTTCAGTTCCACCTGGCCGAAGGCTTGAACATTACGGACAGCTACAAGCAGACGCTCTTCGAAACTGGTATGGCGGTTGTGTTTACAGCCATCACCATGGCGGTTGGTGTGTCGACTTGGACCTTCTCAGCCCTGAAATTCCAGGCTGACATGGGTCTCTTGCTGACCTTCATGTTCTCAATCAACATGATCATGGCGATCACAACACTGCCTTCCATTGCAGTGGTTCTCGACATGCTCTTCCCACGCAAACGCCCTGTGAAGGCGCCGTCAGGCGCTCTCGCGCACTAAATAGTGGGACAAAGAAAAACAACGCCGTCGAGGGACATTGTCCGTCGGCGGCGTTATAGTTTCAGACAACAGATGCTGGCCAATCCAGGAGCGGGCATCATAGGGAAGACCGGAGGCACATATGCTCGATAAAATTCTGAGCCTTTTACAAGACGGCCCAAAAGCACCACCTGCAGCGACTGTTGCCAGTGGTGATGTAAAGCAGGTCGCGGCGGCGGCGTTGATGGTTGAGGCGGCTCGCCTCGATCGCGACTTTGACGAAGGTGAGCGCGCGACAATCACGCGTGTGGTGAAGGAGCAGTTCGGCCTGACCGACGATGCGGCAAACGACCTTGTGGACGTTGCTGAGAAACGTCAGAAAGCCAACTATTCCGACATGGCTTTTATCAATATTGTGGCTAACAGCTTTGATGATGGAGAGAAGAAGGACCTTCTCAAAATGCTCTGGGCGGTTGCACTCTCAGACGGCAGCCTTCACAAGTTTGAGGAGCACCTGGTGAATCATGTGGCTACGCAGCTTGGGTTGAGCGCTGATGACACAGCAGCAGCGAAAGAAGCCGCAAAAGGCTGAGTTTCAAAAGAGTTAGACTGAAAAGGCCGCCTCCCAATTTTGTTTTGGGGGCGGCCTTTTTGTATGCGGTGAGTATTGGTCGCCTTAGCGAAGCGAGAAGCCGACCGCCGTTTCCAGGTCGGTCAGCGCTTGCTCGGCGTTCAGAACCTTGATTGTTGTCATGCCGAGCGCCTTGGCGGGTTTGAGGTTGATGCCGAGATCATCCAGATAGACAGACTGGGATGCTTCGACACCAAGTGTTTCGCACGCCATTTCGTAGATGCGTGGATCCGGTTTGCGGATGCCAATCTTAGAGCTTTCGATGACATGATCGAAAAGGCTCATCACTTCTGAAACCGCAGCCGCTTTGGCCTCTGTCCGCGCCATGCCAGCGCCTTCACCTGCGCTTACATTATTGGTAATGCAGCCCACGGTGAACTTCTCTTTGCAGCGCTTAAGAGCTGTTACCATTTCCGGGCGGATGTCACCGGAAAGAAGGGAAACGACCTCGCGGCCGGTAACACTGCCACCCAATGCGGTCGCTTCCTTTGCGAACATCTCGTCGAATTCGGCCAGCGTGATATCGCTTCGCTCAAAAAGAGCCCAGGCATTTGTATCGGGGTTGGTTGAATTAACCTGCCGGATGAAATCCTTGGGTAAACCCCGCTCTGCCTCAAACCGATTGAATGCTTCAAAAGGGCTTGTGGTGAGCACGCCACCAAAATCCCAAATTACCGCCTGAACCATATGTCATCTCTCCAATTTTGTTGCGGGACCCTACCTGAGTACGGCCAAAACACCAACGTTTCTGCCCGTTTCAAAGTTTCTTTTAGGGTGACCTTGAAAAAATAGACCGATCTACATATTTTATGGTGATGGAAAATCAACAATCAAATGCGCCCGAAACAGACATCCTGGACGGACGCCAAAGCAAGGGCGATCGAACGAGACAGGCATTGGTTGAGACGACAGCACGCTTGCTTCAAGAGCAGGGTTTCGCCGCAACCGGGCTCAACCAGATCGTTCGTGAAAGCGGTCAGCCTCGTGGATCGCTCTACTTTCATTTTCCCGGCGGCAAGGAAGAGCTCGCGGCGGCGGCAGTCACGGCAGGTGCCGCTCAGGTTGAGGCAATTTTGCAGGAAGGTCTGGCCGGCGCAGAAAATCCAGAAGCTGTTCTCGTAAAGACCGCATCGCTGTTTGCAGAAGAGCTGCGAGCCTCGCAATTCTCCAAAGGGTGTCCCGTCTCAACTGTCGCTCTTGAGGCAACGCAAGCGACACCCCTGTTGCAGAGAGCCTGTGCAGACGCCTACGACGCTTGGCTCGCACTCATCACAACAACCTTCATTCGTCTCGGGCTCCCGTCAGACCGAAGTCCCCGCCTTGCCCGGCTCACACTATCCTCAATTGAAGGCGCGCTTTTACTAGCCAAAGCGACGCAAGACATAACACCACTGAACGACGTCGCGGCGGATTTGAGCCCCTTATTGAAAGTTTGATCTCATGACCCACAAAATTCTGATGACTGGTATCACTGGCCTAATCGGCCGTTGGACTGCTGCTGCACTTACTCGCAATGGTGCGACCATCGTTGCCCCCGTTCGCAATGCGAGCAAGCGGGCGCAAGGCTTGATCGAGTGGATGTCTGATCACGGCGGCGATGCAGAACGCTTAATACTTGTTGAGGGTGACCTGGCAACAGAGAACTTCCTTGAACAGGAATCACTCCGCCAGCATCTCGATAACGTCACCCATGTGTATAGTTTCGCGGCCCTGATGGATTGGGGGTTGCCTCCTAAACTGGCAAAGCGCGTCAATGCCAGTGCTGTTCGTGAGTTGTTGGATTGGGCAAAAGCTCAGCGCGACCTCCAGCGCTTCGTTCACATATCCGGCTATTTGGTAACCTCGCCCCGCCACAGAGATGCAATCAATTTTGATCCAGCTGCTTTGGCCACAAGCGCCTCAAACCCAAAGAAACAGCTCCGCCGCCTATACAAGCGGGTAGGAGCGTATGAGGCTTCGAAAATTGAGGCTGACTTCCTTGTGCGGCAAGCCGCAGTTAACGGCTTGCCGACAACGATCCTCAACCCGGCGACTGTGATTGGAGCCTCAGACACCGGCGAGGCCCACCAGGTATTTGGAATTGAAGGTCTGATTGATGGATTGAAACGAGGAACGTTAAGTGCTGTGCCGGGAACCCCCCAGGCTTGGACCCCTCTGGTGACGATCGATTATGTTGCCGCCTTCGCCGCTAAAGTTCCTCTTCAGGATGCTGACCAGAGCACCGACTATGTTTTGCTGAATCAAGGCACGCCAACACTCAAGAACATGGTCGGGATCATTGCAGACGAACTCAATCTGCGAGCGCCAAACAAACACATTCCCATCTGGGCATTGAGAGCGGTGTTGAAAAGCGGCATGGAGAAACGGTTGGGCACACCAGCGGAGACTCTGGCATTCATCAACGATTACCGTTTTGACACGAGCACTGCAGAAGCAGCAGCAGTTAGAGCTGGCATCGCGCAGGCTGACATTGAAACAGCCCTTCGAAAGACTCTGCGGTTCATCGAGAGTGCCGCGCCAAACAGGGTCGCTGCCTGAGCTAGTTCGCCCGCTTAACCAGGCAGTCCTGACCTTGGACTTTTAGGGCTGAGCAAACCGAATTTGCATCAGCCTTGGCATCAAAAGCGCCAAAACGGACGCGATAAAAAGTACCGCGTTCGCCAAGGTCGGCAGCTTCAATGTTCAACGTTTCTCCGCCTAACAGATCACTGTGGGCGGTCTGCAGGTTTGCCCAGGCGGTCTTCGCGGCGGCTTCGGAACGAACGGATAGCAGTTGGATCAGATATTGCCCGGCTTCTGCGACAGCCGGTGTTGGGGTGGCCACTGCAACCTCAACAGGCACTTCAGGTTCCGCGGATGCAGTTTCTGATGCGGGTGGTGTAATGGTGGCGGCTTCCCGCGGTGGCGCAACCGGCGCGGGGGTTTCAGAGACTGGAGCCTCTGCAACAGGCACTTCTTCGGAAGTTGGCGCGGGCGTGTTTTCAGCCGTTATCGTTTCAGGCGAGGGATCTGCGGAATCAAGCCGTAGCTCCGCAGCCTCTGGCGGGACAGGTGCTCCATCTGATTGAGGACCAGGCGGCGCGATAATTGGCGCAACACTTGGTGCCTCTGCCTCTGCAGTGCTGGTATTTTCCTCCAGAGGGGCAACAGAATTTGTGCTGTCGCTGCCAAACATGCTGACGGCAAGGACACCGGCTGTCACCACCGCAACCAGCGCCAATACAGCCGCGAGGCGACGACGAGATTCATTGGTGTCGTCATCTGCTTCATCGGCTGCAATGATGATGTCAGGTTCTGGCATCACCGGCGCAACTGGTTCTTCATGAACTTCTGCAGCGGGCGCTTCCGGCGCTGTCGCGCGATCTTGCGGGTCAATGGAGGAGGGCGTTGCATCACCCTTCCGAACCAGGAGATCGCTTGTCAGCGGGGCAGGCTTCTTGGACATTTAGGCGGCGCCTCTTAGGGAAGACCCATCACCCATAGGTGACAGCGGTTCTTTGGTTGTTTTGGTCTCACTGGGAGACAGAAGGGGAGAGGCGGTTTCGCCGGTCAGACGATTCCTGAGGAAGCTCCAAAGCTCTGAGATTTCGCCAGGTGACCTTGATGAGCCGCCAAGTTCCATAACGGTGCGTCCGTCGATCATAGCTGACGCAAAGTCGATGCGCTGATGAACGATGGCGGGTGACACCGCTCCATGATGTGAAAGCGCGATGGCAGCTTCCGTCGTAATACGCGCCCGTGGGCTTGCGCCATTGATGGCAAAGACCAGCGGCTTGTCGACATCTTCGCAGATTTGAACCGTCGCGCCTGCGGCGCGCAGATCATGCGGGCTAGGGCGGGTCGGAATAACAACGAGATCAGCCTCGGCGATAACCTGGCCGATCGTCGATGTAATCGCTGGAGGCGTATCAATCACAACCAGTCCTGTTCCTGCAGCCCTCAGCGCCGCCAAATCAGACGCCAGGCCATTTTCAGATGTCCGAACAAAGGCCGGTGTCTCAGCCGCTCGAACGTTCCACCATTGCGACAGGCTCCCTTGCGGGTCCGTGTCCATCAATACAACGGGACCAAGTCCCGTCCGCTCCGCTTCGACCGCTATATGCCCGGCCAGGGTGGTTTTGCCTGAACCGCCCTTTTGAGACGCGAACGCAATCACGTACATAACGCATGTACCCCTGTTTACTGACGGGTTATTGGGAGATCGAAATCCCCAGGTGCCCGGTCTTAGGGTCCCGTCATGACCTAAGGCTCAATAAGGCACTAAACCAGTTGATTCCCGCGAATCAGCTGCCCGGCCAGATTAACTTTTACCCAATGGGGCCTCAATAGCGCTGACGGGCTGAAGCGGCCGGAAAAGCCTGTTTCTGGCGAATTTCCGCAGGCAAAAAGCCTATTTTTGTTTCCATTCTGACAGGACGCGCAACATTGCGTCGGTGAGCGTCCTCAGATCGGCTTCCTCGATCACCAGAGGCGGTGTTGTATAGATGATGTTCGCGAACGGACGAACCCAAACCCCCTCCTCGATGAACCGGCGTTTCAACCATTCCGTGTCTTTTAGAGTGTCGACCTCAATCACCCCAATCGCGCCCAACACACGGACATCTTTGACGCCGTTCACTGTGCGTGCGGGTTCCAGCTCCTGCTTGAGCTGTGCCTCGATCCGGCCAACTTGCTCAAGCCTTGGTTCCTGCTCGAAAAGATCAAGCGCCGCATTGGCGGCGGTGCAAGCCAGGGGATTGCCTGTATAGGTGGGGCCATGCATCAGGGCTTTACCCGGGTCGTCACTCAGGAAAGCCTCGAAAATGTGGCTCCGCGCGGTCGTAGTGGCGAGCGCCATTGTGCCGCCGGTCAGCGCCTTGGAGAGTGTCATAATGTCAGGAACAATGTCGGCCTGGTGACAGGCGAAGAGCGTACCAGTCCGACCGAACCCGGTGAAAATTTCATCGACAATGAGCAGCACATTGTGCCGGTCACAGCAACGCCGAATGATCTGCAATGTTTCCGGCGGGTGGAAAATCATACCCCCGGCACCTTGCACGAGTGGCTCCATCACGACCGCAGCAACTTCATGAGCGTGGGTCTCAAGGAACTGATCGAAAACGGCTTCGCCATCAGCGCCCCGAGGAATATCTGTCAGCAGATGCTCCGGGATCACGCCTTTGAAAAGGCTGTGCATTCCTTCATCCGGATCGCAGACTGCCATCGTCCCCAGCGTATCCCCATGGTATCCGCCTCTGAAGCTGACAAAGTGATGACGCCCGCGCACGCCTTGGTTGATCCAATATTGCACGGCGATTTTCATGGCGATCTCAACTGAGACAGACCCTGACTCAGAGAAGAATGTGTGGTTCAGATCCCCGGGGAGGATGTCTGCAAGGCGTTTGGCCAACCGAAAGGCCGGCTCATGGGCAAAACCGCCGAGCATGATGTGCGGCATCTGCTCAAGTTGCTTGGCCACCGCCTCACGGATATGCGGATGATTATATCCATGCGCCGCTGTCCACCAGGAGGACACGCCGTCAATCAGCTCCCGACCGTCTTCCAGCGTGATACGCACGCCTTGTGTTTTGACCGCGGGCAGGGTCATCGGCACTGTCTGCATTTGCGCGTAGGGCAGCCAGACGTGGCGCGCACTCTCCTGCAGCCATTCCGGCGGGCTTGGATAGGCTGGGTTTTCGGGGGGGAAGCTGGCCATGTGACACCTCACTGAGAAAGCAGAGGTCGCAATGTCGCGGGAGGCTCTCGCGGGCGCAACTCTTAAATGGGTTTATCTGGCCGCGAGCTGGACAGTTTCGTCAGATGGCCTAGGCTTCATCACTTGAGGCTCAACCGCACGAGGCCTGCAATGCTTCAGAAAATTGGAAACGAAATTTGGGTTTTCGACGGAGACTGCGTGAGTTTTTACGGATTTCCCTATCCAACCCGCTGCGTCATCGTGCGCTTAAAGGGAGGGGGCTTGTGGGTCTGGTCTCCGACCAAGCTGACAGAGGAGTTGAGAGCCATCGTTCAAGACTTGGGCCCGGTGGAACATCTCGTGAGTCCAAACAAAATCCACTACCTGTTTTTAGCTGAGTGGGCAGACGCTTTTCCGGGTGCGAAAGTGTGGGGCCCAGCCTCCACAATAGCGAAATGCCCAGAGCTTGAGTTTGAAAAGGCGCTGACGGAGACCCCGCCGTTGGATTGGGCGGATGAAATTGACCAGGTCTGGATGCAAGGGTCCCCAGCACTCGATGAGGTCGTCTTCCATCACAGATCCTCTGCCACCACCATCCTTGCTGACCTGTCGGAAAACTTCAGTGACGCTTTTCTTCGCGAGCATTGGAAGCCGTGGGCGCGCTGGATTGCTCGCAGATGGAAGATTGTCGAAGGCTGGGGTTATGCGCCACTGGAATGGCGGCTCTCATTCATCTTCCGAAAACCCGCCAGAGCAGCCAAGGGCCGTATTTTAGACTGGCCAACAGAGCAAGTTGTCATGGCGCATGGGGAGTGGCAGTCAAGCGATGGGCAAGCCTTTCTGAAAAAAGCTTTTGCATGGCTCTAAATGCCTGTCTTGAGTTCAACCTCGTGCGGCAGTGAAACCGGTCAGAAAGGATGTGAGATTGTCGCCAAGTTCTGGGCAGATATAACCGCCTTCCTGAACAATCACGGTCGGGTAGCCGCGTTTTGATATGGCGTCTGCGATGCGCGCAAAACCGGGCGTTGAAATAGACAGCCCCTCAAACGGGTCACCTTCAAAGGAATCCAATCCAAGTGCAAGGACAAGCGCCCCCGGGACAAAGGCGTCGATCCGTTCCAGTGCCTGATCAAGGGCAGTCAGATAGTCATCATCCGCCGTCCTGCGGCGCAGCGGGATGTTGAGATTATATCCCTGGCCGGCGCCATCGCCGCGTTCATCCGCATGGCCCCAGAAAAAGGGGTAGAAGCGAACCGGGTCGACGTGAAGTGAGATGGTCAGAACATCTGCGCGTTCATAGAAAACATCTTGCGTGCCATTGCCGTGGTGCACATCAATATCAAGAATAGCAACGCGCTCATGGCGTTGGCGTAGCACTTCTGCCGCAACGCCAGAATTGTTCAGGTAACAAAATCCACCTGCGATATCGCGCATGGCATGGTGACCAGGCGGCCGGCAGAGCGCGTACGCACTACTGGCCCCTCCTAACACAAGTTCGGCGGCATGCGCGGCGGTCTGAGCGGACCAATAGGCACTTTCCCAGGTATGTTCACCAATGGGAGCAGACGTATCAGCTGTGTGGTAGCCCACCTGTCCGTCCGCGGCGGCAGGGTACCCAAAGTCACGACGCTGAGGATGAATATTGGGGATCACTTCCTTGGGCGCACCTGGCTTGCGTGACCAGCGGGTGTAGATGTTTTTGAGAAACTGAAGATATTCCGGCGTATGGCAGCGGCTGATTACCCCAAGCCCGTAGTCCTCAGGCGCAACCCGGGTAAGCCCCGCTTTCTCGGCACCTTCCGCGAGGATTTCAGCGCGGGCCGGAACCTCTTCATTCTTCGAAATGATCCCGCTTGCGAGAAAAAATTTGGGATCATGTTTTGTTTGTGCGTCTGCAAACACATAACGCATCTCAGGCGTCGTCATAGGCCAATCACCATTCGCATTTCCATCGGTATATTGTGCTCACGGCAGGGGATGGGGGCAACTGTTTCAGACATGCAGGCAAGGCCCATTGATTGGTAGAATTTCACTGCTGGGTTGTCGGAGAAAACATCCAGATGGAGTTCTTTATACCCCTCATTGCTGGCGCGATCGATGGCATTGGTGAGCAGCTTAGCGCCAAGCCCTGTGCCGCGTGCAGAAGCTGCGACGGATAGGGCAGTGATGTAGTAGGCGTGATCGGGAATATGCGGGTTCATGTAGCTGATAAGGTTTGATCTCTCACCCAAGGCAACAAGACTCTCTTCAGTGAGGCTGCCAGCCTCGAAGAGTTTGCCGATCACCTCACCACCGGATGAGTGGAATTTGTACCAGTCGCTGCCCCCATAGCCGATTTCAATACCAAGTAGATTTGATCCATCGGTTATGATTGTTGTTTCCGAATGGGAGAAGAGGTTCTTTGGTGCGACCCAGCTCTGTTTCATGAAAGCGTCGAAGAGCACGCGGTCTGGCCCGAACAGGTAGTTATAAGTTGCTGCGCCGGTCTGATGGACGAGGTCAGGAAACTGATCTGCGAATTCTGAGGCGGATGCTTGGTCGGGGTTGGTGATATCCATTGCTCTCTCCCACTTATCTTTCTAAAATAGGTCAATAACCTAATGATTTTCATAAAAGTAGGTTGGTGACCTATTAAGTGCAAGGGCTAGACGGCTAGATGGATGCAAAAATCCTCGCTTCTGATGAAGATGTTAAGCTGACCAAAGGGCAGAAGCGTCGCGCAGAGATCATTTCTCTAGGTCGAGATCTCTTGATTGACGAGGGGTATGATGCCTTTGTATTGCGCACTATCGCGGCGCGTGCGGCGATCACTTTGGGTAATCTCCAATACTACTTCCCCATACGGGAAGACCTCTTAGAAGAAATTGTCCGTCAGGAGTTTGCGCGCAGCGTGAACACTGTCCGCGAAGCAAATGCCGGCTTAGGGACGGCCGAGACCAGACTTACCCATATGGTCCATCAACTCTTGGAAGACTGGAACCAGACTGGGGGGCGTGTCTATGCGGTCACGTTCATGCTGGCCTTACACCAGGAACGTTTTCGACACCTGCACAAAAAACACTACAGACACTTCTATCAAGCGGTCGCAGAGCTTGTGCAAGAGTTGAGCCCCAAAATCTCAACAAACGAAACGCTAAAGAAAGCGCGCCTCATCACCTCGATGATGGACGGATCTCTTTTTCAGGTGGCACTTGGCGGCAGAGGATCCCGCGCCGAACGCAAAAAGTTCGACGACGAAATTGTTGCAGCGATCCTGCAGGCAGTTAAGCTCTAAGCGCTTGGATTACACTTCAGACGGGCAGCTATGCGCAGGCATCGGCTCGAGCCCTAGCTTGTCGAAGAGTGCTTGGTCCTTGTCCTGGCCCGGGTTCTTCGTGGTGAGCAGCTCGTCCCCAACGAAAATCGAATTCGCGCCAGCAAGGAAGCAGAGCGCCTGGGTTTCATCCGACATCCATTCGCGACCTGCAGAGAGGCGAACGATGGACTTAGGCATCATGATGCGGGCAACGGCGATGGTGCGTACGAATTCAATTGCGTCGATCTTTGCGTTCTCACCAAGGGGCGTGCCTTCAATCGGGATCAGCATGTTGATCGGCACAGACTGTGGATGTTCCGTCAGATTACCAAGCGCCATCAACATACCGGCGCGGTCTTGACGTTCTTCACCAAGGCCCAAGATGCCACCGGAGCAGACATTAATACCAGCTTCGCGAACGCGCTCCAGCGTATCAATGCGATCCTGGAAGGTCCGTGTCGTGATGATTGAGGGATAGAACTCTTCCGACGTGTCGATATTGTGATTGTAATAGTCGAGTCCGGCATCTTTGAGCTGGATTGTTTGTTCCGGGCTCAGCATGCCAAGGGTCATACAGGTTTCCATGCCCATTTCCCGCACGCCTTCGATCATGGCAACGATGGCTGGCATGTCGCGTTCTTTTGGCTCCCGCCAGGCAGCGCCCATGCAATATCGCGAGGCACCTGCTTCTTTGGCGCGGCGTGCCCCCGCCAAAACCTTTTCCACTTCCATCAGTTTGGACGCGCTAAGGCCAGTGTCATATTTTGCGCTCTGGGAGCAATAGCCGCAATCTTCCGGGCAGCCACCTGTCTTAACTGACAGAAGCATGCTTTTTTGCACTTCGTTCGGGTCAAACCATTCCCTGTGCACCGTCTGGGCGCGGAAAATGAGATCATTAAAGGGAAGGGCAAACAGCGCTTCAACTTCCTCTCGGCCCCAATCATGGCGGAGGGCGGTGGTCTCAGGAGCGGCGGACTGCTCGGACACGGGCGTCTGAATATTCATGAACTCTTCCCTGTTTCAAGACGGGCTTTCGGGGGCATTTTGACCGTGAGCATAGGCAGAACGGGCCCATTTGCAAGCAAGAGAGTCTGGGCATTTTGACGCCGGATTTGGTTGACTCGTGAGGGCGCAACGCGCAGGTTTGCCGCCGATTTTGGGAGAAATTGGATGTCGCAGCGGAAACCGACATATTCCCCCAAAAACCCGTGAATTAAGGTGATCGCGTTGAAATGAGCTCACTCAACGACATGGCATTACGGAAACTGGCCGAATTGGAGGCCGGGAACCTGCGTCGTCGCCTGAAAGAAACCGACCGTTTGGCTGGGGCCTATGTGGAACGCGATGGTCGGACGCTTATCTCCTTTTGCTGCAACGACTATTTGAACCTCGCCCACGACCCTCGGGTCATAGAGGCGGCCAAGAGCGCCTTGGATGAGCGCGGCGCAAGTTCTGGTGCCTCGCGGCTCGTGACCGGTAACCATTCCATCTTTACGGAATTGGAGCGCCGCCTCGCTGCGCTTAAGCAAACCGACGACTGCGTAGTCTTCGGGTCAGGGTACCTCGCCAACTTAGGCATCATCCCGACCTTGATGAAGCCGGGCGACCTGGTCCTTGCCGATGAGCTCTCTCATTCCTGTCTACTATCGGGAACGGATCTCTCCGGTGCGACATCCTTTCGGTTCAGACACAATGATATGGCACACCTGACCGAGCTACTCGGAACGCACCGCGCGGCTGCGAGAAACTGCCTCATCCTCACCGACGGGGTCTTTTCTATGGATGGGGATCTGGCGCCGGTTGCGGAAATGGCTGAAATCGCCAAAACGCACGATGCCTGGCTGATGACAGATGATGCCCATGGCATTGGCGTGCTTGCCGAAGGTCGCGGCTCCAGCTTCGTGACAGGAAGGAAAGCGGATGTCCCTCTTCAAATGGGAACATTGTCAAAAGCGATCGGGTCCTATGGCGGTTACATTTGCGCGAGCCAGCCGGTGATTGATCTTTTGCGCACGCGCGCAAGAACACTGATCTATTCAACCGGTCTGCCGCCGGCGAGTGCCGCTGCGGCAATCGCTTCCCTCGAAATTATCGAGACGGAGCCGGACTATGCAGCCTTGCCTGTTGAGAAGGCGAACCGTTTTACGAGAGCGCTCAACTTGCCAGCTGCCGAGAGCCCCATTGTTCCGCTGGTGCTTGGCGACCCTGAAACGACGCTCGATGCATCAGCCTTTCTCGAAGAAGAAGGTTTTCTGGTCACGGCCATCCGTCCGCCAACCGTACCGAAGGGCACCGCGCGTCTGCGTTTCACTTTTACTGCCCTTCATAAAGACGATGACATTGACCGATTGGCGGATCTTGTGCGTACCCAAATCCTCAACAAACGAGCTGCTGAATGACCCACCTGTTTGTAACCGCGTCTGGAACAGATATTGGCAAGACGGTGATCAGTGAAATTCTGCTCCGTCAGCTTATCGCCAAGGGCAAGAAAGTCGCGGCATTGAAGCCTGTGTTGAGCGGCGTTGAAGGCGTGCCACTTGAAGAAACGGATTCAGGCCGCATGCTTTTGGCACTGGGGGCAGACGTCAGCGAAGAATCTATTGCCGCGATCACCCCGTGGCGTTTTGATCCACCGCTTTCGCCAGACATGGCAGCAATGCGCGTTGGTCAAACAATGAAGCTCGATGAGCTCATCGATTTTTGTGTGGCGCCAACAGGCCAGGACTATGTGCTCGTGGAAGGCGCCGGCGGTGTGCTGGTGCCCATCAACCCGGAAGCGACCATGTCTGATTGGATGGTTGGGCTAAAGAACAAGACAGATCTTCGTGTGGTGTTGGTTGTGGGCTCTTATCTCGGCACGATCAGTCATACGCTGACAGCACTAGAGAGCCTGAACACCCGCGGCCTCACCCCCGCTGTCATCGTGATCTCGACGTCTGAGGTAAACCCGGTACCAGTCGAAGAAACTGTGGAGGTCATGGCGCGCTTTGCAGGCAACGTGCCCATCGCCGTCGTCCCTCGCCTCGACGAAGCCGAGGCGCCTGACCTCACACAATATTTGGACTGATTATCCGCGCGGGCCGAAGAAGTACCAGAGGATGACGCCGAGCAGAGGCAGGAACAGGATCACAACGATCCACAAGACTTTGGTGAGTGTCTCTGCATTGCTCTGCACGGTCTTCACGATTGCATAAATGTCAGCGATCAGAATGAGCAACCCAAACAGGCCGTTAAACTGAAGATCAAGCATGTGACGCAACTCCCCTAATATGAATCAGGGGATCAGCATATCGCTAAATGAGGGACCCTGCGAGTGCGCCTTCATGCTCCAGCAGCCATTTTTTTGCAGGCAGCCCACCGCCAAACCCAGTGAGAGTGCCATTGGCGCCGATCACGCGGTGACAGGGAACAATGACCGGGATCGGATTTTTACCATTGGCAAGACCTACTGCGCGGACTGCTTTCGGATTACCAATTGTGGTGGCGATGTCCCGATAGGCGCAAGTGTCACCATATCCAATATTTAGAAGAGCATGCCAGACACTGAGCTGAAAATCAGTGCCCTCCGGTGCCAGGGTCAGGTCGTCAAAACTTTGACGCTCGTCGGCGAAGTATTCTCTGAGCGCCTGGAGAGCGGCTTCAAGATGCTGCTTGGCCTCATTGGACGGATTGGGATCTTCCTCAAGCACTTCGTTTTTTTGGGTATCAAACAGGACCCGTGCGAGACCACGGGCGTGGGCAGCAACGCGGATGGGTCCGATCGGTGTATCGAGAGTGGCAATAGCAAGGGGTGTCTTAGACTTTGGCATGGTGGGTTCCTACGAGGACAGGCTGGACCAGAGGTGAAGAGCGGCATAGCCCCGCCAGGGTCTCCAATTTTCTGCGGTTGCAGAGAGCGCTTTCGCGCTCAATTTTTCAGAATGAGGGGCGGCGGCTTTTTGAAGCCCCAGATCACCAGACGGGAAAGCATCAGGATCGCCTAGCGCGCGCAACGCAACATAGGAGGCTGTCCAATCGCCGATGCCCTTGAGCGACGTAAGGGCAGCAACCATCTCAGAAATATTGACGCCGGGATGCAATGTGACGTTGCCGTCTGCAACCGCTTTGGCAATGGTTGACAATGTATCTCCACGGGTGCGGGGCATACCTAGTTTCCCTAGATCGTCCCTTACAAGGGTCTGAGGTTCTGGGAACAGAAATGACGGCCAGTTTTCCCCCGGTGGTGTCACCTGATCTCCATAGGTCTCCACCAGGCGGCCCGCGATGGTGGTGGCTCCTTTGACCGAAACCTGCTGGCCGAGAATGGCGCGGATCGCAAGTTCGAAACCATCAAAGGCACCAGGAATGCGAAGACCGGGCCGCTGCTCGACCAAGGGACCAATAAGCGGGTCATCTGAAAAATGTGCGCCGATAGCCTGCGGTTGTGCATCTAGATCAAACAGGCGCCGCAGGCGCATGACAAGATCTGCAAGTGCGAAAGGCCGGTCACTCATCACCCGCACCCATAGAATGTCACGGGTCTTGTCCGGCTCAGCTTCAATAAAGGCATGGGCGTCGTTCAACCGAACGGTCCGTCGGTACCGATTGCCGTCAATCGCCTCGACCCCGGGAATGGCCCGAATCTCGAAATAGTCCAAGATCATCTGCCAATCGAAGGGCGGTCGAAACCCAAGGCGTAACCGAAGATCGAACGGCAGCGCATTGTCCTTATTGGTGGCGCCATGGCCTTTCTTTCGCGCCGCCCGTCGGATCGCTGTTGGGGGTTCGCCATAGCGTTTGGCAAACGCATCATTGAAGCGCCTGAGGCTTGAAAAGCCAGACGCAAAGGCGATGTCGGCAACAGGCAGGTTTGTATCGCGCAGCAATTGATTGGCGAGCAAAAGGCGGCGGGTTGCAGCGACCGCTTCAGGATTGGCCCCTAAATGCATATTGAACAGGCGTCGCACTTGCCGCTCACCAAGACCCAGACGATCGGCAAGCTGGCAGACACTCCCTGTATCTAGCGCGCCTTCGCCAATGAGACGAAGTGCCCGTGACACAGTTGCCGCGGACCCCTGAGCTGCAGGCGTGCCCGGCGCTGCTTCGGGGCGGCATCTAAGACAGGCGCGAAAGCCTGCCTGCTCCGCCGCCGCCGCAGACGGCCAGAACGTACAGTTCTCCCGCTTGGGAAGCCGGGCTGGGCAGACTGGGCGGCAATAGATCCCCGTTGACGTAACGCCGGTAAAAAAGCGCCCGTCAAAGCGGGTGTCGCGTGCCTGAATGGCCGCGTAGCAGGCATCAGGTGTCGGGAAGGGCGTTGGTGAGCAAATATCCATGCTTGAAGCATAGACACTTAGCCTGGAAATTACTCGCCAGATTCGGACATGGTTGGGGGGCCAATCAGAAGGGGCTCATCGCTCCGTAAAGGCGATGTCCAGAGACCGGAAAACGGGTTTCAGGAGATAACGAACAAGCGACTTGGAGCCTGTAATAATCTCCGCATTCACCACCATGCCCGGCAGTATGGAATGGTGTTGTGCCCCAAGACCCACATGCGCTTTGGAAAGCGCGATGATGACTTTGTAATAGGGCTCATCCTGTTCGTCGCGGAACGTCGATGCGGAGATGCGCCGAACCTCTCCGTTAATGTCGCCGAACCGGGCAGTATCGTAGGTCGTGATTTTGACCTTTGCAGGATCCCCGATCTGGATGTGCCCAATGTCAGTGGGCAGAACACGGACTTCCGCTACAAGCTCATCATCCATGGGCACCACTTGGGCGATCAGGCCGCCGGGTTCGATGACTTCGCCGATGGTTTTGGCGGGCAGGTCCTGAACGATACCGCGAACAGGCGCAAAGGCCGTCAGCCGGTTTACCCGGTCCGTAAGCTTGCGAATGGCGCTCGCCGTTTCGTCGAGTTCTGCAGTGGCCGTCGACCGTTCCGACAAGGCGTCATTGATCAATGTCGCATCCAACTCTTCGAGGCCAAATTCCTCCTCGCGGAGCGACTCGCGGGTTGCAGCTAGGTTGCCTGCCGTCGAGATGAGCTGCACCCGAGTCTGTTCGTAAGTGCGCTTTGTTTCAAGATAGGCGATGCGGGATACCAGACCTTTTTCGAGAAGGCCTCCGCGTAGATTGACCTGCTCGAGCATCAGCTCCACCTGTTCTTTCAGGCTGGCACGTTGATCTGAGAGGGATTCAATATCGCCCTTTCGTTGTTCGATCCGAGCAAGGAAGCCCTGTCGCTGACGGTCTGCTGCGGTGAGCGACGCGTCGAGGAGTGCCAGTTCATTCGCGTAGAGGTTTGGGTCGAGCTCTTCTAGCGCTGGATCCATCGGGCGGGCTTCAACATTGGCGCTGAGCCGCTCGATCTTGAGTTGCAACGAAACCTGTCGAGAGGCCAACTGACCAAGATCACCTTCAGCTGCGATCGGCTGAAGCCGCGCGAGTGGTTGATCTTTCTCGACCAGCTCGCCTTCACTGACGAGAACCTCTGCAACAATGCCACCTTCTAGATGTTGGACAAGCTGAACGCGGCCAGCTGGTGTAACCTCGCCTTCGGCCCGCGCCAGTTCTTTGATTTCTGTGATGGACCCCCAAAGAATTGCCAGTGCCAGAAAGACGCCGCCGACAATCATCAAGTTTTGGTAGAAGCGAGGAGGACCGGATTCTTCAAGTGTCAGGGGAAGGGCGAGCTTTTTAGAGAGCTCGGCTTTCCGCCGCGCTTTTTTCGAGCTCTCGTGTTTCTCCTGCGCCACCGGCGTAACCCTTCTACTCATCTCCGGAAATTTAGGCCTGCGACGTTGACCCGAGAATTTGAGAAATCGCGGCCATCACAGCGGAATTGAGGGAAATCCTGACGGAATAACCTTAAAAACGGCTTAACTTCAGCCGTTAAGCCGGTCCAAAACGGCACTTGGTGCCCCATCAAGCGCCACGCGGCCCTGGTCGAGATAGACCAGCCGATCCGCCAGGCGCATGTGGCTCGGACGGTGCGTGACCATCAAGATGGTGGCCTTGCCTTTTAGGGACATGAGCTTGTCGACCAGAGCGGCATCGGCTGCATCATCGAGGCCGAAGGCAGGTTCGTCCAGAAGCAGCATGGGCGCGTTTTTCACATAGGCACGGGCGAGGTTCAGACGTTGGCGGACGCCGCCGGCAAGATTGGCAAAGTCTTCCTGCGAGAAGCGTGTCTCAACACCATCTGGCAGCGAATTGACATAGTCCGCCAATCCGGCGTCGGCTATCGCCTTTTCAATAGCTTGATCACTGGCAGTGGGTTCAGCCAGTCGCAGGTTCTGAGCAATTGTGCCGTAGAAGAAGGTCGCATGCTGCGGGAGGTAGGCAATTGAATTGCGCATCTCACCGGAATCAAGCTGGCGAATGTCCAGACCATCAAGGGCGACAGAACCAGCTTGCGGTTTGTAGAGGCCGGCAATCACCTTCAACAGGGTCGACTTACCGGCACCGTTGGACCCGTTAATCGCAATGAACTCGCCTGGCTCAACTTTGAGGGCCGCTCCCATGAGGGCCGGCTCTGCTCCGGCTGAGAACCTGAGGGAGACATTGTTCAGTGTGATACCGCCCTTGAAAGCACGGAAGAAGGAGGGAAGTTTCCCCGCATCTCTTTCCAGTGGCAGTTTCATCAGGCCATCTATTTGTTTCAGGCTTTGGCTCACCTGACTGATTCGGCTGAAGCTCAAGAAGATGGATTGGATGGGTCCCAAAACGCGCCAGACAAAAGCCATCGTTGCGATCAAAGCACCGATGGTGAGGTCGCCTTGCATGGCATACAGCGTGCCAATCGCGAGAGTGGCGACACCCGCGATTGTCATCAGAGTCTGTGCAACCGTTTGAATGAACATGTTGATGCGAGCAGTGTGCGCGTTGGCCACAGAGGCACGCTCGGAGATACTGTGAAACCGGTCACGCCAGATGTCTTCAGCTGCGCACTGTTTGAGTGTACGTTGCTTGCTGACAAGCTCAATGAGGAAGTTTTGCCGTGTGTTCCGAATTTCTCCGGACTCAGCGATTGCCTTTTTCATGATTGGAGCCATCACCAGACCAAAGATCGTGAAGACGGCAACAAGCGCAACGGGCACCCAGCCAATTGTGCCAGCGATCACAAAAATCGCTGCAAGGAAGACGATCACGAAGGGCAGGTCGAACGCGGCGGCCGCCAATGGGCCGGTAAATATTTCGCGCACCCCCTCAAACTGCCTTAGGCGATTGAGTTGTGTTGCGACTGGTGCACTCTCTGTCATGGCGACCGGCATGTAGAGCAACTGCTTGAACGATGCACCGCCAACCTGCGCATCTATGCGCGCGCCGAGATAGGCGAGAGCCCGCCCGCGAATGACGCGGAGCGCCGCCTCCACACCAATGACCAGAAGAATGCCCGCAACGAAATAGGCAAGCGTTTCAGCTGACCGTGTCCCGATAACGCGGTCATAGACGCCCATGATGAAGATCGGCACCATAAGCGCGGTGACGTTTGTGATGAAACTGATAGCAAATGTTTGCGCAATGAGTTTTTTGAAGCGACCAACAACATTCCAGATCCAGCTTCCCGCCGCTCTTTGGATAGGAGCAGATTCAATTGTGTCTTCATGGTTGACGAGATAGGCAACGCCTTTTGTCTTGCCGGCGTCAATCGTTCCTTCCGACTTCTGCTTGCCATCGAAGATTGAAAGTGTGTCGCCCTCGCGCGAGTAAATGACGCCAATATTTTCGCCATCGGTGGAGAAGAGGCAGGGTAGTTGGCTGGGGCGCAGATCACTCAGGCGCATGCTGCGGGCGGTTGTCGCATAATTCAGGTTTGAGAGGATTGTTCGCACATCATCAAAGTCGAGATCATCGACAAAGTGAGGCAATGCTTCCACCAGGTGTCGTGCTTCACCGCGCCAGCCGAGTTTGGTGAGAAGTGGCATAAGGCAGGCGCCAGCAGAGGTCCCGCCTACAAAGCGGTCCATATCTCCGCCGTGAAGCAGAGAGGAAAGGAGAGGTCGACCTTTCGGTTCGACGGGTTTGCCTGAAACAGCCGCCTGGGCGGCATCGTCGAACGTAATGCTCATGACGCGGCCTCCGCTGGTGCATGGACAGGCACAGGTGCCGGAGCAGATACAGGTGCTGCATCCGCCATGCTGACCTCGGTCAGCACACCATTCTTCATTTCAAAATGCCTGTCAGCAATACGCATAAGCGACGGACGGTGGGTTACGGCAATGATCGTGGGGCCACCCTTAAGCACTTGCAGGGCCTTCAGCACTTTCTGATCGCCCTTTTGATCGAGAGTATTGTTGGCTTCGTCAAAGAGCAGGACCTGCGGCTTCATTGCAAGTGCTCGAGCTATCGTCATGCGCTGGAGGAAACCACCGGGGAGTTGCTCAGCAATCCCCTGATTGACACGTGTGTCATATCCATCTGGGAGGCGATGAATGTCCTCCTCGAGGCCGATGGCCCGTGCAGCAAGCCGCGCATTATCTATCGCTTCGCCAGTTCGGAACATGGCGAGGTTTTCAAGGATGGTTCCCTGAAACAGGACGGGGTTAGGCGGAATGTAGGCAACCCAATTAGACAGGGCTTTTTGGTGCGTCCCCGTCACATCCATGCCGTCAATCATGACATTGCCCTCGGTCGGGCGGGCCTCACCGGTGATGAGACGGATAAGGGTCGATTTGCCAGAATTGTCGATACCTGTAATCGAAACCATCTCGCCAGACTTGAACTTGGCACTGACCTCTTTCACGACATCTGGAAGCTCAGCTTCATATCTGAAGGAGGCCTTCTTAAAGTCAATCTGCCCAGCGAGATTGGGCACAGTGTTCTGGCTTGAGGTAACTTGTCCGCCTGGCAGGTCAAGCAGGCTTGCAGCTTTCTCTCTGGCGACGTCGACACTTTGAAGCTGCGTCCAAAGGCTCAAACCTTTCAGCAGGGGTTGAATAGTGCGACCTGAAAGAAGGGTACAGGCTGCAAGCGACCCCATCGTCAAGCTGCCGTCGATGACCAGAAGGGCGCCCACAGAAACGACCGCCACCATGGTTACCCCGGCAAAAACGGCACCAAATGATTGAGCAATACCGCCTAGTTCAATCGTGCGATATGTGGCTGACGCCCCGGTGCGCAGCAGCCGTTCATAGCGACGCAGAATCTGGGGTTCCATGGCCATGCTTTTGATCGCTGGAATGCCGTTCAGCGTTTCTACAACAAAACTGTAGCGGCGATCATCAAACGCCCAGCGATCACTCAGTACCTTCCGGAGTGCGCTGCCGCTGATGGCGGTGACAACGACCAGGACAGCGAACAGGGCGATGGGCACCAGCACGAGCGAACCGCCGATAACCCAGATGAGGCCGAGGAATGCGCCAACAAACGGCAGGTCCAGCATCAGCAGGCGGGATTGGCCACCCTCGAAATCGCGGATTGTCTCAAGCGCGCCAAGCTTGTCCATGTAGCCGCCGGGCGTTTCCTTTTCGAACTCCTGCGGAGACGTTTCAAGGAATCGGTCAACAAGTGTGACGTTAAGGGCGTGGTCAAGTTGAGCGGCATACCAGATGACAAGACAGGATCGGGAGTAACGAAACACGGCGTCTATGCACATGATCCCGATAAGTCCCATCACCATGATAGTGAGGGTCTCAACGGCTTGGTTGGGGATAATCCGGTCATAGACCTGGAGCAGCGCTAGCGGTGTCGCCAGTGCAAAAAAATTGATCGAAATAGAACCGATAAGGATGGGAGGGCTCAGCGGCCCAGCGCCCTTCGCCGTGAAGCCGGCAAAGCGTTCATCGCGCCCGCCGGAGATGAAGACTCGAAGCGAGTCCACCGCCGACTGGATTTTGCTGCGCGGTTCATCAGTTGGCTGCTGTTTACTCATGCCGACGTGCGTGTCCCAGGAACAGATCCGACGGAAAAGCCCGCCATCCTTGTTGCAGAATCCCTCGAAGTTTTTGTTTTTTGGTTAATTTTTTGCTTTTGCTGGGTTTTCCGCAGATTTACGTCGATATAAAGGACGATTTTAATCAAATTCTCCCGGTTTTCTGCGGATTATGAGTAAATCGGAGGTTGTAAAACCGGTGACCGCTGATGGTTACACGGTGTTAACCAGACTTCTTGACGACGAGTTAATTTCTCCCCCCCAAATTGTCTAGTAACTGAAAAACCCTTCGCTATCGCGCGGTGGGTTTCTGTGCTGGGTCTGATCCAGATTCAGCCGCCTTTGATGTGGCGTAGGAAGGTAGACATGGCTGACGAAACGAATCGTGAAGACGAAGCAGAGGTCGGAAACGGCGGCGAGAACGGGTCATCCAGTGACGACCTATTCGTCTTTGATGAGGCGGGTACTCCAGGCAAGCGTCGGGAAGAAACCGAAGCGGACCTGACCGGTCTGGACGGTGCGCGCGCTGCCGATGACGTCACCAATCCCAACATCCATATGGGTATTGAACGCGGTGAGGCTGAGCTTCCGGAAGGCGGAACGCTTGGCGGTTTTGCTGATGCTGGTGAGGAAACGCCGGCCACAAATTTCGCTGGCCAGGTTGAAAGTGAGCGGTCCGGAACCGACAGTGGACGCGACCCTCTGGTGGCTGCCGAAATTGACTCATCTGGGTACCCGGAAGACAGTTCCGACAAGTCCATGGGCCCCTCTCCTGCAGCCGAAAGCCTTCTCGACGAGCCTGAAATGGATCGGGCCACGATGGATATGAAGCTGTCCAATATGGACGGCGCAGATATCATCGATGGCTCGCTTGCACAAAATAACACTGGAGCTGGGTCTTCTTTTGTGGAGCCCGAAGTTCCGCTCTCAGCACTGAACGCCGCGCCAGACCAAATTGAACTGAGCAATAAGCAGTTCGACGAGAATGCCCCTGGCGCAATTGTCGGGACGCTGACGACCGACGATTCGGGTGAGCATACCTATGAAGTGAGTGATGCCCGGTTTGAGGTGGTCGACGGTGTATTGAAATTGCGTCCAGGTCTCAGCCTCAATCATGAAGCGGAACCGTCCGTCGCACTCACTGTTACAGTGACGGATGACGGTGGTTTGTCCTTCACTCAGGATTTCACGCTCATCGTGGGCGATGTGAACGAGGGCCCGGAATCCGTCGATTGGACGCCGCTTCCGTTTGATGAAAATGTTGAAGGCGCGTCCGTTGGTATTGTGCACGTGACCGACCCGGACAATGGTGAGACGTTCACCTACACGATTTCCGATCCTCGATTTGAGGTGGTGGAGCAGAATGGCCGCACCGAATTACGTCTGAAGGACGGAGAAAGCCTGGATGCAGAACAGGGCGGTGTTCCTGTAACAGTGACAGTAACTGACTCTGGTGGCGAAACAGCGACCACTTCTGTCACTGTCACACCGACCGATGTGAACGAAGGCCCAAGCGACATTGCGCTTTCCAACTCAAGCGTTGACGAGAACACAGCTGGCGCAGTGGTCGGGTCTCTGAGCACAACAGACGTGGATGCAGGTGACAGCCATACCTATGCGGTCGATGATGCCAGGTTCGAGGTTGTCGGTGGCGAGCTGAAACTCAAAGACGGTGTCTCCCTCGATCATGAGACGGAAAGCTCTGTGGCCGTTGAAGTCACCACGACCGATGCGTCTGGTGCGACATACTCCGAGACCTTCACCATCGCCGTTGGCGATGTGAACGAGGGCCCATCTGACATTGCGCTCTCTAACACAAGCGTTGACGAGAATGCAGCTGGAGCCGTTGTTGGGTCTTTGAGCACCACGGACGTGGATGCTGGCGACAGCCACACTTATGCGGTGGATGATGCACGCTTTGAAGTTGTCGGTGGAGACCTGAAGCTCAAGGACGGTGTCTCTCTCGATCATGAGACTGAATCGTCGGTTGCTGTCGAAGTCACCACGACCGATGCGTCTGGCGCAACTTATTCCGAGACCTTCACCATCGCTGTTGGCGATGTGAATGAGGGTCCAAGCGATATTGCGCTCTCCAACACAAGTGTTGATGAGAATGCAGCTGGCGCTGTAGTCGGCAGCCTGTCGACGACAGATGTCGACGATGGCGATACACATAGCTACAGCGTCGATGATGCCCGGTTCGAGGTTGTCGGTGGTGATCTGAAGCTCAAAGACGGTGTGAGCCTGGATCACGAGACTGAGAGCTCTGTGGCCGTTGAAGTGACGACAACAGACGCGTCTGGTGCGACCTATTCTGAGACCTTCACTATTGCCGTGGGCGACGTAAACGAAGGACCAAGCGACATTGCGCTTTCCAACTCAAATGTCGATGAGAACGCAGCTGGAGCCGTTGTCGGATCTCTGAGCACCACGGACGTCGATGCTGGCGACAGTCATACCTATGCGGTCGATGATGCCCGCTTTGAAGTGGTCGGTGGCGATCTGAAGCTCAAAGATGGCGTCTCTCTCGATCATGAGACTGAATCGTCGGTTGCTGTCGAAGTCACCACGACCGATGCGTCCGGTGCAACTTACTCCGAGACCTTCAATATCGCCGTCGGTGATGTGAACGAAGGACCTTCTGACATCTCGCTCAGCAATGCGTCTGTGGAAGAGAATGCCGCCGGTGCTGTGGTCGGCTCTCTGAGCACGACTGACGTTGATGACGGTGACACACACATATATGCTGTCGACGATGCCCGGTTCGAAGTGGTCGGTGGCGATCTGAAGCTCAAA
>Ga0189287_100069_pt1 | contig 113235 bp, 118 predicted proteins | sample UW86minimetaG_FD_130319 | JGI IMG/M metagenome (GOLD analysis project Ga0189287, IMG submission 130319) | Marine microbial communities from the Costa Rica Dome - UW86 mini metaG | ecosystem: Environmental > Aquatic > Marine > Oceanic > Photic zone | place: Costa Rica: the Eastern Pacific...
CAAGGTCACCATCGACCAGCAGGCCGACGAGAATGACGAAGGCGCCACCAAGGGCACCGTGACCTTCGCCGATGGCAGCACCCTGACCTTCGAAGGCATCGAGACGATCCTCAGCGATGGTGAGGCGAATGCCGCGCCCGTCGCTGGCGACGATGCCGCCGTGGTGCCCGAGGATGGATCGGTCACGATCGACGTGCTGTCGAACGATGTCGATCCCGAAGATGACCCGCTGACCGTCACGCAGGCAAGCGCGCAGAACGGGACAGTGACCGTCAACGACGACAACAGCCTCGAATACACCCCCGATCCCGGGTTCTTCGGGACCGATATCATCACCTACGAGATCTCGGACGGCGCCGGGAACACCGATACCGGCGAGGTCACCGTCGAGGTGGAAGAAGTGCCGGATGCGCCTGTGGTCGATGGAACGGCGGAAGACGATTTTCTTTTGTCGGACTTCATCGATGAAGACGGTGACCAGATCGACGGCGCCGACGGTCTGAACGATACGATCGACGCGGGCGCCGGCAACGATTTCGCCGATGGCGGTGCCGGTGATGACACGTTCCTCGATAACGCCGGCAATGATGTCTATTTCGGCAATGAAGGCAACGACACCTTCGTGGCTCAGGACACCGGCAATGTCTTCGTGACGGTCAGCCAGGCGGGGAATGGTCAGGTGCAGAACGTCCCGTCCGGTGAGGTGGATGAGGTGTTCAGCGTCGAGACATTCGTCGCCGGTGAAGATGACACCGGATTTGACGGTATCGCCTTCGACGAAGCCATCCCCGAGGATGAGATCGCCACGCAGCTTCAGGGGATTTCCGATAATGCCTTCGGTCAGTTCTTCCCCGATGCGGCGCCTCCTGTTGCCTTCGGGCCGGAAGTGGGCCTGTTGCTGTCGGATATCCTGGGCGGGGCCGTCGGCGGATCGCCTGTCGGTGGCTACCTGATCGAGGGCGGCGACGAGGAAGGCCAGGTCGGAGAGATTTCTTTCGAAAACTTCGAACAGATTTTCTTCGGTGTCGAAATGTCCAGTGATCGCGAAGCCGAGGAACGCGCATTCGAGGAAATGCGCATGCGCGAAGACCTCCGCGAGGAAGAGGAAGAGATGGATCGCATGGGCTTTGCCATGTGATCGGCACCCACACAATCATCAGAGCGCCCCGTCAGGGGCGCTCTTTTTCGTTCCGGGGCCTGTGATCAGCGCCGGAAGGTCAGGATTTCGTGCGTGGTTTGCGCGGTTTGGCGGCGGCGGCACTGGCGGCGGCTTTGGCCGCCTGCCTGGCGCGATTTTTCTTGCTGCTCGGTTTCCCGGCCGGTGGCTTCGGTCCGCGCGCCGGGGCTCCGGCGCCTGCCGGCGCTGCGCCTTTTCGCGGTTTGCGCTTGCTCAGGACAGCCGCGTCAAGCCGTGCGGGACGGTCCTCGGTGCTTCGGGTGTCGTCGCGCCTTGATTTCGTGCCTTGGGCCGGCTTTGTCCCGGGTTTGGGTTTCTTGACGCGCGGCTTTGGTGCGTCGTTCCAATCCACTGGCGTTGTCGTGCCGGACGGCACGGATGCTTCCTCGCGTGGCCGGGCCTTTGGTGCAGGCCGTTCCGACGATTGGCCCGTTGGCCGGGCTGCTTGACCCGGACGCGCCCCGCGATCCGCAAAAGCCGGAGGTTTGTCCAGCTGGGTCAGCTTCGCGCCGCCTTCCAGCGTCCTGTCAGGGCCGACAGCCGACAAGAAGCCCTGCACCGCGCTTTGCCGGATTTCGACCAGAGACACATCGTTCTGAATACGAATGGCGCCGATATCCTCGCGTGACAGGTTCCCGATCTTGCACAGCATCGGCAAGAGCCTGCGTGGCTCGGCCCCGACGGTACGGCCCCCTTCGACCGAGAACCACACGCTTGGCCCGAAGGCCGCGCGCGGCTCGGGCGGGGCCGAGACATCCGACAGCTCTTCGGGTGCAGAATGCCTTTCGCGGAACAGCCGCACGAATGCCGCTGCCAGTTGCTCGGCCGAAAAGCTTTCGGTCAACTTGGCGACCGTCGCGCGGTTCGACTCCTCGATCTCGGCCTCCCATTCGGTGCCGGCCAGCATACGTTCGTCATCCCGCGCGGTGACCTCATCGGCCGAAGGCGCATCGGCCCATTCCGCCTTCACCTTGGCCCAGCCCAGAAGCCGCTGTGCCTTCTTGCGCGCGGCGGGTGGCACGATCAGCGCGCTGACCCCCTTGCGCCCGGCGCGCCCGGTCCGGCCCGAGCGGTGCAGCAGCGTGTCCTGATTGGTGGGCAATTCGGCGTGGATCACCAGTTCGAGGTTGGGCAGGTCGATCCCGCGTGCGGCGACATCCGTGGCCACGCACACCCGCGCCCGCCCGTCGCGCATCGCCTGCAGCGCATGGGTACGTTCGCTCTGCGACAGCTCGCCCGACAGGGCCACGACCGAAAAGTTGCGGTTCGACAGCCGGGTGGTCAGCCGGTTGACCATCGCGCGCGTGTTGCAGAACACGATGGCGTTGGGCGCCTCGTAATAGCGCAGCACGTTGATGATCGCGTTCTCTGCGTCCCGCGCCGACACGTTGAGCGCGCGATACTCGATATCGGCATGCTGCGTGGTGCCCGAAGCGGTGGAGATCCGGATCGCGTCTTTCTGATAATTGCTGGCCAGTTTCGCGATCGCGGTCGGCACCGTGGCCGAGAACAGCAAGGTCTGACGCTCGGTCGGCGCCTGTTCCAGGATGAACTCGAGGTCTTCGCGAAACCCCAGGTCCAGCATTTCGTCGGCCTCGTCCAGAACCACTGCCTTCAGGGCGCTCAAATCGATGCTGCCCCGCATGATGTGATCGCGCAGGCGGCCCGGCGTGGCGACGATGATATGCGCGCCGCGCTCCAGTGCCCGCCGCTCGTCGCGCATGTCCATGCCCCCCACGGTCGAGGCCAGAACGGCGTTGGCCTGCCCGAAAAGCCAGGCCAGCTCGCGCTTGACCTGCAGGGCCAGTTCGCGTGTCGGCGCGATGATCAGGGCAAGAGGGGCCGCGGCGGGCCCGAATGTCTCGGCCTCGCCGAACAGGCCCGGCGCGATGGCCAGCCCGAATCCAAGCGTCTTGCCCGACCCGGTCTGTGCCGAGACCAGCAGGTCCTTGCCCGCAAGCTCAGGGGCGATCACGGCCTCCTGCACGGCGGTGAGCGAGGTGTACCCCTGGGCGTTAAGGGCGTTTGCAAGAGCTTGTTTCAAGTGTGGTTCGCTTTTCGTATGTGATTGGGGCCGGAGCCGCCAAGGGTAGGGCCCGTTTGGGTAAGCCCTCGCGTTATCCTTTCGCGGCGCGGATGTATAGACTGCATCATGCCGCGCAAGCCGAGACGTGGTATCCGGGCGGCATGTCGCTTGCGCCATGCGATCTGGCCGCGCAACGCCGCGCAGCCTGTCGCATGTGCGTATTTTGCGGGCAATTCTTCTTGCCATGCATCAAAAATGATCGCTTTGCTCTGGACAGGCCTTGCGCTGCAGCCTTTTATTGGCAGATCGGAAAAACGTGTTTACCATTTGGTCAAACATCGGGGCTCGCCTCGTCCATCAAGGGGGACTACTTCATGACAACATCACTCACCAAGGCCGCATCGGGCCTTTCACGCAGACGGTTCCTCGGCACCACGGCAGGCACTGCGCTTGTCGTTGCAGCCGGCGCTCCCGGCATGCTGCGCGCCGCCGAGACGCTGAAGGTGGCGGGCATCTACACCGTGCCGGTCGAACAGCAATGGGTCAGCCGCATCCACAAGGCCGCCGGGATCGCGCAGGACCGGGGCGATATCGACTATGTCTTCTCCGAGAATGTCTCGAACACGGACTATGCCCGCGTGATGCGCGAATACGCCGAGCAGGGCTACCAGCTCATCATCGGCGAGGTCTTCGCCGTCGAACAGGAAGCGCGCGAGGTTGCCGCCGAATATCCCGACATCGCCTTCCTCATGGGCTCCAGCTTCAAGCAGGATGACGCGCTGCCCAACTTCGCGGTGTTCGACAACTACATCCAGGATGCCTCGTATCTCACCGGCATCATCGCCGGGGCGATGACCGAAACCGCGAATATCGGCATGGTCGGCGGCTTCCCCATCCCCGAGGTCAACCGCCTGATGCACGCCTTCATGGCCGGCGCCCGCGAGATGAACCCCGATATCTCCTTCCAGGTCAGCTTCATCGGCAGCTGGTTCGATCCGCCCAAGGCCAAGGAAACCGCCTTTGCCATGATCGAAAACGGTGCGGATATGCTCTATGCCGAACGCTTCGGCGTGTCGGACGCCGCGCAGGAAAAAGGGATCCTCGCCATCGGCAACGTGATCGACACGCAGGCCGACTATCCCGATACGGTCGTCGCCTCGGCGATCTGGCATTTCGAACCCACGCTCGACAAGGCCATCGCCGAAGTGCAGGCGGGCACCTTCAAGGCGGCGGATTACGGCGTCTATTCCTTCATGCAGGAAGGCGGCTGCTCGATCGCGCCGCTTGGCACGTTCGAAGGCAAGGTACCGCAAGCGGCCATGGATCTGGTCAAGCAGCGCACCGACGAGATCATGTCCGGCGCCTACGTGGTCGAGATCAACGACGAAGAACCCAAGTCGTCCTGAATGGTGCATGCAGACGCGGCGCAGGTCGTCCTGCGCCTTGACGGCATAACCAAGCGCTTCGGCAAGCTGGTCGCGAATGACGCGATCAGCTTGTCGCTGCGCAAGGGCGAGGTGATCGCCCTCTTGGGTGAAAACGGCGCCGGCAAGACGACGCTGATGAACATCCTCTTCGGCCAGTACACCGCCGATGAAGGCACGGTCGAGGTGTTCGGCCAGACCCTGCCGCCGGGCAACCCCCGCGCCGCGCTGGATGCCGGCGTCGGCATGGTGCACCAGCATTTCACGCTTGCCGACAACATGACCGTGCTGGAAAACGTGACCCTGGGCACGCAGCCGCTATTCGCTCCGCGCCTCGATCGGGGTGCCGCGCGGGACAAGCTGGCCCGGCTGGCGGCGGATTTCGGGCTTCAGGTGCATCCCGATGCGCGGGTCGGCAGCCTCACGGTCGGCGAACGCCAGCGGGTCGAGATCCTCAAGGCGCTTTACCGCGACGCCCGTATCCTGATCCTCGATGAACCCACCGCCGTCCTGACGCCGCAGGAAACCGACGATCTCTTCGCCACCCTGCGCAAGGCGGTCAAGCTGGGCCTGTCGGTCGTCTTCATCTCGCACAAGCTGCACGAGGTCATGGCGATTTCCGACCGCGTGTTGATCCTGCGCCATGGCCGCCTTGTCGCCGAGCGCCCCATCGCCGATGTGGACAAGCAGAAATTGGCCGCGCTCATGGTGGGCTCCGAGGTTTCGGCGCCCAAGGTCGAACAGGGCCGGCCCGGCGCCGTTCTCATGCGCCTGCACGAGGTGACGACACCCGATCGCGGCAGTGCGCCGGGGCTCGATCGTGTGTCCCTCGCGCTTCATGCCGGACAGGTCGTTGGGCTTGCGGGCGTGTCGGGCAACGGGCAGGCGGCGCTGGCCGATCTGATCGGCGGGCTGATCCGCCCTGCGACCGGGCGGCTTGACCTGAACGATGCCGAAATGCAGGCCTGGACCCCGCGCAAGGCCGTGCAATCGGGAATCGCCCGTATCCCCGAAGACCGTCACAAGACCGGCACCATCGCCGAGTTCGACCTGACCGAAAACGCCATTCTCGAATCCTATGCCGATCCGCCCTACAGCCGTGCGGGCTGGATGAGCTGGGGTGTGGCCGAGGCGTTCACCCGCCAGATCATCGACACCTATGACGTGCGCTGCCCCGGTCCCGGCACACGCATCCGCCTGCTGTCGGGCGGCAACATGCAGAAACTGATCCTTGGCCGCGTGCTGGAAAAGGCACCCTCGATCATCCTCGCCAATCAGCCGGTTCGCGGTCTGGATATCGGCGCGGTGAATTACGTGCATTCGCAACTTCTTGCCGCGCGTGACCGTGGCGCAGCGGTGCTGCTGATCTCTGAAGATCTCGACGAGATCATGGCCCTGTCGGATGTGATCCACGTCATGTCCGAAGGCCGCCTGTCGCCCGGTTTTGCCCGCGGCAGCATGACACCCGCCGACCTGGGCGTCTGGATGGCCGGGCAGGGCTTTGACGAAGCGGAGACGGCCCATGCGTCTTGAACCCGTTGCCAACCCCTCGTTCCTGCGCACCACGGTGCCACCCGCTATCGCCATCGGCTCGACCGTGGTGATCGCCTCGCTTCTGGCCATGGCGGCAGGGGCCAACCCGTTTTCGGTGCTGGGGCTTATCATCAAGGGCGCGTTCGGCTCGAAATTCGCGCTTCTGGAAACGCTGAACCGCGCGACGCCTCTGATCTTCACGGGTCTGTCCGTCGCCGTCGCCTTCCGTGCGCGGCTCTGGAACATCGGCGCCGAGGCACAGCTTTACGCCGGCGCGCTGATCACCGTGGTGCTTGGCACGGGGATGCTGCAATGGGGGGGCTTTGCCCTCGTTCCGACGCTGGCCATCGCGTCTATGCTGGCCGGCGCGCTTGTGCTCTTGGTTCCGGCGCTGCTCAAGGTGCGCTTCGGTGTCGATGAGGTCGTCACCACGCTTCTGTTCAACTTCATTTTCCTTCTCTTCGTGTCGATGCTTCTGGAAGGGCCGCTCAAGGATCCGATGGGCATGGGCTGGCCGAAATCCGAACGCCTGATCGCCGAGGCGCGCCTGCCGCGCATCGTTGACGGGCTGCGCCTGCATTGGGGCTTTGCATTGGCCCTGATCGCGGCGGTGGTGGTCTGGGTGATCCAGCGCCGCACCACGCTTGGCTACGAAATGCGCGCGGTCGGTCTCAACCGCGAGGCGGCGGGCTTCGCGGGCATCCCCGTCAACCGCGTGCTGATCAAGACGGCCCTTCTGGCAGGTGGTCTCGCAGCCCTTGCGGGCTTCTCCGAGGTGGCGGGCCTCAAGGGGAACCTGACCCTCGATCTCAGCCCCGGCTTTGGTTACACGGGGATCATCGTGGCGATGCTGGCGCTGCTCAATCCGCTTGGGGTGATCGCGGCGGCCCTGTTCGTGGCGGGCATCTTCGTCGGGGCCGACAGCATGAGCCGCGCCGTGGGCGTTCCCAGCTACCTGGCCGATATCATGCTGGCCACGGCGCTCTTGCTGATGGTGTTGGCGATCCTGCTGACCCGGTTCCGCGTGGTAAGGGAATAGGCCATGGACATCCTTGAAATCCTTCTCTCGGCCAGTTTCTGGACAGCGGCCATCCGCATCGCCAGCCCCCTGATCTTCGCCACCCTGGGCGAATTGATCTGCGAACGCGCGGGCGTGCTGAACCTGGGGATCGAGGGGATCATGGTCGCCGGTGCCTTCGCGGGCTGGATGGCGGTCTATTCCGGCACCGGGCTATGGATGGGCGTGGCCGTGGCCATGGCTGTGGGCATGCTCTTCGGACTGGTGCACAGCCTGCTGACCGTGCCCTTTGGACTGTCGCAGCATGTGGTCGGTCTCGGCGTCACGCTTCTGGCTACGTCGCTGACCTATTACGCCTATCGCCTTGCGCTGCCCGAAGTGACCAGCCCGCCCAAGATCGACGCCTTCCAGCCCTATGAAATCCCGCTGCTGTCCGATCTGCCGCTGATCGGCCCGGCGCTGTTTTCCCAGACGCCGCTGACCTATCTCGCGTTCATCCTCGTGGGCGTCGTGGCGTATGTGCTCTATCGCACCCCGCTTGGCCTTGCCCTGCGCGCCGCGGGCGAAAACCCCTCGGCCGTGGCGGCCCAGGGGCTGTCGGTCACCGGCATCCGCATGGGCGCGGTGATCGTCGGCAGCGGGTTCATGGCGGTGGGCGGCGCGTTCCTGACCATGTCGGCCTTTGACAGCTTCTTTTTCGAAATGGTCAACGGGCGCGGCTGGATCTGCATCGCGCTGGTGGTGTTCGGGGCGTGGCGGCCGGGCAAGGCGCTTCTGGGCGCGATCCTCTTTGCCGCCTTCGATGCGCTGCAGATCCGTATCCAGCAGACGCCGCTCGGGGCGGATATTCCCTATCAGGTGTTCCTGATGATGCCCTATTTCCTGTCGATACTTGCGCTCATCCTGATGTCGCGCCGGGCTGAAGTGCCCGCCGCGCTCATGGTGCCGTTCAACAAGGGGGAACGCTGATGTTCGATCTGATTGTCCGGGGCGGGACGCTGGCCGATGGCCGGATCGCCGATATCGGCATCACCGGCGACACCATCGTGGCGGTCGAAGACCTGTCCGGCGCCGAAGCGGGCCAGGTGATCGACGCCTCGGGCGACCTGGTCGCGCCGCCTTTCGTCGATCCGCATTTTCACCTCGATGCGACGCTCTCCTATGGCCTGCCGCGCATCAACGCCTCGGGGACCTTGCTCGAAGGCATCGGGCTCTGGGGCGAGTTGAAGCAGGTCGTCACCCGGGACGAGATGATCGAGCGCGCCCTGGCCTATTGCGATTGGGCCGTGAGCCAGGGTCTCCTGGCGATCCGCAGCCATGTCGATACCTGCGATGACCGCCTCCTCGGGGTCGAGGCGATGCTCGAAGTGCGCGAGCGTGTCCGCCCCTATCTGGATCTGCAACTGGTGGCTTTCCCGCAGGACGGCTTCTACCGCGACCCCACCGCGCGCGACAACACGATCCGCGCGCTCGACATGGGGGTGGACGTGGTCGGCGGCATCCCGCATTTCGAACGGACCATGGCCGACGGCGCCGCCTCGGTGCGCGAACTCTGCGAGATCGCGGCCGCGCGCGGGTTGATGGTCGACATGCATTGCGACGAAAGCGACGACCCGCTCAGCCGCCATATCGAAACGCTTGCCTGTGAAACGCAGCGCCTCGGCCTGCAGGGACGCGTCGCCGGATCCCATCTGACCTCGATGCATTCGATGGACAATTACTACGTGTCCAAGCTCCTCCCGCTGATGGCCGAGGCGCAGGTCGCCGCCATTCCCAACCCCCTGATCAACATCGTCCTGCAGGGGCGCCACGATACCTATCCCAAGCGCCGGGGCCTGACCCGCGTCAAGGAGATGCAGGCCCATGGCATCACCGTCGGCTGGGGTCAGGACTGCGTCCTGGACCCGTGGTATTCGCTTGGTACCGCCGACATGCTGGACGTGGCCTTCATGGGGCTTCACGTCGCGCAGATGACCAGCCCCGAGGAAATGGCCCGCTGCTTCGACATGGTTACCACCCAGAACGCGCGGATCATGGGCCTTGAGGGCTATGGCATCGCGCCGGGCAAGACCGCGTCACTGGTGGTGCTCGATGCCGGCACCCCGATCGAGGCTCTGCGCCTGCGCCCCGCGCGTCTGGCGGTGGTCTCGAAGGGAAAGCTGGTGTCGCGGATGCCGCGCGAGGATGCGGGCCTCAGCCTGCCGGGCCGGCCCGATACCGTGCGCCGCCGTCACAGCCTGGGCTGATCGCGCCTTATGCCCGTCCCGCACTGGCCGACAGCGCCAGCGCATCCACGCCAAGCGATTTCAGCGCGGCTTCCCACTTGTCGGCATCGGGCGTCTCGAACACGATGTCCTTGCCCGCCTCACAGGTCAGCCAGCCGTTCTGCGCGATCTCGGCCTCAAGCTGCCCCGGCCCCCATCCCGCATAGCCAAGCGCCATCACCACATGCGCCGGGCCGCGCCCATCCGCCAGATCCTCGAGGATATCCAGCGTCGCCGTCATCGCGAAATCCTCGTTCACGTCCAGCGTCGAAATCGACGAGTGATACCCGTAATCATGCAGCACGAATCCCCGTCCATGCTCGACCGGGCCACCGAAATGCACCGCCACGTTGCGCATGTCCTGCCCCGGCGTGATCGACAGCTGCTCAAGCAGATCGCGCAATTTCAGGTCACTGGTCGGCTTGTTCACGACGATCCCCATGGCGCCATCCGTGGAATGCGCGCACATGAAAACGACGGAATGTTCGAACCGGGGATCCCCCATGCCGGGCATGGCGATCAGCAGTTTTCCGGTAAGATCGATATCCGAGGTCAATCCAGCTCTCCAATGGCCTTGCTACCAGAATGGGGCGACAAGACACTCAGTTCAAGCATGGCGGCGGCCTGATTGTGACATTTCTCGCCGGAAAGTGAGTTGGCATTTCCCGTCGGATACCCCATTTGAAAGACCATGATGATACGCGCCCTCGTCCTTTTCGCCCTGCTGTGCGGCCCCCTGGCCCTGTCCCCCATGGCCCGGGCCGACAGCTCCATGATCGAAGCCCGCATCCTGACCGGCTGGCGCCAGGATGACGGCAGCCATATCGCGGCCCTGCGATTGTCGATGCTGGACGGGTGGAAAACCTATTGGCGCTCGCCGGGCGATGCGGGGATTCCCCCGCGCTTCGACTGGGCCGGCTCGGAAAACCTGTCTTCGGTCCAGATCACCTGGCCCACACCGAAATCCATCGATCAGGGCGGGCTGCGCACCATCGGCTATGCCGATACCGTCGTCTGGCCGCTGACCCTGACACCTGCCCGCAAGGACCAGCCGATCAAGCTTGCCGGCAAGATCGAACTGGGGGTCTGCAAGGATATCTGCGTCCCGGTCACGCTGATCCTGTCGCAGGACCTGCCCAAGGCGACGCAGCGCGATCCGCGAATCGTCTCGGCGCTGGCCGCGCGCCCCTATTCCGCGCAAGAGGCCGGTGTGACATCCGTCCGCTGCAGCATCAGCCCGGTCGAGGGCGGCATTCGCGTGCGTGCCGATGTGAAACTGCCGCACACGGGCGGCGACGAGATCGCCGTGATCGAAACATCCAACCCCGCGATCTGGGTGGCGCAGGCCGTCACCTCCCGCCAGGACGGGTATCTCGTGGCCGAAACCGAGATGTATCACGTCGAAGGCGGTGCCTTCGCGCTGGATCGCTCGGGCCTGCGGATCACCGTGATCGGCGAACACCAGGCCGTCGATATCCAGGGCTGCCCGTCGAACTGACCGGGCTTACTTGCGCCGCTTGTGTTCGTCCAGCCGGGGCAGGATCTCGACGAAGTTGCAGGGCCGGTGCCGGTAATCCAGCTGCAGGCTCAGGATCTCGTCCCAGGCGTCCTTGCAGGCGCCGGGGCTGCCGGGCAGGGCGAACAGATAGGTGCCGTTCGCAACACCCCCCGTGGCGCGCGACTGTACGGCACTGGTGCCGATCTTCTGGAACGAGATCATGGTGAACACCGTCCCGAAGGCGTCGATCTCCTTTTCATAGACATCGCGATGCGCCTCGACGGTGACATCCCGGCCCGTCAGCCCGGTGCCGCCGGTGGAAATCACCACATCCACCTGGTCCGATGCGATCCACTCGCGCAGCTGGTCGGCGATCTGGTCGCGCTCGTCGCGCACGATCATCCGGTCGGCCAGCACATGGCCCGCGGCCTCGATCCGGTTCACCAGAACCTCCCCGGATCGGTCCTCGGTGATGTCCCGGCTGTCGCTTACCGTCAGAACGGCGATCCTGACCGGAATGAAATCCTTGGTTTCGTCGATACGGCCCATGCGGGTCAACTCCTCTGCAGAAGGGCCAGCCGCGCGGCCAGCCCCACGAATATCAGCGCACTGGCATAGCCAAGCCCGCGTGTAAACCGGGCCGAGGTGGCCAGCTGCCGCCCGACGCCCCCGGCACACAGGCCGACAGCGCCGTTGATGAAAAATCCACCCACCGCCAGGACCAGGCCGCAGATCAGGAACTGCCCCAACACCGATCCTTGCGCGGGATCGATGAATTGCGGCACGAAGGCCAGCACGAACAGGATCACCTTGGGATTGAGCAGGTTGACGATCAGCCCCTGCCGAAAGGCCCGTGCGGCGGGCATCGCCAGCGGCGTGACATCCTTTGCCGGTGCGCGCCGCAACGCGCCCGCCGCCAGCCACAGCAGATAGGCCACGCCCACCCATCGGATCGCGTCGAACAGCCAGGGCAGCGCCGCCACCGCCGCCCCCAGTCCCAGGCCCGCCAGCGTGACATGCACAAGCCCGCCCGCCGATATCCCGGCACTGGCCGCCAGCGCGGCCTTGCCCCCCGACCGCAGGCCAAGCCCCAGGCAGAACATCATGTCCGCCCCCGGCGTCAGGTTCAGCGCCAGCGCCGCAGGGATGAAGGCCAGCAGGACAAGCGGGTCCATCATGCCGTGATCTCGAACCAGTTGGGCGTGGGGCCAAGGTTGACCACGCGGGTCTCGCCGATCAGGCCGCTCCGGCCCCAACTGTCATGGATATGACCGCAGACCGCCAGTTTCGGCTGATGTGTCTCGATCGCCGTCCGGATCGCTGTGGACCCGACCGAAATGCCCTGGGATGTCACGTCCGCGATGCCTTTCGGCGGCGAATGGGTGATCAGGATATCCGCGCCGCCGCACGGCTCCAGCATCGCCTCGGCGGCCTCTTCGCTCAGATCGCAGGACCATGCGCCGAACGGCGTGACCGGCACGCCATATCCCAGACCGAACAGGCGCAGCCCGCCGATCTCGTGGGCCTGCCCGTGCAGCACGGTGATCCCGTCGCGCGCGGCGGCGCGCAGCTCTTCGGCGCTTTCGGCATTGCCGGGAACCACCACCATCGGCGCCGTGATCCCATCCAGCAGCGCCATGGCCTGCTCCAGCCCGCGCCGCCCGTTGCAGAAATCCCCCGCACCGATCACCAGGTCGGCCTCTTGCGCCGCCTCGACCAGCGCCTCGGCAGGGCGGGCGGCTGCGTGCAGGTCCGAAAAGGCCAGGATCTTCATGGGCCGGTCCTCAATCGCGCCTGCAGCTCCAGCAGGTCGGCCCAGGCCTCGCGCTTGGCTTGCGGGTTGCGCAGCAGATAGGCGGGATGGACCATCGGCAGGGTGGGCCTGCCATAGCTTTCGGTCCATTGCCCGCGCAGCCGCGTGATCCCCTGACGGCCCAGACCGGCCTGGCAGCTGATATTGCCCATGAGCACGATGACCTCCGGGCCGACAAGATCGACATGGCGCTGCACGAAAGGCAGCATCATGGCGATTTCCTCGGGTTTGGGGTCCCGGTTCTGGGGCGGGCGCCACGGCATGACATTGGTGATATAGACGGCCTGTCCGGCGTCGGGGGCGGCGCGGCTCAGGTCGATCGCCTCCAGCATCCGGTCCAGCAATTGCCCCGCGCGCCCCACGAAGGGCCGGCCCTGCAGGTCCTCGTCGCGCCCCGGCGCCTCGCCGATGATCATCACCCGCGCCGATGGTTGGCCATCCGCGAACACAAGGTTTCGGGCGCCGCGCTTCAGGTCGCAATGCTCGTACCCCGCCAGCGCCTCGCGCAGCGCATCAAGCGTTTCCGCCCCCCCGGCAGCAGCGCGCGCATCCGCCAGTGGATCGACCGCCGTCGCAGGGGCCGGGGCAGGCGCCACCGAGGCCGCAGCGGCCTTGGCCACACGCGGCTTGGCGGCAGCCGGTTGCGTATCGGCCAGCTCATAGCGATTGACCGGCAGATCTCCGATCGCCTCGGTCGCCCCAAGCTCGATCTGCCAGTCCAGAAGCGCCTTCGCGGCATAAGGGTCAAATGTCGATTCCATTGCCCCGCCACGCTACCGCCCCGTCGCGCCCGAGGAAAGGCGACAAAGCGATCCCTTGCCCCTCCGCCCGCCGCTTTCTATAAGCGGGCAGGATCACGGAACGGAGCGGCGGATGACCTTTTCACACTCCCACCTTCTGGGGATCGAACCCCTTGCCCCACCCGAGATCACCACGATCCTCGACCTTGCCGATCAATACGTGGATCTCAACCGGCGTGACGTCAAACATGCCGATGCCCTGGCCGGGCTCACCCAGATCAACATGTTCTTCGAAAATTCCACCCGCACCCAGGCCAGTTTCGAACTGGCAGGCAAACGCCTTGGCGCGGACGTGATGAACATGGCCATGCAGGCCAGCTCGATCAAGAAAGGCGAGACGCTGATCGACACGGCGATGACGCTCAACGCCATGCACCCCGATCTTCTGGTCGTGCGCCACCCGCATTCGGGCGCCGTGGACCTTCTGTCGCAAAAGGTGAACTGCGCGGTGCTCAACGCCGGCGACGGCCGCCACGAGCATCCCACCCAGGCCCTGCTCGATGCGCTGACCATCCGCCGCGCCAAGGGCCGGCTCCACCGGCTCAACATCGCGATCTGCGGCGACATCGCCCATAGCCGGGTGGCGCGCTCGAATCTCCTGCTTCTGGGCAAGCTCGAGAACCGCATCCGCCTGATCGGCCCGCCCACGCTCATGCCATCGGGCATCCGCGATTTCGGGGTCGAGGTCTTCGACGACATGAAAGAGGGGCTGCGCGACGTGGATGTCGTCATGATGCTCCGCCTGCAACGCGAACGCATGGATGGCGGCTTTATCCCGTCCGAGCGGGAATACTACTTCCGCTACGGGCTGGATGCCGAAAAGCTGGCCTATGCCAAACCCGACGCCATCGTCATGCATCCAGGCCCGATGAATCGCGGGGTCGAGATCGACGGCGAGATCGCCGACGACATCAACCGCAGCGTCATCCAGGAACAGGTGGAAATGGGCGTCGCGGTGCGCATGGCCGCAATGGATCTGCTGGCCCGCAACCTGCGCGCCCGCCCCAAGGCGGTGATGGCATGACCGACAGGATCCAGATCAAACCCACCGAACACGGCGTCGTGCGTGTCTTCGATGTCGATCTGCCTGCCGACCGGATCAAGGCCTTCAACCGTCGCAACGGCACATGGCCGCTGCAGGATGCGCTTGGCGCCGCGATGCTCGATCCTGCCCATGTCGATCTCATCGCGCTGGCCGATCTCGATGAACTGGGCCTCTCGGGCTACCTGGCCGAAGGGCACGGGATCTCCCCCGACGACATGCGCGACATGCGCGGGCGGCTCGATGCGCTGTCGGGCCATGTGCTGATCGTGACCTCGCGGGCTTTCGGCGGGCAGGAGCAGACGCTCTCGCCCCGTGCGCCGCTGCACCTTGTCGCCACCTTCACCGAAGATCGCCCGCCCGTGTCCTTCGATCCGCTGCCCTCGCAGGCGGCGCGCGGTACCACGGGCGGCAAGCCACCGCCCAGTGACGCGGCGATGTCCGGGCGGGTGGCTTCGGTTGCGCTGCTGGTGCTTTTTGCGCTTGTGGCGGTGGTGGTCTGGGTGGCGTCCTGATGGATGGGCTGATGCACGCCATGACCCCGACCACCCCCTTGGCCGAGGGCGAAGCGGTGCTCCACAGCTTCCACCCCGATCGGGCCACCTATTGGCGCGATCATGCCTGGCTGGCTGCCGCGGCCATGGCGATCGGCATGGCGATCCTGTGGATCATGGGCAACCCCCATGTCTGGACCGGGGCCGTGGGCGGGTTGGCCGCCGTCGCCGTGCGCGCCTTCTATGTCGCCTCGGACGAGTTGCAGGCCCGGTGGGACCTGACCGACAGGCGCCTTCTGGGGCCACAGACCCGCGCCGTTCCCCTGGCCGAGATCGACCGCATCCGCACCCTGGGATCGGCGGTGCAGATCGTCACCCGGTCCGGCGACAAGCATCTTCTCAAGTACCAGTCCGACCGCGACGCCACCCGTCAGCGTATCCAGACCGCCATGACCGGAGCCCGCCCATGAGCAGCCGCACCACGCTTTTCACCAATGCCCGCCTGATCGACCCCGAAAACCGCACCGACGCGCCCGGCTGGCTGCTGATCGAGGGGACGACGATCAAGGCGCTCGCGACCGATGCCGCGCCCCCCGCCGCCGAGGCGGTGATCGATTGCGGCGGCCATTGCCTTGCCCCGGGCATCGTGGATATCGGCGTCAAGGTCTGCGAACCGGGCGAGCGCCACAAGGAATCCTATCGCTCCGCCGGGCTGGCGGCGGCGGCAGGCGGGGTCACCACCATGATCACCCGCCCTGATACCTTGCCCGCCATCGACACGCCCGAGGCGCTGGAATTCGTCGCGCGCCGCGCCAATGCCGCCGGCCCCGTGAATGTCCGCCCCATGGCGGCGCTGACCAAGGGCCGCGAAGGCCGCGAGATGACCGAGATCGGGTTCCTGCTGGATGCCGGTGCCGTGGCCTTCACAGATTGCGATCATGTCATCACCAACACCAAGGTGTTCCAGCGCGCGCTGACCTATGCGCGCGGCCTTGGCGCGCTGATCATAGCCCACCCCCAGGAACCGGGCCTCAGCGCCGGGGCCTCGGCCACCTCGGGCAAGTTCGCCTCGTTGCGCGGCCTGCCATCGGTGTCGCCCATGGCCGAACGCATGGGGCTCGATCGCGATATCGCCCTCTTGGAAATGACCGGCGCGCGCTATCACGCCGATCAGATCACCACCGCCCGCGCGCTGCCCGCGCTCGAACGGGCCAAGCGCAACGGGCTGGACATCACCGCAGGCACCTCGATTCACCACCTGACCCTGAACGAGTTGGACGTGGCCGACTATCGCACCTTCTTCAAGGTCAAGCCGCCGCTGCGCTCCGAGGATGACAGGCAAGCGGTGATCGAAGCCGTGCGCTCGGGGCTGATCGACGTGATCTGCTCGATGCACACGCCGCAGGATGTGGAATCCAAGCGCCTGCCCTTCGAAGAGGCCGCATCCGGCGCCGTCGCGCTCGAAACGCTGCTGCCCGCCGCGCTCCGGCTCTATCATTCCGGCGATCTGGATCTGCCCACGCTCTTCCGGGCCATGGCGCTCAATCCCGCGCAACGGCTGGGGCTGGCGGCGGGGCGGCTTGCGCCCGGGGCCCCCGCCGACCTGCTGGTCTTCGATCCCGACAAACCCTTCGTGATGGATCGCAACACGCTGCATTCCAAGTCCAAGAACACCCCGTTTGACGGTCAGCGCCTTCAGGGTAAGGTGCGCCTGACCTATGTCGCCGGAACCCGCGTCTACGAGGCCGCCTGATGCCATCCATCGAAACCGCATCCACCCTGCTGATCCTCTGGGCCGTGGTCGGCTACCTGCTGGGGTCGATCCCCTTCGGCCTGCTGCTGACGCGCGCGATGAATCTCGGCAACCTGCGCGAGATCGGATCGGGCAATATCGGCGCCACGAATGTCCTGCGCACCGGCTCCAAGGGGGCGGCGGCCGCGACGCTGCTTCTCGATGGAGGCAAGGGGGCGTTGGCCGCTCTGCTGGCGCGCTACCTGACCGGCGAGGATGCCGCGCAACTGGCCGGTCTCATGGCGTTCATCGGCCATTGCTATCCGGTCTGGCTCAGGTTCAAGGGCGGCAAGGGCGTGGCGACATTCCTCGGCCTGCTTCTGGCGCTGGCATGGCCGGTCGGTGTGGCCTGCTGCCTGACATGGCTGGCCACGGCGGCGCTCAAGCGGATGTCGTCCTTTGCGGCGATCGCGGCGGCGGCGCTGTCGTCGATCTGGGCGGTCGTGCTTGGTCGGCCCGACATGGTCCTGTTCTGCGTGCTGTTGACCCTGATGATCTACTGGCGCCACCGCGACAACATCGCCCGCATCCGGGCCGGAACCGAACCTCGGATCGGGCAGAAGTGATCCCCGGCTCGGCTGGCCTGCCAGCCGCCTTGTCTGCGCTCTTTCGACCGTCCGGGGCCCTCGAGGTCCCGATACCGATATGGCACCGACGCGATACCGACGTCATACCGACGTGATACCGATGCCGTTTTTCGCGGTTTTCCGGGGGTCCGGGATCAGTAGGAATATTCGGCGTAGATCCGGTTCAGATCGCCGTTCCAGTCGCCCTCGTAACGCTCCAGAAGCTCGTCGGCAGGCACTTTCCCGCTCTCGATACTTTCCTTCAGCGCATTGAGGAAATGGGTCTCATCGGGGATCATCCCGTCGGCCCCGGCCCGCGCCCTCGCCCTCAGCCCGGCCTCGGAAAGCTCCAGGACCTGCCGCGCCAGATCATGCATGGAAATGCCCATCACATTGGCCTGCAACGCTTTTTCGCTTGCGGCAACGCGCAGCGCCTCGCGGGTTTCCGCGTCCCAGTCCTTGACGATATCCCATGCCGCATCCAGCGACGACTGGTCATACATCAGCCCGACCCAGAACGCCGGCAGCGCGCACAGCCTGCGCCACGGCCCGCCATCGGCCCCGCGCATTTCAAGGTATTTCTTGATGCGCGCTTCGGGGAAGATCGTGGTCAGATGATCCGCCCAGTCCGACAAGGTCGGCTTCTCCCCCGGCAACGCCGGCAACTCCCCCTTCAGGAAGTCCCGGAAAGACTGCCCCAAAGCGTCAATGTACTTCCCGTCGCGATAGACAAAATACATAGGCACATCAAGGGCATAGTCGGCCCATGCCTCAAAGCCGAAGCCGTCTTCGAAGACAAAGGGAAGCATCCCGGTCCGGGCGTCATCCAGATCCCGCCAGACCCGCGCGCGCCATGATTTCAGCCCCGTCGGCTTGCCGTCGAAAAACGGCGAGTTGGCGAACAGCGCCGTCGCCACCGGCTGCAACGCCAGCGCCACGCGCAGCTTGCGCACCATGTCCGCCTCTGATCCGAAATCGAGGTTCACCTGCACAGTGCAGGTCCGGTACATCATGGATTTGCCCATGGTGCCGACCCGGTCCATGTAATCGGTCATCAGCTTGTAGCGGCCCTTGGGCATGCGCGGCATGTCCTCGTGGCTCCAGATCGGTGCGGCGCCCAGTCCGATAAAGCCCACGCCCACCTTGTCGGCGATGTCCTTGACGTCCCGCAGATGCGCATTCACCTCGTCACAGGTTTCGTGGATCGTTTCCAGAGGTGCGCCCGAAAGCTCCAGCTGTCCGCCCGGCTCGAGGCTGACATTCGCGCCATCCTTGGTCAGACCGATCAGCTTGCCGCCTTCGTCCAGCGGCGCCCATCCATGCAGGTCGCGCAACCCTTCGAGCACGGCCAGAACGCTGCGTTCGCCTTCGTAGGGGATCGGTCCGAGCGTGTCCTTGCAATACCCGAACTTCTCGTGCTCGGTGCCGATGCGCCACTCATCGCGCGGCTTGCAGCCGCTTGCCAGATATTCGGCCAGTTGTTCATGCCGCTCGATCGGCCCGCCACCGGACTGGGGTATGGACATGACCGTTTCTCCTGCCTTGTCGCGCATTGCTGGCTGCCACAAGTGGCGGCATTCGCTCGGGGTGTCAATGTAGCCGAGGGTATGATTTTTGCCAGATCATGACAGGCGCGTCCCCATCTTGTTTCATCTGCGCCAGCATGCGTTCGGTTCGGATACCCGGCAGGCTTGCAAACGCATCGAACAATGCATCTGCACCGCTTGCCGTCAGCGGGATCGCAAGATCGGGCTGGCCGGATTGGCTCAGGATCCAATGTGGCGGCTTTACGGTGGGGTCGAGCGCAACTCCGGTCAGTTCTCCCAAGGCGACCGTGCCGCCGGTCAACGGGCCGAAATAGGTGATCTGTCCCTCGACCACACCGACGACGCCCGGCCCATCCTGACTTGTGCGAAAGCGCCCGCGCTGCACGCCTGCCGCCGTCAACACCGCGCCCGCCGCCGCGACCACGTAGCCCAGCCAGTGCAACACTCCGATCGTCCCGACGGCCCACCAGGCGCCGACCGCCAGAACGGCACCCCCGACCAGCACCTCGCGCCAGCGCCACAGGGCCGCTGTGGCCTCGGGGCGTACAAAGCTCATGTCCAATCCCCAAGGGCCATCTGCCAGACGGTCATTGCCGCCACGACAGCGGTGTCGGCCCGCAGGATGCGCGGGCCAAGGCTGACCCTGTGCACGAAGGGCAGGGCGTGCAGGCGGCTGCGTTCAGCGTCCGAAAAGCCGCCCTCGGGACCGATCAGGATCGCCCATGGCCCTGTCCCCGCCGTGCCAAGCGTCTGCGCCGTGCCGGCCAGCGCCTCGTCACAGACCATCAGATTGCGGTCACCGGACCAGTCCTGAAGCACACGGTCGAGCTTTTGCAGATCACCCACCTCGGGCACGAAAGTCCCTCCGCACTGTTCGGCGGCCTCGATGGCATGGGCCTGCAGGCGGTCTTGCCGGATACGCTCGGAATTGGTGAACTCGGTCTGGACAGGCAGGATGCGCGCCGCTCCCATCTCGGCGGCTTTCTCGACGATGAAGTCGGTGCGCGCTTTCTTGATCGGTGCGAACAGCACCCACAGATCGGGCGGGTTTCGCTGTGGCCCTGTCTGCCTGTCGACCCGCAGAAGCCCGCCGCGTTTCGATGCGTCCTGAATGCTGGCCAGCCACTCGCCATCGCTGCCGTTGAACAGCAATACCGCATCCCCCGTGCCGCGCCGCATCACTCCGAACAGGTAATGCGCCTGATCCCGGTCCAGAGGAACCGTTTGCCCTTCCCCCAAGGGGTGCTCTACATAAAGCCTGATCTTTGCATCTGCCATGGGGACACCATATGACCGGCAAGAACCAGACGCCAGAGGCCGCAGGCGTTGTTGCCGATGCCGTCAAGGGCAACTGGGTGGACCGCTACGCACCAAAGGCAACGCGGCCCTATCTGCGGCTGGCCCGTGCCGACCGGCCTATCGGGACATGGCTGTTGCTGTTGCCCTGCTGGTGGGGGTTGGTGTTGGCCATGTTGCATGACGGGCGTGCCTATTGGCACGACCTTTGGATTTTCGCCGGCTGCGGGATCGGTGCCTGGCTGATGCGCGGGGCCGGGTGCACCTGGAATGATATCACCGACCGTCATATCGACGGTAGTGTGGCGCGTACCGCGTCGCGCCCCATCCCATCCGGGCAGGTCAGCGTCAAAGGCGCGCTTGCATGGCTGGTCGCGCAGGCGCTTGTTGCATTCTGCATCTTGTTGACCTTCAACGCAGCGGCCATCGCGCTTGGGGTCCTCGCGTTGGTGCCGGTGGCCATCTATCCCTTTGCCAAGCGGTTCACCTGGTGGCCGCAGGTCTTTCTCGGGCTGGCGTTCAACTGGGGGGCGTTGTTGGCATGGACCGCACATACCGGGCAGATCGAATGGCCCGCTGTTCTTCTGTATCTGGCCGGCATTTCGTGGACGCTGTTCTACGATACGATCTATGCGCATCAGGACAAGGAGGACGACGCGCTGATCGGTGTCAAATCCACGGCGCGTCTGTTTGGCGAGCGAACGCCGAAGTGGTTGGCCCTTTTTCTGGTGCTGACGGTCGTCCTTCAGTCCTTGGCGGTGATCATCGCCGGGATCGGCGGGAGTTCGCCGGCCCTGTTGTTCGCGCTTCTGGGACCGTGGGCGATGGGCTGGCATATGCAATGGCAGTTGCGCAAACTGGACCTGAACGACAATGATACGCTGCTTGTGCTGTTCCGGTCGAACCGGGATGCGGGGCTTCTGCCGTTGCCGTTTTTCGCCATTGCTCTGCTGCTGTGATTGAACATCCTGCCCGCACGGCCTAAACACTCTCAGACCAATAACTTGCGGGCCCTATGCCATGCGCCTGTCTTCGATCTTTACCATTGCCGCCACGTTTCTGGCCGCAGCCGTGTTCTGCGTGCTGATGGCCAGTTTCGCCGTGCGCATCATCGAGGACAATTCGCGCCAGGCCGTGCGCACAACACTTGAAGAGAACGACCTCGGTTGGGCCGAGGTGGATGCCAACGGGCTGCAGGTCTTTTTGGCGGGGACCGCCCCCTCCGAGGCTTCGCGTTTCAAGGCGCTGTCGGTTGCAGGCACGGTCGTGGATGCCGCGCGCGTCATAGACCAGATGCTGGTCGAAGAGACGCAGATCATGACGCCGCCGCGCTTTTCGATCGAAATCCTGCGCAACGACAGCGGTATTTCACTGATCGGGCTGTTGCCGGCCTCCACGGATCGTGAAGACCTGATGGCGGGGATCGCCAAGGCGACCGCTGGCGCGCCGGCGAAAGACCTTCTTGAATCCGCCGATTATCCCGAGCCGGAGACCTGGGACGACGCGCTTGATTTCGCGGTCGAGTCCCTCAGCCTGTTGCCGCGCACGAAGATTTCCGTGGATTCCACACGCGTTCAGATCAAGGCCATGGTCGATAGCCCGGAAGACAAGCGCAGGCTCGAAACCGAGCTGGCCCGGGCGTCGCCCGCGGATGTGCGCCTGTCTCTGGACATATCGGCGCCGCGCCCGGTCATCACCCCGTTCAACCTGCGATTTCTGATCGAGAACGGCACCGCCAAGTTCGATGCCTGTTCTGCCGATACCGAAGCGACACGCGACCGCATCCTGCGCGCTGCTGGCCGGGCGGGGCTTGAGACCAAGGCGGATTGCACGATCGGGCTTGGGGTGCCTTCGCCGAAATGGGGCGAGGCGGTCGAGCAGTCGATCGCGGCGCTTGCGGAATTGGGCGGTGGCAGCCTGACATTTTCGGACGCGGATATTTCACTTCTCGTGCAGGAGGGGACGCCCCAGAACACCTTCGATGATGTTGTGGGCAAACTTGAAACATCGTTGCCGGACGTTTTCGCCCTGCATGCGGTTTTGCTGCAGCAGGAGGATCAGTCCGAGGCGGTTCAGCCCGAATTCGTCGCGACATTGTCACCCGAGGGCCTTGTGCAGTTGCGTGGTCGTGTGTCCAGCGACCTTGCGCGCGAGACCCTCGACAGTTTTGCGAAGGCCCGGTTCTCGTCGCGGTCCGTTCACATGACCGCCCGCGTCGCCGAGGGCTTGCCGCGGGACTGGGCGCTGCGGACGCTGACCGGCCTCGAGGCCCTGACCTATTTGTCCAACGGCGCGGTCACCGTGACGCCGGATCAACTGACCGTCGTGGGCGATACGGGTCGGCAAGATGCCTCTGCCGAAATCTCGGGGTTCCTGGCCGGGAAGCTGGGCGAAGGCTCGCAGTTTTCGATCGACGTGACCTACAGGGAAGCGCTCGACCCGATTGCAAGCATCCCGACACCCGAAGAATGCGAAGAGCGGATCGCCTCGGTGCAGTCGGAGCGGAAGATCAACTTCGAGCCGGGGTCGTCCAAGATCGACGGCAATGGTGCTGCGATCATGGACGATATCGCGGAAATCCTGCAGGAGTGCGGTGATATCCGGATCGAGATCGGAGGTCACACCGACAGTCAGGGCCGCGAAGAAATGAATGAACGCCTGAGCCAGGAGCGTGCACAGGCGGTTCTGAATGAATTGCGCTTGCGGCGTGTGTTGACCTCATCCTTCACGGCCAAGGGATATGGTGAAAGCCAGCCTATCGCCGATAACGGCACCGAAGAGGGCCGTGAGGCTAATCGCCGGATCGAGTTCCGCCTGTTGCGCCCGAAACCCATCGAGGAAACCGAGACGACCCTTGAAAGCCTCGAAGAACCGGGCGAAGAAGATAACGGAGCGACAAGCGCAGAGCAGGAAGTGACCGCGGATGAACAGAACTGAGTTTATCATCGCCACGGCGATCATCCTGTTCGTCGCCTTCTGCATGGGCTGGTTCGCCAATTGGCTGGTGCACCGTTTCATCCGGGTCAACCAGTCCGATGTCGGGGAACTCGAGCGACTTGCACAGGAATTGCACGAAGCCGAAGAGACCCGCGATCAGGCCATCACGTACCTGCAACAGCGCGAGGCCGAGTTGACCAATCAACTGGCCCAATCCGAGGCCGAACTGGCCGCGACGATGGATGGCCTGCGCGAGGCCCGTTACGAGGCCGAACAACTGCGCACTCATCTGGAGCGGGTGACTTCGAGTTGACGTCTCCTGTGCGATAGGCGTGTCATGCCGGACGACAGGCCGCGCCCCAAGGCGACCATTTGCCGGTTTTTTTCGCTTCACGCCACGGAAAGAACGCGCTAGATGGCCCGCATGATCACGTCTTGCACATATGCCACGGCCCGACGAGGCCGCTGACGCGTCTCACGCGCCTGTTCGCCATGTGATCTTCGGCACCCCGTGCCCTCTTCCTTTCCTGAAACATTGACTTGCCCGCGCCTCTAAGGCACTCAAAGGGCTTCTTAATAAAGGATACGCAGATGTTCCCGTCCGTTCTACCCACCTACAACCGGGCGCCACTGACTTTCGTCAAGGGCGAAGGTACTTGGCTGATCGAGGCGGACGGGCGCCGATTTCTGGACATGGGTGCCGGAATTGCGGTGAACGCCCTTGGCCATGCGCATCCCGCACTGATCGCGGCGCTGACCGAACAGGCGGGCAAGCTGTGGCACACCTCGAACCTCTACAACATCCCGCAACAGCAGGCCCTGGCCGACAAGCTGGTGGATGCGACGTTTGCGGATACCGTGTTCTTCACCAATTCCGGCACCGAGTCCTGCGAATTGGCCGTGAAAATGGCCCGCAAGTATTTCTACGAAAAGGGTCAGCCCGATCGGGTCGGGATCGTCGCTTTCGAAGGCGCGTTCCATGGGCGGTCGCATGCCGCGATCGCCGCTGCCGGATCCGAGAAGATGGTCAAGGGCTTCGGGCCTCTTCTGCCCGGGTTCACACAGGTCGCTTGGGGGGATCATGACGGGCTGCACGCCGCGATCGATGACACCACCGCCGCAATCCTGATCGAGCCTGTGCAGGGCGAGGGGGGTATCCGCCCGGTGCCGGATCAATGCCTCAAGGGCTTGCGTGATCTGTGCGACGAAAAAGGCATCTTGCTGATCTTCGACGAGGTGCAGTGCGGGATGGGCCGTACCGGGAAACTGTTTGCTCATGAATGGGCGGGGGTCGAGCCGGACATCATGATGGTCGCCAAGGGCATTGGCGGGGGCTTCCCGCTTGGCGCTGTGCTGGCCACCCAAGAGGCCGCAAGCGGCATGACGGCAGGCACCCATGGCTCGACCTATGGAGGCAACCCACTGGCCTGTGCGGTCGGTGCGAAGGTCATGGACATCGTGGCCGACCCGGACTTCCTGAACGCGGTGAGCGCCAAGGCCGGCAAACTTCGTCAGGGCCTCGAAGGGCTGTGTGCCAGCCACCCGGATGTTTTCGAGGGGGTCCGCGGTGCGGGATTGATGATCGGCCTGAAATGCAAGGCGACCAACGCGGATGTGGTCGCGGCTGGCTATGATGCCGAGGTGATCACGGTGCCGGCCGCCGACAACGTTGTGCGTCTTCTGCCGCCTCTGAACCTGACGGACGCGGATATCGCCGAAGCGCTGTCCCGCCTCGAGGCTGCAGCTGTCGCGGTCGAAACCCGAATGGCGTCCTAGGCTTGGGCGTTTGGAAATAGTCCGGGCAAGGGACGTCACGCCGGTTGCGCAAAGCATCCACGACCGTGCGCGCCCCTTCCCTCACTCAAGGTCTGAATGAGATGAAAAACTTCCTCGATATCCATAAAACCGACCCGGCCGAGCTGCGGCAGATCATCGACACCGCGAAAGCCATGAAGGATGCCCGCAAGGGCCGTCCGCGCGGCGCTACAGATGACGAGTTGCCCTTGGCCGGACGCATGGTCGCGCTGATCTTTGAAAAGCCATCCACCCGTACGCGCGTCAGCTTTGATGTCGGCGTGCGCCAGATGGGTGGTCAGACCATGGTGCTTTCGGGCGCGGACATGCAGCTTGGCCATGGCGAAACCATCGCCGACACCGCCCGTGTGCTCAGCCGGTATGTCGATCTGATCATGATCCGGACCTTCGATGAATCGGTCCTGATCGAAATGGCGGAATACTCGGACGTGCCGGTGATCAATGGGCTGACGAACCGGACCCATCCTTGCCAGATCATGGCCGATATCCTGACATACGAAGAGCATCGCGGGCCGATCGCGGGCCGCAAGGTCGTCTGGTCGGGTGACGGCAACAATGTCTGCGCGTCGTTTCTGCAGGCGGCGGGTCAGTTTGGCTTTGATGTGACGTTCACGGGCCCTGCGCAGCTTGATCCGGAAGACGCGTTTGTCGGCTTCGCCCGTCAGAAAGGCTGCACCATCCAGATCGAACGCGATCCGGTCAAGGCGGTCACCGGCGCCGACCTCGTGGTCACCGACACGTGGGTCAGCATGCACGACAGCCAGTCAACCAAGGAGCGGCGCCACAACATGCTGCGCCCCTATCAGGTGAATGATGAGTTGATGGCGCATGCCAAGCCGGATGCCTTGTTCATGCATTGCCTGCCCGCCCACCGCGAGGAAGAAGTGACCAGCCAGGTGATGGACGGACCGAACTCGGTCATCTGGGACGAGGCTGAAAACCGTCTGCACGCCCAGAAAGCCATCATGCGCTGGTGCCTGGGGGCCTGACAACAAACCGGGCCGGTTGTTTTGCGCCGTGCCCGGCGCCCCTGCGCTCCATGCCGTGTCTTGGTGCTGCGGATCAGTGGTGCAAAGGGTATCAGAGCGACAGCAGAAGCCGCTTCAGCTCGGCTTCCTGCACCGCTTCAGCGGCGTCGGCGGGCCGGAACCAGGCGCGCTGGCGTTCATGCGCTTCGGGAAAGTCATCGCAAAGCTCCGTCACATCAAGGCGGAACACCTCGACCTCGACCAACAGATCGCCGCCATCTTCGATGGTCTTGTCATAGCAGAACTTGCCCAGGCTGACCTCGTGCAGTTGGCCGGATTTCACTCCGGCTTCCTCCCACGCTTCCTTCTGGGCAGAGTGTGCCGGCGACAAATCCTTCTCCAGCCAGCCCTTCGGGATGACCCATCTGCCGGTATCCCGGCTGGTGATCAAAAGCACCTCGGTCCCGTGCGGGCCGACCCGGCAGCACAGGGCCGCAGATTGAAATTCCTCGGGCGTACGATAGACCGGCTGCAGGCCGGTCGACCACGCTTTCTTCAAACCTTCAAACATGTGAATACCGCACCTGCTCTGACTTTGTTGTTTTTATGCAAGTAATATAAACGATCTGCCAAAAATTACAAATCAGGGCCTTTTGCGTGGGGTTGCGCGTAGAGTGGGATCAGCCTGTGTCGGGTCTTCGGGCCATGGATGTTTGGGATATCTGCCGCGCATGTCCTTGCGAACATCGGCATAGCTTGTGGCCCAGAACCCGGGAATATCCGTCGTGGTTTGCACCGGCCGGCCCGCCGGCGACAGGAGGGTGACCCGCAAGGGCGTGCGCCCGACATGTGGATGCGTTGTCTGTCCGAACATCTCCTGCAGGCGCAACTGGATCTCGGGCACCTCTCCGGAATAATCGATCGGGATCCGCCGTCCCAACGGTGTCGTGAAATGGGCCGGAGCCCTTTGATCGAGGAGCTGCATCTGATCGAAATCCAGCCGGGCGCGCAGCGCATCCAGCATGTCGAAGCGTTTCCAGTCCTGGGCCGACCGGACATTGGACAGAAACGGCAGCAGCCAATCCTGCAACTGCTCCAGAAGCGCGGCCTCGGTCATGTCGGGCAAGTCCTCGCCCGCGCTGCGCAGCAGTTCGACCCGGGCGGCAAACCGTCTGGCGGCGTCGCTCCAGGTCAGCCCCAGATCGCGCACCCCGTCCAGCATCGCGCGCGCCATGGCCTCGGCTGGGGCGGTTTTCCAGATACGGTCATCGAGCACGAGCGCGCCCAGGCGTTCCTGTTGACGCGCGATCACCTTGCGGTCGCGTCGGTCCCAGAGACACAGGTCATGCCAGTCGATCTGATCCCGGAAAACTGTTCGGATCTCGGCCTCGCTGATCTGGATGGCTTGCCGGATACGTGCGTCTCGTGGGTTGCCATCCAGGTCGGTTGCCACGATCAGCCGTGCCGCCGACAGGTCATCCCCGTCTGGCAGGACCGCCCCCTTGCCACCCGACAGAACATAGCGGGGGGCCTCGCCCTTGCGGCGCATCCCCACGCGATCCGGATAGGCCAGAGCCGCCATTTCAGCATCGCTGTACCGGTGCCCGGAATGCTGCCCGACCTGCCGCGCGAGGCGCTTGGCTTCGGTCTGTATCCGCTCGAGCGCCCCGCGATTGGCAACATGTGCATGCCGTCGTGCATAGTCGCGTGGATCGCGTATCGCCATGAGCCGCAGCGTCAAGTCGACCGGCGCGCTGCGCGGCAGCGGATCGCGCTCGGACAGAAGCGCGGCCAGCTGTGCGGCATGCGGTCCGGCCAGGGCCATGACATGCGCCAGCCTGGGGTGAAGCGGCAGCGCGGCAAGGATCTTGCCATGGGGGGTGATCCGGTTCTCGTCATCAAGCGCCCCGAGCATCCGCAAAAGCGCCTGCGCCTCGGCGAAAGTGCCCGGATGGGGAGGGGTCAGGAAGGCCAGATCGCTTGGCGCGGCACCCCAGACCGCCAGCTCCAGCGCAAGCCCGGACAGATCGGCGGACTCGATCTCGGCCGGTGGATAGCCGGGTAGCGCCCCGTGCTCGCCCTTTGTCCACATGCGATAGCAGACACCTTCGGCCACCCGTCCCGCACGGCCCGCACGTTGCGTGGCTTCGGCGCGCGTGACAGGGTCGGTTACCAGCCGGGACATGCCGCTGCCCGGATCGAAACGCGCCCGTCGTGCCCGGCCACAATCGACGACGACGCGAATATCCTCGATGGTCAGTGACGTTTCGGCAATCGCGGTTGCCAGCACGATCTTGCGGCCATGCGTCTCCTGTGCAATCGCGGCGCGTTGCCTGCCGAAGTCCATGGCGCCATAAAGCGGCCGCACATGACACTCCGGTGGCAGGCGGTCCTCGATCAGGGCGGCGACGCGCCGTATCTCGCCCTCGCCGGGCAGAAAGACCAGCACGCCCCCTCGTGTCTCCGCCACGGCCTGCCTTACCAGATCCGCCGCCGCCTGTTCAAATCGCCGGTCCTTCGGGGTGGGTCGGTCAAGCCAACGGGTCTCGACCGGGAAACTTCGGCCTTCCGAGGTGATGACCGGCACTCCGCCCATCAGGTCAGCGACCGGGGCGGCATCCAGGGTCGCCGACATGGCCAGGAGGATCAAATCCTCTCGCAGGGCGTCACGCACCTCGAGGCACAGGGCCAGTCCAAGATCGGCATTCAGGGACCGCTCGTGAAACTCGTCGAAGATAACGGCACCGATACCACGAAGCTCCGGGTCCGTTTGCACCATGCGGGTCAGAATGCCCTCGGTCACGACCTCGATGCGGGTTGCGTCCGAGATCCTGCTGTCGCCGCGCACACGGTACCCCACGGTTCGCCCGGTTGCCTGGCCAAGGCTCTGCGCCATCCGCTCGGCGGCGGCACGCGCTGCAAGGCGGCGCGGCTCCAGCATGAGAATGCGGCCACCTGTCAGGCCTGCGGCCAGCATCTCGAGCGGCACAACAGTCGTCTTGCCCGCACCCGGCGGGGCTTGCAGAACCGCACCGCCATGTTTGCGCAATGCGTCGATCAGCGGGCCTATGGCGGTATGAATGGGCAGGGATGTGGACATGCTTGCCTTATCCACCAAGCGCGCAGGCTTTTCCATAGCGGCCTCGGCGTGCCCACTCTGGACAAATCGGGGCATGCCAAGGCATGAAGGCACCCAACGCAAAGAAATGGGCCTGCCTGCGCAATGGATATCGACACCTTCAGCCAAGCGATCACCTCGGGCGACCGTCGCGCCCTGTCGCGCGCTATCACCCTGGTCGAAAGCTCTCGCGCCGATCACCGCGATCAGGCCGTGCAATTGATCGAACACCTGAAGACCACGAACCGTCAGGCGATCCGTATCGGCCTTTCGGGCACGCCGGGTGTCGGAAAATCCACCTTCATCGAAAGTTTTGGCAAGATGCTGACCGCTCGGGGCCTGAAGGTGGCGGTGCTTGCGGTCGATCCGTCCAGTTCGCGGTCCGGGGGCTCGATCCTTGGCGACAAGACGCGCATGGAAGAGCTCAGCCGTGATCCGAACGCCTTTATCCGCCCGTCTCCTTCGCAGTCCCACCTTGGCGGTGTTGCCCGCCGCACCCGTGAAGCCGTGACCCTATGCGAGGCCGCGGGTTTCGACGTGGTTCTGATCGAGACGGTCGGCGTGGGGCAATCCGAAACCGTGGTGTCGGAAATGTCGGATCTCTTCGTCTTGCTGTTGGCGCCTGCGGGCGGGGACGAGTTGCAGGGCGTCAAGCGGGGCATCATGGAGATCGCGGACATCATTCTGGTGAACAAGGCGGATGGCGATCTCAAGCCCGCCGCGACACGCACCTGCAGTGACTATGCCGGCGCCTTGCGCCTGCTTCGCAAACGTCCGCAAGACCCCGAAGGGTTTCCCAAGGCGATGATGGTGTCGGCGATGCAGCAGGACGGGCTCCAAGCCGCATGGACCGAGATGACGTCATTGATCGACTGGCGCCGTGACAACGGGTTTTTCGACGCCCGCCGCGAGGATCAGGCGCGGTACTGGTTCGAGCAGGAGGTCCGCAATGGCCTTCTGGCGCAACTTGACACGCCGCAGGCGCGCGCCAGCATGAACGACTATGCCGCCCGGGTCGCCGATGGAGAGATCACGCCCACTGTCGCCGCGCAGGAATTGCTGGACGGGCTCGGGGGATAGGCCTCAGCCTCGTGCAAAAGCAATGATGCCCGAAACCAGGCAATCCAGGCTGTCAGTCCATGGCGTGCCGTCTGGAAGCGCATCGGTCAGAAGCGACAGTTCGGTGCATGCGACAAGCAGATGATCGGCGCCCTCGCGGACAAGAGCATTGGCCTGTTCCGTCAGCCGTGGCTTCAGGGCTTCGGGATCCTGGCCCGCCTTCACGGCCCTGATGATCGACAGCAACTCGCCATCGTCGGACAGGCTGACCGGCTCGAGCCCGTGCGCCGCAAACGGGGCGTCGAAGACGCGTGTCAGACGCGTCGCGGGAGAGGCAAGCAGGCCCACGCGCCGCGCCCCGGCACGTGACAGCGTCTCCGCGGTCAATTTCAGCATGTCGAGAAACGGCAGATCGCTGGCCTGCTCGACCATTCCGGCATAGTGATGCGCGGTATTGCACGGCATCGCCAGCGCCGCCGCGCCAGCGGCCTCCAGATCGCCGGCCATCCGGGCCAGCACCGGCCCCGGGTCGTCGCCCGTGCCTTCGATCAGCGCCTTTATGCGGCTTGGCACTTGTGGGTTTTGGTGCACGATCAGCGGAACATGATCCGCATCGTCCCTTGCAGGCACGGCATCCAGCACTTTTTGCATGAGAAGGATGGTGGCCTCCGGCCCCATGCCCCCCAAAATGCCCACGATCTTCATGATCCGGCAATCCTTCCTGGCGCTTGGCGGTCAGCGGGTTTCAGCCGCTGGCCTTGGTCGCTATCTTGCGGTCCGCCGCCAGCTTGTCCAGCCGAATATCAGCAGAGCGCGCATGGCCCTCCATGCGTTCCTCGCGGCTGATCCGCGCGCTGACGCGGGCCAGATCGGGCAGTGCGCGCGCGTCCACCTCTTGCCAGGTGACGGTCTTCAGGAACTTGTGCACGCTCAGCCCACCGGTATAGCGCGCCGCGCCCGACGTGGGCAGCACATGGTTCGGCCCCGCAGCCTTGTCGCCGAAAGCCACGGTGGTGTCCGCGCCAAGAAAAAGCGACCCATAGGCGCGCAGCCTCTCGCGCCACCAGGGCAGGTCCTCGGCCTGAACATGCAGGTGCTCCGGGGCCCGTTCATCGGCGAAACGTGCCATCTCCTCGCGGTCGTTGCACAGGACGATCTCTCCCAGGTCCCGCCAGGCTGCTTCGGCGGCGCTGCGGTTCGGCTCGGGCAGGGCGTCGATCACGCCCGGAATCCGGGCCAGGACCTGCCCGGCAAGCGCGCGAGATGTCGTTGCCAGCCAGACCGGGCTCGTGGCCCCATGTTCGGCCTGCCCGATCAGGTCGATGGCAACCATGTCGGGATCGGCGCTGTCGTCGGCCAGGACAAGACTGTCGGTCGGCCCGGCGAACATGTCGATCCCGATCGGACCGAACAGCTGCCGCTTGGCTTCGGCCACATAAGCGTTGCCCGGCCCGACAAGGATATCCGCCGGGGGGGCGCCGAACAATCCGAAGGCCATCGCGGCAACCCCTTGCACGCCACCGATGCACAGGATGCGCGTGGCCCCGGCAAGCTGCATGGCATAGAGCATTGCAGCCGGAATCCCCTCGGCACCATTGGGCGGGGAACAGGCGGTGATATCGGCCACGCCGGCTTCGCGCGCCGTGGCGATGGACATCAAGGCACTGGCGATATGCGTGTACCGTCCCCCCGGCACATAGCATCCGGCAGCGGATAGCGGGATCTGTCTCTGCCCGGCGATCAGGCCTGGGCGAAGTTCGATCTGCATGTCCTGCGCGGTTTGGCGCTGTGCGGCGGCAAAGCGGCTGATATTGTCATGCGCCCATGCAATATCGTCCTTCAAGTCCTGCGGCACCTGCGCGATCGCCTCTTCGATCACGGAGCGCGATACCGAGATATCACCGTCCCAGCCATCCAGCGTACGGGCATATTCCAGCGCAACCTGTGCGCCGCCTGCGCGCAGGCGCGCCAGCATGATCTGAACCGTGTCGACGATATCCGCCGCCGCCTGAGGCGGGTGACCCGGAGCGGATTTGATATACTCGAGGGGCATGGGACTCTCCTTCCGGATACCTGAATGAAGGGCAAGCCGGCCTGCCGGCAAGAGCTTTGCAGCCCGCATCGGATGGTTTTTCCGGTGGCCGAAACTGGGCTTCGGCAATTCCGAAACATGGCCCTGTGTCTTCCGGCCGAAAATATCCAGGGTGAGGCGTTGAAATTCCCAAGCAGTTCAACGCCGGGGGCAAAAACCCTGCGTCACAGGGCGGCCCGAAGACCGGATGCGGCTTGCTCGATCAGGTCCAGTACGCCGTCGAAATCCCCGGTGTAGTAAGGGTCGGGTACATGGTCGAAGCCTGCCCCGGGTGCATACCGTATGAACAGCTCCACGGGGGTCGCGTTGCCCGCAGGGCGCATCGCCTCGATCTGGCGCAGGTTGTCCGCGTCCATCGCCAGGATCAGGTCGAAGGCGTCGAAATCATCTGTTCGGAATTGCCGGGCCCGCAGGTCCGACAAATCATATCCGCGCGCCCGTGCCGCCGCTTGCATCGGGCCATAGGGCGGGTCTCCGACATGCCAGCCGCCGGTGCCCGCGCTGTCGATCTCAAGCGTGGGCGCATGATGCCGCAGGACGCCCTCCGCTGCGGGCGACCGGCAGATATTACCAAGGCAGACAAACAGGATACGGGTGGTCATATGGGGCTCCTTTGGGCATGAAGGGATAAGGCAAGGAGGCGGCATGGAAAAGATCGTAGTTCTCACGGGCGCGGGCATCTCCGCCGAAAGTGGGCTTGGAACCTTCCGCGACGAAGGGGGCCTTTGGGCGCAGCACAGGATCGAGGATGTTGCGACTCCCGAGGGGTTCGCACGTGATCCGGGTCTGGTTCATCGCTTCTACAATGCCCGAAGGGGGCAGGCGGCGCAGGCCGAGCCGAACGCCGCGCATCACGCCTTGGCGCGCCTCGAGGCCGAATGGCCGGGCGAGGTCTTGATCGTCACGCAAAACGTGGATGCCCTGCACGAAGCGGCTGGAAGCCGCAATGTCCTGCACATGCACGGGACATTGGCCGGCGCATTGTGCGGCGCCTGCGATCATCGGTGGCCTGCGCCGATGGCCATGTCGCAGCAGGACCGTTGCCCGACTTGCGGGACGCCTGCGACACGGCCGGATGTGGTGTGGTTCGGTGAGATGCCCTATCACATGGAAGAGATCTGGGCCCATCTGGAAGACGCCGATATCTTCGCGGCGATCGGCACGTCGGGCCAGGTCTATCCGGCGGCTGCCTTTGGCCAACACGCGGGCCGAGCGGGCGCGCATACGATAGAACTGAACCTCGAGGCATCGGCCAATGTCCGCGACTTTGCCGAGGTGCGGCAGGGGGTGGCGTCGGTGATCGTCCCGGACTGGGTGGACGGGATCCTGGGCCTTTGATGGTGGGGAAAGGCGGGCGTCTTGCGCTGCCTTTCCCTTGTTTTCAAGGCGTTACTCGGATTTTCCGTGCTTGTGGCCCATCCCGTGCGCAGGCTTGCGTTCAAGATCGACGGGAACATTGATCTCGATATCGCCGGCCTGTTCGAAGGTCAGGGTGAGCGGGATCATGTCACCTTGCTCGAACGGGGCGGTCAGGCCCATGAACATCACGTGGTTGCCGCCACGCTCGAGCATCAGTGTTTCGCCCGCCGTGACGGGAAACCCTTCGGTCACATGGATCATCCGCATCACGCCCTGGGCATCCTGTGTATGGGTATGCAACTCGACCTGGGCGGCGGCGGGGGATGACACGGCGATCAGCCGGTCATCGGAGGCGCCGTGGTTCATGATCGTCATGAAGGCGGCACCCGAGGTCGCCATGGCCGCAGAGGATCGCGCATAGGCGTCGTTGACCATGATGTCCTGAGCAAGGGCGGGCAGGGCGAAGGCGGATGCGGCAATGGCCGCCAGAACGGTGGATTTGAAAGACATGGATGTCTCCTGATCTTGGGGTGTTTGTTGAAAGACGACAGGATCAGGAAGGCACAGGCGGGCCGCGCGCCCGTGCGGGCAGACGCGCAAGGTCGGATAATTCTGTTTTGTAGTCAATGGCTTGGGCGGTCGTCCAGGTGGTCGGGCGCAGCGGGTTCACCGCGTCGGTGGCGGCCACCTGAAAAAGCGACAGGGCACATTCGGGGCAGATATGCACCGCGCCCGTGGGCTGGCCCTCGGCATCGACCAGAACCGTGACAGGCCCCGTGCCCGTGCACAGCACCATCTGACCCGCAGGGTCGGGCGCGGTCCGCGCGAGGGCCATGCCCTGAGCCGTGAGGGTCAGAACCAAAGCCAGGGCAACGGCAAGATATGTGCGGACCTGTGTCATGCGATGCGGACTATAGCCGTGCTGCGGACCGGTGTGAAAGCGACAAAAAGAAACGGCCCCACTGACATCAGAGGGGCCGCGAAATCATGCTGAAAGACGCGTCCGTATCAGGCGGCTGCGGCCTGCGCCTTGGAGATTTCTTTCTTCACTTTCAGGGCGTTGGCCGACAGTTCATCGTCTTTCGCCTTGGCGAGAAACGCGTCCAGGCCACCACGGTGATCGACGCTGCGCAGGGCCGCGGCGCTGATCCGCAGCTTGATGCCACGGTTCAGTGTTTCGGACTGCAGGGTCACGTCCTGCAGGTTCGGCAGGTAGCGACGCTTGGTCTTGTTGTTGGCATGGCTCGAGTTGAAGCCAGACATGGGGCCTTTTCCGGTCAGTTCGCAGCGGCGCGACATGGTGTTTCCTCGTCTTGGGTCAAGGGGGCGGAAGGCCCCTGCTCAATACAAACGGGCACCGCCAGCGGCAGCGCCCCGAATTCATCACGCGTTCTTTATGGCCAAACGCCGGGGGCGTCAAGGGATTCGAGGGGAGGACGGCCCGCTGCGCGATTTGCGTAGGTTTCGTACCAAACCTACGCATGTTCGGGACGGAAAACAGACCGACCGCCGAAATTTGTGTCCATTCCGTACGCAAAACGCCTGTCTTGCCCCCGGGACGGGACCCGCGATCAGGGCTTGCCGGGCGCCGCCGGGTGCGTAGGGTGACATCGACCCAAAGGGAGGATGAGGGACGATGGAGATCACACGGGCCGGCCACAAGCCCCACAAACTGGCCAATCCCGATTATTTCACCGGGCAGGTCTGGCAGGAACTGATTGCCGAGGCGCCGGACCCGGCCCGGGTGCGCGCCCTTCGGGTGACATTCGCGCCGGGTGCGCGCACGGCATGGCACACGCATCCGCTGGGTCAGACCTTGCATGTGGTGTCGGGCGTCGGGCTGGTGGGCCTGCGAGACGGGGCGCCCCGGGTGATCCGGCCCGGTGACACGGTGTGGATTCCGCCCGGTGAGGAGCATTGGCACGGCGCCGCGCCCGAGACGATGATGTGCCACCTTGCCATCCAGGAGGCCGATGTCGATGGCCACGTGGCCGACTGGCTGGAGCATGTGAGCGACACCGACTATGCGCGCATGGCGGATTAACCGGATCGTAACGCCTTTGGTGTGAGATGGGTCTGTCGGCGATGATTCGCTGTCGCGCAGCACGGGCGCCTGTGGGGCGCAGGCACCGGCGCGGCGTGATCTGCGGATCGATGGGGTGCGGCAGCCCCAGGGCTGGCGATGATGACACAGGACGAGGAGGGCAGACGGAAGGGACAGACGCGGCAGATATCAACCGGTCAGTAGGACGAACAGGGGCGACTGCGCATGGCTTGCGGATGCATGGTGTACGGCGTGATCCGGGCTGTGGATTCTGGGCTCTGGGCTCTGGGCTGGATTGCCGGGTTCTTGTGATCGGGCGCTTGTGTCGCTTGGCGATTGTGACACTGGGCGCTTGTGACACTGAGCGCCTGCGACACTGGGCGCCTGTGACACTGAGCGCTTGTGACACTGAGCGCTTGTGAAACTGAGAGCTTGTGAAGCTTGGCGATTGTGACACTGGGCGCTTGTGACACTGAGCGCTTGTGACACTGAGCGCTTGTGACACTGAGCGGTGTTGATCGGGCTTTGTGTCGGGGCGCATATGGCGGCGGGGCGGTCCATGCGCTATGACGCATCCTCAGACGGCCTGGCCGATGCTCTGTCTGACGGCGGCAGGCGACCTGACAGGAAGGACGGGATGTATGACGGATATCCGCGATCTGCGCGGTGTGGTGCCGTATCTGCCGACACCGATGACCGCCTCGGGCGAGGTGGACGAGCCGGCGCTGCACCGGCTGGTGGATCACCTGATCGCCCAAGGGGTGCATGGGTTGACGCCCCTGGGGTCGACGGGGGAATTCGCCTATCTCGACATGGCCGCGAAAGAGCGTGTCGTCGCCACCACGGTCGCGGCCGCGCGGGGCCGGGTGCCGGTGATCGCCGGTGTCGCGGCGACCACCACGCGCGATGCGGTGGCGCAGGCCCGGCGCTGGGCCCAGCTGGGCGCGGATGGTCTTCTGGCGGTGCTCGAGGCGTATTTCCCGATCAGCGACGCGGGCGTTGTGGCTTATTTCACCGCTGTGGCGGATGCCACCGATCTGCCGGTGACGCTCTATACCAACCCGAATTTCCAGCGCGTGGACCTGTCGCTCGAGGTGATCGACCAGCTGTCGCATCATCCCGGCATCGTGTTTCTCAAGGATGCCTCGACCAATACCGGGCGCCTGCTGTCGATCCTGAATCGGACCGAAGGGCGGATCGGCATCTTCGCGGCCTCCTCGCATATCACCACGGCGGTGATGCTGATCGGCGGGCGCGGTTGGCTTGCGGGGCCGTCCTGCCTGATCCCGCAGCAAAGCGTGCGCCTGTTCCAGTTGTGCGAGGCCGGCGATTGGGCGGCTGCGCAAGCCCTGCAGGCCGAGCTTTGGGCGGTCAACCAGGTCTTCGCCAGGTTCAACCTTGCCGGGGCGGTCAAGGCGGGGCTGAAGCTGCAGGGCTTCGATTGCGGCGATCCCGCACCGCCGCAATCCGCGCTTGACGCCCACGGGATCGAGGCCGTGCGCGCGGCGCTGGTGCGTGTGGGCGCTTTGTAAAGGCCGCGCGCGCAGGCGCGCAACCAGGCCCGCGCGCAGCCGCGCCCGTGATCCGCTGGCCGGCCGCTGCCCGCTCAGCCGCGCCCGTGCGGCGCGGTCAGGTCCAGCGCCGGGCCGCTGGGTACGATCCGGTGCGGGTTGATCATGTCATGGCTGTAATAATAGTGCCGCGTGATATGGTCGAAATCCACCGTGCCGGCCACGCCGGGCCACTGATAGAGCTCGCGCAGATAGGCCCAGAGATCGGGGTAATCCACGATCCGCGCGCGGTTGCACTTGAAATGGGTGTGATAGACCTTGTCGAAGCGGATCAGGGTGGTGAACAGCCGCCAATCCGCCTCGGTCAGGCGCGCCCCCATCAGATAGCGGTGCCGCGACAGGTGCTCGTCCAGCCAGTCGAGCGTGTCGAACAGAGGGCCGATCGCGGCGTCATAAGCCTTTTGCGTGGTGGCAAAGCCGGCGCGGTAGACGCCATTGTTGAGCGTGTCGTAGATCCGCGCGTTCACCGGCTCGATCTCGGCGCGCAGCTCCTCGGGCCAGTAGTCGTCGGTGTTGCCGGTCAGCCCGTCGAAGGCGGTGTTGAGCATGCGGATGATCTCGGCTGATTCGTTGGAGACGATCGTGTCGCGCGCCGTGTCCCACAGGATCGGGACGGTCACCCGCCCCGAGATGCCGGGATCGGCCCTTGTGTAGAGCTCGCGCGCGAAGCGCAGGCCATGCAGCCGGTCGCCGGTGGCGCCGGGATGGTCCTGGCGGAATTCCTAGCCCTCGGATCCCATGTCGGGATGCACGACCGAGACGCCGATGTGATCCTCCAGTCCCTTGAGCGTGCGGAAGATCAGGGTGCGATGCGCCCAGGGGCAGGCCAGCGACACATAGAGGTGATAGCGGCCGCTTTCGGCAGCAAAGCCGCCGTCGCCCGAGGGGCCGGGCCGGCCATCCGGTGTCACCCAGTTGCGGAATTTCGCGGTGTCGCGCACGAAGCGGCCGCCCGTGCTGGCGGTGTCATACCATTGGTCATGCCATTGGCCGTCGATCAGCTGTCCCATGGGGCGTCTCCTTCATGTCTGCCTGCCATGTAATGCCGCCCGAGGGGGGCGTGTAGCCCGCGCTGCGCGCAGGCGCCGTGCGGGTCCGCACATGTCGCGCGCTGCCCGCGTTGCGGCGTTTCTCCGTTTGCGCCGGAGGGGCGCAGCTTCTATAGAGGGCGGGACGATGCCCGTGGCCGGGCCGGAAAGGTGTGCAGACGCGGGCCGACCCATATCGGGGGTCCATCAGCCTGCGATCGTCTGCCGCGCGGGGAGCGCGCGGCGCGGCCCTTTCCCGGTGCGACGCGGATCCGCGACGACAAAGGGGATTGCCCATGAGACTTGCACCGCTCACCTTCGCATTGCTTGCCGCCACCGGCGCGCAGGCCCATCCCGGACACCTGGCCGAGGTCGCCGGACATGGCCATTGGCTGGGCGCCGCGGCGATCGGGGCCGCCATCGCCATCGGATTGTGGGGCGCGATGAAGGGCCGCAAGGATGCCGAAGCCGCGGAGGATGCCTCCGAGGACGCCGCCGAAGACGACGCGCAGGAGGCCTGAACATGGGCAGCAAGACCGGGGTGATGATCTGCGGACATGGCTCGCGCAGCCAGTCGGCGGTGGATGAGTTCGCGACGCTGGCCGACAAGCTGCCGGCATACCTGCCCGAGGGCTGGGAGATGGAATACGGTTACCTGGAATTCGCCAACCCGGTGATCCGCGACGGCCTGGACAAGCTGCGTGACAAGGGCTGCGACCGGATCCTGGCGGTGCCGGGGATGCTGTTCGCCGCGATGCATTCCAAGAACGACATCCCCACGGTGCTGAACACCTATGCGGCGCGCCACGGGATCGATATCCGCTACGGGCGCGAATTGGGTGTCGATCCCAAGATGGTCGCCGCCGCTGGGGCACGGATCCGCGAGGCCCTGGCGCAGGCCGAAGCCGAGCAGGGGCCGGTCGATCTGCATGACACCTGCCTTGTGGTGATCGGGCGCGGGGCGTCGGATCCGGATGCCAACAGCAACGTGGCCAAGATCGCCCGGTTGCTGCAGGAAGGCATCGGCTTCGGCTGGTGCGAGGTGGGCTTTTCCGGCGTGACCTTCCCGCTGGTGGAGCCCTGCCTGCAGCATGTCACGCGGCTTGGCTACAAGCGGGTGATCGTGTTCCCCTATTTCCTTTTCTCGGGCATCCTGATCGACCGGATCTACGGCTTCACCGACCGGGTCGCCGCCGACCATCCGCAGATCCAGTTCGTCAAGGCGGGCTATCTCGGCGATCACCCCAAGGTGCTGGAAACCTTCGCCGAGCGCGTTACCGAACAGGCCGGCGCCAACCCTCCGCCCAATTGCGGCACCTGCCAGTATCGCACCCAGATCCTGGCGGTCGAGGGCGAGGAGATCCGCGAGATCACCCCGGACCAACGCGCCGCCTTCGCGCAGGCGCGCGGTGCCGGACATGCGGCCTTCAGCGACGTGCCGCCGCCGACCTGCGTGATGTGCAAATACCGCACCGCCGTTCTGGGCTTCGAGGCCGAGGTGGGCGCCGTGCAGGAAAGCCATCATCACCATGTGGAAGGCCAGGGCGCCAGCGCCCCCGGCTCGAACGTGGCCGATTGCAGCCTGTGCGACACGTTCTGCACCGGTCTGTGCCGTCTCGAGGCGCAGTCCCATCACCACCATGATCACGGCCACGATCATCCCCACCACCACGATCATGAGCATGGCCATGACCACCATCACCATCATCCGCAATACCCCCATGCCGACCATCCGCTGGGGCCGGAAAGCGCGCGGAAAACCCGGGCCTGACAGGCTTCACCGTTCCTGAAATACTCCCGCCGGAGGCATCCGACGGCGACCACAAGTCTGAAGGCTGCCCATTGCGCCCCTATGAAAAGAACCCCTCGGCGATCTATGCCGAAAGTTTCGCCACCGTGCGCCGCGAGGCGCGGCTCGAGCGGTTCGGCCCGGGCCTCGAGGCGCTGGCGATCCGGGTGATCCATGCCTGCGGGATGATCGAGGTGGCCGACAGGCTGGCGTTTTCCGATCATGCCTGGGAGGCCGGACAAGCCGCGCTGCGCGCGGGCGCGCCGGTGCTGTGCGATTGCGAGATGGTGGGCGCGGGCATCATCCGGCGCACCCTGCCGGCGGATAACGACGTGGTGGTCACGCTGAACGATCCGCGCGTGCCGGGCCTTGCCGCGTCCATCGGCAATACCCGGTCGGCGGCGGCGGTCGAGCTGTGGGCCGACCGGCTGGAGGGTGCCGTGGTGGCCATAGGCAATGCGCCCACGGCGCTGTTTCACCTGCTGGAGCTTCTGGACCAGGGGGCGCCGAAACCGGCGGTGATCCTGGGGTTTCCGGTGGGGTTCGTGGGGGCTGCCGAAAGCAAGGCCGAGCTGGCCGAGCGCCCCCGCGGGTGCGAATTCGTGGCGCTGCGCGGACGGCGGGGCGGATCCGCCATCGCCTCGGCGGCGGTCAACGCGCTGGCGGCGGGTCTTCCGGAGGAACGGGCATGAGATTTTTCGCAGAAAAATCATGGGGCGAAAATTCTGCGAATTTTCGGGTTTGGCGCTGATGGCTGATCCCTGGCTGCATATCGTGGGCATCGGCGAGGATGGCATGGCGGGGCTTTTGCCCGCGACCCGCGCCGTGGTCGAGGCGGCGGAGGTCATCATCGGCGGCGACCGTCATCACCAACTGTCGGACAGTGTGCGCGCCGAGCGCATCGCCTGGCCCTCGCCTTTCGATGCGCTGATCGACACGCTCGGGGCGCTGCGGGGGCGCCGCGTGGTGGTGCTGGCCACCGGCGATCCGCTGTGGTTCTCGGTGGGGGCGCGGATCGGGCGCGCGATCGATCCGGCCGAGATCACCTATCATCCGCAGCTGTCGGCCTTTCAGCTGGCGGCGGCGCGCATGGGCTGGAGCCTTGCGGATGTCGAGACGCTGACCGTGCATGGCCGCCCCGTCGAGCAGATGATCGCCTTCATCCAGCCCGATGCGCGGCTCTTGATCCTGACCACCGGGTCCGAGACGCCCGCGCAGATCGCGGCCTTCCTGACCGAGCGCGGTTTCGGCCAATCGACGATGACGGTGCTGGCCAATATGGGCGGTGCCGACGAGGCCCGCTTTGACGGGCAGGCCGAGACATGGGACCACCGGGTGCCGGCCTTCAACACGCTTGCGGTGCATTGCGTCGCAGCCCCGGATGCCGCCCTTCTGCCCCGGGTGCCGGGCCTGTCCGACGATCTTTTCCGCCATGACGGCACGATGACCAAGCAGGAGGTGCGCGCGGCCACCCTGGCCAAGCTGATGCCGATGCGCGGCGCGCTGCTGTGGGATATCGGCACCGGCTGCGGCTCGGTCGCGGTGGAATGGATGCGCGCGGCGCGCTATGCCCGCGCGATCGGCATCGAGCCGCGCGCCGACCGCCGGGAGATGGCGGCGGCCAATGCGCTGGCGCTGGGCGCGCCGAGGCTGGAGCTGATCGACGGCTGTGTGCCGGAGGCGCTGGGCGGCCTGCCCGCGCCGGATGCGGTCTTCATCGGCGGCGGCTTGAGCCGCGAGACCTTCGAGGCCGCCTGGCAGGCGCTGCGCCCCTTGGGCCGGCTGGTCTGCAATGCCGTCACGCTGGAAAGCGAGGCGGTGCTTCTGGACTTGCACAAGGCGCATGGCGGGCAATTGGTCAAGCTGGTGGTCAATCGCGCCGAGCCGGTCGGCGGGCTGACCGGCTGGCGGCCCTTGATGCCGGTCACCCAGTGGAGCCTCGTGAAGCGATGAGCCTGGGCTGTGGGACGCGGCGGGGGGCGGGAGCCTCCGGCGGGAGTATTTGGGGAACGATGAAAGCGGGGCGTGGGCGATGACGGGCGTTCTTTACGGCGTGGGGCTGGGGCCGGGCGATCCGGAGTTGATGACGCTGCGCGCCCATCGGCTGATCGCGGGGGCCGGGGTTCTGGCCTATCCGAGCCTGGCCGGGGGCGCCAGTTTCGCGCGGTCGATTGCGGCCGGGGTCATCCCGGAGGGTGCCAGGGAAATCGTGATGGATGTGCCGATGACGCCCGAGCGGGCGCCGGCGCAGGCGGCCTATGACAAGGGCGCCGCCGAGATCGCGGCTGTGCTGGATGAGGGGCAGGATGTGGTTTGCCTGTGCGAGGGCGATCCGTTCTTTTATGGCTCGTTCATGTATCTTTTCGCCCGGCTGTCCGAGCGCTACCGGGTGGAGGTGGTGCCGGGGGTGACCTCGGTGACCACCTGTGCGGCAAGGGCGGGGATGCCGCTGGCGGCGAGGAACGAGCGGCTGACGGTGCTGCCGGGGCCGCTGCCGGAGGCCGAGTTGCGGGCGCGGATCGACGGGGCGGAGAGCGTTGTCATCATGAAGGTGGGCCGGCACCTGGCCAAGATCCGGGCCGTGATCGAGGAGTTGGGCCTGACGGGGCGCGCGGTCTATGTGGAGCGCGCCAGCCTGCCCGAGGAGGTGGTCTGCCCGCTGGCCGAGGCGCCGCAGGTGGCGCCCTATTTTTCCATGATATTGCTGACCAAGGGGGCCGATCCATGGCTGTGAAACCTGTCGTTCTGGCGTTGAGCCGGTCGGGTGAGGAGGTGGCGCATCGCGTGGCCCGCCTGATCGGGGCGCAGGTGCATGGGCGCGAAGGGCGCGTCGAGCGGGCGGATGCCGTCTTTCCCAATGCGCTGGATCATGCGCGGGATCTGTTCGCGGCCGGCGTGCCGGTTGTCGGTGTCTGTGCCAGTGGCATCCTGATCCGGGCGGTGGCGCCCCTGCTGTCCGACAAGCGCGGCGAGCCGCCTGTCGTTTCGGTGAGCGATGACGGTGCGGTGGTCGTGCCGCTTCTGGGGGGGCATCGCGGGGCCAACCGGCTGGCGGCGAGGATCGCCGAGGGTCTGGGCGCGGTGGCGGCGGTGACCACGGCGGGCGATGTGGCGATGGGCGTGGCGCTGGATGCGCCGCCCGAGGGCTACCGGCTGGCCAATCCGCAGGATGCGAAATCCGCCATGGCGGCGATGCTGGCGGGGGAAGGGCTGAGCGTGAGCGGCGAGGATATCTTCGGCCTCGGGGCGCAGGATGGCGGCGCGGTGGCGCTGGTTGTGAGCGAGGCGCCCGAGCAGGGCGGCGACAAGCGGCTGGTCTATCATCCGCAGCGGATCGTGCTGGGGCTGGGATGCGCCCGCGATTGCGACGCGGAAGAGATGTGGGCGCTGGTCTGCGCCACGCTGGAGGAGGCGGGTGTCGCAAAAGGCGCGGTGGCCTGTGTGGCGACGATCGACCTGAAGGCCGATGAGCCGGCGATGAACGAGGTGGCGAGGCGGCTGGATGTGCCGCTCAGGCTGTTCACGGCGGCCGAGCTGGAGGCGCAGGCGGATCGGCTGGCCAACCCGTCGGATGTTGTCTTTGCCGAGGTCGGCTGTCACGGGGTGGCGGAAGGCGCGGTGCTGGCGGCGGGGGCCGATCTGACGGTGGAGAAGCGCAAGACGGCCAACGCGACCTGCGCGGTGGGACGCGCCGAGGCGCCGCTGACCGAGATGCCAGGGCGCGCGAGGGGGCGTTTGAGTGTTGTCGGCATAGGGCCGGGGCAGGCGGCATGGCGCACGCCCGAGGTGAGCCGGTTGATCGCCGAGGCCGATGAGCTGGTGGGATACGGGCTGTATATCGACCTGCTGGGGCCGCTGGCCGCGGGCAAGCCGCGCCATGATTTCCCGCTTGGCGGGGAAGAGGCGCGGTGCCGTCACGCGCTGGAGCGCGCGGCGCAAGGGTATAACGTGGCTTTGGTCTGTTCGGGGGATGCGGGGATCTATGCCATGGGGGCGCTGGTCTTCGAGCTTCTGGACCGGGGCAGGGATGATCACGGCGTGAGCGATGCGGCGCACCGGGTCGAGGTGGTCTGTTCGCCGGGGGTGTCGGCCCTGCAAGGGGCTGCCGCGAGGGCGGGGGCGCCCTTGGGGCATGATTTCTGCACCATTTCGCTGTCGGACCTGCTGACCCCGAGAGAGGATATCCTGCGCCGGTTGCACGCCGCCGCCGAGGGCGATTTCGTGATCGCCTTCTACAACCCGGTGTCCAAGACCCGGCGCACCCTGCTGGCCGAGGCGCGCGACATCCTGCTGAGGCATCGTCCGGCGGAGACGCCGGTGATGCTGGCCTCGTCGCTGGGGCGTCCCGAGGAGCATGTGCGCTACCGGCGGCTGGACGAGTTGCAGGTCGACGAGGTGGACATGCTGACGGTGGTCCTGGTGGGATCGAGCAATTCGCGGCTGGCCCACCTGGGAGAGGGGCCACGCATGTTCACGCCGCGCGGCTATGCGCGCAAGATCGACGGCGACCTGGCCGAGCCGCGCAGGACAGGCGGTGCGGCATGAACCCGATCCTGCTGGAATTCGCGGGGCGCATGGCCGACCAGGGCGCGACCCAACTGCCCGAGACCTATCGGCAGATGGCGGTCAATGCCCGTTTCTTCCTGGGCACGCGGATGGCGGCGGGCGGGCTGGCGCAACGGCTGGACGCGGTCACGGGGTTTCGGCTGAACCTGGAAAAGGGGCGGCTGGTGCTGAGTTTCGAGGACGCGCCGGAGCTGTCGGTCGAGGCGCAGATCATCGGCACCTGGTCGGATGATGGCAGCTGGATGTGGGGCTGGGGGCATCCCGAGGTGCCCGAGCCGATGCAGCAGGCCGCCTGGGCGGTGCAGCAATTCGGCGAGCGGCAGGAGATCGAAGAGCTGTTGACGCGCGGCGGGCCGACGCAGGAAGAGCGCGCGCGGGACTACATGGCGATCTGCGCCTATATCTCGGATGCGGATGGCGTGTTCATGGGCGATCACGGCGGCGGCGGGCAGGTCTGTGTCTGCTATTATCAGAACGATCAGCTGAAAGGGCTATTGAGCGAATGACCGTTTATTTCATCGGGGCGGGTCCGGGGGATCCGGAACTTCTGACGAAAAAGGCCGAGCGGGTGATCGGGGAATGCCCGGTCTGCCTTTATGCCGGCTCGCTGGTGCCCGCCGAGGTGGTGGGCTGCGCGCCGAATGATGCGCTGGTGATGGACACCGCGCCGATGACGCTCGATGACACCCACGCGGTTATCCGCGACGCCCATGCCAAGGGGCAGGACGTGGCGCGGGTGCATTCGGGCGATCCGTCGCTCTATGGGGCCATCGCCGAGCAGATCCGGCGGCTGCGTGCCGACGGGATCGATTACCAGATCATTCCGGGCGTGCCGGCCTATGCCGCGGCTGCCGCCGCCCTGGGGCAGGAGCTGACCGTGCCGGAGGTGGCGCAATCGATCATCCTGACACGGGTGTCGATGAAATCCACCTCGATGCCGGATGGCGAGACGCTGGAGAATTTTGCGCGCACGCGCACGACGCTGGCGATCCACCTGGGCGTGCGCGCCGTGCGCGAGATCGAGCGCGTGCTGACGCCGCATTACGGCGCCGACTGTCCGGTGGTGGTGGCGTATCGCGTGGGCTGGCCCGACCAGATGTTCATTCGCGGCACGCTGGCCGATATCCGCGAGAAGGTACGCGCCGAAAAGATCACCCGCACCGCGTTGATCATGGTGGGCCCGGTCCTGGGCGAGATCGCGGATTTCAAGGACAGCGCGCTTTATGATCCGGCGCAGCCGCATGTGTTGCGCCCAAAGGCCACAATGCGGGCGTGATTTGCGGGGGGGATGAAATTTAACGTGACCGTCATGGTTTGCTGGCACAGTCTGGGAGTCCCAAGGCAAGGAAGGCATTTGAAATGACGACATATTTACCCCCCGACGTGCAGGCTGGCCTGGATGCCGCGCGCAAGAAAGCCTTGAAAAAAAGCCATCGTCTGCGGGTGCAGGCGGGCGATGACAGCTACCGTGTGCTGAAGGCCTGGGAGGGCGGGTTCTCGCTTGATTCGGGGGTGGCGCCGCATCTGCGCGGGCTGGTCGATCTCTATGATGGGCCCAAGCACCTGTCGCGCTGCCTGATCGTCGCGTCAGAGGAAGAGGGCGGCGAGATCCGGTTCGAATTGAAGCGCGTGACCGAGGCCAGCGACCGCCAGCCGGTGGATTTTGAGCGGGACCCGGATGCGCCGGTGGCCCTGATCGGGCGGGATTGAGCGTCCGGGGATGATCCGTGGCGCGGTTTTGGGGCCGGGTCAGGGTTTCTCGAAATAGATGATGACCTTGCCGATGGTGATGCCGGCCTTGCGCATATAGGCGATGTTGAGCACGCGGTCGTCGGACAATTGCCACATCCAGTCGTCGAAGCTGACGCGCAAGGTGCCGTCGGGCACGGGCAGGTCGATGGTATAGGCCCAGTTGAACACGTCGCCTTTTTCGGTGCCGGTGGCGGTGCCGATCACGCCGGGGGCGGTGCCTTCCCATGTTTCGGGGCCGGTCTGGCGCAGGGTCCAGATGCGCTGTTCGGTGGTGCCGTCGGCATAGGCGAAATCCTCGACGAGGGTGAGGGTCTCTCCGTCCCAGGTGCCGTCGATGGCCACCTCGAAGCGGCGGCGCACGGTGCCGAACCTGTCCTGGAACTGGCCATGGGCGACGGTCTTGCCGTCGAAGAACTCCTGCAGTTCGAAATCGGCATCGCTGAGGGCCGGGTCGTCCAGCGAGGGCCGGCCGGAACAGGCCGTCAGGAGGGCAAGGGCGGCAAGGGCAGTGGCGAGACGGATCATCGGGGTGGCTCCGGTAGGGGCTGTGCGGGTGGCGTTGCACAGTGAGCTAACCCGTTCGGGCCGGGGGGCAAGCGCCTTGAAAGGCGCTTGGTCCCTGTGGCGGGGCGCGCGCGATGCGCGGGGTGGCCGATCACTGCAGGTCGGCGAAAGCCTCGTGCAGGCGGGCGACAGCCTCTTGGACGCGGGCGCGCGGCGTGGCCAGGTTGAAGCGCAGGAACGGCTCGCCACCGGGGCCGAAGGTGGAGCCGTGATTGACCGCTATGCGCGCGTCGCGTTCGACGCGGGCGGTGAATTCGGCCTTGTCCATGCCGGTGCCCGAAAAATCCACCCAGGCGAGATAGGTGGCTTCGAGCGGCATTGACGCAAGGCCCGGGATGGCGTTCACGCCGGCGTCGAACAGGCGGCGGTTGCCATCGAGGTAGCGCACGAGGGCATCGACCCATGCGGCGCCTTCGGGGGAGTAGGCGGCCTCGGCCATGACCAGCCCGAAGGAATTGGGCGACAGGCCAAGCGCCGACATGCGCGCGGCGAAGCGCGCGCGCAGGCTGTCGTCGGCGATGATCACGTTGCCGGAATGGGCGCCCGCGATGTTGAAGGTCTTGGTGGTGGCGGTCATCATCACCAGCCGGTCGGCGATACGCTCGTCTATATTGGCCATGGGGATGTGGCTGTGGCTGTGGCTGTGGCCGGGCATCACCAGGTCGTGGTGGATCTCGTCCGAGACCAGCACGAGGTCATGACGGCGGGCGAAATCGGCGACGCCCTGCAATTCCTCGCGGGTCCAGACGCGACCACCGGGATTGTGCGGCGAGCACAGGATCAGCATCTTTTCCGAGCCGTCCATTGCCGCGTCATAGGCATCGAAATCCATCTCGTAGCGGCCGCTCGTGTTGACCAGAGGGCAGTCCACCACCCGGCGCCCGGCGGCTTTGATGACCCGCGCGAAGGCATGGTAGACCGGTGTGAAGAGCACCACGCCATCGCCGGGATCGGTGAAGGCGTCGACGCACATGGCGGTGCCGTTGACAAGCCCGTGGGTGGTGAAGATCCATTCCGGTTCGACCCGCCAGCCGTGGCGGTCCTGCATCCACCAGCGGATCGCGTTCAGGTAGCTGCGGTCGTCACCGTAATAGCCGTAGATGCCATGGTCGACCATGCCCTGAAGCGCGTCCGATACGCAGCGCGGCGGCTGGAAATCCATGTCGGCCACCCACATCGGGATCCCGTCGCCGGCTGGCACGCCATAGGTTTTTTCCATCATGTCCCATTTCTGGGAATGGGTGCCGAAGCGGTCGATGATGCGGTCGAAATCCATGGGGGGCTCCTTGTTGGTGATGCGGGCAGGCTATAATGTTCGGGCGACGGGGTGTAGGGGTGTCGGCATGGCGAATGATATTCCAATTAAATGCGTGGAGGGAAAGGGTGTTCTGAATTGGTCATTATAATTGGGAATTTATTTTAAATTAGCGTTATAAATTGGAATAATTTACGCAAAAGATTGACGGGGTGCACAGGCGGCGGATCATTGGCCCATTGCACGCTTGGCGGCCATGACCTAAATCCACCCGCATGAAACGGCCTATCCTGATCCATCCCGATCCGCGTCTGAAGAAAGTCTGCGCGCCCGTGACCGATGTCTCGGACGCATTGCGAAAGCTTGCCGATGACATGCTGGAGACCATGTATGACGCGCCGGGGATCGGGCTGGCGGCGCCGCAGATCGGCGTTCTGGACCGGCTGATCGTGATGGATTGCGTCAAGGGCGAGACCGAGACGCCGCGCCCGATGGTGATGTTCAATCCCGAGATCGTGGCCGCGTCGGATGTCATGAATGTCTACGAGGAAGGCTGCCTGTCGATCCCCGAGGAATATGCCGAGGTGAAGCGCCCCGAAGCGGTGGATGTGCGCTGGATCGACCGGGACGGCCACGAGCGGACCGAGACATTCGACGGGCTGTGGGCGACCTGCGTGCAGCACGAGATCGATCATCTGGATGGCAAGCTGTTTATCGACTACCTCGGACCGATGAAGCGCCAGATGATCACCCGGCGCATGCAGAAGTTGAAGCGCGAACAGGCCAAGGCGAGGGTCTGACGGCATGGCGGTGCGGCGCTGCCTGCCATGGCCGGACAAGCGGTTGCGCAGCCCGGCCGCGCCGGTCGAGGCGATCACCGACGAGATCCGCGCGATCTGGGACGACATGATCGACACGATGGAGGCGATGCCGGGCGTGGGCCTTGCCGCGCCGCAGATCGGCGTGATGCTGCGGCTTGCGGTGGTCGATGCCAGCGAGACGCGCGGGCAGGCGGTGCGGATGGCCAATCCCGAGATCCTGCATGCCAGCATCGAGCTGCGCAGCCATGAGGAGGCGAGCCCGAACCTGCCCGGCGTGTCGGCGCCGATCAAGCGGCCCCGCGCTGTCACGGTGCGTTTCATGACTGCTGCCGGCGAGATGGAGGAGCGCGATTTCGTGGGTCTCTGGGCGACCAGCGTGCAGCATCAGATCGACCACCTGCAGGGCCGGCTTTTCGTGGACCGGCTGAGCAAGGTGAAGCGCGACATGCTGTTGCGCAAGGTCAAGAAACTGGCGGGGTAAGCCGATGCGCGTGATCTTCATGGGGACGCCCGATTTCTCGGTGCCGGTGCTGGAGGCGCTGGTCAAGGCTGGCCACGAGGTGGCGGCGGTCTATTGCCAGCCGCCAAGGCCCGCAGGGCGCGGCAAGAAGGATCGCCCGACGCCGGTGCAGGCCCGCGCCGAGGAGATGGGGCTGGAGGTGCGCCATCCGGTCAGCCTGAAGGGCGCCGGGGAGCAGGCGGCTTTCGCCGCGCTTGGGGCGGATGTGGCGGTGGTGGTGGCCTATGGGCTGATCCTGCCGCAAGCCATACTGGACGCGCCGAAGCGGGGTTGCCTGAATATCCATGCCAGTCTTTTGCCGCGCTGGCGGGGGGCGGCGCCCATTCACCGGGCGATCATGGCGGGGGATGCGCGCACCGGCGTGTGCATCATGCAGATGGAGGCGGGGCTGGACACCGGGCCGGTGCTGTTGTCGCGCGAGACCGAGATCGGCCCGACCGAGACCACGGGCGCATTGCACGACCGGCTGTCCGACCTGGGCGCGGATGCCATTGTCGAGGCGCTGGCGCGGCTGGACGAGCTGACGCCCCGGCCGCAGCCCGAAGAGGGCGTGACCTATGCCGCCAAGATCGACAAGGCCGAGGCGCGGGTGGATTGGAGCCGCCCCGCCACGGAGGTGGATCGGCTGATCCGGGGGCTGTCGCCCTTTCCCGGAGCGTGGTGCGACCACAAGGGCGAGCGGATCAAGCTGCTGGCCTCGGAGCGGGCCGAGGGCGCGGGCCACCCCGGAGAGGTGCTGGAGGATGCCGGCGGGGGCTCGCTGCGCGTGGCGTGTGGCGAGGGCGCGGTGCGGCTTTTGCGCTTGCAACGGGCGGGCCGGGGCGCACAGGATGCCGAGACGTTCCTGCGCGGGCTGCCGCTGGCCCCGGGCGAGAGGCTGTAAAGAGGGAGGGGTGCGATGTTTCCCACGTTGATCGGCACGGTGGTGATCGCCGGGATCGTCGGATATGCGTCCGAAAAGTCGGGCTTCACGAAAAACGGCTATATCCAGTCGATCATCATCTGCGTGGGCGGGGCGTTCCTGTTCTATTTCGTGCGGATCATGTTCGGGATCCGCATCGGCACGCCGGGCGTGGATGCGATCCTGTCCTCGATCGGGGCCTTGATCATCGTGCCGACCCATTGGCGCAAGGGGCGCTGAGGGGTCCGGGTGGACGGGCTTGTCGGGCGTGACCGCCCGCCGCGCGGACAGCCCCCGAGAGCCTAGGCGGGGTGCGCGGATCAGGCCGAGGGCTTGAACGGCGCCATGCCGGCACGGGCCAATTCATCGGCACGTTCGTTTTCGGGATGGCCCGCATGGCCCTTGACCCATGTCCAGGTCACGTCATGGCGGGCCTGCGCGTCATCCAGCCGTTGCCACAGTTCGACATTCTTGACGGGTTTGCGGGCGGCGGTCTTCCAGCCGTTGCGCTTCCAGCCATGGATCCAGCCGGTCACGCCGTTCTTCACATAGGCGCTGTCGGTGACAATGGTGATCCTGCTGGGCCGGGCCAGTGTCTCGAGCGCATTGATTGCGGCCAGAAGTTCCATCCGGTTGTTGGTGGTCTCGGCCTCGCCGCCGCTCAGTTCACGTTCCTTCACGACGGTGTCCCCGTCGACGGCCCGAAGCAGAACGCCCCAGCCGCCCGGACCGGGATTGCCCGAGCAGGCGCCATCGGTATAGGCGAAAAGTTCAGGCATTGGCGTCCCCCCTGCCAAGGACCGGCGGTGCGCCCCGTCGTGGGCCGGTCGTGGCCCGTGCCGAGTGCTGGCGGGAAACTGGCGCGAGATCGGTCATGGGCGTCCTGTTGCGGCGGGCGAAGGGATTGTCGGGGCGGGGACGGGGCGGGCTCAGGCGAAGACCCCGATGGCGAGGCAAGTCACCACGATGGCGGTGAGCAGCAGGCGCAGCGACATCCACCATTCGGGTGCGGCGCCATGTTTCCAGAACAGCCAGTCCAGCCCGAGGATGCCGATGAACCCCACCATGAGCGAGATGCCCGCGCCGGTCGGGCCGCCGCCTGTCATGAAGAACGCCCATAGCGCCGGGATCACCGACAGCGCATAGCCGGTGCCGGCCTGGGCGCCCTTGAGCTGCGTGGCGAACCCCCAGAGCACGCCGGACATGAAGCTGAGGATCACCGCGCCGTAGAACAGCATGACATAAGGCCCGGCGAAACGTGCGCCGATGGTGCGCACGGTCCAGCCCGCCAGATCGGGGGACAGCACGGTGAGCGCGCCCCAGACGAAGGGCAACAGGCCTGCAAGGCCGAGGATCAGGGGCATGCGCGGTATCATCATGGCGCGCAACATGGCCCGGCTGCGCGCCCTAGGCAAGAGGCCACGGGCCGGTTTTGCGCAGGACCGGGCGCTGTCATCGCGTCATGCGACCGAAGGGGCGTTGCCGCGCATCGGCGACGCCGGAAACGGCGGTGCCTGCTGCCTGGTCGTCGGGGCGGTGCCGGTGCCGCAATGGGGGGCGAGGGCGCCGGAAAGGTCAGGCGCCGGCGGGTTCGCGCATCACGCGGGGCACCTTGAATTCGACGTTTTCCTGAGCTGTCTCGATGGTTTCGACCGTCACGTCATAGCGCGCCTTGAGCGCGTCGATCACCTCGTTCACCAGCACTTCGGGGGCCGAGGCGCCGGCGGTGATGCCGATCGAGCGAATCCCGTCGAGGGCGCGCCAGTCGATATCGGTGGCGCGCTGCACGAGCTGGGAATAGGCGCAGCCGGCGCGGGTGCCGACCTCGACCAGGCGTTTGGAGTTGGACGAGTTGGGCGCGCCCACCACCAGCATCGCATCGGCGCGGGGCGCCATCGCCTTGACCGCTTCCTGACGGTTGGTGGTGGCGTAGCAGATGTCTTCCTTGTGCGGGCCCTTGATCGCGGGAAAGCGCGCCTGCAGGGCGGCGACGATATCGGCGGTGTCATCGACCGACAGGGTGGTTTGCGTGACGAAGGCCAGCGACTCGGGGTCGCGCACGTCGAGCGTGGCCACATCCGCGACGGTTTCGACCAGCAGGACCTCGCCCTCGGGCAACTGGCCCATGGTGCCGATCGTCTCGGGGTGGCCGGCATGGCCGATCATGACGATCTGCAGGCCGTTGTCATGGTGGCGCTCGGCCTCGATATGGACCTTGGAGACCAGCGGGCAGGTGGCGTCGACAAAGAGCATGTCGCGGCGGGCGGCTTCGGCGGGGACGGCCTTGGGTACGCCATGGGCCGAAAAGATCACCGGGCGGTCATCCGGGCACTCGTCCAGCTCCTCGACGAAGATCGCGCCCTTGGCGCGCAGGTCATCGACGACGAATTTGTTATGCACGATTTCGTGCCGGACATAGACCGGCGCGCCCCATTTCCGGATCGCCAGTTCGACGATCTTGATGGCGCGGTCGACGCCGGCGCAAAAGCCGCGCGGCGCGGCGAGGTAGATGGTGAGAGGGGGTTTTGTCATCGTGGACCTCCGGTTGGGTCCAGACCTAAGGCCAAGATCGCCCTGCGTCCAGTGGGTGCCGGGCCCAAAGATCATATGTCGGCCCCGCGCATCTGGTCTGCGCGGGGGTGTCTTGATGCGCCCTGGACTGCCTGTCGGCAGAAGGCGGGTCAGCTTTCTTCGTGATAAGCTTCTTCCCGGTTCGGCTGGGGATCGCGCGGCGGGCGGCCTATGACGTCCTTGAGGTCTTCCAGTTCGATGAAGTTGTCGGCCTGGCGGCGCAGGTCATCGGCAATCATCGGGGGCTGGCTGCGGATCGTCGAGACGACCGAGACGCGCACGCCCTGACGCTGGAGGCTTTCGACCAGGGGCCGGAAATCGCCATCGCCGGAAAACAGCACGATATGATCGACCCGAGGCGCGAGTTCCATCGCATCCACGGTCAGTTCGATATCCATGTTGCCCTTGACCTTACGGCGTCCCTGGCTGTCGGTGTATTCCTTGGCCGGTTTCGTGACCATGGTGAAGCCGTTGTAGTTCAGCCAATCGACCAGGGGGCGGATAGGGGAATACTCGTCATTCTCGAGCATGGCCGTATAATAAAAAGCGCGCAGCAACTTACCTCGGCGCATGAACTCGGCACGCAGAAGTTTGTAATCGATATCGAACCCGAGCGCCCTTGCCGCGGCGTACAGGTTCGATCCGTCGATGAACAGCGCAAGCCGTTCGTCTTTGTAAAACATACAACAGTCCTTCCGAATTGTACCAACAACGGTCGATCGAATAATTATGTGAGTGGTAGCCTTCGACCGTGGCTGGCCGTTACAAATAAGATAAACGGGACGAAACGCAATACCGTTTAAATGCTCGAAAGGATAGTATCTAATGATGCGGGGTGAAGGATTCCTGGTCGCTTTGGGCGGAAACATGCCGTCAGGCGAGGGGCCTCCGGCGGTGACCCTGCGGGCGGCGCTGCTCCGTCTGGAGGCGCGCGGTTGCGCGCTGGAGGCGGTCAGCCGGTTCTATGTCACGCCGTGTTTTCCCGCCGGTGCCGGGCCGGATTTCGTGAACGCGGCGGCGGTCATGAGGGGGGGCGGCACTCCGGAAGATGTGCTGGCGCTGCTGCACGAGGTCGAGGCCGAATTCGGGCGCGAAAGGCTGGCGCGTTGGGGGCAGCGCACGCTGGATATCGACCTGATCGCCATGGGAGATACGGTCCTGCCGGATGCGGAGACGCATCGCGCATGGCGTGAGCTGGCACCAGACGAGCAGGGGCGCCGCGCGCCCGACAGGCTGATCCTGCCGCATCCGCGCCTGCAGGATCGGGGCTTTGTCCTTGTGCCGCTGGCCGATGTGGCGCCGGATTGGCGGCATCCGGTGCTGGGACGGACCGTGGCCGAGATGCTGGCGGCCCTTCCCGAGGCGGAGCTTGAGGGCGTCGTGCCTTTGTAATGCGGCGAGGACGGGTGTGTGGCGTGTTGCATCTGTCATATGTAATGGTATAACATTACGCAATCATCCTTCCGAACCGGAGCGCCCCTATGTCCAGAGCTGTAGATGCCCGTCTTCCCGTGACTGTCCTGTCCGGCTTCCTGGGGGCGGGAAAAACCACGTTGATGAACGCGGTCCTGAACAATCGCGAAGGGCGCAAGGTTGCGGTGATCGTGAATGACATGTCCGAAGTGAATATCGATGCGGACTTGTTGCGCGAGGGGGGCGCCGATCTGAGCCGCACCGACGAAAAGCTGGTTGAAATGACCAATGGCTGCATCTGCTGCACGCTGCGGGACGATCTCTTGCAGGAGGTGCGCAGGCTGGCCGATGAGGGCCGGTTCGATTACCTGCTTATCGAATCGACCGGTATCGCCGAACCATTGCCGGTGGCCGCGACCTTTGAATTCCGTGACGAGGATGGCCGGAGCCTGTCGGATGTGGCGCGGCTGGATACGATGGTCACGGTGGTGGATGCGGTGAACCTGCTTCAGGATTACTCCAGCCACGATTTCCTGTCGGATCGTGGCGAGAACGCTGGTGAGGGGGATGACCGCACTCTTGTGGACCTGCTGGTGGACCAGATCGAGTTCGCCGATGTCGTCGTTCTCAACAAGATCGGAGATGCGGGGCCCGAGCGGTTGTCGGCGGCAAGGCTGATCGTAAAGAGCCTCAACCCCGATGCGCGGATCATCGAGACGGATTATGCGCAGGTTCCGGCCGCGATGATCTTCGACACGGGGCTGTTCGACTTCGACAAGGCACATGAGCATCCGCTATGGGCCAAGGAACTTTACGGGTTTGGCGATCACGTTCCGGAAACCGAGGAATATGGCGTATCCTCGTTCGTTTATCGTGCGCGCCGCCCCTTCGAGCCGGCAAAGATTCATGCCGTGCTGAACGGCCCGCTTCCCGGCATCATCCGCGCCAAGGGCCATTTCTGGCTGGCAACGCGCCCTGACTGGGTGGCCGAGTTCAGCCTGGCGGGCGCCTTGTCGAAAGTCGCCCCGCTTGGCACCTGGTGGGCGTCCGTGCCGCAAGAGCGGTGGCCCGAGCACCCAGAGGCCCGCGCCTATATCGACAGGCATTGGCAGGCGCCGTTCGGGGACCGCCGGCAGGAACTGGTGTTCATCGGGAGCGGTTTCGACAAGGCGGCCATCACTGCGGCGCTGGATGCCGCACTGACCGGATCCGAGACAGCGTTCGAGCCGTCCGCCTTCGGGCACCTGGAGGATCCCTTTCCGCAATGGCGCCAGGCGCAGGCTGCCTGACCCATGCGACAGGGACACGGACGCGGAACGGTGCCGGCGCGGCGCGGATCCCCGAGCGGGGCTTGCTGAGATGGGGCGCAACATCGGATCGAGCCTTGCGAGACGGCGGCGCGGTACAAACCCGATGGTCGAGTTCGACCGCCTGCCGCCGCCGGCGCGGGCTTGGTTGCGGCAGGCGGTGCTGCCGTGGTCGCCGCGCTCGGTGCGGCGGCTCTGGGATCGCGCCCTGTCCGAGAGTGCAGGGGACATTGCCGCAGCGCTGAGCCGGCTGGATCGGGCAGAGCGCCAGCGGTTGTCCCGCGATCGGCAGGGAGTCACGTTGCCTGGGGTTTGAGCCTGTCGCGGCCGTGTGAGCATGCCGATTCTTGGCTTGTAAATCCTCGTGCAAGGGCTTAGGTAGGCGTCTCTTGCAAGATGATCCAGATACCCCACCGGAGGTCCCATGGCCCGAGTAACCACCGAAGATTGCGTCGACAAGGTTCCGAACCGTTTCGAGCTTGTGATGCTGGCCGCGCATCGGGCGCGTGAGATTTCGTCGGGGGCACCGATCACCGTGGACCGCGACAACGACAAGAACCCGGTCGTCGCGCTGCGCGAAATCGCCGAAGAGACCCAGTCGGCGGATGAGCTGCGCGAACGTCTGATCGAATCGAACCAGACCCAGATCGAGGTGGACGAGCCGGAAGAGGATTCGATGGCGCTGTTGATGGGCGGTGGCGAGCCTGATCGCCCCTCGGCCGATGACGACATGTCCGAAGAAAAGCTGTTGCGCGCCCTGATGGAAGCGCAAGGCCAGGGCTGACCCGGCTGGTAAACCCGGAGATGCGGGCGGCATGATCTCGGTTGACGACCTCGTCGCGCTTGTCCGCACCTACAACCCCAAGACCGATGAGGCACTCATCCGCGCGGCCTATGATTATGGCCGTGCGATGCATGAGGGCCAGTTCCGCCATTCCGGCGAGCCGTATTTCACGCATCCCGTCGCCGTCGCCGCCATCCTGGCCGAGCAGCGGCTGGACGATGCCACCATCATCACGGCGCTTTTGCACGACACGATCGAGGATACACGCGCCTCGTTCGACGAGGTGTCGGAGCGGTTCGGCGGCGAGATCGCGATACTGGTGGATGGGGTCACCAAGCTGACCAACCTGCAGCTGAGCAATTCGGAAACCAAGCAGGCCGAAAACTTCCGCAAGCTGTTCATGGCGATGTCCAAGGACCTGCGGGTGATCCTGGTGAAGCTGGCGGACCGTCTGCACAACATGCGCACGATCAAGGCGATGCGGCCCGAAAAGCAGGCCCAGAAGGCCCGCGAGACGATGGATATCTTCGCGCCGCTGGCGGGCCGCATGGGTATGCAGTGGATGCGCGAAGAGCTGGAGGACCTGGCGTTTCGGGTGCTCAACCCCGATGCGCGGGCATCGATCATCCGGCGGTTCATCACCTTGCAGAAGGAAACCGGCGATGTTGTCGAACGCATCACCGGTGACATGCGGCTGGAGTTGCGCAAGGCGCGGATCGAGGCGGATGTGTTCGGGCGGGCCAAGAAACCCTATTCGATCTGGCGCAAGATGCAGGAAAAGGAGATGGGGTTCTCGCGGTTGAGCGACATCTACGGGTTCCGCATCATCACCGGCTCGGAAGAGGATTGCTATGCGGTCCTTGGCACGATCCATCGCCGCTGGCGCGCGGTTCCGGGGCGGTTCAAGGATTACATCAGCCAGCCCAAGTCGAACGGGTACCGGTCGATTCATACCACTGTGTCGGGGCGCGACGGCAAGCGCGTCGAGGTGCAGATCCGCACCCGCCAGATGCATGACGTGGCCGAGGCGGGCGTGGCGGCGCATTGGTCCTATCGGGACGGCGTGCGGGTGGAAAACCCCTTTGCCGTGGACCCGGCGCGCTGGATTTCCAGCCTGACCGAACAGTTCGACGCCGAGGAGGATCACGAGGATTTCCTCGAGGCGGTGAAGCTGGAGATGTATGCCGACAAGGTGTTCTGCTTCACGCCGAAGGGCGATGTGGTCAAGCTGCCGCGCGGTGCGACGCCGATCGATTTCGCCTATGCGATCCATACCAGGATCGGCAACGCCACCGTGGGCGCCAAGGTGGACGGGATGCGCGTGCCGCTCTGGACACGGGTCAAGAACGGCCAGTCCGTCGAGGTGATTACCGCCGATGGCCAGACCCCGCAGGCAACATGGCTGGACATCGCCACCACCGGCAAGGCACGTGCGGCCATTCGCCGGGCGCTGCGCGAACAGGACCGCGACCGCTTTATCAAGCTGGGCCGGGAACTGGCGCGGTCGGCCTTCGAGCATGTCGGCAAGAAAGCCACCGACAAGGCGCTCGAGACGGCGGCCAAGACCCTGCGCCTGAAGAACCGCGACGAGGTGATGGCGCGGATGGGCAGCGCCGAGTTGACCGCCCAACAGGTGCTCAACGCGGTCTATCCTGACCTGGTGCCGGATCCCGGCGAAGAGGTCGGCCGCGAGCGCGCGGTGATCGGCCTGTCGCCCGACCAGAGCTTTGAGCGCGCGCGCTGTTGTCAGCCCCTGCCCGGAGAGCGGATCGTCGGCATCACCTATCGCGGGCGCGGCGTCGTGGTGCACGCGATCGACTGCGAATCACTGTCGGCGCTGGACGACCAGCCGGAACGCTGGCTGGACCTGCATTGGCATTCTGGCACGCATCCTGCTGCCTATGATGTGACACTTGATGTCACCTTGTCGAACGATGCGGGGGTCTTGGGACGTATTTGCACATTGATCGGCGAGCAGAAGGCCAATATTTCGGACCTGACGTTCGTGGACCGTAAGCCCGATTTCTACCGGTTGCTTGTCGATGTGGAGTTGCGCGATGCGGAACATCTGCATGGTGTGATCACTGTTCTTGAAGCGGAAAGCGATGTCGCCGCCGTGGAGCGGCACCGCGATCCCAGGCTATCCGGAGCCGCGACGCAGACTGAACGCTAGGAGCCGCACAGGTGGTCTTCAAACGCCGAGATAGACGACCGATCTGGCAGGCCGTCGCAGATTTCTTCTGGCCGCGCGGCGGCTGGGGGCGTGCGTTCACCTATGTCAAACATCGCCTGCGCCGCTTGCCGGACCCCCCCCACCGCATCGCACGGGGCATATTCGCCGGCATCTTCGTGACGTTCACGCCGTTTTTCGGGCTGCATTTCTTCCTGGCGGCCACGGTCGCGTGGATCATGCGGGGCAATATCATCGCCTCGCTCCTGTCGACTTTCGTGGGCAACCCGCTGACATTCGTGCCGATCATGGCGATCTCGTTGCAGACGGGGTATTTTCTGACCGGGCAGGGCACGACGCTCGGGGATGAGGTGCATCGCTCGCTCGGGGGCAAGTTCGTGGATGCCGGGCGCGATCTCAAGCACAACATCTGGGCGATCTTCACCGATGAGCGCGCGGATTGGAGCCATCTTCGCCTGTTCTATGACGAGGTGTTCTTTCCCTACATGGTCGGCGGGATCATCCCCGGTCTGATCGCCGGGATGATCGGCTATCACATCAGCCTGCCGGTCATCCAGGCCTATCAGAACCGGCGCAAGGGGGCGCTCAAGGCGAAATGGGCGGCGATTCGCGAGAAAGCCGCGCAAAAGGCTGACGCCAAGAAGAAACAGGACTGAAGCGGTCCACCCTTGACCCGAGGCACCCGCCAAAGGCCGGCTGCGTGCAACGATTGAACCAGATACTGCATTTCGCGAAAATCTGTGATTCAGGTTTTCCGAGAAACGCTCTAGGTTCCTGCTCAAGACAGCGGCGCATCATGGAAGGGCGAGCATCATGACATCCCAAGGCAAGCTGCGGCTTGGAGTGAATATCGACCACGTGGCGACCGTGCGCAACGCGCGGGGCAGCGCCTATCCCGATCCGGTGCGCGCGGCGAAACTGGCCGAGGCGGCCGGTGCCGATGGCATCACCGCCCATCTGCGCGAAGATCGCCGCCATATCGCGGATGCCGATATCGAAGGGTTGATGGCGGCGCTGGAGCGGCCCTTGAATTTCGAAATGGCCGCGACGGCGGAAATGCAGGCCATTGCCCTGCGCCACAAGCCCCATGCGGTGTGCATCGTTCCCGAAAAGCGCGAGGAACGCACCACCGAGGGCGGTCTGGACGTGGCCCGCGACGACAACGCGCTGGCGGGCTTCATCGCGCCGCTGCGTGACGCGGGCTGCCGGGTGTCTTTGTTCATCGGCCATGAGCCGCGCCAGATCGAGGCGGCGGCACGGATCGGCGCGGCGGTGGTCGAGCTGCATACCGGCGCCTATTGCGACCTGCATTACGAAGGCCGCTTCGACGAGCGCGATGCCGAGCTGGCCGCATTGTGCGAGGGTGCTGCACTGGCGCATTCTCTGGGGCTGGAGGTGCATGCGGGCCATGGGCTGACCTTCGAGACGGTCCAGCCGATCGCGGCGATCCCGCAGGTGGTCGAGCTGAATATCGGGCATTTCCTGATTGCCGAGGCACTCTTCCTGGGGCTTGGTCCGGCCATTGCCGAGATGCGCCGCCTGATGGACGAGGCGCGCGCGGCATGAGCCGCATGGGCGAAACGCCGGCACATGTGACATGCGCCGCCGCGATCTGATCGTCGGGTTTCTTGCGCTGCTGCTGGCGGTGTGGTCGCTGTGGGTGCTTCAGGGCGCCCGGCAGGATGTGGTGATCGACGACCTCAGGCTGGGCGACACGCCGGTCACCCGGATGAGCGACGGCAGCGGCGGGCCGCCGGTGGTGATCGCGCATGGCTTTGCCGGATCGCGCCAGATGATGCAGGCCTATGGGCTGACCCTGGCGCGGGCGGGCTATACGGTGCATGCCTTTGATTTTCTGGGCCATGGGCGCCACAAGGTACCGATGGGCGGGGATGTCACCAGCGTCGAGGGGACAACCCGGCTGCTGGTCGACCAGACCGCAGAGGTCGTTGCGATGGCACGCAGGCAGGGCGACGGCGCGGCGGTGGCCCTGTTGGGGCATTCGATGGCGACGGATGTTCTGGTGCGCGTCGCGGCCGAGACGGGGGATGCCGGGCCCGTGATCCTGATCTCGCCGTTTTCGCAGGCGATCACGGCGACCGAGCCGAAAGACCTGCTGCTGATCGCGGGCGCATGGGAGGCGCGCTTGTCGGCCTTTGCGCTGGAGCAGGTGCACCGGGTCGATCCCGAGGCGGGCTTCGGAGATATGGTGCGCCGCGACGGGCTGCGCCGGATGGCCCTGCAGGCGCCCATGGTCGAGCATGTGGCGATCCTGCAGTCGCGCGCAGCACAGCGCGCGGCGCTTGAGTGGCTGAACGGGTTTCATGGCCGCGACCGGGGCACATACGTGCCGCCGACCGGCTGGGCGCTGATCGGTTTGCTGGCGGCCATCACGGCGCTTTTCGGCCCTGTCGCGCGGCTGCTGCCCCGGCGCGAAACCCCTGACAAGCCCTTGTCGGCAAAGGGTTTTGCGGTGGCCGTCGTGGTGCCTGCGCTGGTGGCGCCGCTGCTGGCCACACAGGTGGAGACGCAGGTTCTGCCGGTGCTGGTGGCCGAGTACCTGGCGCTGCACCTGATGATCTATGGCGGGGTGCAGCTGGCGGTGCTGGGCTGGCTGAGGGGGCGGCCGGGCTGGCCCGCGCCGCTGGCGGCGGGGCTGCTGGTTGTCTGGACGCTTGGGGTGTTCGGGTTCGCGCTGGATCGCTACGGCGCGAATTTCTGGCCGACGCCCGAGCGGCTGACGATCATCGCGGCGCTGTGTCTGGGGGCGGTGCCGTTCATGCTGGCGGATAGCTGGCTGGCGCATGGCGCGCGGCTGTGGCGAAGGGTGTTGGCACGGGTGGGGTTCCTGGCGTCGTTGGGGATCGCGGTGGCGCTGGATTTCGGGGGGCTGTTCTTTTTGCTGATGATCGCGCCGGTGATCGTGCTGTTCTTCCTGAGCTTCGGCGTGATGGGCCGGGCGGTGGCGAAAAGATCGGGGCCGATGGCGGCGGGGCTTGGGCTGGGGCTGGCGCTGGCCTGGGCTTTGGGGGTAAGTTTCCCCTTGTTTTCAGCCTGATGGGAGTGGCGCGATGATCCTCGGGATCGGCACGGACCTTGCCAATATCGACCGCATCGCCGGCACGCTGGAGCGGTTCGGGGACCGGTTCCGCAACCGGGTCTTCACCGAGACCGAGCAGCAAAAAGCCGAGCGGCGCCAAGATGTTGCGGGCACCTATGCCAAGCGGTGGGCCGCGAAAGAAGCCTGTTCCAAGGCGCTTGGCACGGGGCTGCGCATGGGGATCGCGTGGAAGGACATGGCCGTGAGCAACCTGGGCACCGGGCAGCCGAGGATGCATGTGACGGGCTGGGCGGCGGAGCGGCTGGAGGCGATGACGCCGCCGGGGCATGAGGCGATCATCCACGTGACCCTGACCGACGATCACCCCTGGGCGCAGGCCTTTGTGGTGATCGAGGCGCGGCCCATTGCGGCGAATCAGGGTTAACACTTTGATATAATGAGATAATGCCGTTCGGTATCGTGTCGGTATCACGTCGGTATCGCGTCGGTGCGACAGCGCCGGATCGGGCAGACAGCCCGGCCCTTAACAGGCCGCGCGTTGCGTCATGCCCGGTCCGTCGGCACGACACGACACGGCACGACACGGCAAGGCCGGGGCGGCAGGAAATGGCCGCACCATGCGTGGAGGTGATTCCAAACCCCTGCGCTTTGGCCTAAAGCGGTCCGCATTCAGCCTGAGGGATCAGCGACAGGCGGAACGCGTGCACCGATTGAACCGCGCACCGCATGTCGCGAAAATCCGGGATTCAGGTTTTGTGGGAAACGCTTTAGTTTGACAGGCATGGATATCGTTCTGATCACCACGGTCATTGCCGCGCTTTTCGTGGTGATCGGCGTGGCCGAGCCCTTGGCGGCGCGGCTGCGGCTGCCTTATAGCGTCATCCTGGCGGTGCTTGGCACGCTGATCGGCGTGGCGGCGATCTTTTTCCTGCGCACCGAGTTGACCGACGCGCTCAATCCGGTGGCCGAGGCGATCCTGGGCCTGCCGATCCGGTCCAACGTGTTCCTTTATGTCTTTCTGCCGACGCTGCTGTTCCAGGCGACGCTGGGCATGAACCTGCGGCGGATGCTGGATGACTGGGTGCCGATCCTGGTCTTGTCGGTGGTAGCGGTGGTCGTGGCCACGGTGACGGTGGGCTATGCGCTGTCGTGGACCAGCACGCTGCCGCTGGCGGCCTGCCTGCTGATCGGGGCGATCGTGTCCACGACGGACCCGTCGGCGGTGGTGTCGATCTTTCGGTCGGTATCGGCGCCGCGCCGGCTGGCGCGGATCATCGAGGGCGAGAGCCTGCTGAACGACGCCGCCGCGATCGCGCTGTTCGGGTTGTTCATGGGGTTCGTCATGCTGGGCGTGCCGGACCCGCAACTGAGCGATGCGCTGGCGCAGTTCCCGGTTCTGGTGGCGGGCGGAGCGCTGACCGGTTGGGTCACGGCGCGGATCGCGGTCTGGATGATGGCGGCGTTCGGGCGCTATGAGCTGGCGCAGATCTCGATCTCGGTGGCGTTGCCGTACCTGGCCTATATCGGCGCCGAACAGAGCATCGGCGCATCGGGTGTGATCGCGGTGGTGACGGCGGGGATCACGCTGAACCTGACGGCGCCGGGGCGGTTGCCGCCACAGGCCTGGGCGAACATGCGCGAGGTCTGGGGGCTGCTGGCGCATTGGGCCGGGGCGCTGATCTTCATCCTGGCGGCGCTGCTGATCCCGCGCCTTCTGGAAGAGGCGCGGCTGAGCGATTTCGCGCTGGTCGCCGTGGTCATCCTGGCGGCGACGGCGGCACGGGCGGTGATCCTGTTCGGGTTGTTGCCGCTGTTGTCGCGGCTGCGCGTGTCGCCGGTGGTGGAGCGGCCCTATCGCGCCGCGATCCTGTGGGGCGGGCTGCGCGGGGCGGTGACCCTGGCGCTGGCGCTGGCGGTGACCGAAAGTTTCCGGGTGCCGGACGGGATTCAGCGCGTGGTGGGTATCCTGGCCACGGGCTATACGCTGTTCACGCTGCTGGTGCAGGGCGCGACTCTGCGGCTGGTGATCTCGAAGCTGGGGCTGGACCGGCTGTCGGCCATTGACGAGGCGCTGTCGCGGCAGGTGGTGGCGGTGGCCTTGCAGACCGTGCGCGAGGATGTGGCGCGCACCACCGGGAATTACGAGCTGGGTCACGAGATCGTGCGCGCCGAGGCCAAGCGCTTTGGCGAGCGGCTGGACGCGGCGGTCAAGACCGCCGAGGAGAGCGCCGATATCCTGGATCGCGACCGGATCACGCTTGGCCTGATCGCGCTGGCGGGGCATGAGCGCGACACGATCATCGCGCGGGTGCGCGAAAGGACGATCTCGGCGCGGATGGCGGACCAGGTTCTGTCGGATGCCGACCGGCTGATCGAGGGGGCAAGATCGGCCGGGCGCAGCGGCTATCAGCGCGCTGCCCGGCACAGCGTGGCCTATGGCACGACGTTCCGCGCGGCATTGCTGCTGCATAACCGGCTGGGGATTTCGGTGCCGCTGGCGCGGCTGACGGCGGACCGGTTCGAATTGTTGCTGACCCAACGCCTGAGCCTGCGCGACCTTGACGGGTTCATCGACGGGCGGATCCGGCGCATCCACGGGCGGCGGGTGGCGGATCTGTTGCGCGAGTTGCTGGCGCGGCGGGTCGAACTGGTGGAAACCGCGCTGGAGGGGTTGCGGCTGCAATATCCGGGCTATGCCGAGAGGTTGGAGCGCCGGTTCATCCGCCGAACGGCGCTGCGGCTGGAAGAGCGCGAATATGTCGCCATGCGCGAGGATGGCCTGATCGGCGCCGAGGTGCATACCGCGCTGATGCAGGAGGTTGCCGAGCGGCGCGCCCGCGCCGAAGAGCGCCCGCGTCTGGATATCGCGCTGCAACGGCGCGAACTGGTGGCGCAGTTTCCGCTGTTCGCGGGACTGGACGAGGCGGCGATCCGGCGGCTGAGCCGGGCGCTGCGCACACGCTATGCCAATGTGGGCGAGGTGCTGATGCGCAAGGACAGCGCGGCGCGCAGCGTGTACTTCATCGCCTCGGGCGCGGTCGAGATCGAGGCGGCGGGCCAGACATGGCGTCTGGGGCGCGGAGAGATGTTCGGCGAATTGGCCGTGCTCAAGCGGATGACACGGCGCGCCGAAGCACGGGCGATCACGCCCTCGGCGCTTCTGGTGCTGGACGAGGCGCGGTTCCGGAGGTTGTTGCGGCGCAGTGCCACCCTGCGGGAGGCCGTGCAGAAAAGCGCCGAGAAACGCGGCATCAGCATCGACATGCCGCCTGCGGCCTGAGGGGTGGGCCTTGGGGCGCCCGGGCCTGCTGGCTTGACACCCCGGCCCCGGCCCCGCATGTAGCGCGAAGATATAGCGGAGGACGCCACATGGCCGCCGAAGGCAAGACATCAAGCTCGATCTGGGAAACCGTCAAGACGGTGTTCTGGGCGCTTGTGATCGCGGGGATCTTCCGCACGATCTTTTTCCAGCCGTTCTGGATCCCGTCGGGGTCGATGAAGGACACGCTGCTGATCGGGGATTTCCTGTTCGTCAACAAGATGGCCTATGGCTATTCCTATGCGTCCTGCCCGACGATCCGGATCGCGAGCCTTGGGCTGGATATCGACGCGCGCGACATCTGCGGCTTTCTGGATGGCGACAACACCCGCTTTCTGGGCAGCGCGCCCGAGCGCGGCGATATCATCGTCTTTCGGCATCCGGTGCAGGGCACCGATTTCATCAAGCGGCTGGTCGGCCTGCCCGGCGATACCGTGCAGATGCGCGACGGGCGGCTTTTCCTGAACGGCGAGCCCGTCAAGGTGGAGCCGGCGGGCACGTTCGAAGAGGTGTTCGAGCCGCAAGGCCCGCTGCGGATCCGGCCACGTTGCGAGAATGGGGTCGTGGGCGAGGGGGCGGTCTGCCGCAAGTCGCGGTTCCTCGAGACGCTGCCGAATGGCGAATCGCATCACATCCTGAATATCGGCGATCAGCGCTCGGATGATACGGGCGTGTTCACCGTGCCCGAGGGGCATTACTTCTTCATGGGCGACAACCGGGACAATTCGACCGATTCCCGCTTTCCGCAGGCGGTGGGCGGCGTCGGTTTCGTGCCGTATGAAAACCTGATCGGGCGCGCGGGGCGGGTGATGTTCTCGTCTGCGGGCAGCTCGATGCTGTTCTTCTGGACATGGCGCGGCGATCGCTTTTTCGAGAAACTGGACTGACGAAAGAATGAAGCTGTCGGCGGAGTTGAAGGCATTCGAGGAGCGGTTGGGACACCGCTTTGCGCAGCCTGCGCTGCTGGTGCGGGCGGTGACGCATTCCTCGATGGCGTCGCCCACGCGCGATGACAACCAGCGGCTGGAGTTCCTGGGCGACCGGGTGCTGGGGCTGGTGATGGCCGAGGCGCTGCTGGAGCGGGACCGTTCGGCCGAGGAGGGGTTGCTGGCGCCGCGCTTCAACGCGCTGGTGCGCAAGGAGGCCTGTGCCGACGTGGCCCGCGAGATCGCGCTTGGCGATGTGCTGAAGCTGGGGCGCTCGGAGATGCTGTCGGGGGGGCGGCGCAAGCAGGCGCTTCTGGGCGATGCGATGGAGGCGGTGATCGCGGCGGTCTATCGCGATGCCGGGTTCGACGTGGCCAAGGCCGTGGTGCTGCGGCTGTGGGGGCGCCGGATCGACAGCGTCAAGGAAGACGCCCGCGACGCCAAGACCGCGCTGCAGGAATGGGCGCAGGCACGCGGCCAGACGCCCCCGGCCTATGTCGAGACGGCGCGGTCGGGGCCGGATCACGAGCCGCAATTCACCATCGAGGCGCGGCTGCAGAACGGCGAGGCCGAGACGGCCACCGCCGGATCGAAGCGGCAGGCCGAACAGGCCGCCGCCAAGGCACTGCTGGCACGGCTGAAGACGGGCTGAGCGCGCGGGCCTTTCGGAGCCTGTCGCGAGGAACGGCGATCTGGCTGGTGCGGGGAGGGGAATTCCGGTATCTCCCGGGAAAACCATTGTAGCGGACCCCCTGATGACCACACGCGCCGGATTCATTGCCCTGATCGGAGAGCCCAACGCGGGCAAATCCACGCTTCTCAACCGGATGGTCGGGGCCAAGGTCAGTATCGTCACCCACAAGGTGCAGACCACCCGCGCCCGTATCCGTGGCGTGGCGATGGAGGGCGAGAGCCAGTTGGTGTTCGTGGACACGCCCGGCCTGTTCCAGCCGCGCCGGAGGCTGGACCGGGCGATGGTCGCCGCCGCATGGGGCGGGGCTGCGGATGCGGATGTGATCGTGCTGCTGATCGAGGCGCATCGCGGGATCACCGAGGGCGTGGAGCGCATCCTGGAGCGGCTGGAGGATGTCGGCAAGGGGCGCACCGTTGCACTGGCCATCAACAAGATCGACCGCGTCAAATCCGAGGCGCTGCTTGGGCTGACGCAGGAGTTGAACGCGCGGTTCGGCTTTGCCAAGACCTTCATGATTTCCGCCGAACGCGGTCACGGTGTCGAAGACCTGCGCAAATGGCTGGCCGAACAGGTGCCCGAGGGGCCGTGGCTGTATCCTGAGGACCAGATCGCCGATCTGCCGATGCGCATGATCGCCGCCGAGATCACCCGAGAAAAGCTGACCCTGCGGCTGCATCAGGAATTGCCCTATCAGCTGACGGTCGAGACCGAAGCCTGGGAAGAGCGCGAGGACGGCTCGGCGCGGATCGACCAGATCATCTATGTGATGCGCGATGGTCACAAGGGGATCATCCTTGGCAAGGGCGGCGAGACGATCAAGGCCGTGAGCAAGGCGGCAAGGGAGGAGCTGGAAGAGTTCCTGGGGCGTCGCGTGCATCTGTTCTGCCAGATCAAGGTACGGCCCAACTGGCTGGACGAGGCGGAACGCTATTCCGAGATGGGGCTGGATTTCCGGGACGGCAACGCGTGAGCCGACTGACGGCGGAGTTCTGGGTGCAGGCCTATCTAGCACGCTTGCGGCTGCGCGATATCCCGGCCTTTGTCACGGCGCATGGCGATGACACCGCCGGCGCTGTTCTGGTCAAGCTGAACACGTTGGACGGGCACGCGGCCGCCTATCAGCGGTCGTTCGACCTGATGAGCGGCGCGCGCCAATGGCTGGTGCTGGCCGAGGGCGCGGAAAGCGCGGTGGATGCCGCGATTGCGCGGCAGCGCGGGTTCGATCCCGATCTGTGGGTGATCGAGGTCGAGGACCGGGCGGGCCGGCATCTGCTGGACGAGGATGGCCTGTCGGACTGAGTGGCGTTGATACGCGTCAACGCCAAGGCAGGGCGGGGATGTCTATTCTGCGGGCCGTGACCTGACAGGGAGACCGACCCATGAAAACCCATATTTTCGTCGCGACCGATGGATCGGACACGGCGGCCAAGGCTGTCGATCTGGCCGCCGATCTGGCGGCGCGGTATGACCTGCCCCTGACCATCGGGCATGTGCTGCATTTCGGCCGCCCGTCGGAGGAATTGCAGCGCATGGCCCATGTCGAGCACCTGGTGGAGGAGGTGCGCCGCAAATCGGGCGTGGATTTCCCGAATGTGCCGGACACGATGCTGGCGCTTTTCGCGGACACGAGGCCGGGAGAGGACATGGTGCGGCTGGTGACGCTGGTGGGCGACGAGATCCTGCGCCGGGCCGCCGAAAGGGCGCGCGAGATGGGCGCGCGCAAGATCGAGACGGTGACCGGGCAGGGCGACACGGCGGATGCCATCCTGGACATGGCCAAACAGGCCGGGGCCGACATGATCGTGATCGGCCACCGGGGACTTGGGCGGCTCAAGCGGGCCTGGCTGGGCAGTGTCGCGCAAAAGGTGCTGAACAGCGCCGATTGTTCGGTCGTATCGGTGCGCTGAGCCGGCTGCCTCCCCCTCGGGCCGAGGGGGCCTTGGCAAGGGGCGGCTTCTGGTGTCGTATGGCGGTCGGCACAGGCAGGAGCGGGCGCAGGACCGGACATGGAGTGGCGCGACCAGGGCATATTGCTGTCCACGCGGACGCATGGGGAAACCTCGGTCATCATCGAGGTGTTCACCCCCGGACATGGCCGCCATGCGGGGGTCGTGCGCGGGGGCACGTCCCGCAAGCTGGCGCCGGTGTTGCAGCCGGGGGCGCAGCTTGACCTGAGCTGGCGGGCGCGGCTGGAGGATCACATCGGCACCTTCACGGTCGAGCCGGTCAGATCGCGCGCGGCGGCGTCGATGGGCGACCGGCTGTCGCTGGCGGGGCTGAACGCGGTGACGGCGCTGTTGCTGTTCTGCCTGCCCGAGCGCGAGGCGCATCCGGGGCTCTATCGGCGCACCGAGACCCTGCTGGACCTGCTGGGACAGGGGGATGTCTGGCCGCTGGCTTATCTCAACTGGGAAATGGCGCTGCTGGACGAGATGGGCTTTGGCCTGGACCTGAGCGGGTGCGCGGTGATGGGGGCGCAGGCGAATGACCTGAGCTTCGTGTCGCCGCGCAGCGGGCGCGCGGTGTCGAGGGCAGGCGCGGGGGAATGGGCCGACCGGCTGCTGCCCTTGCCCGCCTGCCTGCTGGGGGCGGGGCCTGCGCCGGATACGGAAGTGGCCGAAGGGTTCCGGGTGACCGGGCATTTCCTGCAGAACCACCTGGCGCCGGAGCTGGGTACGAAGCCGTTGCCGGCGGCGCGTCAGCGCTTTGTGGACAGGTTTCGGGCGCGGCTGGACGGGGCGCCGTCAGCGTAGCGCCAGCACCAGGTCAACGAGGGACCCCATGGCCGAGACATTGCGGCCGGTCTGGTCCTCGGTCAGGTCGGTGATGCCGATGCCGGTGGCATAGATGATTCGAGCCATTTCGGGATTGGCGATGCCGATCTCGGCCAGTAGCGCGCCGATCACATCGAGCCGCTGCGCATCGACGCGGCCCAGGGTGGCGCGCGCGGTGGCGTTTTCACGCGCCCAGGCCCGAATCGCGGGCTCTGCGGTCATGGCGTTGCCGCGTTCGGCCACCATCTGCGCTGTGGCGCGCAGCCTTGATGTCGCGGTGGCGCCGCTGTCGAGCACGGTTTCGAGAGCCGCTGTCGCGCGCTGTTCCCAGAGGTCCAGAAGGGCCGCGTGATAGGCGGGAATGTCATCGAAATGCCAGTAGAACGACCCTTTGGTGGTTTGCAGACGACGCGCCAGCGGCTCGGCCTTGAGGGCCGAGGGGCCGGTTTCGGCCAGCGCCTGCACTCCGGTTTCGAGCCAGTCCGCGCGCGCGAGTCTGCGGGTTCTTTGCGTCATGGGCGAAGGATAGGTCGCGGTTTGGTGTCGGGCAAGACCGATCGCCCGTTACAAAAGCTTCATCCAAACGTCACACGTATTTCTAGAAACCGCCCTAGCACCGGGCCAAACGCCGGTGGGGGATGTTACGTGCTCAAGATTACCAAGCTGACCAGAAGATTCGGGCCGAATACGGCTGTGGATGCTGTTTCCTTCACGGTCGAAAAGCCGATGATGATCGGCATTATCGGCCGATCGGGTGCCGGCAAATCGACGCTTTTGCGGATGCTGAACCGGCTGACGGATGCAAGCGACGGCAAGATCGAGTTCGAAGGGCGCGACGTGACGGCGCTGAGGGGCGATGCCAAGCGCGCCTGGCAGTCGGATTGCGCGATGATCTTCCAGCAGTTCAACCTGGTGCCGCGAATGGACGTGGTGTCGAATGTGCTGCATGGCACGCTCAACCGCCGCTCGACGCTGGCGACGATGTTCAACCTCTATCCGCAGGCCGATATCTACCGCGCGATCGAGATCCTGGACCGCCTGGGCATCGCCGAGCACGCGCCCAAGCGCGCCGAGGCGCTGTCGGGCGGCCAGCAACAGCGCGTGGCGATCGCCCGCGCGCTGATGCAGGATCCCAGGATCGTTCTGGCCGACGAGCCGATCGCCAGCCTTGACCCGATGAATGCGCAGCTGGTGATGGACGATCTGCGCCGCATCCACGAAGAGGATGGCCGCACCGTCATCGCCAACCTGCACACGCTGGATACCGCGCGGCGCTATTGCGACCGGGTGATCGGGATGCTGCATGGGCGGGTCGTGTTCGACGGCACGCCCGAGCAACTGACCACCGGTGCCGCGCGCGACATCTATGGCGCCGATGCCGGATTTTCCGAGGCCAGCACATCGACCTCGATCGAGACGCTGGAGCATGCGGAGCTGCGTGCCATGCGCACGGCCGAGGCCGCGATCTGACGTTTCCCGCCCTGCCGCAGGACGCGGCGGATCAATCCCCTGACACCCTTCAAGACCAAACCCTGAAAGAGGATATCATGAAGAAACTGCTTGCTGCCATCGTGGCCACGACTGCCCTGACCGCCCCGGTCATGGCTCAGGACATCACCGAATTCCGCATTGGTGTTCTGGGTGGCGAAAACGCCCAGGACCGCATGACATCGAACGAGTGCTTCCGCGCCAAGGCCGAAGAGCTTCTGGGTGTTCCCGTCAAGCTGTTCACGCCGGCCGATTATGACGGCGTGATCCAGGGCCTGCTGGGCGGCACGATCGACATGGCGTGGCTGGGCGCATCGGCCTATGCCAAGACCTACCTGACCGACCCCGAAGCGGTCGAGCCGGTGCTGGTGAAGGTCAACACCGATGGCTCGTACGGCTATCACTCGATCGGGTTCGCCCGCAAGGACAGCGGCATCACGTCGCTTGAGGACATGCAGGGCAAGACATTCGGCTTCGGCGACCCGAACTCGACCTCGGGCTACCTGATCCCGTCGATCGAGATCCCGGCCCTGACCGGCGCGACCATGGAGAACGGCGCCTATTTCGGTGAGGTCGTCTTTACCGGTGGCCACGAGCAGACCATCGTCGCCGTGAGCAACGGCGATGTGGATGGCGGTGTCACCTGGGCCGACGGTATCGGCGAATGGGAAGACGGCTACAACTCGGGCGCGCTGCGCAAGGCATCGGATGCCGGTCTGGTCGACATGAACGAGCTGGTTGAAATCTGGCGCTCGAAGCCGATCCCGGAAGGCCCGATCGTTCTGCGCAAGGACCTGCCCGAGCGCGTCAAGCTGGACATGGTCGCGATGACGGGCTCGCTTAAGGCGCTGGACCCCGATTGCGCCTACAACTTCATGGCCGGTGACTCGCTTGGTGTGATGCCGATCAACCATGACGCCTACCTGTCGATCATCGAGGCCCGCAAGTCCAAGATGTAAGCCGCAAGGCCTGATCCTCGGCCGGTCCCTTGCGGGGCCGGCTCGTTCGTTTTCGTCACCCCCTCAAGGAGCAAAGCCGCATGGCCGATACCTCGCTGGCCCGAAGCAGTGCAGCGCCGGACACCGCCGCCATTCAGGACGCCTATATGGCCATGACGCGCACCAAGCGCATGTATGGCGGCATCATGCTGGTGATCTTCATCGCGCTGATGGCATCGGGGTTCATGCTGGCCGATAGCCGCAATGCCGGGGGGTTCTGGGATGGAATCCTGAATATCTTCGCGTTCCCCGGCGAGGTGCTTGCGGAAGCCCGCGAGAAGGTGACGCTGATCCCGGCGCTGATGGTGAAATTCTTCCCGTCGCTGATCGAGACGGTGAATATCGCCGCGGCCTCGACCCTGATCGGGGGTTTGATGGCGGTGGTCCTGTCGCTGTTGTCGACACGCGGGCTGGCGCGGTTTCCCGCGCTGGTCGGACCGTTCCGCCGGCTGATGGATGTGCTGCGCGCGGTGCCCGAGATCGTGATCGCGCTGGTGCTGATCTTCATCCTGGGCGGCGGTCCGGTGCCGGCGATGATCGCGATCGCGCTGCATACGGCCGGCGCCTTGGGCAAGCTGTTTTCCGAGGTCAACGAGAATGCCAGCCTCAAGCCCCTGGAGGGGTTGGAATCGGTCGGGGCCACATGGACCCAGAGGATGATCCTGGGCGTGGTGCCACAGGTCGCGCCCAACTGGCTGAGCTATGCGCTGTTGCGGTTCGAGATCAATATCCGGGCCTCGGCGATCCTTGGTTTCGTGGGGTCCGGCGGGATCGGCTATGATCTCAAGAATGCGTTCAGCTGGGGGCAGGGGCGCTATGACGAGGTGGCGGCGATCTTCATCCTGCTGTTCCTGACGATCGTGTTCTTCGACCAGCTGTCCAGCCATTACCGCAACAAACTTGTCGGAAAGGTCTGACCCATGAGTGCAGCAGCGGACATGATGGCGGGCGGCGACCTGCGACAGGATGCGGTGGCGCGGTTCCGGCGCAAGCAGATCCTTGCCTTTGCGGCGCCCGGCGTGATCCTGGCCTATTTCGTCTACCTGTTCTTCGCCTTCGACATCTCCGGGCTGGTGGACCGGGCCCGCATGGACAATGCCAGGATCCTTGTCGCGGACAGCTACAGCTACAAGACCCATGTGACCCATGACAATCGCAATGGCGGCCTGAGCTTTGCGATCGAGGGCGAGAGCAAGGGCACCTATCCCGAAGGCATGCTGCCCGGCTTCGTGACCGCCACCGGCGAGGACGCCGTGCGGATCACGCTGGATGCGGGCGAACTGGCCGAGATCGAAGGCTCGACCCTGCGCTACAGCCTGCCCGATTACGGCACGGTGATCGTGACGGTCGAGGGGCGGGACATATCGGTCGAGACACCGGACGGCACGATCCCGGACTGGATCAGCGCCAGCAACGCAAGGGTCAACATCACGGGCGAGGGCGGCCGCGCGACCGTGACCCGCGCCCGCACCGAGGTCTATGTCTATTCCTACGGTTGGGAGCTGTTCTGGTTCACGCTGGACAGCCCGTTCTACGGCAAGTCCCTGGCCGAGCTTGCGTCATTGGCGGTATCGGATGAGCGGGTGATTGAGGGTCAGAGCAACCTTGCCGCCATGGTCGACGATTTCTGGACCAACAGCATGTGGCGGCACAAGGACGTGATCTGGGCGATCTTCGAGACCATCCTCATGGCCTTCTTGGGCACGATGGGCGCTGCGATCGTGGCGCTGCCGATGGCCTTCATCGCGGCGCAGAATTTCAACCGGCTGGCCAGCGTCCGCTTTGCGATCCGCCGGGTGTTCGATTTCGTGCGTGGCGTGGACGGGCTGATCTGGACGATCATCCTGTCGCGCGCCTTCGGGCCGGGGCCGATGACCGGCGCGCTGGCGATCCTGATCACCGATACCGGCAGCTTCGGCAAGATGTTCTCGGAGGCGCTGGAAAATGTCGATGACAAGCAGATCGAGGGGGTCACCTCGACCGGGGCGAAGCCCTTGCAGCGGTATCGGTTCGGGGTGATCCCGCAGATCACGCCGGTCCTGCTGAGCCAGGTTCTGTATTACCTCGAATCCAACACGCGCAGCGCCACGGTGATCGGCGCGATCACCGGAGGCGGCATCGGCCTGTTGCTGACCCAGGCGATCATCACCCAGAAGGACTGGGAAGAGGTGAGCTATTATATCATGCTGATCATCGTCATGGTGATCTTCATGGACACGCTTTCGGGCTGGCTGCGGCGCAAGCTGATCCGGTCCGACGAGAGCGGCGTCTGAGCGGCAAGGCGGCACCTGGACGCCTTCAGCACGACCGGCAAAGGGGCAGGCGGATGAAGAAACTGAACGCGGATGGGCCCGTGATCCATCCCGAGTGCGAGATCACCGATAGCGATCTGGGGGCCTATACCGAGATCGGGCGCGGCAGCCGCGTGGCGCATTGCGTGATCGGGGATTATTCCTATTGCGACAGGTATTGCGATCTGGCCAATGCGGATGTGGGCCGGTTCAGCAATATCGCCAGCTTCGTGAGGATCGGCGCCACGGATCATCCGCTGGACCGGGCGAGCCTGCATCATTTCATGTATCGCTCGGCCAGCTACTGGGACGATGCCGAGGACGATGCCGCATGGTTCGCGCATCGCCGGTCGCGGCGGGCGCAGATCGGGCATGACACCTGGATCGGGCATGATGCGCAGATCAAGCCGGAGGTGCGGATCGGGCATGGCGCGGTTGTCGCCTCGGGGGCGATCGTCACCCGCGATGTGGCGCCTTACACGATCGTTGCGGGCCTGCCGGCCAAGCCCATCCGCGCGCGCCTGCCCGCCGCGCTGGCCGAGCGGGTGATCGGGCTTGGCTGGTGGGACTGGAGCCATGAGCGGCTGCGCGGCGCGCTCGAGGATTTCCGGGCGCTTTCCGTCGAGGCTTTTCTGGAAAAGTACGGCGGTTGAGGGCGCGGGACAGGGCGGCCTGATGGGGGCGGCCTATCGCGACAGGGTCATTCGGCGGCAAGGGCCATGCGGTTGCCGATGGACAGGAAGCGATGCGCGGCCCCGCCCGTCAGGTGGGTGATGCGGCCTGCGACCAGCGTGGCCTCGACCTCGCGGGTGTCGGCGTTCACGATGGTCAGGTCGGCGCGGCGGCCGTAGTCGATCATGCCCCGGTCGGGCAGGCCGAGGATGCGCGCCGGCGCGGCCGAGATCATCGCCCAGGCCGAGGCCAGATCGAGAATGCCGTGATCGGCCAGGTAGAACGCCGATTGTGCCAGCGCCGGGTAGTAATAGTCCGAGACCAGCGCATCGCAATGGCCCGAAGCGATCAGGTCGGCGGCCGAGATATTGCCCGCTTGCGATCCGCCCCGCACCACGTTGGGCGCGCCCATGATGACCGGGTCGTTGACCGCCTTGGCCAGGCGCGCGGCGGCGCGCGCCGTGGGAAACTCGCAGATCCGGGCGCCGATCATGGCAAAGGTCTCGCGGGTTTCGCCATCGGGGTCGTCATGGCTGCCGTAGAGCACCCCCAACGCGTCGAAGGTTTCGGCCAGGCGGCACAGGTAACGCGGCACGGCGCGCGCCTGCTTGCGCGCCTCTTCCACCACGGCGAGGTGTTCCTGCGGGCTGCGGCCGGCTTCCTTGGCCCAGCCTGCCAGAACCTCGGGGCGGCTATGCGCCAGGGTGACGGCCTCTTCCAGGTGGTTGTTGAAGACGACATAGCCGATGCCGTATCGCTTGACCGCCGCGATCAGGCGGTCGACGGTATCGACGGTGTGGGTCTCGCAGCGGATCTGTACCCGGAGATCGGTTTTCATGCGCGCGCGGTAGGCGGCATGGGCGGCAAGCATCGCCTCGGCGTGATCGGGGCTGCGCCGCCCGCCTTCCCAAGACCAGCTTTGCGCCAGCCAGGCGGTTGTCACGCCATTGGCGGCGGCATCGCGGTCGGTGCCGATCAGGCCCTGTTCGATCGAGAAGGGCGCGGTGGGACGCGGGGCGGTGTGCCGCTCGAACGCGTCGCCATGCAGATCGATGATGCCGGGCAGGATGTAATAGCCGGTCAGGTCGACCTCGGGAAAGGGCCCCTTGCTGATGCGCCCCGCTTCGATCGCCACAGAGCGCATCTGCAGTTCGCCGTCACGCAGGACGGTCGCACCGGTCAGGCGAAAATCAGGCCATTGCATGGACATCGAACTGCTCTTGTCTGCTGTTTTGGGCACATTAGTGCAGGATTGTATCGCCCGCATGACAAACCCTTGGACTCGTTTACGAATCGGAATGAGTCAGGGTGACCCTGTCACCGGCAAACCATGTGCGCCCATATTCCACCGGCTGTTTGTCCGGATCGACATTCAGCGACACCGAGCGCAGGATCGGTGCCCCCTCGGCGATCCGGAGGTGCAGCGCCTGCGTGGGGTTGGCCAGTTTCGCGGTCAGGCGCGTCCACGCGCGCGTGTAATCCGTGACGCCTTGGGCGCGCAGGGCATCGGTGACCGAATGCAGGCGGGCCAATGCCTCGGGGAGGTCCGGGAAGCGGTCTGCGGGAAAGACACTGCGGAAGAGCGCGACAGGCGCGCCGTCCGCCAAAGACAAGCCGTCATAGACATGCACGCTGGCCCCTGATGGCAGGCCGAGGGCGTCGGCCTCGCGCTGGTCGGCGGCACGGGTTTCAAGGCCAAGAACCGTCTTGGCCGGCATGCGCCCCGCCGCGCGCAGGTTCTGGTGGAAGCGCACCCGCCGTCCGATGGGATATTCGGTCGGCTGGTGGGTGACGAAGACACCAGCGCCGCGGCGCGCATGGACCATCCCGTCGTCGGCCAGCTGCGCCAAGGCACGGCGCACGGTGTGCCGGTTGACACCGAAGCGGGTGGCGAGTGCGGCCTCGGTCGGGAGCTTGTCACCCGGTGCGTAGCGGGCCGCCGCGATATCGGCACTGAGCGCGGCATGGATGGATTTCCAGATCGGGGTCCGGGATGGTGTCTGGGATGTTGTCTGGGGCATGTCACGAAAACTTCATGGTCCGGGGGATTGCGCGACTCGGTGCGTCGGCGTAATGATTTGTCTAGTTGTATAGTATTATAGACAAATCCGCAGGGTGTCTAGATGACCGATAAAGAACAGCGACAGACCTGGATGAGCCTTCTGGCCAAGGCGCCGGCGCCCGAGTTGGACCGGCTGTGGTCGGCGCTTGGCCTTGCGCCGGACTATGCCTACTTGCGCGCCCCCGAAGCCGGGGGCGTGATGGTGCGCGGACGGGCCGGGGCCACGGGTGCGCCCTTCAACCTGGGCGAGATGACGGTGACGCGCTGTTCGGTGAAACTGAGCGGGGGAGAGGTGGGGCATGCCTATGTCCAGGGGCGTGACAAGGCGCACGCGACCCAGGCTGCCCTGATCGACGCGCTGATGCAGACCGCGCAGGCGCAAGCCCTCCGCGAGGCGGTGCTGGCGCCGTTGGACGAGGCGTTGCAGGCGGCGCGCGCCGCGCGCGCGGCCAAGGCGGCGGCGACCAAGGTGGATTTCTTCACGATGGCACGGGGGGAAGACTGATGCAGGCCGAGGCACTGGATGGCGGGTTCGCCGATGCGCCGATCGATGCGGCGCGGGCCTTTCGCGCGGCGATGAACGTGATGGCGCGGCCCGGCCGGATCGAGCGGTTGGCGGGCGCGCTGCCGCCCGGGCCTTTGTCAACGGCGGCAGGCACGTTGATTCTGACATTGTGCGATCCCGAAACGCCGGTGCATCTGGCCGGGGCGCATGACACGGCCGCGCTGCGCGACTGGATCACCTTTCATACCGGCGCGCCGCTGGTGGGGGCGCAGGATGCCATGTTCGCGGTCGGTGCCTGGGAGGCGTTGCAGCCGCTCGATTCCTACCGGATCGGAACCTCGGACTACCCGGACCGCGCGGCCACGCTGATTGTCGAACTCTCGGAGCTGATGGCGCAGGGCGCCCGGCTGACCGGCCCCGGTATCAGGGAGGATGCGCATCTGTCGCTGCCCGAGACGGCGGCGTTCCAGCGCAATGCGGCGCAGTTTCCCCTGGGGCTCGATTTCTTTCTGACCTGTGGTGACCATGTGGCGGCCCTGCCGCGCAGCACCCGTGTGGAGGACAACTGATGTATGTGGCGGTCAAAGGCGGCGAGCGGGCGATCGACAATGCCCATGCCTGGCTGGCCGAGGAACGGCGCGGCGACCTGTCGGTGGCCGAGCTTTCGGTGGCGCAGATCCGCGAGCAACTGAGCCTTGCGGTGAATCGGGTGATGGTCGAGGGATCGCTGTACGATCCCGATCTGGCCGCGCTGGCGATCAAGCAGGCGCGCGGCGACCTGATCGAGGCGATTTTCCTCATTCGGGCCTATCGCACCACCTTGCCGCGCTTTGGCGCCTCAAGGCCGGTCGACACGGCGCAAATGGCCTGTGACCGGCGCATTTCGGCGACGTTCAAGGATGCGCCGGGTGGACAGGTCCTGGGGCCGACATTCGATTACACGCACCGCCTGCTGGATTTCAAACTGGCCGCCGAAGGCGAGACCCCCGAGGCGCCAAGGGCCGAGCCGCAAAACGGCCCGGTGCCGCATATAACCGGGTTTCTGAACCGCGAAGGGTTGATCCAGACCGAAGCCGCCAGCGACGACACCCCGTCCGACCTGACGCGCGAGCCGATGGAGCTGCCCGCCGAGCGGCCCTTGCGCCTGCAGGCACTGTCGCGCGGGGACGAGGGGTTCGTGCTGAGCCTCGCCTATTCCACGCAGCGCGGCTATGCCCGCAACCATGCCTTCGTGGGCGAGTTGCGGATCGGGGCCGTGGCGGTCGAGATGGACATCCCCGAGCTGGGTTTCGCCATCGAGATCGGCGAGATCACCCTGACCGAATGCGAGACGGTCAACCAGTTCAAGGGCTCGAAAACCGAGCCGCCGCAATTCACCCGTGGCTATGGGCTGGTCTTCGGCCAGACCGAGCGCAAGGCGATTTCCATGGCGCTGGTGGATCGCGCGCTGCGCTGGAAGGAACTGGGCGAGGACAACCAGGGTGCGCCGGCGCAGGACGAGGAATTCGTGCTGATGCATTGCGACAACATCCAGGCGACCGGGTTCCTCGAGCATATCAAGCTGCCGCATTACGTGGATTTCCAGTCCGAGCTGGAACTGGTGCGCAAGCTGCGCCGCGAGGCAGAGGACGGCACGGGCGCGGCCCCCGTGCAGGAGGCAGCGGAATGACCGACTACAACTTCGCCTATCTGGATGAACAGACCAAGCGGATGATCCGCCGCGCCATCCTCAAGGGTTTGGCCGTGCCCGGTTACCAGGTGCCCTTTGCCAGCCGCGAGATGCCGATGCCGTATGGCTGGGGCACCGGCGGCGTTCAGGTCAGCGCGGCGACGCTGGTGCCCGAGGACCGCTTCAAGGTGATCGACCAGGGTGCCGACGACACCACCAACGCGGTGTCGATCCGCAAGTTCTTTGAACGCACAGCCGGGGTCGAGACGACCGAACACACCGCCGAGGCCAGCGTGATCCAGACGCGCCACCGCATCCCGGAGACGCCCCTGAGCGAGGATCAGATCCTTGTCTACCAGGTGCCGATCCCCGAGCCGCTGCGCTTTCTGGAACCGCGCGAGACCGAGACCCGCAAGATGCACAGCCTTGAGGAATATGGCCTCATGCATGTGAAACTTTACGAGGATATCAGCCAGCACGGCGCGATCGCCACCTCTTATGCCTATCCGGTCAAGGTGGAGGGGCGCTATGTGATGGACCCCTCGCCGATCCCGAAATTCGACAACCCCAAACTGTCGGATTGCCCGGCGATCCAGCTGTTCGGCGCAGGGCGCGAGCAGCGGATCTATGCGTTGCCACCCTATACGCGCGTCGTCAGCCTTGATTTCGAGGATTACCCCTTCGAGGCCAGCAAAGCCGATCATGCCTGTGATCTGTGCGGCGCCGAAGACAGCTATCTCGATGAGGTCATCACCGACGATCAGGGCGGTCGGATCTTCGTGTGTTCGGACACGGATTACTGCCGCGCACGCCGCGAGGCGGGCCATATGGGATCACAGGCGCCCGACGCGCCCCTGACGACGGAGACCCGAGCATGAAACCTTCACCGCTTTTGCAGGTCCGCGATGTCACCCGGTATTACGGCGCCCGGATCGGGTGCCGCGATGTGAGTTTCGATCTCTATCCCGGAGAGGTCATGGGCATTGTCGGGGAGAGCGGATCGGGTAAATCCACGCTTCTCGGCTGCCTCGCCGGTCAGTTAGCTCCTGATGCCGGCGAGGTCCTGTTCGACACCCGCAGCGAGGGCCTGCGCGATACGCTGAAGATGTCCGAGCCTGAACGGCGGATGTTGTCGCGCACCGATTGGGCCTTTGTGCATCAGCATGCGCGCGACGGGCTGCGCATGGGCGTGAGCGCGGGCGGCAATGTGGGCGAACGGCTGATGGCCGTGGGGGCGCGGCACTATGGTGATATCCGCGATCAGGCGGTCGATTGGCTGGGCCGGGTCGAGATCCCTGCAGACCGTGTGGATGACCGGCCCACGGCCTTTTCGGGCGGCATGCAGCAGCGGTTGCAGATTGCCCGAAATCTGGTCACCGGGCCGAGGCTGGTGTTCATGGACGAGCCGACAGGCGGTCTCGATGTGTCGGTGCAGGCGCGGTTGCTGGATCTGTTGCGGGGCCTGGTGCGCGAAATGGGCCTGTCTGCGATCATCGTGACCCATGACCTGGCGGTTGTGCGGCTTCTGGCCGACCGGCTGATGGTGATGAAGGATGGCCATGTGGTGGAAACCGGCCTGACCGATCAGGTGCTGGATGATCCCCAGCACGGGTATACACAGTTGCTGGTCTCCAGCGTGCTGCAGGTCTGAGACAGGCGGGCTGGCCCGGTGAGAGGGCCAATGGGAAGGACAAGGCAATGATCGAGATACATGACGTTTCCAAGCGGTTTATCCTTCATAATCAGGGCAGTGCGGTTATCCCGGTGATGGAGGGCGCCAGCCTGAACGTGGCCCCGGGGGAGTGCGTGGCACTGACCGGCAGTTCCGGGGCGGGCAAGTCCACGCTGATGCGGATGATCTATGGCAATTACCTTGCTGCATCGGGCCGGATCATGGTGGGCGGGGTCGATGTGGCCCGCGCCGAGCCGCGCGAGATCCTTGCCCTGCGCCGCGAGACCCTTGGCTATGTCAGCCAGTTCCTGCGTGTCGTGCCCCGTGTTCCGACACTGGATGTGGTGGCCGAGCCGCTTCTGGCGCTTGGCTGCGGGCGCGAGGCTGCGGTGGACCGCGCCAGCGATCTGCTGGCCCGGTTGAACATCCCCGAGCGTCTGTGGTCGCTCAGCCCCACGACCTTTTCGGGCGGCGAGCAGCAGCGGGTGAACATCGCGCGCGGTTTCGCCCATGCCTATCCGGCGCTGTTGCTGGACGAGCCGACCGCCAGTCTTGATGCCGCCAACCGCGAGACGGTGCTCTGCCTGATCGAAGAGGCCAAGGCGCGCGGGGCTGCGATCGTGGGAATTTTCCACGACGCAGAGGCCCGCGCCCGCGTTTGTGACCGCGACATCGATGTGTCCGCCTTCACGCCGAAGGCGGCGTGATGGCCGGGCGGCTGATCGGTGTGGTCGGCCCGTCGGGTGTCGGCAAGGACACGGTGATGGCCGCATTGGCGGCGCGCTGCCCCGGTCTTGGCCTTGTGCGGCGGGTCATCACCCGGCCTGCGGATGCCGGCGGCGAGGTGTTCGACGCGGTCACCGTGGATCGTTTCGAGGCGCTCTGCCAGGACGAGGCGTTCTGCCTGCATTGGGCTGCGCATGGCCTGCACTATGGCATCCCGCGCGAGCTCGAGGGGCGGCTGGCGTCAGGCGAGGACCTGTTGGTCAACCTGTCACGGTCGGTGCTGCGCCAGGCGCAGGCCCGGTTCGCGGGCTTTGTCACCTTGCATCTGACGGCGCCGCGCAGCGTGCTGGCCGAGCGGCTGGCCGGGCGCGGACGCGAAACCGCGCCGCAGATAGAGGCGCGGCTGGCCCGGTCGGAGTTTGCTTTGCCGGACGGGTTGGAGCGGGTCATCGACGTGGCCAATGCCGGGCCGCTGGAGCAGACATTGAAGGCGATCGAGGACCGGCTTTATCCGGTGAAGGCATGACGCGAGATCAGGTGGAACCGGCCCTCGGCATCCTCGCCCGCAAGGCTGAGCGCGTCGATCACGAAGGGCGCGGGCAAGAGCGGCGTGATCACGGGGGCCAGTGCAAGGGCGGTCTGGCGGGCCTGTGCCACGGGCAATTTGCCGGTCAGGGTGATATGGAAGCGGAACTGGTCCATCACGTAAGGATAGCCCCAGGCCCGCAGCAAGGCGTCCTGTTCGGGGGTCAGGCCGGCCGCGCGGCGGCGGGCCATCTCGGGCTCGGTCAGGGGGGCGCGGAACGCATCGAAGCCGCGCACCGTGGCGGCGGCCAGGGCATTGAGAGGGCCTTCATCGCCCAAGGGACGCAGCGCCAGGAAACGGCCGAGCCGCGCCAGCTCCAGCCCGTCCAGCGTGACGGCGGCATGCCGTGCGCAGAAGTCGGCCAGCGCGTCGTCGAGCATGTCCGGGCTTGCCCCCTCGGCCAGCCGGAAAGGCGGCTTCATCGTGGCGTGAAGCCCATATTTCCTTGGGGTTTCGGTGATCTGCGCGATCGGAAGCGGCAGGCCCGGAACCTGCGGGTGCGCCAGCGCTTGGCCGGTGGACATATCCCATCCCAACCAGGCCGAACAGAGCCCCGTCAGGGGCCCCGGCGCGGGGGTGAAGTAGATCGCGTATCGCCTGTAATCCATGACTTTCCCGTCCCTTTTGGCCTCACTTGTCAGCAAAGCGTAACGACCACATGACACAAGACACCATCCTCGCCAATGCCACCCTAGTTCTTCCCGACCGGACCGTGACGGGCCATGTCGTGCTGCGCGATGGGGTGATCGCTGATATCGACACGGGCAAGGCGCTGCCCAGGGGGGCGCTTGATTGCGAGGGGGATGTGGTGGCGCCGGGGCTCATTGAGTTGCATACCGACAACCTCGAGCGGCATATCCAGCCGCGTCCCAAGGTGGACTGGCCGCATAACGCCGCGATCCTGGCCCATGACGCCGAGCTGGCGGGGACCGGGATCACCACCGTGTTCGACGCGATGCGGGTGGGATCGATCCCGAGCGGGCGGGGCCGGTATATCAAGTATGCGCGCGGTCTGGCCACCGAGCTGCTGGCGTTGAGGGCTGACAACGCCTTGAAAATAAGCCATTTTCTGCACCTACGGGCCGAGGTCTGTTCCGAGACGCTGGAAGAGGAGATGGCCGAATTCGGAGAGGCGGACCGCGTGGGCATCGTCAGCCTGATGGACCACACCCCCGGTCAGCGCCAGTTTCGCGACATCAGCAAGCTGGAAGCCTATGTGAAGGGCAAGCTGTCCTTGAATGACGAGGAATTCCGCGCCCATGTGGCCCAGTTGCAGGAGCTGCGCGCGCTGCATGGCGAGCGGCACGAGGTGGTGGCGGTGGCCGAGGCGAAACGCTATGGCGCGGTGCTGGCGAGCCATGACGACACCACCGAGGAGCAGGTGCGCGTCTCGGCGGGGCATGGCATCCGGGTGGCCGAATTTCCCACAACGCTGGAAGCCGCGCGCGCCTGCCATGTGCATGATATCGCTATCATAATGGGCGCGCCCAACCTGATTCGAGGAGGCTCGCATTCGGGCAATGTGGCCGCGCATGAGCTGGCAAAAGCGGGGCATCTGGATATCCTGTCGTCGGATTACGTGCCCTCGGCGCTGTTGCTGGCGGCGGTCCAGCTGGGCGAGATCTGGGGCGATATGGCCCGGGGGCTGGCGACGGTCACGGCCAACCCTGCGCGCAGCGTGGGGCTGCAGGATCGGGGGGTGCTGACGCCGGGCAAGAGGGCGGATGTGATCCGCTTCGCGATGCGCGGCGGGGTGCCGGCGCTGCGCGGGGTTTGGTCGCGGGGATCGCGCGTCGCCTGATTCGAAGGTTAACGGCCTTGTTTTGAAGGAAAAACCGCTTCGGCATCGCGTCGGTATCACGTCGGTATCGCGTCGGTGCGGGGTCGGTTCGGGCGATGGGTAAATGCGCCGCGCGCCCTGCAACGCCCCAAGATGTTGATCGCGGCGCACCGGGCCGAGGCGCGCCTGAAGTGGCGGGCTGCACAGCCGCTTTGACAGGGCCGGCGGCAGGGCGCATAACAGCGCCATGACCGAAGACATGCTTTTCCCCGCGCCCGAACCCCTGGCCATTCCGGTGGCTGGCGACACCCGTCAGTTTCCGCTGCGGCGGATCTTTTGCGTGGGGCGGAACTATGCCGCCCATGCCGCCGAGATGGGCAACGAGGTGGACCGCGAGGCGCCGTTCTATTTCACCAAGTCGGCCCATGCGCTGTGCCTGTCGGGGGCGACGATCCCCTATCCGCCGGGCACGCAGGATTGCCATTACGAGATGGAGTTCGTGGTGGCGATCGGCACACCGGCGTTCCGGGTGAGCAAGGTCGAGGCGATGCAGGCGGTCTGGGGCTATGGCTGCGGGATCGACATGACGCGGCGCGACCTGCAAGGGGCCGCCAAGGACAAGCGCCGCCCCTGGGACCTGGGCAAGGATTTCGAGAATGCGGCGCTGATGACGGCATTGACACCTGCGGAGGCGTTCGGAGAGATCGGGGCGCAGCGCATCACCCTGCGCCATGACGGTGAGATCGTGCAGGATGCAAGGCTGAGTGACATGGTGTGGTCGGTGCCCGAGCTGATCGCGCATCTGTCGGGCTATTATCACCTGCTGCCCGGTGACCTGATCTATACCGGGACGCCTGCGGGTGTCGGGCCGGTACGGCCCGGCAGTGTCCTTGTGGGCGAGATCGAAGGGCTGGAGCCGGTCAGCGTCACGATAGCCGAGGCCGAGTGAGGCAAGCCGCTTCCGGCGCAGGCCGGGGGTGACTGCGGGGGCAGGAGGCCGAGGCGGTGGAGTCTCTGGCCCGGCCCGAAGACTGCCGAAAATTCCACGTAAGCGGACCCATGTTGATCTGGATCAACGCCGGAGGTGGAATCATATGCTGAATATGGAATATATATTTGGAGCACCCCGCAATGACCGACCCGACCCACCGCTGGCTCGAGCATTATCCCGTCACCCTGTTCACCATCGTGATGGGCATGGCCGGGCTGACCCTGGCGCTGCGCGCCGGGGAGCAGGCCCTTGGGCTGGAGGCCACGCTGTCGGCGGCGGTCTATGTGGGAACGCTGGCCTTGTTCGGGGTGATCGCGGCGGGCTATGGCGCCAAGGCGCTGAGGTATCCCGCGGCGGTCCGGGCGGAATGGGATCACCCCGTGAAGCTGGCGTTTTTCCCGGCGATGTCCATCGGCTTGTTGCTGCTGGCGGCAGCGACGCTGCCATGGTCCGAGCCTGTGGCGCAGGGCATGTGGCTGATCGGGGCGGGCTTGCAGGGGGTGCTGACGCTGGCCGTGGTGTCGGGCTGGATCGGATCGCGGGCCTTCGTGCATGGGCATTTGTCGCCCGCCTGGTTCATTCCGGCGGTGGGCAATGTGATCGTGCCGATTGCCGGGGTCGATCTGGGGTATCATGAGCTGAGCTGGTTTTTCATGTCGGTCGGTCTGATCTTCTGGCTGATCCTGCTGACGCTGGTGATGAACCGGCTGGTGTTTCACGACCCGCTGCCCGAGCGGTTGCAGCCCACCCTGGTGATCCTGATCGCGCCGCCTGCGGCGGGGTTCCTGGCCTGGGTCAAGCTGACCGGCGGGATCGACCACCTGGCGCATATCCTGCTGAATGGCGGGTATTTCTTTGGCCTGATCGTGGCGGTGCAACTGCCGCGCATCCTGCGGCTGCCCTTTGCGATGTCGTTCTGGGCGCTGAGCTTTCCGGTGGCCGCGCTGACCATTGCCAGCCTGCATTATGCCGAGGTCACCGGCTCGACCGCCCATAATCTGATCGGCCTGGGGCTGCTTGCGGCCCTGACCGTGACCCTTGGCGCCTTGCTGCTCCGCACCTTGCGGGCGGTCCGGTCGGGTGCCGTGTTTCAACCCGAATGACGCGCGAACGTCCAACCCACCTTGTATGAAAGAGGTTTTCTCATGCGTAAGACACTGACTGCCCTGGCCCTTGCGGCGGCCACATTGACCGGCCTGCCCGCACAGGCGGAGGAGGCAAGGAACCTGGTCACGGTGGTGACCTCGGGCGATCCGCAAACGCAACTGATGTCGATGGTGCTGACCATGCAATCGGTGCAGCAGGGGGCAAGCGCGCAGATTCTTCTGTGTGGTCCGGCGGGGGATCTGGCGTTGAAAGAGGCCCCGGCCAGCGCCACCGCCCCGCAAAAGCCCAAAGACATGAGCCCGCAGGGGCTTATGCGGATGATCATGGACAAGACCGGCACCAAGGTCGAGGTTTGCGCGATCTACCTGCCGAACAAGGGCGTGGGCGCCGAGGCCCTGCTGGACGGGATCACGGCGGCGCAGCCCCCCGCGATGGCGGCGGCCTTGATGGCCGAGAATACCACGGTTCTCAGCTTCTGATCGCAAGGGCCGGACATGAAAAGGCCGCCCGGTTCTGCCGGGCGGCCCTGCCGTTGAGTGGCGCGGCAGTGATGGTGCGGGCTTAGCCCAGGAGGCGGCGGGCGATGACCTGTGCCTGGATTTCGGCGGCCCCTTCGAAGATGTTCAGGATCCGCGCATCGCAGAGGATGCGGCTGATCCCGTATTCCAGGGCAAAGCCGTTGCCGCCATGGATCTGCAGGCCGTTATCGGCGGCCGACCACGCGACGCGCGCACCCAGCAGCTTGGCCATGCCGGCCTCGAGATCGCAGCGGTTGCCGTTGTCCTTTTCCCATGCGCTGAAATAGGTCAGCTGCCGGGCGACCATGATTTCCACGGCCATCATCGCCAGCTTGCCCGACACGCGCGGGAAGGCGATCAGGGACTTGCCGAACTGCTTGCGGTCGATCGCGTAGCGCATGCCGACATCCAGCGCCGATTGCGCGACGCCGATGGCGCGGGCGGCGGTCTGGATGCGGGCGGATTCGAAGGTCTCCATCAGTTGCTTGAAGCCCTTGCCCTGTTCGCCGCCCAGAAGGTTCTCGCCCTTGACGTGGAAATTGTCGAAGGCCAGCTCGTATTCCTTCATGCCGCGATAGCCCAGCACCTCGATCTCGCCGCCGGTCATGCCGTCGGTGGGGAAGGGGGCCTCGTCGGTGCCGGGGGTCTTTTCGGCCAGGAACATCGACAGGCCCCGGTGATCGGTGGTGTCGGGGATGGTGCGCGCCAAGAGGGTCATGACATGGGTGCGCGCGGCATGGGTGATCCAGGTCTTGTTGCCGGTGATCTTCCAGTCGCCGTTTTCATCCTGAACGGCGCGGGTGCGCAGGCTGCCGAGATCCGAGCCGGTGTTGGGCTCGGTGAAGACAGCGGTCGGCAGGGTTTCGGCGCTGGCAAGGCGCGGCAACCATTTCTGCTTCTGTTCCTCGGTGCCGCCGGCGATGATCAGCTCGGCCGCGATTTCCGAGCGGGTGCCGAGCGAGCCGACGCCGATATAGCCCCGGCTGAGTTCCTCGGAGACGACGCACATGGAGGCCTTGCTGAGACCGAAGCCGCCGTATTCTTCGGGGATGGTCAGGCCGAACACGCCCATTTCGGCCAGTTCCTCGATGATTTCCATCGGGATCAGCTCGTCGTTGAGGTGCCATTCATGGGCGTGGGGTTCGACCTTGTCGACCGAGAAGCGGCGGAATTGCTCGCGGATCATCTCGAGCTCGTCATCGAGGCCGGAATGGCCCACCGTCAGCTCGGCGCTGCGTTCCTGCATGAGGTCAACGAGGCGCGTGCGCGCGGCCTGCGTGTTGCCGGCGCGGCAGAGCGTGTGGATCTCGGGCGTATCAAGCAGGGCGATGTCGCTGTCGGTCAGCCCCAGATCGTGCAGGCGGACCATTTCGCCCTGGTTCATCTGGATGCCGCCGCGCAGTTGCGACAGGTATTCACCAAAGGCGATCTGCTGGATCAGCTGTTCGACCTCGCCGAACTTTCCCATATCGTTCAGGCGGTTGGCCCAGTTCTGCATCTGGCGCAGCGACTCGACATAGGTGGCGAGCCACGCCAGGCCATGGGCCGCGAACTGATGCGCCTCGACCGCGCCGCCCGAGACACGGCCATCGAGCGTCGTCAGATCGCGCAGCCGGGTGCGCGCCTTGTCGAGAACCGCTTCGGCCGGGGCAACCGCCGCACCGGTGAGGGCCAGCAGGTCTGTCAGAATGATCGGGTTTGCCATTGCAACGTCTTGTCCGTCATGTGCCATGAATCAATCCTTTTACAGTTGGCGACCGTCCTAGCCATTTTGCAACTGCAGCGCAACTATTATACCCAAACTGCGGCGTTTTTGATCGAAAATTGCGCCTTGAATTTTGCGGGTGCGAAGCTAGCGGCAAGTCCCTAAGAAACGGTATGGAAAGTGTGATCCTCGAATTCGGTATCGGCAGCTGGATCTTGCTGCTGATGGTGGGTCTGTTGGCCGGGCTGGTCAAGGGCGTTGTCGGGTTCGCCATGCCCATGGTCCTGATTTCCGGTTTGGGATCAATGGTTTCGCCTGAGGTCGCGCTGGCGGGATTGATCGTGCCGACGCTGGTCACGAACCTGTGGCAGGCGCTGCGGCAGGGTGCGCGGGCGGCGTGGGGGTCGATCACGCGGTTCAAGCTGTTCCTGGCGGTGGGGTTCGTGGTGCTGATGGCCTCGGCGCAGCTGGTGCCGCATCTGCCCAAGTCCTTGATGTCATTGATGATCGGCGTTCCGGTGGCGCTTTATGCGGCGATCGGGTTGAGCGGGCGCGCGCTGCGGATTCCGGGAGGTGCCGGGCGCCGGGGTGAGGCGATCATGGGCGCGGTCGCCGGTTTTTTCGCAGGATTTTCAGGGGTTTGGGGGCCGCCGACCGTGGCGATGCTGACCGCGCGCAACACCGAGAAGGCCGAACAGATGCGCGTGCAGGGCGTGATCTACGGGTTGGGGTCGCTTGCGCTGATCTGGGCACATATGGTGTCTGGCGTGCTCAATTCGGGGACGCTGCCCCTGTCGATGGCCCTGGTTGTGCCGGGGCTTGTGGGGCTGTGGATCGGATTCCGGATCCAGGACCGGATCGACCAGGCGACATTCCGCAAACTGACACTTCTGGTGCTGCTGATCGCGGGGCTGAACCTGGTGCGGCGGGGGCTGCTGGCGATCTGACCGACATGCGTAGGATCCGTACGAAACCGACACGGGATCGGGACGAAAATCCGGGCTTCCGCCTGAATTTGTGTCCATCCCGTACGCAAATCGCCGACCAAACGGCGCTTTAACCCGTCTTCAACCTTTTGCCGTCACGCTGTGCCCATGTCGCCGAATCCGGTGGCGCAGCTCAGCTCAGGAGGCATCGGGATGATGATGGATGACGGGACCGGCAAGGTGATGCGGTGCGCGGATGGCCCCGGCCCTCTATGACGCGCAAGCCATGCGCGCCGCGGGGCGGGGCCGATCCGGATTAGCCGAGGGCGGCTGCTTTCACGTCTTCGTCGATATATGGCACATATTGTTCGAAGTTGTCCGCGAACATCTGTACCAGCTTGGCGGCCTGCCGATCGTAAGAGGCCGGGTCGTCCCATGTGCGGCGCGGATCCAGCAGGACCTCGGCCACGCCGGGCGCCTCGATGGGGACATCGAAGCCGAAATTTTCGTCCTTGCGGAATTCGACCGTGTTCAAGGAGCCGTCAAGCGCGGCGGTCAGCAGGGCACGGGTGGCCTTGATCGGCATGCGCGATCCGGTGCCATAGGCGCCGCCCGTCCAGCCGGTATTGACCAGCCAGCAGGTCGCGCCGTGCTTGGCGATCTTGTCACGCAAGAGGTTGCCATACACTTCGGGCCGGCGCGGCATGAAGGGCGCCCCGAAACAGGTGGAAAAGGTCGGCTCGGGCTCGGTCACGCCGCGTTCGGTGCCCGCCACCTTGGAGGTGAAGCCCGACAGGAAGTGATACATCGCCTGCGCCGGGGTCAGCCGCGCGATGGGCGGCAGCACGCCGAAGGCGTCGCAGGTCAGCATGATGACGTTCTTGGGATGCCCGCCAAGCGCACTGTCGGAGGCGTTCGAGATATACTCGAGCGGATAGGCGCAGCGCATGTTGGCGGTCAGCGAATCGTCATCGAAATCGAGCGCCAGCGTTTCGGGATCGAACACCATGTTCTCGATCACCGTGCCGAATTTCGACGTGGTGGCGTAGATCTCGGGCTCGGCCTCGGGGTTGAGGTTGATGGTCTTGGCATAGCAGCCGCCTTCGAAATTGAAGGTGCCGCGATCGGACCAGCCATGTTCGTCATCGCCAATCAGCGTGCGCGCCGGATCGGCCGACAGGGTGGTCTTGCCGGTGCCGCTGAGCCCGAAGAACACGGCCGTGTCGACCGGGTTGCCATCGGCATGGTTGGCCGAGCAGTGCATCGGCATGATGCCCTTTTCGGGCAGCAGGTAATTGAGCAGCGTGAACACGGATTTCTTGTTCTCGCCGGCATATTCGGTGCCGCCGATCAGGATCATCTTGCGATCGAAATTCATCGCGATCACGGTTTCCGACCGGCAGCCGTGCCGGGCCGGATCGGCCTTGAAGCGGGGGCAGTTGATGACGGTGAAATCGGCCGTGAAGCGATCCAGCGCGTCCCGCTCGGGGCGGCGCAGCAGGTGGCGGATGAACAGGCCATGCCACGCCAGCTCGGTGATCATGCGCACGTTGATCGCATGGGCCGGATCGGCCCCGCCGACCAGGTCCTGAACATAATAGTCGCCGCCCTGCATATGGGCGATCATGTCGGTATAGAGCGCGTCGAACCCTTCGGGCGACATGGCGGCGTTGTTGTCCCACCAGATCGTGTCGGCCACGCTGTCGGTCTTGACGACATGCTTGTCCTTGGGCGAGCGTCCGGTGAACTTGCCGGTGGTGACCAGAAACGCGCCACCCCGCCCCAGCGTGCCTTCGCCGTTCTTCAGAGCCGCCTCAATCAGCGCGGGCTCGATAAGGTTGTAATAGACATTGCCCAGCCCCGTGATGCCTTGATCTTCAAGCCGGAATTGCGGGTTGACCCGTCCAGATGTCATGTCTTTCACGCTCCTGTTCGCGATGACCGCCCGCGGGGCGGCAAAAGTGCCGTGGCGCCGGACCTGGCGCCGGTGTGTCGGTGTGTACCGGCCCTTGTCGCGCCTCTTAACATGACGTTTCCATGAAAGAACAGGACGCTTTATCGCAGTTAGCGCAACCACGCCGAAGTTAGCGCAACCAGAAAGGAGTTGGCGCTAACAAATCCGAAACAATACCGGCCAACCGTGGCGAAAGTGAGTCAATTTGGCCATGTCCGGGATTTTTTTGCCCCATTGTGGGGCGCGGTCAGGGCCGATTCGCAGTTTGGGATTGATTGTAAAGGGCAAAACTGAGCATATTGCTAAAAAAATAAACGTGGCAGAGCAGTACAAGGACCAAGAAAATGTCAAAAATCGCCCTTGTGGACGATGATCGGAATATTCTGACGTCGGTCTCGATGACGCTTGAAGCTGAGGGTTTCGAGGTTGAGACGTATAATGATGGCCAGCAGGCGTTCGATGCCTTCAGCAAGAAGCTTCCGGACATGGCTGTCCTGGATATCAAGATGCCCCGGATGGACGGCATGGACCTGCTGCAGCGGCTGCGGCAGAAGACCTCGATGCCGGTGATCTTCCTGACCTCCAAGGATGATGAGATCGACGAGGTCCTGGGCCTGCGCATGGGCGCTGATGATTATGTCAAGAAGCCCTTCAGCCAGCGCCTGCTGGTCGAGCGGATCCGCGCGCTGCTGCGCCGCCAGGAAGCGGTGGACGGCAATATCGTGGGCGACACCGAGGAAACCAAGGTGATCGAGCGCGGCCACCTGCAGATGGATCCGCTGCGTCACGCGGTCAGCTGGAAGGGGCAGGACGTGTCGCTGACGGTCACGGAGTTCCTTTTGTTGCAGGCGCTTGCGCAGCGACCCGGCTTTGTCAAAAGCCGCGACCAGCTGATGGATGTGGCCTATGACGACCAGGTCTATGTGGATGACCGCACCATCGACAGCCATATCAAGCGGCTGCGCAAGAAACTGCGGATGGTCGATCCGGAGTTCTCGGCGATCGAGACGCTTTATGGTATCGGATACCGGTACAACGAGGAATAATGGCGCTGGCCGAAGATATCGACATGCGCGACAGGGGCGTGCCGCGGCGGGATGACGATGTTGTCCTGGGCGACGATTTCGTCGCGCCCGACAGCGTGGCCGATGACGAGGTCCGGTCGCGGCGCGAGCGGCGCGGCTTCATCTCGTTGCGCGAGTCGTCGCTGACGCGCAAGATCATCACCTTCAACCTGGTGGCGCTGAGCGTGCTGGTGGCGGGGGTGCTGTTCCTCAATTCCTCGCGCGACAGCCTTGCGTTGCAACGCGCGGCCAGCATCGTCAGCGAGGTCGAGCTGGTCGCGGATGTGTTCGAGGCGCAACTGCCCAGCACCGCGCCGGTCAACCTGATGACCGGGGACGGGATCGATGTGGCCGCCACGATCGACGGGCTGGATATCCAGCGCGGCGTCGAGGTGTTCGTGTTCGACAGCACCGGCGCGCTGGCCGGCCGGGGCGAGGGCGATCGCGCGCCGGGCCTGTCGAGCGGCAGTCAGCAACGCACGGTCATCACCGATGCGCTGAGCTGGATCTGGGGTGTGATCTCGGCGCCGTTCGACACGGTGGCGGGCGAGACACCCGAAACCACGTTGCTGGAGACGGTCAGCGCCCTTGTCGACCCCACCTTGCAGGGCGCGCCGCAATCCATGTCGAGCGAGGTGGGCGAGCGCACCGTCTTTGCCGCCACCACCCCGATCGTGCAGAACGGCGAGGCGGTGGGCGCGGTGGCGATGGTCAATGCCAGCGGCGAGATCGACCGGCTGGTCCGCGCCGAGCATGAATGGGTGCTGCGCATGTTCCTGATCGCCACGGCGGTTTCGGTGGGGCTGAGCCTGATCCTGGCCTCGACCATCGCGAACCCGCTGTCGGATCTGGCCGCCGCTGCGGAAATCGGCGGGGATCGCAACCGGGGCAAGGGCGGCGGGCGGATCCGCATCCCCGACCTGACCGCGCGCCCCGATGAGATCGGACGGCTGTCGGGTGCCCTGCGCGGCATGGTCGCGGCGCTTTATCACCGGATCGACAGCAACGAACAATTCGCCGCCGACGTGGCCCATGAGATCAAGAACCCGCTGGCCAGCCTGCGCTCGGCCGTGGGCACGATGCGGGTGGCCAAGCGCCCCGACCAGCGCGAAAAGCTGCTGGAGGTGATCGAGCATGACGTGCGCCGCCTGGACCGTCTGGTGAGCGATATCTCGAACGCCTCGCGGCTGGACAGCGAGCTGGTCAAGGAAGAACAGGAAGCCTTTGATCTTTTGGGCATGTTGCGCAACCTGGGCGACTACCTGGGCGAAGAGGCGCACAAGAAGGGTGTCGAATTCATCACAGATTTCCCCAACGAGCCGATTGTCTTCGTCGGGCTGGAGGGGCGATTGGCGCAGGTCTTCGTCAACCTGATCACCAATGCGATCAGCTTTTGCGAGGATGGCGACGCGATCCGCCTGTGGGTGCGCAAGCGCGACAACCGGGTCCTGGTGGTGGTCGAGGATACCGGCCCCGGCATTCCCGACCAGGCGCTGACCAAGATTTTCAAACGCTTCTATTCGCAGCGCGCCGAGAACGACTTTGGCAACAATTCGGGCTTGGGCCTGTCGATTTCGAAACAGATCGTCGAGGCGCATGACGGCGTGATCTGGGCCGAGAACATCCGCCCGACCGATGCCGATCCCACCTCGGACCCGCTGGGCGCGCGCTTTGTCGTGGGCCTGCCGGTCTGAGCGCATGACCACCGGACCCTGTGGCGCGGCATGTCCCGAAGACGGGCCGCGGCAGGACGCCGCCGAAACGTGCCTGCATGCCACCACGGTCGCCGTCGAGGGCCGCGCCGCGATGATCCGGGGCGCTTCGGGAAGCGGCAAATCGGGCCTTGCGCTGCAGATGATCGCGCTGGGCGCGGAGCTGGTGGCGGACGATTCCACATGCCTTCGGCCCGAGGCCGAAGGGCTGATCGCGCGGGCGCCCGAGGCGATCCGGGGACGGATCGAGGCGCGCGGTGTCGGCGTGTTGCGCTGTCCGGTCATCCCCCGGGCCATGGTGGTGCTGATCGTCGACATGGACCACGAGGAAGAGGACCGGTTGCCGCCGATGCGGTACGAGGATGTGATGGGGACGCGCCTGCCGGTGATCAGAAAAAACACAGCTGCCCATTTCCCCGCGGCGGTGATGACATATCTACGACATGGACGCAGCGACTGAACGGACCCCAAGGCCGATGCCAGAAACGGCAGATCCCCTTCCTTCCCGGCTTGTGCTGGTGACCGGCCCTTCGGGCGCCGGGCGCAGTACGGCGATCCGCGCGCTGGAGGATATGGGATACGAGGCCATCGACAACCTGCCGCTGTCGCTGTTGCCCCGCCTGCTGCAGGGTGACGCGCCGGAAAAGCCGCTGGCGCTGGGCATCGACGCGCGCAACCGGGATTTCTCCACCACGGCGCTGATCGAGGCCGTGGACGGCATGGAGGCGCCGGGCGGTGCTGCGGTGCAGCTGCTTTACGTGGATTGCGATCACGAAGTGCTGCTGCGGCGGTTTTCGGAAACCCGCAGGCGACATCCGCTGGCCCCGGCCGAAAGCCCCGGTGTGGGCATCGCGCGGGAGGCCGACCTGCTGAAGCCGATAAGGGCCAGGGCCGATATCCTGATCGATACCTCCGAGCTGTCGCCGCATGACCTGAGGGCGGAGCTGGACCAATGGTTCGCGCCGCCGGGCCAGAGCCGGCTGGCGGTGTCGGTGCATTCGTTTTCCTACAAGCGCGGGGTGCCGCGCGGGCTGGACCTGGTTCTGGATTGCCGTTTCCTGCGCAATCCCTATTGGGACGAGGCGCTGCGCGCGCTGGACGGGCGGGATGCGCGCGTGTCGGGATACGTGGCGCAGGATGCCCGTTTCGCGGCGTTTCGCGACAAGGTGGTCGATCTGGCGCAGTTGCTGCTTCCGGCCTATGAGGCGGAAGGCAAGGCGTATCTTGCGATCGGATTCGGCTGTACCGGCGGGCAGCATCGCAGCGTGACGATGGCAGAAACTTTGGCCGTGGCCCTTGCAGAGGGCGGCTGGCCGGTGTCAATAAGGCATCGCGAACTGGAACGGCGGGGGGCTGCGCAGGCCCCGCGCCCCGGCTCCGGAGTGCCCGGCGTCAATGACGACGGCGGCCAACAGGGAGAGAGATTGCGGTGATCGGTATCGTGATCGTGGCGCATGGCGGCCTGGCCCGGGAATATCTTCGGGCGATCGAGCATGTCGTGGGCACACAGACCGGCATCCTGGCCATATCCATGGAGGATGACAGCGACCGTGCCGAAAAGCAGGCGGAAATCTGTGCGGCGGCCGATGCGGTGGATACCGGGGATGGCGTACTGATCGTGACGGACCTGTTCGGGGGATCGCCGTCGAACCTGTCTCTCAAGGCGTGCCAGCCGTCGGACCGGCGGATTCTCTACGGGGCGAACCTGCCGATGCTGATCAAGCTGGCCAAGAGCCGGCATTTGCCGGTACACGAGGCGGCGCGATCGGCGCTTGACGCGGGGCGCAAATACATAGACAGCCACAGCGTTTCGAACGGTGAGCCCCAAAGGTAGATTATCCATGTCAGACACGATCACGCGCCAGCTTGAAATCATCAACGAGAAGGGCCTGCATGCCCGTGCCGCGGCGCGGCTTGTCGAAGTGGTCGAGGGGTTCGATGCGCGTGCCGAGGTTTCGATGGACGGTCAGTCGGCCGGCGGAGACAGCATAATGGGGCTTTTGATGTTGGCAGCGTCGAAAGGAACCACTATTGACGTGCAGACTTCGGGACCGGATGCCGAGGCGCTGGCCGATGCCGTGCAGGCGCTGGTGGCCAATCGGTTCGGCGAGGATATGTGAACCAACCGCGCAGCGATGCGCGACGGGACGGGACGAGATCACGTGGTTGAACACGTTGAGGAACACGCGCAGGGCCGGGACGACGACGAGACGGTGAACTTCACCAAGTATGATCGTCGCAGCCTGACCTATGCCAATTCGTTCGACAAGCCCACGACGTCGCTGGTCATTCGGGCGATCGAATGGCTGACGGGCAAACTGTCGATCCTGCGGATGATCCGGGAGTTCGAGCGGCGCGGCGCGCCCACGGGCCAGCCCTTTTGGCGCGCGGCGCTGGATACGATGGGCATCGACCTGCTGACCCCCGAGGCCGAGTTGCTGAACATCCCCAGCGAGGGGCCGGTGGTGGCGGTGGCCAACCATCCGCACGGGCTTGTCGACGGGATGATCCTGGCCGACCTGATCGGGCGGCGCCGCACCGATTACAAGATCCTGACGCGCGCGCTTCTGACCGGCATCGACGAGGTGGCGGCCTCGTACATGATCGCGGTGCCGTTTCCGCACGAGCCCGATGCGCAGCGCAAAAGTGTCGAGATGCGCGCCAAGGCGATGGCGCATCTGAAGGAAGGCGGGCTGATCAGCGTGTTCCCGTCTGGGGTGGTGGCGTCAAGCGACACGATGTTCGGCCCGGTGATCGAGCGCGAGTGGAACGTGTTCACGGCGCAGATGATCCGACGCTCGGGTGCGACGGTGGTGCCGATCTATTTTCCGGGGGCCAATTCGCGCTGGTACCAGATGGCCAACCGGATATCGGCGACCTTGCGGCAGGGATTGCTGTTGCACGAGGTCGTGCACAGCTGCAACAAGCCGCAGCGCCCGGTGGTCGGTGCGCCGATCAGTGCGGAGCGGATGAAGATGCTCGACAGTGATCCGCGCGGTTTCATGGCCTGGCTGCGTGAGCATACGCTGGCGCTTGGCGACGATGTGATCGCGCGCTGAGCCCGAGAATTTTCTGCGAAAATTCGGGGCCGGCGGTGGCGGGGTCTTGAAGGGGAATTTTTCTGCGCTCGCGGGCGCAAGAATTTTCTGCGAAAATTCATGACGGTCAGAGGTGAATTTTCGGTGAAAATTCATCAAGGATACAGGGTGAAGGCCGCTGTCTGGCTTGCGCTGTCTGCCCCCCCCTGTCTGGCCTAGGCGGTCTGACCCCTGCTGTCTGCCCCCAGCCGTCCGATCCTTGCGTCAGACCCGGCTTATGACACGGATCGCGGCACGCCTGGCCTGCGCGGTGCCGCGGCTCACCGCGTCGGGACCGGCACCTCGCCGCGATAATCGTAAAAGCCCCGTCCCGTCTTGCGGCCCAGCCAGCCGGCCTCGACATATTTCGTCAGCAGCGGGCAGGGGCGATATTTGGTATCGGCCAGCCCGTCATGCAGCACGTTCATGATCGCGAGGCAGGTATCCAGGCCGATGAAATCCGCCAGTTCCAGCGGCCCCATCGGGTGATTGGCCCCCAGCTTCATCGACTGGTCGATCGATTGCACGTTTCCGACGCCTTCATAGAGCGTATAGACCGCCTCGTTGATCATCGGCATGAGGATGCGGTTGACGATGAAGGCGGGAAAATCCTCGGCCGAGGCAGCGGTCTTGCCCAGTTTCTCGACCACGGCGAGGCAGGCATCATAGGTCGGCTTGTCGGTTGCGATGCCGCGAATGAGTTCGACCAGCTGCATGACCGGCACCGGGTTCATGAAGTGGAACCCCATGAATTTTTCGGGGCGGTCGGTGCGGCTGGCCAGGCGGGTGATCGAGATCGACGAGGTGTTCGAGGTCAGGATCGTATGCGGCTGAAGATGCGGCAGCAGGGCATCGAAGATCGCCTGCTTGACGGTTTCACGCTCGGTTGCGGCTTCGATCACCAGGTCGGTGGCGCCCAGATCGGTCAGCGTCAGGGTCGGTGTGATCCGTGCAAGGGCGCTGTCCATCTCGTGCTGGGTGATCTTCTCGCGGCTGACCTGGCGCTGCATGTTGCGGGTCATCGTCGTGATGGCCTTGTCCAGCATGTCCTGGCTGATGTCGTTCAGCATCACATCGAACCCGGCGAGGGACATGACATGCGCGATGCCATTGCCCATCTGGCCCGCGCCGACCACGCCGATTTTCCGGATCTCCATTGGCCCATCCTTCCTGTTCACATCGTCACAATAGGCCCGTGGCGGTGCGGGCCGCAAGGGCCGCTGATCGCTAAAATTCATCGTGAATTGGCCCATTAGGAGTTTGTCAACTCGGCTGCGCCATCCTGCGTGCGGGTGAGTTGGAATCGGTGGGGAAAGATGAACCACGACAAAGCGACGGGCAGTGCGCCCCTCGACTATGAGCCGTGCCGCTATACCGGATCGAATCTGGTGTTCCGGGGACCGCGGCGCAGTGTCGAAAACGACTATGTGGCCTTTCTGGGCGGGTCAGAAACATATGGCCGGTATATCCGGACGCCGTTTCCGGCGCTGCTGGAAGAGCGGCTGGGCATTCCATGCGTCAATTTCGGCTGGCCCAATGCCGGGCCGGATGTGATGCTGGGCGATCCGGGGCTGGAACGGCATGTGGCGCGCGCGGCCGCGGTGGTGCTGCAGGTGCCCGGGGCGCTGAACCTGTCCAACAGGTTCTACCGGGTGCATCCGCGCAGGAACGATCGGTTCCTGCGTGCGACGCGCCCGCTGCAAAGCCTGTTTCCGGATGTGGACTTTACCGAATACGCCTTTACGCGCCACCTGTTGAAAGCCTTGCAGGGGCTTGGGCCGGAGCGGTTCGACCTGGTGCGCGACGAGCTGCGCACCGCCTGGGTGGAAAGGATGATCGACCTGATCGACCGGATCGAGCCGCAGGTCATTTTGCTGTGGTTCGGCGCGCGCCTGCCCGAACGGGCCACGCAACGACCCGAGGTGGCGTATGATCCGGCCTTCGTGACGCGCGCGATGCTGGACATGATCTGTCCCGGCGCCGTGCGGCTGGTGGAGGTGACAAGCAGCGACAGGGCGCAGCCCGGGGGCACCGAAGGGATGGTCTTTGCACCCGCCGAGGCGGCGGCGGCGCGCTGTTTGCCGGGGCCGGACGCGCATGTCGCGGCGGCGCAGGCGCTCTATCCGGTCTTGCGCGCGGTGCTGGACAGGCAAGGCCGCACCGGCCCGGCGCGGCAGGCGTCCCGCTGAGGCGAAAGGAAAAAGGCCCGCCGAGGGGGCGGGCCTTTGATACGCTCTGCCAAAAGGGGCTGTGCGACAAGCTGTTGGCGTTCAGCCCAGTTTTTCGGTCAGCTCGGGCACGGCGGCGAAGAGATCGGCCACGAGGCCGTAATCGGCGACCTGAAAGATCGGCGCTTCTTCGTCCTTGTTGATCGCGACGATCACCTTGCTGTCCTTCATGCCGGCAAGGTGCTGGATCGCACCCGAGATGCCCACGGCGATATAGAGCTCGGGGGCGACGACCTTGCCGGTCTGGCCCACCTGCCAGTCATTCGGGGCAAAGCCCGAATCGACCGCGGCACGCGAGGCGCCGACAGCGGCGCCCAGCTTGTCGGCGAGGCCTTCGATCAGGGCGAAATCATCCTGCGAGCCGACACCGCGCCCGCCCGACACGACCACGCCGGCCGAGGTCAGTTCGGGACGGTCCGAGGCGGCGACCTTGTCTTCGACCCATTCCGACAGGGCCGGATCGGCACCGGCGCCGATCTTTTCGACCGGGGCGGCATTGCCGGTGGCGGCCGCGTCGAAGGTGGATGTCCGGAAGCTGACAACCTTCTTGGCGTCCGACGAGCGGATCTTCTGCACCGCGTTGCCGGCATAGATCGGGCGTTCGAACGTGTCGGCATCGACCACGCCCGAGGCGTCGGTGATGACCATCACATCGAGCAGGGCCGCGACGCGGGGCAGGATGTTCTTGGCATCCGTGGTGGCGGGCGCGACGATGTGGCTGTAATCGGCGGCGAGATCCGCCACCAGCTGGGCCACGGGTTCGGCCAGGCGGTGGCCATAAAGCGCATCCTCGGCGCAGAGCACCTTGGAGACGCCGGCGATCGTGGCGGCCTCGTCGGCGGCGCCCGAACAGGTGGCCCCGGCGCAGAGCACGGTCACGTCACCGAGCTTGGTGGCGGCGGTCACGGCCTTGGCCGTGGCATCCATCGCCAGCGTTCCGTCATTGACTTCGGCAAGAAGAAGAACGGCCATCATACAGCTCCTGCTTCCTTGAGTTTCGACACGAGCTCGTCCACCGAGCCCACGATTTCACCGGCCTTGCGGGCGGGCGGCTCGATCGTCTCGAGGATCTCGAGACGCGGGGTCACGTCGACGCCGTAATCGGCGGCGGTCTTTTCATCGAGCGGCTTTTTCTTGGCCTTCATGATGTTGGGCAGCGAGGCGTAGCGCGGCTCGTTCAGGCGCAGGTCGGTGGTGATGATGGTGGGCATCTTCACCTTGACGGTCTGCAAGCCGCCATCGACCTCGCGGGTGACGACGGCGTGATCGCCTTCGACGTCGATCTGGTTGGCATAGGTCGCCTGCGACCAGCCCAGAAGCGCCGACAGCATCTGGCCGGTGGCGTTCATGTCGTTGTCGATCGCCTGCTTGCCGCAGAGCACGAGGCCCGGCTGTTCCTCGGCCACGATCGCGGAGAGGATCTTGGCGACGGCCAGCGGTTCGATATCGGTGTGCACGTCATCGGCGGCCACCACGAGGATCGCGCGGTCGGCGCCCATGGCCAGTGCGGTCCGCAGGGTTTCCTGCGCCTGCTTGACGCCGATCGACACGGCGACCACCTCGTCGGCCTTACCGGCTTCCTTGAGGCGGATCGCCTCTTCGACGGCGATCTCGTCGAACGGGTTCATCGACATCTTCACATTGGCAAGATCGACACCGCTGCCATCCGCCTTGACACGGACCTTCACGTTGTAGTCGATCACGCGTTTGACAGGCACAAGCACCTTCATTTGCATGGTCTCCCTATATTGGTGGAGGGTCGCGGGGCGACTCTCCGGAATACGCTCGGAGGTTTGATACTGGTTTGTACCAGCGGGAAACAGGGTAAAATCGTCACGTTTGCGTCCGGCGACGTCGCGTTTGCGGTTTTGTGACTGGAAATTTTCCCGAAGGCCGGGCGCGTCTCAGGCCGCGATACCGTGCCGGGTGGCCAGTTCGCCCAGGACCGATGTGGGCGGGGGCACGCCATCGTACTTGATCTTGAGCAGCTGCCGGCACCGGCGCCCGTAGAAATGGATGGACACGGTATCCTCGCGCACGCACCTCCAGGTGAGGGCGGCGCGGCGGAAATAGAGCCGCCGGTCCGCGAAGCTTACCGGGTAGAGCACATGCGGCTCGAGCGCGTGGCGAAACTCGTCATGTTGCTTGAGGAAATGCGACAGCGCCCGTGGTCCCCAGACGCCCCAGGGCATTTCCGAGACATGCATCGGATCGCCGGCATCATGGCGGGCCTTGATGTCGCGGACCTGCCCGCGGCGCATCCAGACGGGGATGGTGTATTCGTCGTCGCACATGTCGATCAGCGATTTGAGCGTGGGTGAGGAGGCGGGCAGGGCGAGCACGCCATTGGCCACCACGTCATCGTTTTCGCGGCCGAAGAAATAGCCGTCTTTCGGCTCGAACGGTTTGAGGCAATAGGCATCGGTGTCCGACCAGATCAGCCCGTCATGCCGGGCCAGCAGGTGATAGCGGAACTTGTCGGAATAGGGCGCGGGGCTGCCGGTGCGGTCATGGCGCAGCATGGTGTCGGGATGCGGCAGGATATCCGAGGCGGGGGCCATTTCGACGCCGTCGGGCACGCCTTCGACCTTGCCGTAGGAAAACAGAACCACCTTGTGGCCGGCATCGACGAAGGATTTGGTGCAGAGACGTTCGATGAAGGTCAGGGGCGGGCCGTCCCAGAACATGGCCACGGTGGGTAACGACATATGGGCGTCCTCGTACTGATCGGCCCTGCGGGGTCCCGCAAGGGCCGGATGACGGGACGCTTAGCACGATTGGGAAAATCGCTCCAGATCGGATTGTGCGAGGTGGCGGAAGGAGTTGGCGGATGTTTCCCAAAGGGCACTGGGCGGCGCCGGGCCCGTCACCGGGCCTTGCGGCCCGGCTCGGGTCTTGCGGTGCTGGTAGGCGTCAGCGGTTGGCGCCCGGGATCCAAAGCACGTCGGAGGTGCCGCCATCATTCGAGACGCGGGCGGCGACGAAGAACCAGTCGCTGAGCCGGTTGAGGTATTTGACCGCTTCGGGGTTCACCTCTTCCATGGTGGCCAGTTCCACGGTCAGGCGCTCGGCGCGGCGCGACACGGTGCGGCAAAGATGCAGGTAGGCGGCCAGCGGGCTGCCGCCGGGCAGGATGAAGCTGCGCAGCGGTTCCAGCGTCTTGTTCATCGCGTCGATCTCGGCCTCGAGGCGGGTGACCTGATTGGCGGTGATGCGCAGCGGGGTGTATTCGGCCTCGGCGTCGCGGGCCATGTCGGGGCGGCACAGATCGGCGCCCAGATCGAAGAGGTCGTTCTGGATGCGGGCCAGCGCCTCGTCGGTTTCGCCGGTGGCGTGCAGGCGGGCAAGACCCAAGGTGGCGTTCACCTCGTCGACGGTGCCGTAGGCGGTGACGCGCATGGAGTGTTTCGCCACCCGCGCGCCATTGCCCAGAGCGGTTTCGCCGTGGTCGCCTGTCTTGGTGTAGATCCTGTTGAGAACCACCATGTCACTGTCCCCCCTGTCTGCGGATGAAAACGAAAAGTAGGATGAGGATCACCGCGACGAATTGCGCGATGATGCGCCAGCGCATGAACTTGTTGGAGCGCTTGGCATTGTCGAGACCTTCCTTGCCGAAGGTGCTGATGCCGAAGGCGAGGATCACGGCAACGACAAGGCACGCGCCGGCGGCTATGAGGAAAAGCGGATCTGTCAGCATCGGGTCGGGTTCCTTCGAATCGGGTCTTTGGCCCATCTAGGGTGCCGCGCCGGAAAAGCGAAAGCGAATTTTCCCCGCAGGCGGGCCGGGTGCGGCGATCAGGCCCGCGACAGCACCCAGTCGAGCGCGCGCGTGGGCAGGATGCGGCGCAGCGCGCCCATCATGTAGGTGGGCGTGGTGACATAATAGCGGGGCCGGGGCCGGGGCGAGGTGAGCGCATGCAGCAGCTTGGCGGTGACCGCCGAGGCGGGCAATTCGAAGGCGTCGGGCGTGTCGCTGTCCTTGTAGAGCCGTTGCCGGAGCTTTTGACGATACTCCTCGGCGCGGGGGGAATTTTCCCAGTCGATCCAGCGTTCGAAATGCGGGATCGAGTTCACCCGGATCTTCGAGGTGACGGGGCCGGGTTCGATCAGGATGACATGGATGCCGGTATCGCGCATTTCGATGCGCAGCGTGTCGGTCAGCCCTTCGAGGGCGAATTTCGTGGAATTGTACGCCCCGCGCCAGGGCAGCGTCACGAAGCCCAGCACCGAGGAGCATTGCACGATGCGGCCATGGCCCTGGGCGCGCATCACCGGGATCACCCGGCGCGTGAGTTCGTGCCAGCCGAAGAAATTGGCCTGGAAGATGTCGCGCAGCGCGTCGGTGGGCAGGTCTTCGACAAGGCCGGGGCAGCCGAAAGCGCCATTGTTGAACAGCGCGTCAAGCGTGCCGCCGGTGGCGGACAGAACCTCGGACAGGCCCGAGGCGATGGTTGCGTCGTCCTGATAATCGATCAGCGGGCTGTCGAAGCCTTCGGCCTCGAGGCGCGCGCAATCCTCGGGGCGGCGGCAGGCGGCGAAGACGCGCCAGCCTTGGGCGCGAAGGCCGTGCGCCGCGTCATATCCGATGCCCGAAGAGCAGCCGGTGATCAGGATTGTTTTCTGGCTCATGGCTGCAAGCTATGGCCGCAAGCGCGCGGCGATGCAATCAGTTTGCCGAGGCCGTCACCAGGCTGTCGGCCATCCACCCGACACGCCCGCTTTCGATCACGCGCAGCTTGAGCCAGCCGTTTCCGGGGTCTTGCAGCACAGCGACCTTGTCGCCGCGGACGAGCCGGGCGATACGGTCATATTGCGTGCCGGGGCCGGCGCGCATGTTGACCGCGCTGCCCGCGATGGTGCGGATATCCGCATCGGGCCTGGCGGGGCGTTGGTCCTGCGCCGTGGTGTCTGTGCCGCCCGTGCCACCGGACAGCCCGCGCAGGGTCAGTCCGGTGATCCGGGGTTGGGCCGCGCCGACCTGCTGGACGATATCGACGGGTTGCGCGGAAATGATCGGCAGGCCGATCGCGGGGGTGGGCGGGCTGTCGGCACTGGCCGAGGCCAGCGTGATCCGGGCGCCGCCATCATTGTCGCTATCGCTGCGGGGCGCGGTGACGCGTGCCGGGGTGTCTGCCGGCAAAGCTGCGGGTGTGGCGGTATCCGTTGCCGTTCCGATGCCGCCCGCGCCGGTCAGCTGGGCGACATGCGTGCGCACGGGGCGCGCCACCGGGCGCACATCATCGAGCAAGGCTCGGGCCTGAATGGAATTGGTGCGGGGTTCATAATCGGCCCCGCCGCTCAGCTCGTAGAATGACCATCCCAAAAAGGCAAAAGTTATCAAAATAAAGCGCCACATGCGCCATCCCCCCAGTACCAAACGTGTTCTTTGTCCGAAAAGCAGCGTGTCGAAGGCGCGCGCAGCACGCACCATCGCCGGACCCACCCATCATAAACGATTCGTACGCAGGTTGTGGCGGAATCTTGCCGGAGGCCGGAGTTTTTGAAATATGTGTCGCTGGTGTGGGCGCGTGCTCTGGTGGTGCGGGCCGGTCGCTGCTAGCCCGCCGGGGCTGATGGCGAGGAGAGGGGCGCGACGATGGGCGGCGGTTTGCAGAGGGCCGGATATTTCCTTGGCGCGGCCATGCGGGAATACCTGCCGGGCCGTTGGGCCCTGGCCCGTCTCCGGCTGGCGGCGCGGCTGCCCGAGCGGCTGGAGGATGTGCCGGGCGATGTGCTGGACCGGGTGGCCTATTACAACCGGCTGAGCGCGCCGGGGGGCGCCCTGCCGCCGGTCCGGCTGGGCGATATGTCGATCGGCACCACGGATCGCAGCGGCAAGCTGTATTACATCGACCTGATGCGCGATGCGCAGGGGTTCGGCCCGGAGTTCCGCATCGCGCGGCTGTTCGGGGATGTGATCCATGTGCCGGATGCGCCGTCGCTGGTCAAAAGCCGGCCCATTGCGGGCGATGTGGCGCGGTCGGTGCTGTTGCCGCTGGATGCGCTAAGGCATTTCCATTTCCCCGAGGATCCGAGGTGCTGGGAGGACAAACGCCCCACGGCGGTGTGGCGGGGGATGCTGAACGGGCAGGCGCCGAGGATCGCCGCCGTGCGCCTTTATGCGGACAGTCCCGTGCATGATATCGGGCAGGTCCATCAGGCCGAAGGGCTGGCGCCGCCCAAGGGCTGGCTGAGCATCGCGCAGCAGCTTGAGCATCGCTATGTGCTGTCGCTGGAAGGCAATGACGTGGCGACCAACCTGAAATGGATCATGGCGTCGAACTCGGTCGCGCTGGCGCCGAAGCTGGAATTCGAGACCTGGTACATGGAGGGGCGGCTGGAGCCGGGGGTGCATTTCGTGCAGATCCGTGCCGATCTGAGCGACCTGGACGAGAGGATCGCCTGGTGCGAGGCCCATCCGCAAGAGGTGGCCCGGATCGTGCGCAATGCGCAAGACTGGGTGCGGCAGTTCCGCGATCCGGCGCGGGAACGGCTGATCGCGGCGCTGGTCTTGCAGAAATACGCGGAGATGACCGGGGGGCTGGGCTTGACCTCCTCCCCTGTGAGGCTGTTTACGTAGATCAATCATGAACACGCGGCGGGGGCTGGCCTTGATCCCTGCCCAGAGGGTAAAAAGAGCAGCATGAGCGACCTGATCGACGACGGGGCCGAGCCCGCAACCGAATTCGCAGAGCCGCTGCGCCGCGCGATCGGCGAGAGGTACCTGACCTATGCGCTGAGCACGATCATGCATCGCGCGCTGCCCGATGCGCGTGACGGGCTGAAGCCGGTGCATCGGCGCATTCTTTACGCGATGCGCGAGCTGCGCCTGTCGAGCACCGGGGGATTCCGCAAATCCGCCAAGATCAGCGGCGACGTGATGGGCAATTACCACCCGCATGGCGATGCCGCGATCTATGACGCGATGGCGCGTCTGGCACAGGATTTCGCGGTGCGCTATCCGCTGGTGGACGGTCAGGGCAATTTCGGCAATATCGACGGCGACAACCCGGCCGCCAGCCGATACACCGAAGCGCGCATGACGGCGGTGGCCGAGGCGCTGCTGGAGGGGCTGAACGAGAATGCGGTCGATTACCGGGACAATTACGACGGCACGCTGCGCGAGCCGATCGTGCTGCCGGCGTCGTTTCCCAACCTGCTGGCCAACGGGTCTTCGGGGATCGCGGTGGGCATGGCCACCAATATCCCGCCGCATAATATCTCGGAACTGGTGGATGCCTGCCTGCACCTGATCAAGGTACCAGATGCGCGCGACGACACGCTGCTCAATTACATCCCCGGACCGGATTTCCCGACCGGCGGCGTGATCGTGGAGCCGCGAGAGAATATCGCGCAGGCCTATCGCACCGGGCGCGGCGCGTTCCGGCTGCGCTGCAAATGGGAGGTCGAGGACCTGGGCCGGGGGCAGTGGCAGATCGTCGTCACCGAGATCCCCTACCAGGTGCAGAAATCCAAGCTGGTGGAAAAGCTGGCCGAGCTGATCCAGACCAAGAAGGTGCCGATCCTTGCGGATATTCGCGATGAAAGCGCCGATGACGTGCGGATGATCCTGGAGCCGAGGTCCAAGAACGTGGACCCCGAAGTGCTGATGGGGATGCTGTTCCGCAACTCGGACCTGGAAGTGCGGTTCAGCCTGAACATGAACGTGCTGATCGACGGGGTGACGCCCAAGGTCTGTTCGCTGAAGGAGGTGCTGCGCGCCTTCCTGGATTTCCGGCGCGAGGTGCTGGAGCGGCGGTCGCGGCACCGGATGGCCAAGATCGACAACCGGCTGGAGGTTCTGCAGGGGCTGATCACCGCCTTTTTGAACCTTGACCGGGTGATCGAGATCATTCGCTATGACGACGATCCCAAGGCCGCGTTGATGTACGAGGATTGGAGCACGCCGCATCAGGGCGCGCTGAGCCGGGCGATGACCGAAGCCGATTACCGCTCGCCGCTGGAGGGGGTCGATGTCACGCAACTGGTGCTGATCGCGGATGCCGAAGCGCAGGCGATGGGCGTTCTGGCAGAGAGCACCGTCGGCACGCCGCGCGAGGTGCCGCACAGCTATGCGGGCCGCGAGAACGGGCTGTCTGACGTGCAGGCCGAAGCGATCCTGAACATGCGCCTGCGCAGCTTGCGGCGGCTGGAGGAGGACGCGCTGGTGCGCGAGCGCGACACCCTGATGGAAGAGCGCGCGGGGCTTGAGGACCTGCTGGAGGACGAGAGCCTGCAATGGGATGCGATCTCGGATCAGCTGCGGCAGGTCAAGAAGACCTTCGGGCGCGATTACGTGCTGGATGGCAAGAATGTGGGCGTGCGCCGCACCCAGTTCGCCGAGGCCGGAGAGGTCGAGGAGGTGCCGCTGGAGGCGATGATCGACCGGGAGCCGATCACGGTGGTCTGCTCGAAGATGGGGTGGATCCGGGCGATGTCGGGTCATATCGACCTGACCCGGGAGTTGAAGTTCAAGGATGGCGACGAGGGACGCTTCGTGTTCCATGCCGAAACCACCGACCGGCTGCTTGTCTTCGGCACCAACGGGCGGTTCTACACGTTGAGTGCCGCCAACCTGCCCGGCGGGCGCGGCATGGGCGAGCCGTTGCGCCTGATGGTCGATCTGCCGAACGAGGCCGAGATCGTCGATCTGTTCATCCACCGCCCCGGTGCCAAGCTGTTGGTGGCGTCAAGCGCGGGCGATGGTTTCGTCGTCCCCGAGGACGAGGTCGTGGCCCAGACCCGCAGCGGCAAGCAGGTGCTCAACGTGCGCGACGATGTGCGCGCCAAGGTCTGTGCGAAGGTCGCGGGCGATCACGTGGCCTGTGTCGGTGAAAACCGCAAGGTGCTGATCTTCGCGCTGGACGAGCTGCCCGAGATGGGGCGCGGCAAGGGTGTCCGCTTGCAGAAATACAAGGATGGCGGGCTGAGCGATGCGACCACCTTCGTGCTGGCCGACGGTCTGAGCTGGCATGATCCGGCGGGCCGCACCCGCACCGAGACCGACCTGGCCGAGTGGACAGGCAAGCGCGCCAGCGCGGGCCGCATGGCGCCGAGGGGCTTCCCGAGGGACAATCGCTTTACCTGATGGTCCGCGAATTGCCGCGCGGTTGCCATAAATTGCGCGCCCCTCTTTGCTAGACGCGTCGGGTCGGCCAGACTGAGCTGTGCCGGACACGAGTGCAACGCGGGAGACAACGGTATGGCGACGCAGGCGGCGACGGAACCGGAGGTGACGCTGGACGGGCAGTATGACGGGCAGCGCGGCGCGCTTCTGCGGCTGGCTGTGGTGACGGCGCTGTTGACCACGGTGACCCTGGGGATTTACCGGTTCTGGGCCAAAACCCGCATCAGGCGCTATATCTGGTCGTCGATCAGCGACGGGCGTGACAGTTTCGAATATACCGGCACCGGTCTGGAGAAATTCCTGGGCTTCCTGGTGGCGGTGGTCATTCTGGCGGTCTACCTGGGCGTGGTTCAGATGATCCTGTTCTATTTCGGCCTGTCCCTGCTGGGCGAGCCGCAGACCCCGGAACAGGCGATGCTGCAGTCGGTGGCGTTTTCCATGAGCTTCGTCGCGGTCCTGCCGCTGATCTTTTTCGCGCAATATCGCGTGCGGCGCTACAAACTGGCGCGCACCCGCTGGCGCGGTATCCGCTTTGGTGTCGAGAATGGCGCCTGGGGCTATGCGTTCAGGGCGATGGGGCATTGGCTGCTGACGATCCTGTCGCTGGGGATTTTGCTGCCGTGGCAGACATGGCGGCTGGAACGCTACGTGACCGATCGCAGCTGGTATGGAGATGCGCCGTTCCAACAGGGGGGCAAATGGACCGCCCTCTTGCCCGCGATGAGCCATATCTACGCCGGTCTTTTCATCATGATCGGTGGCGGCATGGTGGCGGGGCTTCTGGGGCAGCCCGAAGGCGGTGGCGCGGTTGCGGTGCTGGGCTTCGTGTGGATGCTGGTGGGCGTGGTGATCTACCGGGTGAAGGCGTTCATTTACCTGACGGAAAACAAGGTGCTGGACGGCAATATCTGGTTCGAGCTGCGTCTTGGCGCGGCGCCGATCGTGTCGACGGTGTTCCTGGGCGGTCTGATGGTCGGTATCATCACGCTGCTGATCTTTGGCGGCCTGGGGGCGGCGGTGATGTTCCTGCTGGTGCCTGCGCTGATGCTGGGCGAGGGCGCGGTGTTCATCGCCGTGCTGGCGATCGGGGCGCTGTACCTTCTGGCGCTGGCGGTGTCGGGGTCTTTGGTGCTGGTGTGGATCCTGCAGCCGATCATTCACCAGGTGGTCGAGGCGGTCACGATCCGCAATGCCGACGAGCTGGATTACATCGAGCAGCGTGGCCATGACAGGGGCGCGGATGCCGAGGGTTTCGCCGATGCGCTGGATGTGGGTGGCGCGATCTGATGCCGGGTGTGGGGGCACGGTATTTCGACGGGCAGAGTGCCGGGGGGCACGATGTGGAGCTGATCCTGGACGAGGCGGCAGGGCAGCTGGTGTTCGATGGCCCGACCCTTGGGGGCGGTCCGCATCACTGGCCTTTCGCACGGCTGCGCGCGCAACCGGACCAGGCGCGCAAGGGCGGGCTGACCCTGATGTTGCACGCGCCGACCGAGGACGAGGCGCCGAGAGATCCCTCGCGGCTGAGCTTGAATGATCCGGGCACCATCGCGCGCTTGCGCCGCCTGTGCCCCGACCTGGGCAAGCGCGACCTGCATCCCGGCACATGGGCCCGGATCGCGAGGCGCGGCGCGCTGGCGGTGGCGGCCGTGGTGCTGATCCTGTTCGTGATCCTGCCGCGCATGGCCGACACCCTGGCAAACCTGATCCCGATCGAGCGCGAGATCGCGTTCGGCAAGGCGGTGACCGCGCAGTTGGAGCAGGCGCTTGGCGCCGGGCGCGAGGATGGCCTGACCTGCGAGGATCCGGCGGGGCGTGCGGCGCTTGCGCGGATGCTGGAGCGGCTGACCGAGGGCCGCGAGCTGCAGTATGACCTGGAGGTCAGGGTGTTCGATCACGAGATGGTCAATGCCTTCGCCGCGCCCGGAGGCCAGGTGGTGATCCTGCGCGGCTTGCTTGACGAGGCGAGCGGCCCGGATGCCGTGGCCGCCGTTCTGGCGCATGAGATCGGCCATGTGGAACGACGCGACGCCACGCGCCAGGCGCTGCGCGCAGCGGGTTCGGCCGGTATTCTGTCGATGGTGCTGGGGGATGTCACCGGCGGGGCCTTTGCGGTGTTCCTGGGAGAGCAGCTGATCCAGTCGAGCTATAGCCGCGAGGCCGAGGCACGGGCGGACCGGTTTGCGCTGGAGATGCTGAACGCGGCCCGGGTGGACAGTGCCGGCATGGCCGAGTTCTTCGATCAGATCGGCGAGATGGAAGGCGAGGGGCTGCGCCTGCCGGAGTACCTGGCGAGTCACCCCCCAAGCGCCGACCGCGCCGAGGCCGCGCGCCGCAATGCGCAGGCCCGGGGCGGCACCGAGCCGGTGCTGGGCGTTGCCGATTGGCGGGCGCTGAAGGCGATCTGCGACTGAGCGCGCGTCAGGGCTGCGGCATCGGTTCCGCCTCGAGCCAGACACCGCCTTCGGGGCGCAGCGTCAGGATCATCACCGGGTCCGGATCGCGACCCGGCACGCGGGTGAACCGAAAGCGCGACAGCAGCGTGGCAAGGATGATGACCGCCTCCTGCAGGGCGAAGCTGGCGCCGATGCAGATACGCGGCCCGTCGCCGAACGGCAGATAGGCGTAGCGGTCGATCGCCTTGCGGTCGGCGAACCGGTCGGGCTTGAAGCTGTCGGGATCCTCCCAGAGGCGGCTGTTGCGGTGCAGCGCATAGATCGGGATCATGACGGTGTCGCCGGGGCGTATCTCGGCGCCGCACAGGGTGTCGTGCCGCATCGCGGTGCGCGAGACGACACCCGCCGGTGGATAGAGGCGCAGCGCCTCGTCGATGATCTGGCGGATGAAGGGCAGGCGGGCCACGTCGGCGCCGGTTGCGGCGCGGCCTTGCAGCAGCGATTGCGCCTCGGCGCGGGCGCGGTCCTGTATGCCCTGGTCGAAGGCACACAGATAAAGCGACCAGCCAAGCGTCAGCGCGGTCGTCTCGTGGCCGGCGACGATGAAGGTGAGCAGGTTGTCGCGCAGCTCGGCGGTGGTCATGCGGCGCCCGGTATCCGGGTCTGCGCCCTCCATCAGCAGATCGAGCAGATCGGGGATGGCGTCCGCTTCGGTGTGGCTGCGCGCGCGGCGGTCCTCGATCGCCTGGTCGGCCACCTGTTTCATCTGGGCGACGGCCTCGCCGGACAGGATGCGGCCCGGGCGCGGCACCCAGTCCGGAAAGCCCAGAATGTCGAACAACGAAATCTTTCCGGCCTGCGCGATATAGGCTTCGATGCCCTTGTGTACGGCATCCGCCGCGAAGGCGCCATCGCCCGAGAAGGTCACATCGGCGATCACATCGAAGGTTGCGCGCACCATGTCGGCGGCCATGTCCACGGCCCGTGGTCCCGCGGCGGTGATCCGGTCGCAACTGCGTTCGGCGGCGGCGGTCATGATGGGGGCGAGGTTCAGCACGTTGCGATGCGAGAACACCGGTGCCGCCGTGCGCCGCTGCCAGCGCCAATGCGCCCCCTCGGCGATAAAGAGCGAGTCGCCGATGGCGGGGCGCAGCAGGGCCTTGGTGATGTCGGATTTGGGGTAGCTGTCCACCTCTTCCAGCAGGACCCGGCGAATGGATGCGGGATCCATCAGCATGTGCCAGGGTTTGCCGGTCCGACCCGAGACGACGGGCTGTGTCGTCGCAACACGCGGAATGATCCCGAGCACGTTGCGACGCGACGCCCTGAGGCTGGCGAGAATGCCCATCGGCTGATCCACAAGCGGGACCTGGACGGGCAAGGATGTGTCGGCGGGGATCATGGCGCCCTCATCAACTGTTGCAGGACAAATAGTCCGGCGCGCGCGCCGGACAATGCGAGGTGCAGGTCGTTGCGCCTGAGGGGCGGCTGCGGTATGGCGCTGTGAACGAGCTGAAGGGAACCGAGATGCTGCGCATTTTTGCCATGCTGGCCTTGATGATGACCGTGACGGCCTGCACCAATCCGGACGATCTGGACGAGGCGCCGGTCTACCTGGGTGATTTCAACCTGGCGCATAATGTCGTGGTGGCGCCCAACCTGACGCGCGGTCCGGCCTCGCGCGAGGCCACCAAGGAAGAATGGATCGAGGCGATGACCGGCGCGATCGATGAACGGTTCCGGCGCTACGAGGGAGACCGGCTCTATCATCTGGGGGTGAGCATCGAAGGCTATGTGCTGGCGGTGCCGGGTGTTCCGCTGGTCATGTCGCCGCGCTCGGCGCTGATCCTGAGGGTGACCGTTTGGGACGACGCCAAGCAGGAGAAGCTGAACGCCGAACCGCATCAGGTGACGGTCGTGGAAAGCATGTCGGCCAACACCATGCTGGGGTCCGGGCTGACGCAGACCAAGGCGCAGCAGATGCGCAACCTGAGCCGCAACGCCGCCAAGCTGATCCAGAACTGGCTGGTGCGCGAGAATGTCGACAAGGGCTGGTTCGAAGGCGGCGAGGCAGGACGGGCCGAGGCGAAGGCAGCGCTCGAGGCGCTTGAGGCGGCAGAGGCGGCGCAGGCCGAGGCGGATGCCTTGGAGCAAGCGCCGCAAGAGGCCGACGTGCAGGGCGCGCCCGCTGCCGAAGAGGCCGACGCGCAAAGCGCAGCCGCCGACGATGGCGATACCGCCGAGCTTGTCCCGGCGGAGTGAGGCGCGGAGCGCACGAACCGCTTGATTTTCGCCTCGCAAGCCAATAAATGGCGCGCGGAGCATCAATCGGGCCAGATGGCCCCCCAACTGAACAAGGCGCCCCGCGACATGGCAAAGGAAAAGTTTGACCGCACGAAACCGCATGTGAACATCGGCACGATTGGTCACGTTGACCACGGCAAGACGACACTGACGGCAGCGATCACGAAGTATTTCGGCGATTTTCGGGC